>RCUL01001196.1_pt1 | contig 10424 bp, 9 predicted proteins | sample 2167521 | NCBI WGS metagenome assembly RCUL01 (sample SAMN09932745, study PRJNA488358) | compost metagenome | feature: garden; material: soil; isolation source: compost soil in acetic acid-enriched culture | place: Germany: Experimental Botanical Garden Goettingen | collected 2016-01-27 | reverse complement strand
CTGTCCAGGCCGATGTGGGCGCGTTCCTTGAGGGCGACCAGGGCGCCGAGGAACACCATCCACACGAAGAACCAGCGCGACAGCTCCTCGGACACGCTGATTCCGGAGTTGAAGGCATACCGCAAGACCACGTTGCCGAAGACCAGCACCACCATGCCGAGCATGCACAGCACGATGAGCAGCTTGAGCAGGCGGAAGTAAAGGTCGGCTATTTTTTTCATGATTGACCTCGTTGGGTTGGGCCGGGGCCGACAGGCGCATGGCCTCCCTGCCATCGCGGTCAGCCCCAGTGTGCGTGGCCGCCGCGGCGGCCACTCCTGGCGCGCCTCAGTCCATGCTGGCGAAGTGCGCCATCATCCGTTCGGCATCGGCCGCGCGGCCGGTGAACAGCTCGAAGGCCTTGACCGCCTGGAACACCGCCATCTTGCCGCCGTCGAGGGTCTGGCAGCCGAGGGCACGGGCGGCGCGCAGCAGCTCGGTTTCCAGCGGGAAGTAGATGATCTCCGCCACCCACAGGTCGGCACGCAGCAGCTCGGCCGGCAACGGCAGGCCCGGCAGCTTGGCCATGCCCACCGGCGTGGTGTTGACCAGACCCTGGGCCTCGGCCATGGCCGCCGGCAGGTCGCTGCCGGCCTGGGCGCGGCCGGCGCCGAAGCTGGCGTTGAGGTTGGCGGCCAGCTCGGCGGCGCGCGCCGGCTCGACGTCGAAGATGGTCAGCTGCTGCACGCCGTCCTGCAGCAGGGCGTGGGCCACCGCGGCACCGGCGCCACCGGCGCCCATCTGCACCACGCGCTCGCGGGCCACGTTCGGCAGGCCGCGGCGCAGGCCTTCGGCGAAGCCCAGGCAGTCGGTGTTGTGGCCGATGCGCTTGCCGTTCTCGAACACCACGGTATTCACCGCGCCGATGCCGCGCGCTTCCGGCGACAGCTCGTCGAGCAGCGGGATGATCGCCTGCTTGCACGGGAAGGTGATGTTCAGGCCGGTGAAGCCCAGGCGCTGGGCGGCGTCGAGCAGTTCCGGCAGGGCGGCGCTGGTGACGCCGAGCTGGTCGAGGTCGATCAGCCGGTACAGGTAGCGGATGCCCTGGGCGTCGCCCTCGTGCTCGTGCATGGCGGGGGTGCGCGAGCCCTGGATGCCGGCGCCGATCAGGCCGGCGAGGATGCTGGAAGTCTGGGTCATGGGAGTTCTCAACCGTTGAGCAGGTGGGCGAAGTGGGTCAGGCCCATGCGGTAGCCGTGGGTGCCGAAACCGCACAGCACGCCGACGGCAACGCCGGAGACGAAGGAGTGGTGACGGAACTCCTCGCGCTTGTGCACGTTGGAGAGGTGCACCTCGATCACCGGCAGTTCGGCGGCGACCAGGGCGTCGCGGATGGCCACCGAGGTGTGGGTCCAGGCACCGGGATTGATCAGGATGCCGGCGCAGCGGCCACGCGCCTGGTGGATCCAGTCGATCAGCTGGCCTTCGTGGTTGGTCTGGCGGAATTCGACTTCCAGGCCCTGCTCGGCGGCGCTGCGCTGGCAGAGGGCTTCGACGTCGGCGAGGGTTTCGTGGCCGTAGGTGGCGGGTTCGCGGGTGCCCAGCATGTTCAGGTTGGGACCGTTGAGGACGAGGATAAGGTGCGACATGCTCGCGCTCTCCATTGTTGTTTTTGTCACCGGACGTAGGCCGGCCTTGAAATAAAAATGTACTAACCAGTTAATTCAGTCAATGGCGCAAACAGCCCGCGAAGGTGAGGCGAGGAGGGCGGTGCGGGGGCGGGAATCGTCGGTGCAACGCGTCAAGGCCGCGGCTTTCGAGGGGTTGAGGCGTTTACTGGCGGGGGTTCGGCGCAGCGATCGGGCGGGCCGGCAGGGCTGACAAAGTGTTCGGTTATCGAGCGAAATGGCGGCAAGGCCAGACTGCGGCCAACCGCCAGGGTCAGCCGGCGCCCTGGTCGACCGCCAGCAGGTGGCGTACCAGCGGAGGCCGCTCGCCTATGTGAAAGCGCAGCACCTCCTGCTGGATATCGGCGTCGGCCCTGGATACCCGACGATGCTGGCGCAGGTGCTCGGCCCAAGACTCGACCTGGAACCACTCGAGCATCACGCCGGGATCAGCCGCGTCCTCGGTGAGTCCCCACGCATAGGCGCCGTCGCGCCGGCGTGCGGCGGACAGCCTGGAGAGCGCCGCCGCGAAGGCGGCCCGCTCGGCGGGATCGATGCGGTACTCGATGAGGATCAGCACCGGGCCGCGGTCATGCTCGACCGGTTCGGCCGTCAGCGGCTCGGGCCAGTGGTTGGACGGCACCAGGTCGGCCTCGCCGCGGGGCAGCTTGACCCGATGGGCGAGCAGGCCGACCAGCACCAGCCCGCCGGCGCCGGCGAGCAGCGCGAACGGCACGCCGCTCCACTGGGCGATGGCGCCCCAGGCCAGGCTGCCGGCGGTCATCGCGCCGTTGAACACCGTCAGGTACACCGCTAGCGAACGGCCGCGCACCCAGTTGGGCAGGATGGACTGCGCCACGCCGCTGAGCGTGGTCAGCGCGGTGATCCAGGCCGCGCCCAGCACCAGCAGAGCCGCCAGCGCCACCCACTGCGGCGGTGCGCAGGCCAGCACCACCATGACCAGCGCCGCCAGCAGCGCGGAGAGCAGCAGCAGACCGTCGGCGCTCAGCCGGGCGCGCAGCCGGGGCATGACCAGCGCGCCGCCGATCGCCCCCAGGCCGACTGCGCCGAGCAGGATGCCGTAGAAGCCGGCGCCGCCACCTAGCAACTGGCGCGCCACCAGCGGCAGCAGCGCCCACACGGAGCTGGCCAGGGCGAAGAACAGGAAGGCCCGCAGCAGCACCACATGCAGTTCGCGACTGGCGCGGGCGTAGCGCAGGCCGGCGCGGAAGGCGCCGGGGAAGCGCTCGGCGAGCTCGTCATGGGCGGCGACCGGGCGCCGCCACCAGAGCAGCGCCGCGATGACGAACGCATAGCTGACGACATCCACGCCGTAGGTGAATGCCGCCCCCAGGCTGGCCAGGATCAGGCCGCCCAGCGCCGGGCCGATAGCCCGCGCGATGTTGATGCCCAGCGAGTTGAGCGCGACGGCGCTCTTGAGGTCTTTCCGGTCCACCAGTTCGGGCACGATGGCCTGCCAGGCCGGCGCCATCAGAGCCGCGCCCATGCCACCGAGGAAGGTCAACGCGACCAGCGAGGCGACCGACTGCAGCCCCGTCGCCGACAGCAGCATCAGGCAGATGCTGACGCCGGCCAGCAGGAACTGGATGGCGATGAGCAGCTTGCGGCGGTCGAGGATGTCGGCCAGCACGCCCGCCGGGATCGCCAGCAGGAAGATCGGTAGCGTCGCCGCCGCCTGCACCAGGGCCACCGCGGCCGGCGAGGGCGAGAGGTCGGTCATCAGCCAGGCGCTGGCGACGTCGCGGATGAAGCTGCCGGTGTTGCCGATGATGGTCGCCGCCCAGAGGACGGCGAACAGCGTCTGCCGCAGGGGCGCAAGGCCGCCCGCCGATGTCTCGCCCGCGCGGCTCATGGTTGCACCTGCCGGGCATCCGGCCGGCGGGCGAGCGAACGGGATCTCGACATGGCAGCTTCCTCCTACACGGCCCAGCAGGAGCAGCCGAGGGCGCCGAAGAAGCCCTTGAGGTCGGCCACCGGGGCGCTGGAGGCCCAGGCCCGGGCGTGGTCATGGCCGTGCAGGCCGCAGCTGCTGGCGCATCCGCAGCCGGCGACGGCCTGCTGACGCAGCAGCTGCAGGGAGTTCCTGCCGGCGCCCTCGGGCTCGCCCCAGGCGCCGTAGCCCTTGAAGGTGCGGGTCGGCGACCAGTCGGGCATGGCCGGCGGCAGCGGGTTGTCATCCAGCGGCGCGAAGTCGCCGGCGCCGTACACCACGCGCCCGCCCACCACCGTCAGGTCCGCGGTCAGGAAGCTGATCTCGTCCTCGGCGACGGCGAAGTAGTCCTTGCTCGGCACGATCAGGTCGGCGAACTGCCCGGCCTGGATCCGGCCGCGCTTGCCTTCCTCGTTGGAGAACCAGGCGACATTCTCGGTCCACATGCGCAGCGCCGTTTCGCGGTCCAGGCAGTTGCGCTGCGGATACAGGCGCAGGCCGCCGACGGTTCTGCCGGTGACCATCCACGCCAGCGACACCCAGGGGTTGTAGGAGGCCACGCGGGTGGCGTCGGTGCCGGCCGAGACCTTCACGCCCTTCTCCAGCATGCGGGCGACCGGCGGGGTCGCCTCGGCCGCCGCGGCGCCGTAGCGCTCGACGAAGTACTCGCCCTGGTAGGCCATGCGGTGCTGCACCGCGATGCCGCCGCCGAGCGCGGTAATCCGGTCGATGGACTTGTCGGAGATGGTTTCGGCGTGGTCGAAGAACCAGTTGAGGCCGGCCAGCGGCACCTCCCGGTCGACCTTCTCGAACACGTCCAGCGCGCGAGAGATGGTCTCGTCGTAGGTGGCGTGCAGGCGCCAGGGCCAGCGGTTCTGCGCGAGGATGCGCACCACTTCCTCCAGCTCGCCCTCCATCTCCGCCGGCATGTCCGGCCGCGGCTGGCGGAAGTCCTCGAAATCGGCAGCCGAGAACACCAGCATCTCGCCGGCGCCGTTGTGGCGGAAATAGTCGCTGCCCTGCTTGTACTTCACGCTGGACGTCCAGTTGAGGAAGTCTTCCTTCTCCTCCTTGGGCTTCTGGGTGAACAGGTTGTAGGCCAGGCGCACGGTCATCTGGCCGTCGTCGGCCAGCTTCTGGATCACCGCGTAGTCGTCCGGGTAGTTCTGGAAGCCGCCGCCGGCGTCGATCACGCCGGTCACGCCCAGGCGGTTGAGTTCGCGCATGAAGTGGCGGGTGGAATTGAGCTGGTAGTCGAACGGCAGCTTGGGCCCCTTGGCCAGGGTCGCGTAGAGGATCATCGCGTTGGGTTTGGCCAGCAGCAGGCCGGTCGGGTTGCCGTTGGCGTCGCGGGTGATCTCGCCGCCCGGCGGCTCGGGGGTGTCCTTGCCATAGCCCACGGCGCGCAGCGCGGCGCCGTTGAGCAGGGCGCGGTCGTACAGGTGCAGCAGGAATACCGGGGTGTCCGGGGCGATGGCGTTGATCTCGGCGATGGTGGGCAGGCGCTTCTCGACGAACTGGTGCTCGCTGAAGCCGCCAACCACGCGTACCCATTGCGGCGCGGGAGTGATGGCGACCTGGCGCCTGAGCATGTCCATCGCATCGGCCAGCGAACGCACGCCGTCCCAGCGCAGTTCCAGGTTGTAGTTCAGGCCGCCGCGCACCACGTGGGTGTGGTTGTCGAACAGTCCGGGCAGCACGCTGCGGCCCTTGAGGTCGATGACCCTGGTGGCGGGGCCGGCCAGGGCCACGACCTCGGCGTCGTCGCCCACGGCCAGGAACCTGCCATCCTTGATGGCGACCGCGCTGGCCTGCGGCTTGCTGTGGTCCAGCGTGGTGATGCGGCCGTGATGCAGGATCACCTCGGCAATGTCTGGCGTGCTCATGACTGCTTCTCCTCTGCGGATTGCGCCTGTTGCCCGGCCTGCTGGCGGCCGGGCAGTTGCCCGCATACATGGTTGACGGCCTGCGCCTTGGCGCAGGCGGCAGAGAATGCCGTGCCGCTGAGCCATTGCTTGCCGACCGGGATGACCTGCTCGCCGATCAGGATGCCGAGCAGGCCGATCAGCGCGACCAGTGGCGGCGCCGGCGAGCGTACGTTGAGCAGACTGTAGATGATGCCGACCAGCAGGCCGGCCCCAGCTGACAGGACGTAGAGTTTCATGCTTCACCTCGCTACATGTACGGTGCGCAGCGGTGAGCGCACGGCGGGCGCCCGCGACTCCGATCCGTACCAAGGCTAGACGCTGCGCCCGCCGCTGCTGGGTTGCAGAGGCCACCCGGGCGGGACATCGGGACCGGCGGAGTTGCCGCCGGTCCGACGCGGCCCCGGCGGCTTGTGCGCCGCGCGCCTTATTTGGCCGGGTTCGGGCCGATGCGCTCGCCGTGCTGCACGCGCTCCGGGGCCTTGTGAACCATGGTGTAGGCGTAGTCGACACCCATGCCGTAGGCGCCGGAGTGCTCCTGGACGATGCCGATGACCGCGTCGTAGGTTTCCTTGCGCGCCCAGTCGCGCTGCCATTCCAGCAGCACCTGTTGCCAGGTCACCGGCACGATACCGGCCTGGATCATGCGATCCATCGCGTACTTGTGCGCATCGGCCGAGGTGCCGCCGGAGGCATCGGCCACCATGTAGATTTCATAGCCGCCCTCCAGCGCCGCGCACAGCGCGAAGGTGGTGTTGCACACCTCGGTCCACAGCCCCGAGACGATGACCTTCTTGCGCCCGGCGGCGGCCAGCGAGTCGCGCACGTTCTGGTCGTCCCAGGAGTTCATCGAGGTGCGTTCGAGGATCTTGTGCTCGGGGTACACCGCCAGCAGCTCGGGATAGGTATTGCCGGAGAAGCCGTCGGTCTCGACGGTGGTGATGGTCGTCGGCACGTTGAACACCTTGGCGGCCTTGGCCAGCGCCACGACGTTGTTCTTCAGCACCTGGCGGTCGATCGACTGCACGCCGAAGGCCATCTGCGGCTGCTGGTCGATGAAGATCAGTTGGCTGTTCTGCGGGGTGAGCACTTCGAGGTACTTGGACATGGTGTCTCTCCTTCATGGGACGAACATCGAGGGGCGGCGGATGGGACAGTTGTGCATGCCGGCGACACCCGGCGTACCGACGTCCGAGGCATCGGTCCCCGTCTTGTCGCATGCGGCGGGCGCCAGGGATGCCGCGAAAATCCCTGGTGCCGCTTTGCCGATGGCTCAGCCGGCCGCGTCCACCAGGACCAGCTCGCTGTCCTCGCGGGCGGTGACCCGAATGACTTCCTCGCCGCTGATGGCCGCGCCATCCCGGGCCTGCAGCGCAATGCCGTTGATCTCCACCTGCCCGCTGGCCGGCACTAGGTAGCCATAGCGGTCCTTGCCGGCAAAGCGGTACTCGGCGGTTTCCCCGGCCTTGAGTGTCGCGCCCAGCACCCGGGCAGCGCTGCGGATCGGCAGGGCGTCCTCATCCCCCTCGATGCCGCTGGCCAGGGCCACGAACCGGCCGGAGCGGTCGGCCTTCGGGAAGGGTTTGGCGCCCCAGGACGGCTGCCCGCCGCGCCGGTCCGGGAAGATCCAGATCTGGAAAATGCGCGTGATGCCCGGCTCCAGGTTGTACTCGGAGTGGCGGATGCCGGCCCCCGCGCTCATCACCTGCACATCGCCGGCGTTGGTACGCCCCTTGTTGCCCAGGTCGTCCTGGTGGGTGATCGCACCTTCGCGGACGTAGGTGATGATCTCCATGTCCGCGTGCGGATGCGCCGGGAAGCCGGTGCCCGGCTGGATGATGTCGTCGTTCCAGACCCGCAGCGCGCCCCAGTGCACACGTGCCGGATCGTGATACTCGGCAAAGGAAAAGTGGTGTTTGGCATTGAGCCAGCCGTGATCGACTCCTCCGAGGCTGGCGAAGGGACGACGTTCGATCATGGTGATTCTCCCGCTGCTGAAACATCGATGGGAATCACTATAGACGCTGCACATGTTCGCCAGAATGGAAGGTATGGAATACCATTCTTTCCATTATTGATGTGATCGTGGCGCGCAGCGGGGTAGCTTCAGCATGAGCAGATTGCCGGACCTGGAAGCCTGGGCGATCTTCGCCAAGGTCGCGGAAGCCGGCTCTTTCGCCAGAGCCGCCGAGGAACTGTCCCTGTCACAGGCCACGGTGTCGAAAGCCATCACGCGACTGGAAAAACGCATGAAAGTCATGCTGTTTCACCGCACGTCGCGGCGCATGTCGCTGACCGATAGCGGCCTGCTTGCGCTGGAGCATGCCGCGCGCATTCTCGAGGCCGGCGAAGCCGTCGAGGCCGAAGTGGCCGAGCGATCGGCCAGCCTGCGCGGACCGATACGCATCGCGGCGCCCATGTCCTTCGGACTCTCGCGCCTGGCCCCGGCGCTGCCGCAGTTCATGGCTCTCCACCCGGAGGTCACGCTCGACATCGAGTTCGATGACGAACTGGTCGACCTGGTGGCGAATCGCTTCGACCTGGCCTTGCGCATCTCCACCCTGGCCGACTCCAGCCTGCTTGCCCGTCGCCTGTGCACCGTGCGCATCCATCTGGTCGGGGCGCCGGCCTACTTCGCGCAGTATGGCCGGCCCCAGCATCCCCGTGACCTGGCCAATCATCGCGCCCTGCAGTACGCCTACTCGCGCAGCGGCCCGAGCTGGCGCTTCCGTCACCCGCGCCACGGCGAATTCACCCAGGCGATGAGCACGCCGCTGCGGGTGAACAACGCCGAAGCGCTGGCGCCCGCGCTGCACGCCGGGCTGGGACTGGCCCTGCAGCCCGAGTTCTTGGTCTGGCAGGACCTGCAGTCGGGCGCGCTGGAGACCGTGATGGACGACTGGCAGGTGGAGCCGATCGCCCTGCACCTGGTCACCCCGCCCGGGCGCAGCCGCCCCGCGCGCGTGCAGGCGCTGATGGATTACCTGGTCGAATACTTCGCCGGCGCCCCTTGGGCACGGCACATCGACTAGCGCTGTCCAGCGGGGCGATGAAACCTTCGCTCCGATCGCTGGGATGCCTCAGCGCAGCCCCAGCCGCTTGGCCAGGCGGTGCAGGTTGGCGCGGTCCATGCCCAGCTCGCGGGCGGCGGCGGCCCAGTTGTGCTGATGCTGCTCCAGCGCGGCGCCGATCTGCTGGCGCTGGAACTGATCCACCGCCTCGCGCAGATCGCCGACCGCCGGGGGCGGGCTATCGGCCGGACTGTTGAGCGGTGGAGCGGCGGCGTGCCTGGCCTGCAGATCCAGCAGTTCGACACCGATGCTGAGGATGCGCCGCCGTTCGCCGCTGCCGGCCATCGCCTTGAGGGCGGCGCGGCCGATCAGGTGCTCCAGCTCGCGCACGTTGCCCGGCCAGTCGTAGCCCAGCAGCGCGGCCTGGGCCTCGCTGGTCAGACGCAGGCTGCGCAGGCCGAGGCGGGCGCGGTTTTCCTCGAGGAAGAAGCCGGCCAGCAGCAGCACGTCGCGGCCGCGCTCGCGCAGCGGCGGCACCGGCAGCGGATAGACGCTGATGCGGTGATAGAGGTCGGCGCGAAAGCGCCCGGCGCGCACTTCCTCGGCGAGGTCGCGGTTGGTGGCGGCGATCACCCGCACGTCGACGTGGTGCTCGCGGTCCGAGCCGACCCGCTGCAGCTGGCCGCTCTGCAGCACGCGCAGCAGCTTAGCCTGCACGGCCAGCGGCAGTTCGCCGACCTCGTCGAGGAACAGGCTGCCGCCGTCGGCCAGCTCGAACTTGCCGTGGCGCTCGCTCACCGCGCCGGAGAAGGCGCCGCGGGCGTGGCCGAACAGCTCGCTTTCCACCAGGGTGTCCGGCAGCGCCGCGCAGTTGAGGCTGATCAGCGGCTTGCGCGCGCGCGGCGAGGCGCTGTGGATGGCCTGGGCCACCAGCTCCTTGCCGACGCCGGTCTCGCCGCTGATCAGCACGCTCAGGTCGCTGCCGGCGACCACGGCGATCTCATCGAGCAGGCGCCGGTGCTCGCGGCTCTGGCCGACCAGTTCGCGGCTGGCCTGCTGGCCGGCAGCCTCGCGGTAGACCTCGACCAGTTGTTCGTCGTGCTCGGCGCGGCGGGTCAGGGCGTCGATCCGCTCGGCGGCGCGCACGGTGGCGGCGGCCAGGCTGGCGAAGGCTTCCAGGTTGTCCAGGTTGAGGTTGTCGAAGCTCGCCGGGTCGAGGGCATCCAGGGTCAGCAGGCCCCAGGGCTGCTCGTCGACGTACAGCGGGCAGCCCAGGCAGTCGTGCACTTCCAGATGGCCGTCGAGACCCTCGACCAGACCGTCATAGGGGTCGGGCAGCGCGCAGTCGGCGGCGAAGCGGGTCAGGCCGCGGTGCCCCAGCAGGCTCTCGAAGCGCGGGTGCTCGCTGACCCGGAAGCGCCGGCCGAGGGTATCGGGGCTCAGGCCGTCGACGGCCAGCGGCACCAGGGTGTCGCCGTCCAGGCGCAGCAGGGCGGCGGCATCGGCAGGCAGCAGCGCGCGCAGCGCGCCGAGCAGGCGGCGGTAGCGTTCCTCCTCGGGAAGGTCGCGGGACAGGTCGGCCACCAGTGGGATCAGGGCGCGCAGCAGGGGATGCGTTGTCATTTTGATAGCTTGTTGTCTGTTTGACAGCGAATTTGTGTTGTCATGATGACTTTCTTAAACAATAAGTCATTGATTTTGTTGAATAAAAAACATGGCACGAAAACTGATATATCCATTGTGCTTGCAGTATCGCGGCCTGTCGATGGCCGCTCACCGATTGATCACTTTCAGGAGTCGTCCATGCTGTCCGATCAACATCGCGCCATCATCAAGGCCACCGTCCCGCTGCTGGAAACCGGCGGCGAAGCGCTGACCAAGCATTTCTACA
>RCUL01001191.1_pt1 | contig 10450 bp, 5 predicted proteins | sample 2167521 | NCBI WGS metagenome assembly RCUL01 (sample SAMN09932745, study PRJNA488358) | compost metagenome | feature: garden; material: soil; isolation source: compost soil in acetic acid-enriched culture | place: Germany: Experimental Botanical Garden Goettingen | collected 2016-01-27 | reverse complement strand
TGCCTGGGCTTGCGGGCGAGATCGGCGGCCAGCAGGGCATCGAGCTCATACCAGCGGGCCAGCAGGGCCTCTTCGTCATCCTCCGCACTGGCAGTGGCCTGGCGGGCGTCGTGCCCGGATGGCCCGCCAGCTAGTGGCCTCTGCTGCTGGTCGATCAGCTCGGCATAGGCCCGCTCGGCACTGTGGGCCTCCTGGATGCGTCCATCTCTGATCAGCCAGAAGCGGTTGCAGCTGCGCTCGATCAGATCCCGGTCGTGGGAGACCAGCAAGACGCCCCCGGGGAAGGCGTTCAAGGCCTCGGCCAGCTCCTCCTTGCCCGCCAGATCCAGGTGGTTGGTGGGTTCATCGAGCCAGAGCAGATGGTGGCTCGCCAGGGAGAGGGCGAGAAACAGCAGCCTGGCCCGCTCCCCCCCGCTCAAAGCGTGCACCCGCTGGCCATGGCGGGAGTAGGGGAAGCCCGCGCGGATCAGCGCCTGGCGCCGTGTCACCTCCGGCAAGGGCGCCAGGGGATAGAGGGCGTCGCTCAGGGTGGCGTCGCCATCCAGCTGCTGCAGGGACTGATCGTAGTAAGCGATGCTGGCGCCTGGGTGGTGATACCAGCCCTCACCCGGGTGTTGTTCGCACAGATCACGCCAGCACTGGCGCAGCAGGGAGGACTTGCCGGTGCCATTGGCGCCGAGCAGGGCGACCCTGTCGCCAGCCCGCAACCAGAGATCCTCGGCCCGCAGCAGGGGCGGCAAGCCGGGGGCGGGGCGCACCTCCAGGGCTTCCAGTCGCAGCAGGGCATCGGCGGGCAGTGCCTGCCCGTGCAGCTCGAGGCGCCAGGGGGCCGGCGCCGCGACCTGGCTCTGCTCCTCCTGCAGGCGGGTGATGCGTTTTTCCATGGACTTGGCCTGGCGCACCAGCTTCTCGTTGTCATGCTCCCGCCCCCAGGTGGCGAGGCGCTTGCTGCTGGCGCTCAGGCGGTCAATCTCCTTCTGCTCGTCGGCCCGGCGCAGGCGGGCCTGCTCGTCCTCCTCCGCCAGCGCCACCCTGGCCTGACTGCAGGGCAGGGCGAAGCGATGGAGTCGTCCATCCCGCAGGATCAGGGTCTCGCGGGTCACCCGATCGAGCAGGCGGGCATCGTGGGAGACCAGCACCAGGGCGCCCCGCCAGCCCAGGAGGAACTGCTCCAGCCAGAGCAGGGCGGGCAGATCCAGGTGGTTGCTGGGTTCATCCAGCAGCAACAGGTTGGGCTGGCGCAGCAGGGCGCGGCCTAGCTGCAACCGGGTGTGCTGGCCGCCGCTCAGGGCGCTGACGGGGAGCTCGGCCTGCTCTTCGAGCTGCAGCTCGGTCAGCATCTTGTCCACCTGCCAGTCGGCGGCGGGGTCACCCGCCAGGGCATCCTGCAGCACGGCGCGGGTGCCTAGCCCTTGCAGCCTTGGGGGCAGGTGCTGGGCCACGAACTCGCAGCGGCAGGGGGCGGCCTGCTGCACCCGTCCGTCATGGGGTTGCAGCTCACCGGCCAGCAGGGCGAGCAGTGTGCTCTTGCCGCAGCCATTGGCGCCAATCAGGCCCAGGCGATCGCCGCTCTGGATGCCGAGATTGATGTGGTCAAACAAGGGGAGGTGTCCCGCAGTCATCTGCAGGGAGTGGGTACTCATCAGGGTCGTCATGCTCTTGCTCTCTTAAATGGCGGGATCAGAAATCCCTGTCATCAGGAGCGCTGGCGACAACGGTCGAGAAAGTTCTCGGTATGGAAGGGAGTCGGCTTTGCTCGAACCCGCTATCGCAGCGCGATGGTATGCAGGCAAGAGCAGGCGAATGTGCCGAACAGGCGAGCCGAGAACATCGGACACGCTTGGATAACCATTTTTTACCTCCTTGTGTTTCGTTATGGTCAGGTGCGGCGATTATAGGCGTAGAAAAAATAGCCGTCTATCGGGGAATAGGGGGGATATCGGGCTGTTATGGGGGCATCTGGCAGTGAAAAGGGGTCTTCATCGTAGCCTCCGGCAAAACAAGAGCCCCGCAGGGCGGGGCTCTTGAATCAGGTATGCGGGTGCATCAGATGAGAGGGATCAGTCGCGGGGGGTCTTGAGCGCCTGGATCACATCGTCATTGGGGGCCAGCCCCTCCACGTGGTTGAAGCTCTCCAGCCCCTCCTGCCCATTGATGGTGAAGGCGTCGGCGCTCTGGTAGCTGCCGCTGCCGGCGCTCTCGACCAGGACGATGAGCTCGGGCTGCTTGTCACCGTTGAGATCCAGCAGCTTGAGCGCCTTGATGCTGCCATCGCGGGGCATCACCTTGCCGTCGATGAACTGATCCAGGGGAAACTCGGGGTTGGCGCCTGAGTAGAGGCGCACGTCGTAGCTGCCGGTGGAGGCGGGCTCGCCGCGCCCCTCGCTGACGGTGAGCACCTGGCCCGTGGGCAGCGTCAGCTGCTGGAAGAATCCCTCCGCCGCCTGGGTGGTCAGGGGCAGGCTGAGCAGGCCGAGAGTAATGAGTAAGGCTTTCATGGATGTGACCCTTGTTGCTGCTTGTGTTGCGGTGTCAGTGGGCAGGGGCCTGGCCCCCGCCTTGTCTGTGGCCGACCGGGGGCTGGCGCTTGGCCAGCCCCTGTCGACCTCGTGTTTACCATATCTTGACCCGTTTGGCCGGGTCCAGATAGAGCTTGTCACCCGGCTGGATGTTGAACGCCTCGTAGAAGGCGGGGATGTTCGGCACCACGCCGTTGACCCTGTATTCCGGCGGGGAGTGGGGATCCGAGGCGAGCAGCATCTGCATCAGCTCGGGGCGATACATGCCCTTCCACACCTGGGCCCAGCCGAGGAAGAAGCGCTGCTCGCCGGTGAAGCCGTCCAGCACCGGGGCCTCCTTGCCATCCAGCGACAGCAGGTAGGCCTTGTGGGCTATGGTGAGGCCGCCGAGATCGCCTATGTTCTCCCCCAGGGTGAACTGGCCGTTGACGTACTGCCCCTTGATGGGCTCGAAGCGGTTGTACTGGGCCACCAGCCGGCTGGTGCGGAAGCGAAACTCCTTGAGATCCTGGGGCGTCCACCAGTCGCGCATCACGCCGTCACCGTCGGATCTGGCCCCCTGATCGTCGAAACCATGGCCCATCTCGTGGCCTATCACCCCGCCGATGGCGCCGTAGTTCACAGCGTCGTCCGCGCTCATGTCGAAGAAGGGGGGTTGCAGTATGGCGGCCGGGAAGACGATCTCGTTGTTGCTCGCGTTGTAGTAGGCGTTTACCGTCTGGGGCGACATGTGCCACTCGTCCCTGTCCACCGGCTTGCCGAGGCGGGCCAGGCTGTCGGCATATTCGAAGGCGCGGGCGCGCTGCAGGTTGCCCACCAGGTCATCGGCGCGGATCTCGATGGCGCTGTAGTCCTTCCACTTGTCCGGATAGCCTATCTTGGGCCTGAACTTGGCGAGCTTGGCCAGGGCCTGGGTCTTGGTGGCTGGCGACATCCAGTCCAGCTCCTGGATGCTCTGGCCGTAGGCGGTGCGCAGGTTCTCCACCAGCTGCTCCATGCGGGCCTTGGCCTCTGGCGGGAAGTAGCGCTCCACATAGAGCTTGCCCACCGCTTCCCCCAGGTTGTTGTCCAGTACGCCGAGGGCACGCTCCCAGGGGGCGCGCTGCTTGGGCGTACCGCTCAAGGTGGTGCCGAAGAAGGCGAAGTTCTGGGCATCGGTCTGGCTGTCGAGGTAGGGGGCGAAGTCGGTGATGAGCTGCCACTTGAGGTAGGCCTGCCAGTCGCCCATGGGGGTCTGCTTCATCACCTCGTCCAGGGCCGTCAGGTAGCTCGGCTGACCTATGATGAGGCTCTGCTGGCCGCTCAGGCCGGCCTGATCCAGATAGCTGTTCCAGTCGATGCTGGGGGCGAGGCGCGTGAGCTCGCCGATGGGGGCCTTGTTGTAGTTCTTCTGCCGATCCCGCAGGGCGACGTTGTCCCACTGGATCTGGGCGAGCCGGGTCTCGAGGGCCAGGATGCGTTTGGCCTTGGCCCCCGCATCCGCCTCACCGAAGCGGCTCAGCATGCCGGCGATGTGCTGCTCGTATTTTTGCCGCAGCGCCTGGCTGGCGGCATCCTGCTTGAGGTAGTAGTCCCTGTCCGGCAGGCCGAGCCCGGATTGATAGAGGTAGACCGCATAGCTGTCCGGCGCCTTGGCGTCCGCATCTATCCAGAAGCCGAAGGGGGCGCTGCCCCCCAGCTTGCCGGCGCGGGCGAAGGCCTGGGCCAGACCCTGCTTGTCATGGATCTGATCGATGTCGCCGAGCAGGGGCAGCAGGGGCGTGGTGCCCCTGGCGTTGCGGGTCTGCTGATCCAGATAGCTTCGGTAGAGGTCGTGGATCTGCTGGGCCGGGGTGCCGGTGGCGGCCTTGCCGTCCAGCCCCTCCACCAGCACCCGCACGTCTGCCAGGGACTTGTCCCGCAGCAGGTAGAAGGCGCCGTCGGCGGGCCTGTCGTCCGGGATCTTGGCGGTGGCCAGCCAGTGGCCGTTCACGTAGCGGAAGAAGTCGTCACCGGGCTTGACCCTGGTGTCCATGTTGGCCAGCGCGAGGCCGGAGTGCTTGTCTGCCTGGTCCGGCCCCTGACTGCAACCGGCCAGCAAGGCCAGCCCGATGAGGGCGGCCAGTATGCTTTTCTTATTGTTCATTGTCTTATTCCAATTCGGGTTACTCAGCGTCCCGGCCCAGGTCGGGAGGAGACTCACTCTAGCAGTCGGGTTAGCGCTTGATAAGCCCGACTCTGCTAAGATCGGCCTGGTCGTATTGGGGAAGCCTATGATTTCTCGTATTTATTCTCGTTTTTGTCAGACTCTGCCCGCGCCGGAAGGTTCCCGGGGCCTGCTGGTGGCCTTCAGTGGCGGGCTCGACTCCACTGTGCTGCTGGTGCTGGCGGCGCGTTTTGCCCGGGAGCAGGGCCTTGCCCTGCGTGCCCTGCACGTCCACCACGGCCTGAGCCCTCATGCCGACGACTGGGTGGCCCATTGTGAAGGGGTGTGCCAGCAACTGGCGGTGCCCCTCATCATCCAGCGGGTGCAACTGCAACGGGGCAACGGCGATAGCCTGGAGGCCCAGGCGCGGGAGGCCCGCTACCAGCGTCTCGCCGCCTGCCTGGGGGAGGGGGAGTGGCTGCTCACCGCCCATCATCAGGACGATCAGCTGGAGACCCTGCTGCTGGCGCTCAAGCGGGGCGCCGGATTGCGGGGGCTGGCGGGCATGGTACCGAACCAGCCCTTTGCCGGCGGCCGCTTGCTGCGCCCGCTGCTCGAGGTGAGCCGGGCCGAGCTGGCGGCGCTGGCGGAGACCCTGCCCTATGGCTGGGTGGAGGATGAGAGCAACCAGGACGTGAGCTACGATCGCAACTTCCTGCGCCAGCAGCTCATTCCCCAGCTCAAGGCGCGCTGGCCCGCCATGGCCCAGACGGCGGCGCGCAGCATGGCCCTGTGCGCCGAGCAGGAGGCCCTGATCAGCGAGCTGGCGGAGGCGGACTGGCAACGGGCAGGGGAGGGGGAGGCGCTGCGCATCGAGGCGCTGCAGCCGCTCTCCCCGGTGCGGCGCAACAACCTGCTGCGCCACTGGATCCGCCGTCAGGGGGGGGAGATGCCCTCCCGGGAGCTGCTGGGGCTGCTGTGGCAGGAGGTGGCGCTGGCGCGCGAAGACGCCAACCCCAGGCTGAGCCTGCAGGGGCTGGAGTGCCGCCGCTTTCAGGGGCGACTCCATCTGGTGCCGCCCGGCCTTGCCCCCCGTGAGGAGGTGTTGCCCACCCGGGCGGGGGAGACGCTCCGCCTGCCGGACGGACTGGGGACCTTCAGGCTGCTGTCATCGGATGGGGGGGAAGGGCTGCGCCCGCCACGGGAGGACGAGCCCCTGTCGGTGCGTTTTCAGGTGGCGTCCGGCGTCATGCTCAAGCCGGTGGGGCGGGTTGGCAGCCGGCGCCTGAAGAAGTTGCTGCAAGAGTACGGGGTGCCCTCCTGGCAACGGGGGCGTATTCCCATCCTCTATTACGGGGAGCAGGTGGCGCTGGTGGCCGGACTCTTCGTCTGCGACGGATTTCTGGCGTCCGGGGGGGGCATCAAGGGGGAGTGGCGGCGAGCCGTCGCCCCGGAGCTTGATTGAACGCAACTGCGATGGCGGGAGGCCGCCCTATTCGGACGGGCCGTTTACCCCGGCCTTCTTGCGGGCGTAGAGGTGGGCATCCGCCGTGGCATAGAGGCGCTGCACGTCCATGCCCGAGTGCCAGCTGGCGGCCCCCAGGCTGCAGCCCACCGAGAAGGCGCTGAGCTCCTTGTGGCTGTGCAGCACATGTTGCAGCCGCAGCCAGACCGGGCGCCAGGCCTCGGGATCTGCGGGTTGCAGCAGCAGGGCGAACTCGTCGCCGCCGAGGCGAAATGCCTGATCCGTGCCGCGAATGCAGCCCTGCAGCAGTTGGGCGAAGCGGCTCAGCACCAGATCCCCCACCGGATGACCCCAGGTGTCATTGACCTGTTTGAAGCGGTCGAGATCCAGCAGCACCAGCACCAGACCGTGGGGCTCCCGGCAGTGTTGCTCCACCGCCCGGCCAATGGCCTCGTCGAAATAGGAGCGGTTGCCAAGCCCGGTCAGGTGATCGAGCCGCACCTGCTGCTCCAGCCGGCTCAGCCGCAGATAGAGCGGCAGGGGCAGGCAGAACAGCTGGTGATATTGCCCCAGCTGTCGCCGCTGGCCGTCGCTCAGGGGCTGCTCCAGCTCGTATTGCAGCTGTCCGAGCAACTGCTCGTGCTGGCCGCGCAGCTCGAAGCGGTAGCTATGCAGCACCTGCCTGGCCTGGGGGGCGTGGGCGATGAGGCTATGGGGCTGACCGCAGTCGAGGTGGAGCGTGTGGATCCGGACAATCTTTGCCACCCGCTCGGCAAAGATTGCCAGCAGGGCGTCAAGATCCCGTTGCCTCAGCAGCTCCTGAAGCTGCTGATAAGTATCCTGCCCGGTCAGCGGCGTGAGCCGCTCCATCTGCTGTACCCACTGCTCTATGCCATGTCCGAAGCCGTTCAAAGACGATGTGTTTTCCACGTTGCAGCCTTACACCTCTCCACTCATTGACCGGTTTCTTGCAATCCCCGTGCCCAAAATATGTTCGATGGAAAACAAAGGGGCTGGCTAGGCTTAGCAACATGAAATGGGAGGGCAAACAACCCCGTGCGCCGCTGGCCGCACGCCCGCGGCAAGGGCGGGATCCTGCCCTGCAGCGACGATGATCGGAGGGTGCCAGGGGCCTGAGGCGCCGCTTCTTAGGGCCATGGGAACAGATAAAAGGGAGGGATGTGTGTACGCCGATGTGTTGATCCTGCTGCTCTCCGCCGTTCTGCTGGTGGCCATCTTCCGACGCCTGGGCCAGCCGGTGATCCTCGCCTATCTGTTCGCCGGCATGCTGCTCGGCCCCCATGGCGCGGCCATCGTCACCGGGCAGGCCATGATGCAGACCATAGGGGAGCTCGGCATCGTCTTCCTGATGTTCTCCCTCGGGCTCGAGTTCTCGCTGCCGCGCCTGCTCGCCATGCGCAAGCTGGTGCTGGGGGTCGGCGGCCTGCAGGTGCTGCTCACCTCATTGCTGTTCTTCTGGCTCGGCTGGTGGTGGGGTCTGAGCCTGCCTCAGGCGCTGGTGGTGTCGGGCACCCTGGCCCTCTCCTCCACCGCCGTGGTGATCAAGCAGCTCGGGGAGTTGCAGCAACTCCATACCCGGCGGGCCCAGCTCGGGGTGAGCGTCTTGCTGTTTCAGGATCTGGCGGTGGTGCCGCTGCTGGTGATGATCCCCATACTGGCCAGCCCCGAGGTGCAGGGCAGCGCCCTGCTGGCGGAGGTGGCCTGGGCCTCCCTCAAGGGGCTGTTCGCCCTGATCGTCCTGCTCGCGGTGGGAAAGTGGCTGCTGCCCATGGTGTTTCACGAGGTGGCGCGGGCGCGCTCCGACGAGCTGTTCGTGCTCAGCACCCTGCTGGTGGCCCTGCTGGCGGCGTCGCTGACCCAGTGGATGGGGCTCTCCATGGCACTCGGGGCCTTCCTGGCCGGCATGATGCTGGGGGAGTCCCACTACCGCCATCAGCTGGAGGTGGACATCAAGCCGTTTCGGGACGTGCTGCTGGGGCTCTTCTTCATCACCATCGGCATGACCATGGAGTGGACGCTGGTGGCGAACGCCTGGTGGCAGGTGCTGCTCTGCGTGCTCGGGCTCATCCTGTGCAAGTCGCTGCTGGTGCTGCTGGCGGGCCGGCTGATGGGGGAGCGCAAGCGCGATGCCATGGCGGCCGGCATCATGCTGAGCCAGGTCGGCGAGTTCGGCTTCGTGCTGCTGGCGCTGGCGAGCCACCATGGCCTGCTCGGTCACGAGATGGTCTCCCTGCTCATCGGCGTCGGCGTCATCACCCTTTCTCTCACCCCCTGGCTGGTGCAGCGGGCCCTGGGGCTCGCCCACTCCCTCACCGACGGGGCCCTGCTCTCGCGCGCCGGGGTCGCCCAGTCGGGGCTCAGCAAGCATCAGCATGTCATCATCGCCGGCTTCGGGCGTACCGGGCAGACCTGTGCCCGCTTTCTCAAGCTCGAGGAGATCCCCTTTCTCGCGCTGGATCTCGATCCCGAGCGGGTGAGCGAGGCCAAGCTGGCGGGGGAGCAGGTGGCGTTCGGCGATGCCAGCCGGCGCGACATCCTGCTGGCGGCCGGTCTGATGCGGGCCCGCCTGGTGATCATCACCTTCGACGATCGCAAGCGGGTCGATGCCATGCTGATGCAGATCCGGGCGCTGGCGGGGGATCTCAAGGTGCTGGTGCGAACCCGGGACGACAGCTTCCTCGAGCACTACAAGCAGGCCGGGGCCTTCGAGGTGATCCCCGAATCCCAGGAGGGGGCCCTGATGCTGGTCTCCCACCTGCTGGTCAACTGCGACATCCCCATAGGCCGGGTGATCCGGCGCATGGAGCACGAGCGCAGCAGCCAGTACCGCTTCCTGCACGGCTTCTACTGGGGGGATCAGAGCGCCAACAACCTGGAGACGGATCAGCTGCTGGAGCGGCTGCACCCCGTGCTGCTGCACGATCAGGCCTGGGCTGTGGGGCGCCGGGTGCGGGAACTGCCCCTGGGGGAGGTGCGCATCAAGGCGGTGCATCGCGGGGAGCGCAGCCTGGAGCCTAAGGCCGATCTGAGGCTGGTGGCGGGGGATCGGTTGGTGCTCTTTGGGACGGCCGTGGCCATGGAGCAGGCGGAGCAGCGCCTGCTGGAGGGGCACTAGGCTGGGCTCTCAACACGCTCAGGGGCCCTTGCCCGGGAGGCGGCTCCCCTGGTGGAAGCAAGCCTGTTCAGGCCTCCTCGCGGATCCGCTCTTCGATGTCGAGGAAGGACTCGATGCGCTGGCGCTGATCCAGCGCATCCTGATACCCCAGCCTTATCAACTGCTGGCAGTAACCCGGGTGAAACATCAGGAAGCTGGCCAGGCTGCTGCTCTCCTGGCCGTTCACCCCCAGCACCCGCAGCAGGCGGCGCAACTGGGTCGGCAGCTTGGGCAGGTAGTCGAGGGCGATAAGATCCAGATCCTGGCTCGGCCTGATGACGCAGGTCTCCACCTGACGCAGCTTCAGGCGGCTGCGCTCCCGCGCCGGGATCAGCGACAGGGTCTGGTTGATGCGCCCCAGCCGCTCCAGATCCGAATTGAGGGTGTCGGAGAAGACGGTGTTGAGCAGGTGGCTGGCGATGTTGGAGCTGGTCAGGTGATCCTGACGGGGGGCCGCGCTCCCCTGATGGGGGGAGTCCAGGGTCACCAGCAGGATCCGCTCCGCCCCCAGGTGAATGGCGGGGCTCAAGGGGCTCAGCTGGTGGATGGAGCCGTCACCGTAGAAGCGCTCGCCGATGCGGGTGGCCGGAAAGACGAAGGGCAGGGCCGCCGAGGCCATCAGGTGATCCGAGGTGAGCAGGGTGCGCAGGCCGCGCCGCCTGGCCCGCTCCCAGGGCTGATGCTCGGCCCGCCCCTGGAAGAAGGTGGTGGAGAGGCCGTCGTCATAGTCGGAGGCGGTGATGGCGATGGCCTCCAGGCTGCCATAGAGGATGTTGTCATCGATGCGGTGATAGTCGATGAGCTGATCCAGCAGGCGGCGCAGGGGGGCGTTGTCGAACAGGTGGAAGGCGCGGTTGCTCTGGGGGCTGATGAGACCGGCCGAGCCCTGATACAGGGTGCGCCACAGCAGCTGGCAGGGGCGGAAGTCGAAGATGTGATGGGTCTCGAAACGGCGCCAGACCCACTCCAGCTTGCGCACCCCCAGGTGAAAACAGGAGGCGTAGCACGCCAGTGCCGTGATGTTGAGGGCCCCCGCCGAGGTGCCGCACAGTATGGGGAAGGGGATGCCGAGGTTGCGGGGATAGAGCTCGGCCACCGCCTTGAGGACGCCGACCTGATAGGCGGCGCGAGCACCACCACCGGTCAACAGGAGAGCTGTATTGGGT
>RCUL01001185.1_pt1 | contig 10485 bp, 10 predicted proteins | sample 2167521 | NCBI WGS metagenome assembly RCUL01 (sample SAMN09932745, study PRJNA488358) | compost metagenome | feature: garden; material: soil; isolation source: compost soil in acetic acid-enriched culture | place: Germany: Experimental Botanical Garden Goettingen | collected 2016-01-27 | reverse complement strand
TGTTCAGCGCCATGCCCCAGGAGCACGAGCGCAGCCTCGGCCTGTGGCATGCCGAATGGGAAACCCTGCCGGAAATCTGCTGCCTGGTGTCCGGTGCACTGCGCCAGGCACAGATCATCGCCGACGGCCTGGAAGTGGACGCCGAGCGCATGCGTCGTAACCTCGACCTGACCCAGGGCCTGGTCCTGGCCGAAGCGGTCAGTATCGTTCTGGCCCAACGCCTGGGTCGTGACCACGCCCACCATTTGCTGGAAACCTGCTGCAAGCGTGCAGTGGCCGAGCAGCGCCACCTGCGCGCCGTGCTTGGTGACGACCCGCAAGTCAGCGCCGAACTTTCGCCAGACGAACTTGATCGTCTGCTCGACCCAGCCCACTACCTCGGCCAGGCCCGTGCCTGGGTCGAGCGGGCGCTGGCTGAACATCACCGCGTCAATGCCTGAAGGAGGCTGCAGTGGCACAGGTACAACTCGCCGATGGCGTACTCAATTATCAACTCGAAGGCCCGGAACACCTGCCGGTGCTGGTGCTGTCCAACTCCCTGGGCACCGACCTGCACATGTGGGACACCCAGGTACCGGCCCTGACCGCGCATTTTCGCGTGCTGCGCTACGACACCCGCGGCCATGGCGGCTCGCTGGTCACCGCAGGGCCGTACAGCATCGAGCAACTGGGGCAGGATGTGCTGGCCCTGCTCGATGCCTTGCACATCGAACAGGCGCATTTCTGCGGCCTGTCCATGGGCGGGCTGATCGGCCAGTGGCTGGGGATCAATGCCGGTCACCGGCTCAAGCGCCTGGTCGTGTGCAACACCGCGGCCAAGATCGGCGCGCCGGACACCTGGAACCCGCGTATCGAGATGGTCCTGCGCGATCAACAGGCGGCAATGGTCGGCCTGCGTGATGCGTCGATCGAGCGTTGGTTTACCCCGGCCTATGCCGCGGGCAACCCCGAGCAGGCCAAGCGTATTACCGACATGCTCGCCGCCACCTCGCCTGAAGGTTATGCGGCTAACTGCGGGGCAGTGCGCGATGCCGACTTCCGTGAGCAGTTGGGCGAGATCAAGGTGCCGCTGCTGGTGATCTCCGGCACCCATGACGCGGTCACGCCGCCGTCGGGCGGGCGCTTCATCCAGGAGAACGTGGCGGGCGCCGAGTATGCCGAGTTCCACGCTGCGCACCTGTCCAACGTTGAAGTCGGTGCGCCGTTCAGCCGCCGGGTGATCGATTTTCTGCTGGCCCGTGAGGAATGACCATGGACGAGAAACAACGTTATGAAGCCGGCATGCAGGTGCGCCGCGCGGTGCTGGGCGATGCCCATGTCGAGCGCAGCCTGGACAACCTGACCGAGTTCAACGGCGAGTTCCAGGAAATGATCACCCGCCACGCCTGGGGTGACATCTGGACCCGCCCGGGCCTGCCCCGGCATACCCGCAGCCTGATCACCATCGCCATGCTGATCGGCATGAACCGCAACGAAGAACTCAAGTTGCACTTGCGCGCCGCCGCCAGCAATGGCGTGACCCGCGAAGAGATCAAGGAAGTGCTGATGCAGAGCGCGATCTATTGCGGCATTCCGGCGGCCAATGCCACCTTCCACCTGGCCGAGTCGGTGTGGGATGAGTTGGGGGTTGAGTCGCGGGGCTGACCTTCAGGGCCTTATCGCCGGCAAGGCCGGCTCCCACAGGTATTGCAACCACCCAACCTGTGGGAGCTGGCTTGCCAGCGATGGGCTGCAAAGCAGCCCTAATCAGACCGCCGCCTTCTTCTGCCGAATCGCCACCGGCCCGACAGTGTCTTCAATGGCTTTTTTCAGCTCCAGGCGCATGCCCAGCAAGAACCCCAGCTCCACCACCACAAACAACGGCCCGATGATCAACCCCATCAGATCATCGACAAACGCCGGCTTGCGCCCTTCATAGTGGTGGCCGACAAACTGGATCACCCAGCCAATCACGAACAGCGCAAGCCCGGCACTCAGCCACACCAGGGTGCTTTGCACGGCCAACGCCTGCCCGGCCCACAGGCACAAACCAAGCAATACCGCCATCAGCAGGCCCAGGCGTTGATCCAGGCGCAAGTAGAACCAGCCGGTAACCAGCGCCACCAGCAGCGCCGGCGACACCCAGACGCCGCCCACCGCAACCCCCGGTCGTGACAACAAAACCGTCACCGCCAGCACAATCAGCGGAATACCGATAAAGTGGGTGACGATGTTGCGCGGGTCGCGGTGGTAGGCGGCGTATTGACTCAGGTGTTCGACCAGGTTTTTCATTGTTGTTCCTCCTGTAGGTGGCGTGAGCATGTCCTACAGATTTCCGCCTGTCTGTCGGCTAGCCGACAGAGCTCACCTTCGAGGCGCTATGCGCGAAACCCTGCTGCAAGGTCATTGGTTCCAGGCGTTGCCTCCCTGCTTTCAGGATAGCCTGTTGGCGCTGGCCCGGCAGCGTGAGCTGGCAGCCGGGCAATACCTGTTCCAGCGCGGTGATGCGCCGTGCGGGCTGTATGCGGTGCTCGATGGGGCGATGCGCGTGGGCGCGGTGGCTACCGATGGCAAGGAAGCGCTGTTGACCCTGATCGAAGCGCCGCACTGGTTCGGCGAGATCAGTCTGTTCGACGGCCAGCCGCGTACCCACGACGCCCAGGCTGAAGGGCCGACCCGGCTGTTATGGATACCCCAGGCGCCGCTGTTGAAGTGGCTCGAACAGCAGCCACAGCACTGGCGCGACGTGGCGTTGCTGATGAGCCATAAACTGCGCGTGGTGTTTGTTGCCCTGGAGCAGCAGAGCCTGCTGGCGGCGGCGCCGCGGGTAGCCCACAGGCTGTTGCAGATCGCCGCCGGTTATGGCGAGTTGCGGGGCAGCCGGCGCGTGCTGCAACTGTCCCAGGAGCAGTTGGCGCTGATGCTCTCGCTGTCGCGCCAGACCACCAACCAGATCCTCAAGTCGCTGCAACAGGAGGGCGCCTTGCGCCTGGGCTATGGCGAGATCGAAATCATCGACCCCGCACGCCTGCAGGCGCTGGCTAATCCGGCTGGAACGGTGACTGACTGAGGATCACCCCGGTCTCCTCGACATACTTCTGCCATTCGCCGAGCAGCGCCTCCAGTTTCGCTGGTTGTGCCGTGGCCAGGTCATTGATTTCGCCCGGGTCGCTGGCCAGGTCGTAGAGCTGCCAGGTGGCCGGGCCGACCGGGCCGGGGATGTACACGGCTTTCCAGTGGCCCTGGCGAATCGCCCTGCGGCCGAACAGCTCCCAGCCGGTGACGGTGTTTTCGTCGTGTACCTGCTCGGTCTCGCCTGACAGGAAACCCAGCCAGGACTTACCGCGCAGCGGCGCCACGTCGCGACCGCGCCAACGCTTGCCGGGGTGACGCACGCCGGCAAGATCAAGCAGGGTCGGGGTGATGTCCATCACCGTGCTGAACTGATGGCTGATCTGGCCCTGGCGCGCCAATGCCGGGTAATGCACCAGCGCCGGCACGCGAATTCCGCCTTCGCTGGTGAAGGCCTTGTACAGCCGTGACGGTGCAGTGGCCGCCTGGGCCCAATGTGGGCCGTACCAGACATAGGAGTTGGCCCGGCCGATGTTCTCCAGGCTGTTGTCGTAGTGCTGGTCGAGATAGCTGGCCAGTTGCGGGCCGAATTTGGGGAAGGCTTCGAGCAGCGCCCCTTCGGCACCGTTGTCGGACATGAACAGCACCAGGGTGTTGTCGAGCAGGCCCTGGTTGCGCAGGTAGTCCAGCACCCGGCCGATGTTCCAGTCCATGCGCTCGACCATCGCCGCGTACACCTCCATCGCCCGCGCCGAACGCTGGCGTTGCTCAGCGCTGAGGCTGTGCCAGTGGTTGTCCACCGGGTGGGCCTGGGTATCGGCGGCGATCAGGCCCAACTGACGCAGTTTTTCCAGGCGCTCCTGGCGCAGCACTTCGGGGCCGGCGTCGTAGCGGCCCTGGTAGCGCGTCACCACCTCGGCAGGCGCCTGCAACGGCCAGTGCGGCGCCGAGAAGGGCAGGTAGGCGAAGAATGGCCGGCTCTGGTCGCGCTCCTTCAGGTACTGCAGCAGCTTGTCGCCGAAGGCGTCGGAGGAATAGAAATCCTTGGGCAGTTCTTCGATAAAGGTCTGGTCTTCGATGTACAGCGCCGGCGTCGACTTGAGCAGGCCGGGGGTGTGTTCGTCATAGGTTGGCTCAAAGCCATAGTGGTTGGCAGCGCCGGGCAGCAGGGCGAAGGAGCGCTCGAAGCCGCGGGCCTGGGGCGCCAGTTCGGCGGTCAGGCCCAGGTGCCATTTGCCGCTCATCAGGGTCTGGTAACCGGCATCGCGAAGCAGCTCCGGCAGGGCCACCACGCGGTCATTGAGATAGCCTTCGTAGCCTGGCTTGCCGATCAGTTCCGGGGTCAGCGCTTCGGCCATGGTACCGATGCCGGCGATATGGTGGTCGGTGCCGGTGAGCAGCATCGAGCGGGTTGGCGAGCAGGTCGGCGCGGTATGGAAATCGGTCAGGCGCAGGCCGGCAGTGGCCAGCGTGTCGAGGTTCGGCGTGGCGATTTCACCGCCGAAGGCGCCGAGGTCGGAGAAACCCAGGTCGTCGGCAACGATGACCAGAAAGTTGGGGCGTTGGCTCATGGTCGGTTCTCAGTAGGCAAGGTAGGTCAAAGGCAGGTCGCGGATCTGTTCCAGCGCCGGCGGCAGATAGCGTTCGTCGGCGGTCAGTTCGTGCAGCAGGTCTTCGCGCAGACGGTGGAAGGCGTAACTGGCGCGTTGGCGCGGGTGCGCCAGGTCGATGTCGACGATGCGCTTGATCCGCCCGGGGCGCGGCTCCAGTACCACCACGCGGTCGGCGAGAAACAGCGCTTCTTCGACATCGTGGGTCACCAGCAGGGTGGTAATGCGTGCCCGCTCGCGAATCGCCAGCAGCTCGTCCTGCATCTGCTGGCGGGTCAGCGCGTCGAGGGCGCCGAAGGGTTCATCGAGGAGCAAGATACGCGGGCTGGCCACCAGGCCACGGGCAATTGCCACACGCTGGGCCATGCCACCGGAGAGCTGGTGCGGGTAGGCCTGGCTGAAGTCCTGCAGGCCCACCAGGGCGATGTACTGGTCGATGCGCTGCTGGCGCTGCTCGCTGTTCAACGGCTCGTTGACCAGGCCCAGGGCGATGTTCTGCGCCACGCTCAACCAGGGGAACAGGCGGTGCTCCTGAAAAACGATGCCGCGTTCGCTGCCGATGCCATTGAGCGGTTGGCCGTCGATCAGGATCTGCCCCTGGTAGTCGTTGTCCAGGCCGATCAGCAGGCGCAGCAGGGTAGATTTACCGCAGCCACTGGCGCCGACGATGGCGACGAACTCACCGTCGGCGATTTGCAGGTTGAAGTCGCGGATGGCTTCCAGCTCACCGCCGGCCACGGCGAAGTGTTTGCCGACCTGATTGAAACTGACCAGGGCAGGGGCGATGGCGTTCATGCTCGTCTCCAGCGCGTGGCGCGCAATTCGAGGTGTTGTCCAAAGGCGCCGAGGAGCGCGCCAGTGAGGCCGACCAGGAGCATCCCGGCCATGATGATGTCCATGCGCAGCAACTGCTGGGCGCCGATCATCAGGCTGCCGATACCGCCGCCCGAGGGCATGAAGTATTCGGCGCCGATGGTACCCAGCCAGGCGTAGATCAGGCCGATGCGCAGGCCGGCGAAAATCCCCGGCGCAGCGCCTGGCAGCACCAGTCGGTGCAGGCGCTGGGGCAGGTTGAGGTGCAGCACGCGGGCGACTTCCTCCAGCTGTGGCGAGCGGTTGGCCACCGCCCGCTGGGTGGCGATGAACAGCGGGAAGAACGCCGCCAGGCCGACGAATACCCATTTGGCCAATTCACCGAGGCCGAACCAGGCGGTCAGCAGCGGCACCCAGGCGAAGATCGCGATCTGGCGCAAACCGGCCAGGCTTGGCCCGAGCAGCCGTTCGGCGGGCGTCGACAGCCCAAGCCACAGGCCCAGGGCGAAGCCCAGGCTGCCGCCGAGCAGCAAACCGCCCAGGGCCCGACCGACACTGATCGCCAGGGCGCCGCTGAGCGAGCCGTCGAGCAGGCCATTCCAGGTGGTCTGCAGGACTTGCAACGGGGCAACCAGAATCTGCGTGTCGACCCAGTCCAGTTGATTGGCCAGCTGCCACAGCACCAGCAGCGCGATCGGCAGCAGCAAGGCCTGCAAGCGCTGGGCGCCTTGCAAACGCGACACCCGCAGCTCGGCGCTGGGCGGATGCGGCCAATGCACCAGGCGCCGGTCGAGCCAGCCGAGGATGCGATCCATGACAAAACCCAGCAGGCCGATGACCAGGATGCAGACAAACACGATATCGAGCATGAACAGCTGCCGGGCCCAGACCATCAGGTAACCGATACCTTCACTGGAGGCCAGCAGTTCCACCGCCAGCAACGATGTCCAGCCGGTGGCCAGGGCCAGGCGCACGCCGGCGAGAAAGGCCGGCAGGGCCGCCGGAAAAATCAGTTGGCTGACCAGCAGGCGCGCCGGCAGGCGCAACACCGTGGCCGCCTCGCGCAGCCGTGGCTGGGTATCGCGCACCCCCACCAGGGTATGCAGGGTCACTGGCACGATGATCGCCTTGACCAGCACCACCAGCTTGAGCACCTCGCCGATACCGAACAGCACCATGAACAGCGGCACCCAGGCCAGGGTCGGGATCTGCGCCAGGGCATTGAAGGTTGGCAGTACCAGGCGTTCGGCGCGACGGCTGAAACCCAGCCAGGCACCGAGCAAGGCGCCGCTGGCGACGCCCACCAGCAGGCCCAGGGCCAGGCGTTGCAGGCTGATCGCCAGGTGCGTCCACAGCTCGCCCTGGGCCAGCTCCAGGCCGCTCTGCCAGACCAGGCTCGGTGCCGGCAATATCTGTTCGCTCATCCACTGGTTGCGACTGGCCAGCCACCACAGTGCTGCCAGTAACAGGGGCAGATACCAGGCTTGCAGGCGGCTCAGGTACAGGCCGTCGAACCGTCGCGTCCGGCCTGGCGGGCTGGCCAGTGGCAGGCTGGAAAGTGAAGCTCGGGCCATGGAAACCTCTGCGAGTTGAAATTTGCTTATTCTTAAATTGAATTACAGATTTGAATATCAATTCGTTTAGGTGATAAGAATCTGCATTTAAAGCTGCTGTCACAACGCGCAGCCAATGCATTCGAAGCATATTTTTCTTGTGCCTGATGCATGGCGCGCTGGAACGCCCGTAGAACGGCTTTTATGCTTACAGATTATTAAAATGTAATTTATTAGTATTTATTTACTGGTCTGGGTTGTCGGTAGCGTGGCCGCACCATTACAAGGAGTCGCGTGCCATGAACCTGTCGATCAACCGTGTGTTCAATCTGTTTGCCGTTCCCGCCCTGGCCGCGGTGGTCGGCTGGCTGCCGCCGGCCCAGGCTGGCGAGGTCAGGGAAATCCGCATCGCCGTGCCCGACCTGAGCGCCGGCACCCAGCATTCCGGCGGCGGTGTGACCGACGTACTGCGCGACCAGCAATTGCTGGAAAAAGCCTTCGCCGCCGATGGCATCAGCATCCAGTGGAACTACTTCAAGGGCGCCGGCCCGGTGATCAACGAGGCGTTCGCCAACGGCCAGGTGGACTTCGCCTACCTCGGCGACCTGGCGGCGATCATCGGCAAGGCCAATGGCCTCGACACCCGCCTGCTGGCCGCCACCGGGCGCGGCATCAAGCATTACCTCGGAGTGGCGCCGGGCAGCAACATCAAGACCTTGCAAGATCTCAAGGGCAAGCGCGTGGCGGTGTTTCGCGGCACTGCCACCCAGCTGTCGTTCGACGCCGCCCTGGCCAGCCAGGGCCTGAGCGAGAAGGACCTGAAAGTCATCAACCTGGATTTCAACGCGGCGATCGCCGCCCTGGCTGCCAGGCAGATCGACGCCACCTGGGGCTCGACCGGCATCAGCGCCCTCAAGCAACGCGGCCTGGCCGAGCTGCCGCTGAACACCCGTGACCTGGGCGGCGCCGGTAATGTTCAGGCGGTGCTGGTAGGGGCTGGGCGCTTTGTCGACGAGCACCCGGAACTGGTGGAAAAACTGCTAGCTGCTCAGGAGAAGGCCGTGCACTGGCTGACCCAGGACGACAACAAGGAGGCTTACATTCAGTTGGTCTCGGGGCTGGCCAGCTACCCGCCGGCGATCCTGCAGCAAGACCTGCAGAACGAGCAGCTGAGCAAGATCTTCCCCTCGACCCTGGATGCCGACTTTCTGGCCAAGTTGCAGGCTTCAGTTGACCTGGCCGCCGGGCAGCGGCTGATCCGCAAACCGTTCAAGGTCGAGCAGTGGCTGGCGCCTCAGGCTATCCGGCCAGCACCTGCACCTCTGGCTGCCGATCGAGGCTGATCAGGGTTTCGATCATTGCCCGGGCGGCGGGCGAAAGGCGATAACCGCTGCGGCTGACGATGCCGCAGCGGGCATTGAGGCTGTCGAGGTTGGCCGGCAGGTTGCGCCAGTGCAGGCGTATCAGGCGGCCCTGTTCGATGTCCTCGGCAAAGGCTTCTTCGGTGCCGATACCAATGGCGTCGGTGCCCAGCACGATCTTCACCAGGGTCGGCAGGTGCTCGGTCTGCACCTGCGGGGCGAAGTCGGTCTTGCCGCTGAGGTTGGCCAGCAGCTTGCGCACCCCCGGCGGGATCAGGGTGGTGGCCAGCGGGTAGTCGAACATGTCGTTGGTCGACAGGCTGTCCTTGGCCAGCAGCGGGTGCCCCGGACGGCAGAAGAACAGGCCGCGGCGCGGGCTCAGCGGCTGGGTCTGGAAGTTCGGGTCGGCCTCGAAATGACGGATGTCGGCGACGAAGAACTCGATCTCTTCTCGACTCAGCGCGCGGCTGAGTTTTTCCCAGTTATCCACGTCGAAGCAGGTGCGCACCTTGGGGTGGGCGCCGAGAAAGCGTGCCACCGCCTGCGGCACCAGGTGCACCGCAGGCGCCGGGCCGCAGCCGAAGCGCAGCTCGCCGGCATCGAGCTTGGTCATCTGCTGCACTTCGCTGTTCAGCTGCGCCGCGCCTTGCACCAGGCGCAGGGCGTGCTGCAGCACCACCTGGCCTTCGGGCGTGGGGCGCAGATCCTTGTTGCCGCGATCGATCAGCACGCAGCCGAACTCCTGTTCCAGGCCCTGGATGCTGCGGCTGAAGGCCGGCTGGGTGATGCCCATGGCATCGGCGGCGCGGACAAAACTGCGGTGTTCAGTGAGGGCGATGAAGTAACGCAGTTGGCGAAGATCCATATGCTTTCCCGGCATTCCAAAAATACGGCGAAGGTATTTGCCGCCGTGCAGGCTCAGGTTTTAAATGCAAGCTCTTATTCCGTCAATGAAGCATCTGTTTATTTGTTAGAGCTTATTTGCATATCAATAGAGCAGAGCTTTCATCGGCACTTCGCGCAACCTAGCCAGATGAGGGTCAAACCATGAGCAATGCCGCACGCGTCGTAGCACCTGTCACCCACGCGCTGGACATCCACCCGGTGGCCGGTCGCATCGGTGCCGAGATCCGCGGGGTCCAGTTGAGCGCCGACCTTGAACCTGCCGTGATCGAGGCCATCCAGGCCGCGCTGGTGCAGTACAAGGTGGTGTTCTTCCGCGCCCAGACTCATCTTGATGACCAGGGCCAGGAAGCCTTTGCCCACCTGCTCGGCGAGCCGATCGCCCACCCGACCGTGCCGGTGCGCGAAGGCACGCGTTACCTGCTTGAACTCGATGGTGGCGAAGGGCGCCGGGCCAATTCCTGGCACACCGACGTGACCTTCGTCGATGCCTACCCCAAGGCGTCGATCCTGCGCTCGGTGGTAGCGCCCGCGTCCGGCGGCGATACCGTATGGGCCAATACCGCCACGGCTTATCAGGACCTTTCTGCCGAGTTGCAGGCCCTGGCTGACCAGCTCTGGGCGGTGCACAGCAACGAGTACGACTACGCCGCAGCCAAGCCCAACGTGAGCCTCGAGCAGCTGGAAAATTACCGGAAGATCTTCACCTCGACGGTGTATGAAACCGAGCACCCGGTGGTGCGCGTGCACCCGGTCAGCGGCGAAAAGAACCTCTTGCTCGGGCACTTTGTCAAACGCATCAAGGGCTACTCGCAGAGCGACTCGGCACATCTGTTCAACCTGCTGCAAAGCCATGTCACACGGCTGGAGAACACCGTGCGCTGGCGCTGGCAGGCGGGTGACGTGGCGATCTGGGATAACCGCGCGACCCAGCATTACGCGGTGGACGATTATGGCACCCAGGGCCGCGTGGTACGCCGGGTGACCTTGCAGGGCGACGTGCCGGTGGGGGTGGCCGGGCAGCATAGCCGCACCACACGCGGGGCTTGAAGCAATCGCGGGGCAAGCCCGCTCCTACAGTCCAGGTGTTGTGCACAGCGGACATTGTGGGAGCAACTGTCTTGATCAGGCTGTTTGCTCTCGCCAAGGGGTATTGTCCCGCAGCATTGCATTCAGCCTGACGATCAGCACCCG
>RCUL01001184.1_pt1 | contig 10485 bp, 6 predicted proteins | sample 2167521 | NCBI WGS metagenome assembly RCUL01 (sample SAMN09932745, study PRJNA488358) | compost metagenome | feature: garden; material: soil; isolation source: compost soil in acetic acid-enriched culture | place: Germany: Experimental Botanical Garden Goettingen | collected 2016-01-27 | reverse complement strand
GAGAAGCTCAGGGTGGCCTGGACGATCAGCGGCGCCATGCAGTTGGGCAGCACGGTGACGAACATCAGCCGTGGCAGGCCGGCACCGGCCAGGCGTGCGGCGGTGACGTAGTCGCGGTTCAGCTCGCCCATTACTGCCGCGCGGGTCAGGCGCACATAGGACGGCAACGAGACGATGGCGATGGCGATCACGGTGTTGATCAGGCCAGGGCCGAGGATGGCGACAATCGCCACGGCCAGCAGCAGCGAGGGCAGGGCCAGCATCACGTCCATCAGGCGCATGATCGACGGGCCGAGGATGCGCGGGAAGAATCCGGCCAGCAGGCCAAGGAAGATCCCCGGGATCAGCGAGATCACCACCGACGACAGGCCGATCAGCAGCGACAGGCGCGAGCCCTGGATCAACCGCGAGAGCAGGTCCCGGCCGAGCTCATCGGTGCCGAGGATGAACTGCCAGTTGCCACCTTCGAGCCATACCGGCGGGGTCAGCAGGAAATCACGGTACTGCTCGCTGGGATTGTGCGGTGCCACCCAGGGGGCGAACAGCGCGCAGAACACGATCAGGCTCATGAACATCAGGCCGGCGACCGCGCCCTTGTTGCGTGAAAAGGCCTGCCAGAACTCCTTGTACGGCGAAGGGTAGAGCAGGCTCTGGTCGACAGCGGTGGCCGGGGTGGTGACAGATTTCGGAAGTGGGGTAGTCATGACGGGGCCCTCAGCGCTGATGACGGATGCGTGGGTTGGCCAGGCCGTAGAGGATGTCCACGACGAAGTTGACCAGGATCACCAGGCAGGCAATCAACAGGATGCCGTTCTGTACCACGGGGTAGTCACGGGCGCCGATGGCTTCGATCAGCCACTTGCCGATGCCCGGCCAGGAAAAGATGGTTTCGGTCAGTACCGCACCGGCAAGCAGGGTGCCGACCTGCAGGCCGAATACTGTCAGCACCGGGATCAACGCGTTGCGCAGGCCGTGCACGAACACCACGCGGGCCGGAGACAGGCCCTTGGCCCGGGCCGTGCGGATGTAGTCTTCACGCAGCACTTCGAGCATGGAGGAACGGGTCATCCGTGCGATTACCGCCAGCGGAATGGTGCCGAGCACGATGGCCGGCAGGATCAGGTGCATCAGCGCATCCTTGAAGGCGCCTTCTTCGTCGCTGAGCAGGGTATCGATGAGCATGAAGCCGGTTTTCGGCTCGATGTCGTAGAGCAGGTCGATGCGTCCGGAAACCGGGGTCCAGCCCAGGCTCACGGAGAAGAACATGATCAGGATCAGGCCCCACCAGAAGATCGGCATCGAGTAGCCGGCAAGCGAGATGCCCATGACCCCGTGGTCGAACAGCGAACCCCGCTTGAGCGCGGCAATTACCCCGGCCAGCAGGCCGATCACGCCAGCGAAAAACAGTGCCGCCATGGCCAGTTCGAGGGTCGCCGGGAACAGCGCGAGGAACTCGGTCCAGACGCTTTCGCGGGTGCGCAGCGATTCGCCAAGGTCACCCTGGGCGAGCTTGCTGACGTAGTCCAGGTACTGTTCGGGCAGCGGCTTGTTCAGGCCAAGGCGTTCCATGGCCTGGGCGTGCATTTCCGGGTCGACCCGGCGCTCGCCCATCATGACCTCCACCGGGTCGCCGGGTATCAGCCGTATGAGCGCAAACGTCAGCAAGGTGATGCCGAAGAAGGTCGGGATCAGCAATCCCAGTCGCCGGGCAATAAAACTAAACATCTTCTGGAGTACCTCATCAGCCGGTCAGGCATGCCCACCGGCACCCGGGTGGGGCGCCGGCGGTCGTTCTTGTTCTACTTCACCTGGGTAGTGGCGAAGTTGTTATTGGTGAGGGGATTGATGTGGTACCCCTCAACGTTGTCGCGCATGGCGGTAAACATCTGCGGGTGCGCCATGCTGATCCACGGTTGATCTTCATCGTACACCGCCAGAGCCTTTACATAGAGCGCTGCACGCTCATCGTTGTCGGTGACTTCGCGGGCCTTGGTGATCAACTGCTGGAAAGTTTGATTGCACCAGCGGGCATAGTTCTCGCCACTTCTCACCGCGTCGCAGCTAAGCAGTGGGCTGAGGAAGTTGTCCGGGTCGCCGTTGTCGCTGGCCCAGCCGGTGGAAACCATATCGGCTTCGCCTTTTTTGGCGCGGCGCAGCATCTCCGCCCACTCCATCACGCGGATGTCGACGGTCAGGCCGATCTTGGCCAGGTCTGCCTGGAGCATTTCGGCGCTCAGTCGCGGGTTGGGGTTGGTCGGGCCGCCGCCGTTGCGGGTGAACAAGGTCAGCACCGTGCCCTCGGGCACACCGGCTTCCTTGAGCAGGGCACGAGCCTTGTCGAGGTCGCGGGGCGGGTTCTTGTTGTCGGTGTTGTAGCCGATCATGGTCGGTGGGTAAGGGTTGACCGCGACCAGCGCGTTGCCTTTGCCGAACAGCTGGTCGACGTGGGTCTGGCGGTCGAAGGCGATATTGATGGCTTTGCGCACGCGCACATCGCTCAGGTACTTGTGTTCAGTGTTGAGCGAGATGTAGCCGGTGGTCAGCGCTTCCATCTCGGCCACTTTCAATTTGGGGTCGGCCTTGATGCTGGGGATGTCGTCGGGCTTGGGATACAGCGCCACCTGGCACTCGTTGGCCTTGAGCTTCTGCAGGCGCACGTTGTTGTCATTGGCGATGGCGAAAATCAGCGCATCGGCTGGAGGCTTGCCGCGAAAGTACTCCGGGTTGGCCTTGTAGCGAACCTGCGCGTCCTTGTTGTAGCGCTGGAAGATGAACGGGCCGGTGCCGATTGGTTTGCTGTTGAGGTCGGTGGTCTTGTCGGCCTTGAGTAGCTGGTCGCCATATTCGGCAGAGTAGATCGAGGTGAAGGCCATGGCCAGGTCACGCAGGAAGGGCGCTTCGGGGCGGGTCAGGGTGAAGACCACGGTGTGCTCGTCGGTCTTCTCGACGCTTTTGAGCAGGTCCTTGAAACCCATGCTTTCGAAATAGGGGAAGCCGATGCTGGTCTTGTTGTGCCACGGGTGATTCGGGTCCAGCTGTCGTCGGAAACTCCACAACACGTCGTCGGCATTCATGTCGCGCGTGGGCTTGAAGTAATCGGTGGTGTGGAACGTGACCCCTTCGCGCAGGTGGAACGTGTAGGTCAGGCCGTCGTCACTGATGTCCCAGCGTTCGGCCAGGGCCGGCTGGATATCGGTGGTGCCTGGCTTGAAGTCGACCAAGCGGTTGAAGATGGCCTCGGCCGAGGCATCGGCGGTCACGGCAGTGGTGTACTGGACGATATCGAAGCCTTCCGGGCTGGCCTCGGTACACACCACCAGCGGCTTGGCCGAGAGGCCCGCCGCAGTACTCAACAGGACGGCTGCCAGGGCAGCCTGTAGTGGTAACAGTTTCATGAAACCTCCTGCAATCGATTAACCAGAGTAGCCGTCCCGGTCGATTCGGCGAACCGACCGGGCCAGGGCGTTCTAGAGGAAATTGAATGGAATGGTGGTGACAATCCGCAGCTCGTCCAGGCTGCCGTCGGCCTGGGCCTTGCTGGCCCGGTGGGCGGTGTAGGTCGCGCGGATGGTGGTGTCCTTGAGCGTGCCGCTCTGCACCGCGTAGGTGGTGCCGATGCCCCACTCGTAGTGGTTCTCGTCGTCCAGGCCACGGACGTCGTAGCCGGTGCTCTTGTAGTGGGTACCGTCGATGCCCCAGCCGCGGGCGTTGTACAGGTTGAACTTGAGGCCGGGTACGCCGTACTGGGCCATGTTCAACACGTAGGCGATCTGCATCGATTTCTCGTTCGGGCCGTTGAAGTCCGAGAGCAGGGAGTTGGCCAGGAAGATCGCGTTGGTGTCGTGCAGGTAGTCGAAGTATTCGTTGCCGTTGACCTGCTGGTAGGAGAAGGTCAGGTTGTGGGCCTGGTGGGTCAGGCCGAACGACAGACTGTAGGTGTCGTTATCAATGTCGCCGAGCTTGCTTTTGCCTTCGTCCTTGGTCTTGTAGTAGTTCAGGCCAGTGGTCAGGCTCAGCACCGCGCTGTCGCCCAGCTCATGGCTGGCGCCGAAGTAGTACTGGTTCCACAGGTCTTCGACGTTGGACACGTAGAAGCTGGTTTTCAGGCTCTTCAGTGGCTGGTAGCTGACGCCGGCGATGTTGACGTGATCGGCTTCAAAGGCGCGATCACCATACTCGGCAACGAATTTGCTGGTGCCTTGTTCGGTCCGGGTCGAGAGCCGGTCGAAGGTGCCGATATCGAAGGACAGGTTGTCGAATTCTTCGCTGCGGATGCTCACACCCTCGAAACTCGACGGCAAGGCGCGGTTGCCGATATAGGCAAGCACCGGGGTGTCCATCGATTGGCGGCCGGCGGTCAGGGTGGTGTTGGAGACCCGCGCCTTGACGTTGGCCAGGCCCATCTTGCTCCACTGGCCGATTACGTCGCCATCGCTGTGGGTCAGGGTCCGGTTGTTCGGCCCGGCGACTGCGGCACGGCCCCGCTCCAGGGCGATGGCGTTGTAGGCGGCGACTTCGGTGCTGAAGCCGACGGTACCTTCGGTAAAGCCCGAGGTGTAGTTGAGGATGGTGCCCTGTACCCAGTTGTCACGGCTGTGGGTGTCGTGTTGGGTGCCGTCGCTTTTGTAGTACTTCCACATTGGCGCGCGGGTGGCGCGTTCGCGGGCGTACCAGTTGCGGGTCGAGCCGGACAGGCTCTGGCCTTCGATGAAGCCCTTGGCTTCGCTCTGGGCGCTGGTGGATTTGACGCTGACCGGAACGAAGTCCTGGCTGGCGGGCTCGGCTTGGGCCATGGCTGACAGACCACTGAGGGACATTGCCAGTACTGCGGTTTTGGTTCGTCTCAAGGTAAAGCTCCCTTTTCTTTTCTTTTCTTTTTTTAGTTACCGCCTGGCTTTGTGAGCTGGGCGTCTTGCCGGTTGGTACAAGGGTTGCAATCGTTTGCTGTAAGGCGATCGGGCATATTCAGGCTGATATCGGGCGCGAGGGTGGAGTGCACCCCCGTGGCCGATGCAGTGGTTTATTCGGTACTGACGCCTGAGAAGTTGTTGCGCCCGAAGGGGCTTACCTTGAAATCCACGACCTTGGCACTGAGCGGCTGGTTGACCGTCGAGTGGGCGATCGGGGTGATGGGCAATTGTTGCTTGAGGCGCTGTTGCGCCTGTTGGTAAAGCGCGGTGCGTTGCTCGCGGTCGGTGATGGTCTTGGCTTTCTTGACCAGGGCGTCGTACTGCGGGTCGCACCACATGGAGTAGTTGTTGCTGCCAATCGCGTCGCAGCTGTACAGGGTGCCGAGCCAGTTGTCCGGGTCACCGTTGTCGCCGGTCCAGCCGATCAGCGAGATGTCGTGTTCACCGTCCTTGGTGCGCTTGAGATATTCGCCCCATTCGTAGCTGACGATCTTCACGTTCAGACCGACCTTGCCCCAGTCGGCCTGGAGCATTTCGGCCATCAGCTTGGCATTGGGGTTGTACGGGCGTTGCACCGGCATGGCCCAGAGGGTGATTTCAGTGCCTTCCTTGACCCCGGCGGCCTTGAGCAATTCGCGGGCCTTGTCCGGGTTGTAATCGGCATCCTTGATGCTGTCGTCGTAGGACCACTGGGTCGGCGGCATGCTGCCCACCGCCAGCTGCCCAGCCTCCTGGTACACCGCTTTGACGATGGCCGATTTGTTGATCGCCATGTCCATGGCCTGGCGCACCTCGAGCTGGTCGAAGGGTTTGTGCCGCACGTTGTAGGCGATGTAGCCGAGGTTGAAACCGGGCTTCTCGATGACCTGCAGCTTCGGGTCGCTCTTCAGGGCGTTGAGATCGGCGGGGCGCGGGTGCAGGGTGACCTGGCATTCGTTCTTGCGCAGCTTCTGGATGCGCACCGACGGGTCGGTGTTGATCGAGAAGATCAACTGGTCGATCTTCACCTGGCTCGGGTCCCAGTAGTCCTTGTTGCCGCGGTAGCGGATCTGCGAGTCCTTCTGGTAACGCTGGAACACGAACGGACCGGTGCCGATCGGCTTCTGGTTGATGTCGCTGGGGCGCCCCGACGTCATCAGCTGCTCGGCATATTCGGCCGAGAGCACAGAGGCAAAGTTCATCGCCAGGTTTTGCACAAAAGCGGCATCGACGCTGTTGAGGGTAAAGACCACGGTCATCGGGTCGGTCGTCTCGATCCGCGCGATGTTCTTGTCCAGGCTCATGCTGACGAAGTAGGGAAACTCGGTGGGGTAGGCCTTGCGGAACGGGTGGTTGCGGTCGAGCATCCGGTTGAAGGTGAACAGCACGTCGTCGGCGTTGAAGTCGCGGCTCGGGGTGAAATCCTTGTTGCTGTGGAACTTGACCCCTTCGCGCAGGTGGAAGGTGTAGGTCAGGCCATCGTCGGAAACCTCCCAGCTTTTCGCCAGGGCCGGCTTGACGGCCGTCGCACCGCGTTCGAATTCCACCAGGCGGTTATAGATCGGTTCGGCGGCGTCATTGTCGGTGGCGCTGGTGTACTGGGCGGTGTCAAATCCGCCCGGGCTGCCTTCGGAGCAGAACACCAGGTTTTTGGCCAGGCTTGCCGGGGCCTGGGCGAGCAGGCCGAAGCCCAGCAGTGCCGCATAAATCGGGGTGTGGCGCATGACAGTCCCTTCTCTCTTGTTGTTTTTCACGTGGTCCATGGCGCACAGCTGTACGAATCGCGCCGACTACGCTGCACCCTTGACGGTAGGTCCATCAGGGCGTTGCAGATAGGTGCGATTACGCAGAGGTGTGTAGGAGGTATCCGATAGGGCGGGCGACGGTTCCGTGTCGATGCGCTAGCGGTTGACCTGCCAGGCCATCAGGGTACGGCCCCGGGTGCCGTGTGGCGTCGCGGGGCCGATCCGGTTGGCTGCTACTTGGTCACGCTGACCCCATAGAAGGAGTTCAAGCCAAACGGGCTGATCTTGAAGTCCTGTACGGTTGAACGCATAGGTTGATACACCGTCGAGTGAGCGATGGGTGTCATCGGAACCTGTTCTTTGAGGATGTGTTGCGCTTGCTTGTACAGTTCGGTGCGCTTGGCCTGGTCGGAGGTGGCCTTGGCTTGCTTGACCAGGTCGTCGTACGGCTTGTAGCACCATTTGGAGAAGTTGTTGCCTTCCAGGGCATCACAACCGAACAGGGTGCCCAGCCAGTTGTCCGGGTCACCGTTGTCGCCGCTCCAGCCAATCAGCATGGCGCCGTTTTCGCCGCCTTTGGAGCGCTTGATGTACTCACCCCACTCGTAGCTGATGATCTTGGCCTTGATGCCGACCTTGGCCCAGTCCGATTGCAGCATCTCGGCCATCAGCTTGGCGTTGGGGTTGTACGGGCGTTGCACCGGCATGGCCCAGAGGTTGATCTCGGTGCCTTCCTTGATGCCGGCTTCCTTTAGCAGTTGCTTGGCCTTCTCCGGATCGTACTTGGCATCCTTGATGGTGGTGTCGTAGGACCACTGGGTCGGCGGCATGGCGTTGACTGCCATCTGGCCGGCGCCCTGGTACACCGAGTCAATGATCTGCTGCTTGTTCACCGCCATGTCCAGCGCTTCACGGACCTTGAGCTGGGCCATCGGGTTAGGCTCGTTGCTGCCCTTGATCTTGTCCATCACGTTGTAGGCGATGTAGCCGAGGTTGAAGCCGGCCTGGTCAGGCATCTTCAGGTTCGGGTCGTTCTTCAGCGGTTCGATGTCGGCCGGGCGCGGGAACAGGGTGACCTGGCACTCGTTCTTCTTGAGTTTCTGCATGCGCACCGAGGCATCGGTGGTAATGGCGAAGATCAGGTTGTCGATCTTCACATCGTCAGGCTTCCAGTAATCCTTGTTGCCCTTGAAGCGGATCTGCGCGTCTTTCTGGTATTTGCTGAACACGAACGGGCCGGTGCCGATCGGCTTCTGGTTGATGTCGGCGGGCTTGCCCTGCTTGAGCAACTGGTCGGCGTATTCGGCGGACTGGATCGAGGCGAAGCTCATGGCCAGGTTCTGGATGAACGCGGCATCGACGCCGTTGAGGGTGAACTTGACGGTGTGGTCGTCGAGCTTCTCCACCTTGGCGATGTTCTTGTCCATGCCCATGTCGGTGAAGTACGGGAACTCGGTGGGATACGCCTTGCGGAACGGCATGTCCTTGTCGAGCATCCGATTGAAGGTGAACAGCACGTCGTCGGCGTTGAACGCGCGGGTCGGCTTGAAGAACTCGGTGGTGTGGAACTTGACCCCTTCGCGCAGGTGGAAGGTATAGGTCAGGCCATCCTCGGAAATGTCCCAGCTGGTCGCCAGGCCCGGGATGACCGCGGTGCCGCCACGCTCGAACTGGCTCAGGCGGTTGAAGACGGTCTCGGCTGAAGCATCGAAGTCGGTTCCGGTGGTGTACTGGCCCGGGTCGAAGCCCGCGGGGCTGCCTTCGGAGCAAAACACCAGGTTAGTCGCCGCAAGGGCGGAGGGTGCGCTGGCAAGCAAGCCTGCGCCGACCAGAAACGGAATGACCGCGTGTTTGAGCATGGTGGCCTCATTGTTGTCATTTTTGATTTGAGGGGGCCTTGTGAGCCGACCTGCGGATACTTATGCAGGCCCCATACCCAATGCAACACTCAAAGGGATGTGTGACAGAAAACAGTGGGACGAACGTACAGGAATGTCGCATCCGTATAATTTTTTACGGAGTTGATCGTTTGCGAGGGGGTGTTTCAGTGTGTTTCGAAGACGATATCTCTATATCGAGTCAGTCTTTGCACTAAATTGGGGCGCGAGGTGCTACAAGTAACAGCGTTCGCGGCAGCCGAAGCTGCCGCGAAACAGCGGAAAAGTAACGTCGATCAGGGCATCTGGACTTCGATGGTGCCGTCGGCGCTGAGGGTCACCTGGCTGGTGCCCGCTTCGATTTCCGGAACGGCAGCAGCGTCTTCGGCCATGCCGGCTTTCATCATCATTGGCGCGCTACGGGCATAAGGATGCGGGTAGCCGCTGCTGTTGAGGTTGAGGTTGACCACTTTGTAGCCTTTGCCGCCCAGGGCTTCGGTAGCCAGTTGGGCGCGGGCCTTGAAGGCGTTGACGGCATCCTTGAGCAGGTCGTCCTCGCTGGTCTTGCGTGTGGCCGGGGCGATGGAGAAGTCCATGCCGCCCATTTTCAGGTCCTGCAGCAGGGTACCGGTAAGTTGCGACAGGGCCGGGAAGTCGGCGCTTTCCAGGCGCAGTTCGGCGCGCTCACGCCAGCCGGTGATCTTCTGGCCCTTGTTGTCGTAGATCGGATAGCTGTTGCGGCTGCCCTGGCTGATCTTCACGTCCTTGACTTCGCGGGCCTGTTTCACCGCCTTGTTCATGGTCTCGGTGATTTGCGTGGCCAGCTTGCCCGGGTCGGTATTCTGCGCTTCGCTGTACAGGGTCACGACCATCAGGTCGCGGGCCACTTCCTTGCTGACTTCGGCGCGCAGCGAAATCTGGTTGTAGCGGGGCGCTTCTTCAGCCAGTGCCGGAAGGCTGGCTAGCAAGCTGGTGGCCATGACCAGGGCGGCGCTGCTGCGGGTGATAGACATGTATGACTCCTTGAAATTGAGGCGCGGGCACGGACATAACCTTTGCACGCTGGCCCATAAGACTGGCAACAGTGTAGTGAGGTTCAAAATGGCCATCATTGTTATGTAAAAAAGTGTGGCGCTTTGCCGCATCACTGCAGACCAGGCCACAGCTTCGGTATACTCGCGACGATTCGCCTGGAGCACTCATCAGGAGAGCTCATGCTCGCCCCCGTACAAATGTTGTCTGCAACCCGTCAGAACCTCTGGCGCCTGACCTTCATCCGCATCCTGGTGCTTGCTGCCCAGGCCGGCTCGGTCGGTGTCGCCTACTGGACCGAACTACTGCCGCTGCCGTGGCTGTCGCTGGTCATCACCCTCGGCCTGTCGATGCTGCTGTGCGCGTTCACGGCCCTGCGCCTGCGCCTGACCTTGCCGGTCACCGAGCTGGAGTATGCCTTCCAGCTGGCCTGTGACCTGTTGATCCACAGTGCCTTGCTGTATTACTCGGGCGGTTCGACCAACCCCTTCGTGTCCTATTACCTGGTGCCGCTGGCCATCGCTGCGGTGACCTTGCCCTGGGTTTACTCGCTGATCCTCTCCGGTATCGCCCTGGCGGCCTACAGCCTGCTGCTGGTGCAGTTCTATCCGCTCGAAACCTTCCCCATGGCCCGGGAGAAGATGCAGGTCTACGGCATGTGGCTGAGTATCGCCCTGGCCGCCGCCGTGATTACCTTCTTCGCCGCGAAAATGGCCGAAGAGCTGCGTCGCCAGGAGCAACTGCGCGCTGAACGCCGCGAGGAGGGACTGCGTGACCAGCAACTGCTGGCCGTGGCCACCCAGGCCGCTGGCGCCGCCCATGAACTGGGCACGCCGCTGGCGACCATGAGCGTGCTGATCAAGGAAATGCGCCAGGACCACAGCGACCCGCTGCTGCAGGAAGACCTGGCGGTGCTGCAGGACCAGGTCAAGCTGTGCAAGG
>RCUL01001182.1_pt1 | contig 10495 bp, 9 predicted proteins | sample 2167521 | NCBI WGS metagenome assembly RCUL01 (sample SAMN09932745, study PRJNA488358) | compost metagenome | feature: garden; material: soil; isolation source: compost soil in acetic acid-enriched culture | place: Germany: Experimental Botanical Garden Goettingen | collected 2016-01-27 | reverse complement strand
CCCAAGCGCTGACCGTCGAGCAGGTCAAGGCAGCCATGAACAAGCATTTGGCAGCCGACAAACTGGTGATCGTTACCGTCGGCCCGAGCGTGCCGCAAAAACCGCTGCCAGCCCCTACTGACAAACCCGCCGAGCAGCCCCTCGGCGTACCGGAGCACTAATGCCTAGATCCACCCCTCCCGCCCGCCCTCAGCAGGGCCAAAGCAAGGGTCAGGGCCACCTGCGCATCATCGCCGGCGAGTGGCGCAGTCGCCGCCTGGCGGTGCCTGAAGGCGAAGGCCTACGGCCGACCACCGATCGGGTGCGTGAAACCCTGTTCAACTGGCTGGCGCCCTACATCGAAGGCGCCCGGGTGCTGGATGCCTTTACCGGCAGTGGCGCCCTGGTGCTCGAAGCGTTGTCCCGCGGTGCTGCAGATGCCGTCGCACTGGACAGCAACGCGGCAGCTATCAACAACCTGAAGAACAACCTGGAAATCCTGCGCTGTCCGCGCGGGCAAATCCTCCAGACCGACGCCCAGCGCTACTTGCAAGCCCCGGCCAAGCAACAGTTCGACGTCGTGTTTCTCGATCCGCCGTTCCATCAGGACCTGCTGGCCAACACCTGCAACCTGTTGGAGCAGAACCAGTGGCTGCGCGAGCAGGCGTGGATCTACACCGAGAGCGAAGCCGCCCCCTCTACCCTGCAAATGCCAGGCAACTGGCGCCTGCACCGCGAAAAAAAGACCGGCCAGGTGCATTACGCGCTGTGGCAGCGCGCCTGAACGCAGGCCCTAACTATATAGCGCAGGCAAGCGCACAATCTCGCCGAAGCTGCTCCTGGTCACCCCAACCAGGAGCACTTGAGCAATGCCATCGACTCCCCCGTTTACCCTCGACGACCAAACGGTGTCAGCCGGCATCGTCTCCATCGCGGATGCCACCCCCCCATCGTTGCAGCATTTCACATTGGATAACGGCCTGGCTGTCTATCTGCGTGAAGACCACAGCACCCCGCTCGCCGCAATCCAGCTCTGGTACCACGTTGGCACCAGCCATGAACCGGCCGGCCATACCAACCTCTCGCACCTGCTGGAACACCTGATATTCGAAGGCAGCCGCAAACTCGAAGCGGGCCGATACACCCAGGTGATCGCGCGGCTCGGCGGAAAGGCCAATGCCACTACCACCGATGACGCAACGGCATACGATGTCCTGTTACCCGCGGCACGATTGCCGATTGCACTCGAAATAATGGCGGATGCCATGGCGGGCGCAACCTTTGGCCAGGCAGACATGGAACGGGCAGTCAAAGCGATCGAAGACGAGCGCCGACTCAAAGTCGAAAACGCTCCTGCACAGCAGGCAGCTGAACGGCACATAGCGCTTGCTCACGGCAGCAGCCCGTATGCCACGGCGGCGTTTGGCAACCCGGCAGACCTGAACAACATGCGCCTGGATACCGTGCGCACCTGGTATCAAACGTGGTATCGGCCCAATAACGCCACCCTCGTGGTGGTGGGCGCCGTCGACCTCCCCACGCTTCGCCAGCACGTGAGCCGGTATTTCGCCAGCATCGCCAGGGCCCCGCTTGGCGCAGCACCGGTCCCCCGGCATGACGCGCACCTGCAGGAGCGAAGCCAGAAGCTGAAATTGCCAGGCCTGCGTGATGGTTTGTTCATGTCCTTCAATGCACCAAGCCACGCCACGGCCACCGAGGCAACCACAGTGCCTGCCTTGGGCGTGCTCTGTGAAGTGCTTGGCAAAGGGTTCAGCGCAAGGCTCTACAGCGAGCTGGTGCGAGACCGACGGCTGCTCAAGGGCATCGGCCTGTCATATGAGCCAATGGTGCGTGGCGACACGCTGTTGACCCTTTCAACCTATATCAACAGTCAAAGATCCACCCACGAGCACGCCGTAGAAGCGATCTATACCTTGATCGATACCCTGCGCCATACGCTGCTTTCCCCCCAGGAACTGGAGCGCGCGAAACTGCGCATGCTTACCCGCCGCCTGTTCAGCCGCGACAGCGTCACCCTGCAAGCTGGGCGCATCGGCGCAGCGGCGGCCGCTGGTCTGTCTCCCTCGCTGATCGATCAAGAAGCCGAACGTGTCCGCCACCTCGATAGCGCGACATTACGACAGGTAGCGTTCGACTACCTGAGCCGCGAAAGGCTGACCATCACTCATCTGCAAACAGGAGCACCGGCATGAACAAACCTCTTTCCACCAGCAGCATGCCACTGATTTGCAAGGGCCCCATGACCGATACCGCCGTGGCGGCAATGGCCCGGCTGGAGTCCACGCAAGGCCTGGACCTGGAGCAGCACCAGCCCTTGCCGGCCCAGATACAGCAATGGCAGACCGACGAAGGCGCCAAGGTCAGCTTCATGCCATCCCATGACCGCCCGATATTCGACCTGGCGCTACGCTTTCGCGCTGGCAGTGCGCTCGACGGCACTAGCCCGGGCCTGGCCGCCCTTGTCCTTTACAGCCTCGATCAGGGTACCGAGCATCTGGATGCCGCCCAATTCGCACAGGCCATCGAGGGGCTGGGTGCGATCATGGCAAGGCAAATGAACCAGGATGAGGCCGTGATCACGCTGCGCTGCCTGAGCCTGCCGGCACTGCGTACAAGCGCCCTGCAACTGCTCACGCAAATGCTGGCACGCCCCGCCTTCCGGGAAGAAGCCGTCGCAGGTATCCGCGAACGACTGCTCAACTACCTTGGCGCAATGGCATCGACCCCGGTCTTTGGGATGTCCCACGCGACAATGAGCCATGTGTTCGATGGCCACCCCTACGCCAAACATTGGGCTGGCACGCCTGAGAGCCTCAACCAGATCGACGAGCAGCAGCTGCGCGACTTCCACCGACGTGCCTACTCTGCCAACAACCTCGATATCGGCCTGGTGGGCGACCTGTCGCGCGACGAGGCGCAGACACTCATCACGGAACTCCTTCAGGCGCTACCGCAACACTGGGCAGGACAGCCCCCGCCACCGGCGCCGTTGCCAGAGGCCCTCACCCGGCATCAAGAACACACCGCAAGTACCACACGGGCCACGCTAACTCTGCTGCTGCCCATATCACCCGACAAGCCAGGGTATGCAGCTTTGACCATGCTTGACGAAATCCTCGGCAGCGGTTTCGAGTCGCGTCTGACACAAGAGCTACGAAGCCGTCGTACCTTGACCTACACCATCCGCTCGTCGCTCAAACCCTTTGATGCGGCGAGCCTGCTGCAGATTGAATGGGACGTCGCACCCGAATACCGCGATGCCTCGCGTGAGCTGGTTTCCGGGATGCTGGCTTGCCTGCGCGAGCATGGCCCAAGCCAGGCGGAGTGCGACATGGCGCGCAACCAGATAGCAGGCAGGTTACATCGCACCATGGTGAGCAACGCAGAGCTGGCCAAGAGCCTGGCAACGGCAAGCCACCTTGGGCAGCCTGCAGATCATTTTGCAACCTACATACAAAGCCTGGCAGCGCTGACGCCCAAGGACATTCGCGAAGCCGCGCGCTTATGGCTGAGCCCTGCGCAGGAAGTGTTCATCACTCTCGGCCCGCCCCATGCGCAACAACCTTTGCCCGAGCTGCCCTGACCGACCAATAGCGCAAGTACAACGGCGGTGTTTCATGGCAATCTAGGCAGGCACAACACGAGTCGCCCAGCATGCCCAGTCTTACCGCCACATTCCGCCCGGCCACCGGGTTGTCCAACCCTCACCTGCAAACCCTTTGGGGCCCGCTATGGCGCAAGCTGCCTGCGCTTGAACGCAAGCGCGAGCGCCTGTGGCTGGCCGATGGCGACTTCATGGACCTCGACTGGCACGGGCCTCACCAGCCAGATACACCGCTGGTGCTGGTGCTGCACGGCCTGACCGGTTCGTCCCATTCGCCTTATGTCAAAGGCTTGCAGCAAGCGCTCAATGCCCGCGGCTGGGCCAGCGTTGCGCTGAACTGGCGTGGCTGCTCGGGGGAGCCGAACCTGCTGGCACGCAGTTACCGTTCCGGGGCCAGCGGGGACCTGGCCGAGGTTGTCGCCCACCTGCGCGCCCAACGCCCGCTGGCCCCCTTGTATGCCGTCGGCTATTCGCTGGGCGGCAATGTGCTGCTGAAGTACCTGGGTGAAAGTGGCAGCGCCAGCCAGTTGCAGGCGGCCGTGGCGGTTTCCGTACCGTTTCGCCTGGATCAGTGCGCCGACCGCATCGGCCAAGGCTTTTCGAAGGTCTATCAGGCACATTTCATGCGCGAAATGATGGCCTATGTGCAGGTCAAACAACGGCACTTCCGCGCACAGGGCCGTCATGAAGGCCTTGCCGCACTCGACCGGCTCGGGTCATTGCGCAAGCTCCGTACCTTCTGGGATTTTGACGGCAAAGTGACCGCGCCGCTCAACGGCTTTGACGATGTACACGACTACTACCGTCGTTCATCGAGCCGCTACTATCTCGGCGAAAACCGCACGCCGACGCTGATCATCCACGCAAACGATGATCCGTTCGTATCCCGCCACAGCCAGCCCACGGCGAGCGAGCTGACACCACAGACTCAGTTCGAGCTGCACGAGCGGGGTGGGCACGTGGGGTTCGTCGAAGGCAGCCTGCGAAATCCGGGGTATTACCTTGAGCGGCGGATTCCGCAGTGGCTGGTGGATGGGCGATAACCCGGCGGATCAGTCGCCCGTGGCAACCTGATGCGCCGGATCATTGATCCACTCACTCCACGACCCGGCATACAGCCTGCCCAGCGGATACCCCGCCAATGCCAGGGCAAACAGGTTATGGCAAGCCGTCACTCCCGAACCGCAATACGCCACCAAGTGTTCCGGTGAACGCCCCGCCAGCTTCTCGGCAAAGCGCTGCCTGAGCTGCTCTGGCGCGAGGAAGCGCCCATCTTCGCCCAGGTTGTCGGTGAAGGCTGCGCACTGAGCGCCAGGAATATGCCCGGCCACCAGATCGATAGGCTCCACATCCCCACGAAAACGCGGCAACGCACGCGCATCGATCAACGTCAGCTCGGGGCTTGCAAGCTCAGTGACCAAGTGCTCGGCGTCAATCAGCAGCTTCGTATCCGGCTCGCCGTTGAACGTACCCTCATAGCGTGCCGGCGCGTCCAGGCTCAATGGCTGGCCCGCGGTGTGCCAGGCTTTGAGGCCTCCGTCGAGAATGGCCACACCTGTGCGTTTACCCAACCAGGCCAGCAGCCACCAGGCACGGGCGGCAAAAGCACCAGGCCCATCGTCGTACAGCACCACCTCACTGTCATTGTCCAGCCCCCACTCACGCAAGCGCTCGACCAGCCGCTGTGGGTCAGGCAAGGGATGGCGGCCGGTCTTGCCCTTGCTCACCGGCCCACTCAGATCGCGCTCCAGGTCGGCGAAGTGCGCCCCGGCGATATGCCCCTCGGCATAGCTGCGTTGGCCGTAATCCACGTCTTCCAAGGCAAACCGACAATCGAGGATCACCAACTTGGGCGAGCCCAGGCGCTCGGCCAGTTGCTGCGGGGTGATCAATTGCGCAAGGGGCATGACAATCTCCTGATCGATGGCACTATCGATAGCACTGAGGCCCTGGGCTAGTGCTCCAGGGCCTGGTTGAACGGTACATGGAATTCCTGGCAAAGGGCGTCCACGGCATTGCGGGCGTTGTCGGTGACGAAGCCGAGCTCCAGCACCAGTACCTGGTAGACGCCGCGCTTGAAGGCTTCTTCACCCAGGTGCGCGGAATGCTCCCGCGTGGTGCTGAGAAAACGTACCCAGGACGTCAACACGATCCAGGCGTTGATGGTCAGCGATTCGATCTGCGCTGGTGCCATGGCCAGGATGCCCGCCTCGACGAAGCCGCGGTAGATCGCCTGGCCCTGGCGCAGGCAGCGCTCGGAAAAGCGCCGATAACGGGCGGCCAGTTCCGGGTCGCTGTCCAGCAGGTGCTCCAGGTCGCGGTGCAGAAAACGGTAGTTCCACATCGCCGCCAGCAGGGCCTTGAGGTAGAAGCGCTTGTCCTCCACGGTCGCCGCGCGGCCTTGCGGCGGGCGCAGGAAGCTGTCCACCAGTTCTTCGTACTGGCTGAACAGCAAAGCGATGATCGCCTGCTTGTTGGGGAAGTGGTAATACAGGTTGCCGGGCGAAATTTCCATGTGCGCGGCAATGTGGTTGGTACTGACGCTGCGTTCGCCCTGCTGGTTGAACAGCTCGAGGCTGTTCTGCACGATGCGCTCTCGGGTCTTCATGCGCGGGGCCATGCTCAGCTCCCAGTCTGCAGGCTTACGGTAAGGGTCCATATTACGGGGTAACAGGGCCCGGATGCACCGTGCGGTGGCGGGAAAAATATTCGCACCATCGTCCCGATTAGAGTATAGGCTCTAGAGATTCTCTAGCCCCGATGAGAGCCGCCGTGACTTCACCTATCGCCGTGCCTCCCTTGCAGTCCGACATCGACCTGGCGGCCACGTTCGCCACCCAGCGCAAAGCATTTGCGGGCAACCCCATGCCGCCCCTGGCCCAACGCCGGCAATGGCTGAAAAGCCTGCGCGAGGCTGTGCTGGCGGATCAACAACGGCTGATAGAGGCGATCGATACGGACTTTTCCGGCCGCAGCGCCGACGAAACCCTGCTGGCCGAACTGTTGCCCTCGGTACAAGGTATTCGCCATGCCGAGCGCCACCTCAAGTGCTGGATGCGACCCGCAAGGCGAACCGTAGGCCTGGCCTTCCAGCCGGCCAGCGCCCGCGTGCTGTATCAGCCGCTTGGCGTGGTTGGCATCATCGTGCCGTGGAACTACCCGCTGTTTCTCGCCATCGGCCCGCTGACCTGCGCCCTGGCCGCCGGCAACCGGGTGATGCTCAAGCTCAGTGAGGCCACACCTGCCAGCGCCCTGGCGCTGAAAACCTTGCTTGAGCGGGTATTCCCGCACGAGCTGGTCAGCGTGGTGCTGGGCGAGGTGGAAGTCGGCCAGGCGTTTGCCCGGTTGCCCTTCGATCACCTGCTGTTCACCGGCGCCACCAGCGTCGGGCGCCAGGTCATGCTGGCCGCAGCACAAAACCTGACCCCTGTCACACTGGAGCTTGGCGGCAAGTCGCCAGCCATCGTTTCGTCCAGCGTGCCGCTGGACAGCGCTGCCGAGCGTATCGCGTTCGGCAAGACCCTCAATGCCGGCCAGACTTGCGTCGCCCCAGACTACGTCCTGGTACCACGCGAGCGCCTGAACGCCTTCAGCGATGCCTACCGCAGGGCGGTCCACCGGTTGTACCCGCGCATCGCCGACAACCCCGACTACAGCGCCATCATCAATCCGAGGCAATTGCAGCGCCTGCAACACCTGCTGGATGACGCCCGCAGCAAAGGCGCGCAGATCATCGACCTGTACCCAGACGAGCCCCGCCAAGGCAGGCGCCTGCCGCCGCAGCTGCTACTGGAGGTGAACGACAGCATGCAGGTGATGCAGGACGAAATCTTTGGCCCGCTGCTGCCGGTAGTACCCTATGACAGCCTCGACGGCGCACTGGCCTACATCAATGAACGGCCACGCCCACTGGCGCTGTACTACTTCGGCTACGACCGTGCCGAGCAGGAACATGTACTGCAGCACAGCCACTCCGGTGGTGTATGCCTCAACGACACACTGCTGCATGTCGCTCAGGACGACCTGCCGTTCGGCGGCATCGGCCCCTCGGGCATGGGGCACTACCACGGCCACGACGGCTTCCTGACCTTCAGCAAGGCCAAGGCAGTGCTGGCCAAGCAGCGCCTGAACGCCGCACGCCTGATCTACCCGCCGTATGGCAAGGCGTTGCAGCGCCTGGTCTACAAACTGTTCATCCGCTGAGGGCCGGGCCATGCAGCGGCGCGAATTCATGCGTTTCAGCCTGGGGGCCAGTGTGTTCCTGGCCAGTGCCAGCCTGGTCGGTTGCAGCCCTCAGGCGCCTGCATCCGGGTACCACGTATTGCGCGAAGACGACCTGCCATTGCTGCGGGCACTGATCCCGGTGGTGCTTGCCGGTACTTCGGCAAGCGCAGTACTGGTGCTGCCCACTCTCGACGACAAACTGGCGGCACTGTCCCCTCAAATGCTCAAGCTCACCCGGCAGTTGTTCGATTTGCTCAGCCTGCCGCTGACCCGTGGGCCGCTGACCGGGGTCTGGGGCGCCTGGGAACAGGCCGGTGAACCGCAGATAACCGCTTTTCTGCAACGCTGGCAGGACAGTTCGCTGAACCTGCTGCGCATGGGGCACTCGTCGATCGTGCAACTGCTGACGATGGCCTGGTACGAGCGCCCGGAAAGTTGGGCCGCCTGTGGTTACCCCGGGCCGCCGAAAATCTGACCAACAACAAGAGCATCTTCAATGCCTGTCATCGACCCGTTTCGCCAAGGCCTCGAACGCGGCTGGATCACCTACGACGGCTCACGCCTGGAGCAGGACCTCAGCCTGCAAGCCGACATTGCCGTGATAGGCAGCGGTGCCGGCGGCGCCACCAGCGCGCAGATGCTCAGCGCCGCAGGCTTCAAGGTACTGCTGATCGAGGAAGGCCCGCTCAAGACCAGCAGTGACTTCCACCTGCTTGAGAATGAGGCCTACGCCAGTCTCTACCAGGAAGGCCTGGGCAGGATGAGCAAGGACGGCGCCATCACCATTCTGCAGGGCCGTGCGGTAGGCGGCACCACGCTGGTCAACTGGACCTCCAGCTTTCGCACGCCCGCGCCGACCTTGGCCCACTGGGCCACGGCCCACAACGTAAAAGGGCTGGACAACGACGCGCTACGCCCCTGGTTCGAACGCATCGAGCAAGACCTCGGCATTACGCCTTGGGCGGTGCCGCCAAACGCCAACAACGACGTACTGCGCCGTGGGTGTGAACGGCTCGGCTACCGATGGGCCGTGATTGCGCGCAATGTCCGGGGGTGCTGGAACCTTGGCTATTGCGGCATGGGTTGCCCGGTCAACGCCAAACAGTCGATGCTGGTGACGCGCATTCCAGCCATGCTCGACAAGGGCGGCGAGCTGCTGTATCTGGCCCGGGCCGAACGCTTCGAGCATGACGGCGAGCGCATCGAGCATCTGCGCTGCCAAGGGCTGGATGCTCAAGGGATACACACCAACGGGCGCAGCATCACTGTGCGCGCACGCCACTACATCCTCGCAGGCGGCGGCATCAACAGCCCCGCCCTGCTGCTGCGTTCCAAGGCTCCTGACCCCCACGAGCGCCTGGGCAAGCGGACCTTCCTGCACCTGGTCAACTTCAGCGCGGCACGCTTCGACGCACGCATCGACCCTTACTACGGCGCCCCGCAATCCATCTACAGTGACCACTTCCAATGGCAGGACGGCGTCGATGGCGCGGTCGGCTACAAACTTGAAGTGCCGCCCCTGCACCCGGCGCTGGCCAGCACCTTGCTCGGTGGCGATGGTGTCGAAAATGCCCGGCGCATGGCCGAGCTACCGCATACCCACGTCATGCTTGCGCTGTTGCGCGACGGTTTCCACCCCGAAAGCCCGGGCGGCGCGGTGGAACTGCGTGGCGATGGCTCACCGGTGCTCGATTACCCGGTCACCGACTACTTGCGAGACGGCCTGCGCCGCGCCTTTCACAGCATGGCGCAGATCCAGTTCGCAGCAGGCGCCACGCAGGTTACACCCGCGCACAGCGATGCCCGCGCTGCTGCCAGCCTGGCGCAGGCCCAACGCATGATCGACGGTTTGCGCCTGGAGCCGTTCCATACGCGGCTGGGCAGCGCCCACGTAATGGGCGGCTGCGCAATGGGCGAAGATCCACGTCACGCGGTGTGCGACAGCCTGGGCCGTCACCATCAGCTGGAAAACCTGTCGATTCACGACGGCTCGCTGTTCCCGACCAGCATCGGTGCCAACCCACAACTGTCGGTCTACGCCATCAGCGCGAAGCTCACCGACGCCCTGATAGCCCGCCTGGCACAGAGTGCATGACAACAAATGCCCCTGCTGTCTATAGTGCCATCAGCCGGCCGCATGACTTGGCCGGGCGCAATCGCTGCGCTACCATCCGACTCCCCAACGCACTCCAGCCAGGATGACGCGATGAACCGAGTGTTGTACCCGGGTACTTTCGACCCCATTACCAAAGGCCATGGCGACCTGGTCGAGCGCGCCTCGCGGCTGTTCGACCACGTGATCATCGCAGTGGCAGCCAGCCCGAAGAAAAACCCGCTGTTCCCGCTGGAACAACGGGTAGCGCTGGCCCGTGAGGTCACCAGGCACCTGCCCAATGTCGAAGTCATCGGCTTCTCCACCCTGCTTGCGCATTTTGCCAAGGAACAGGGCGCCAACGTCTTCTTGCGTGGGCTGAGGGCAGTGTCCGACTTCGAATACGAATTCCAGCTGGCGAACATGAATCGGCAACTGGCGCCAGAGGTCGAAAGCCTGTTCCTCACGCCTTCGGAGCGCTATTCGTTCATTTCCTCGACCCTGGTCCGGGAAATCGCAGCGCTGGGCGGCGACATCACCAAGTTCGTGCACCCGGTGGTGGCCGAGGCCCTGAC
>RCUL01001179.1_pt1 | contig 10521 bp, 8 predicted proteins | sample 2167521 | NCBI WGS metagenome assembly RCUL01 (sample SAMN09932745, study PRJNA488358) | compost metagenome | feature: garden; material: soil; isolation source: compost soil in acetic acid-enriched culture | place: Germany: Experimental Botanical Garden Goettingen | collected 2016-01-27 | reverse complement strand
AGGGCGCGGCGAAGCCAAGGCCGAGCGCAGCATCAACAAGGGGCTGAAACCGGCCCTGACCCGCCATAGCGCCATCACCCATCAGCGCAGCAATGGGGCTGGCAACAAGGCCACTGGTGGCCAGAGCAACGGACGTGGCAACAGTGCCGCCCGCAGTGAGGCTGGCGCAGCTAATGCCCCGGCGGCCAGCAGAAATGGCAGCAAGGCGGCCAATGGCAAACCGGTCGGCTCTCAGCTCCAGAAAGGCTCGGGTAACGGCAAGCCCAGTTCACAAGGTACAGGTCAGGGTGCAGGCCAGAGTGCTGGTAAGAGTAAACCGGCTGGCAAACCCGCCCACAAGGGCAAGGCCCCAACCCGCGCCGGTTCTGCCAAACCCGCTACTCAGGGCGGCAAGCCTGCGGCCAAAGGGAATGGTGCCAAGCGACCAGCGCGGTGACATTTGCTGATTGGAAAGCGATAGAAATAAAAAGGCGACCGGATGGTCGCCTTTTTATTTTCTATCATCTTCTTCAATTAAAGACTTCGTTAGGGCTTCATTCGCGTAATCTGAAATACTCAGATTTTGATTGTCAGCAGCCTTCCTTAATACCTTCTTTTGGTGTGCGTTCGGCTTAAATGTGACATCGGTGTTAAGCGAAAAGCGCTTTTGGTATTCTGCTTTCTTCATTTCGTATCTCTCTCTGCTTGTTCCATGACAAGACGTTTAGCAAGTTTTGTTGGAGTAACTCTATGCTTTTGATCTGGCATAAATGACTGAATTCTATCAAGCTGTCTGTTTAGAAGTTCTACTTCTCGTTCTGTTTTAGGTGTAATGGTCACGTAGTTACCGCCGTCATCCATTTGTCTTTTTGGTGGCTTTGCCATGACTAGCTCCGATTAAGTTTGATGAATGTAGCTGCACGTTACCACTCAAACTACAATGCGTCAAGATGCGACAAGGAAGGTGTTAAATTACTTGGGGAGTGCTTGTGGATACTGCTAAATGGTGACGATGTTGCGTCATTGTGCGTCATCACTGCGCTTTTGTAGTCATGAACTACTGCGTACTTGTTCATACGCGCAGGTGTTTGTGCGACAATGTGCGTCAAAGTTATAGCGGAGAGAATATGAAGTATTTAACGATTGATGAAGTTTGTGAGATGTTGAGCGTTAGCCGACGGACTCTTGAGCGTATGCGTTCTCCCACATCTAAATCGCTTCAAGAACTCATGAGTGAAACTTCTTTTATAGATGTTGATAGATTCAGGCCCTACTCGAAGGAGCGAGTATATTTTCCAGAACCTGATTTTTATATTGGTAAAAGCCCGCGTTGGGAAATGGATAAACTGTTGTCATGGCTTTCTGAAAATGGTCATCGCCTTTAATCAGAAGGCAAAAATCAGGGACACCCACCTTTTTGACCGGACAACCCGCTCACAAAGGCAAGGCGCCGATCCGTGCAGGCTCTGCCAAGCCGGGTGCCAAACCAGCCACTCAGGGCGGCAAGCCTGCGGTGAAAGGGAATGGCATCAAGCGACCGGCTCGGTGAGATTGCTGATTAGCAAGGCGATAGAAATAAAAAGGCGACCAGATGGTCGCCTTTTTATTTTAAACTAAAACTATCATGACTCGGATATGCTAGTTCTGATGAACTATGAAAATTATTAACTCATGTCAATGTTAATTTCAAAAGTTCTGATTGTTTTAGCTATTGATATACCATCCATATACCAAACTCCAATTTGTTTGGCATAGCTTACGGCTTCTGCGCTAAAGTTACTCGTTGTCCAAAATGCACACATTATAGGTGTAAAAGGACCAATTTTACCCGAACGTTTAAGGTCATTTATTTTGGCTTTACAGGAGCCGACGAATTGGCGCATTTCATTGAGATTGACATTGTGCGATCTGGCATATCGCTTAGCTTGACCTAGTATGACGATTTTACTTGATTGTGGTATGTGCGTATAACCTTGATCAGGAACAATGTCGTATCCTATAAAGTCAATACCTCCATCATTAGCACCCCCTATATGCTGGTTAGATACCCCTCCGATTTTACTTACAATTTCTTGGCATATTATTTCGAACCTATCTGGAGCGATGCTACATATGTCTCTAGATAATGTTCTTATTTCTTCGCTAATAAGTGATTTAATATATGGAGGACTCTCTTCATCAAGTTCAAATACTGATGGGACCTGAGATAATCTCTCTGCCTCTAATTGTTCTCTTAGTAATTGAGATATATGTGGCATGTGCTCTTCGGCTAGTTCAGCAATCTCTTCTGTCGATAACCCACGCGCCTCAACTCTTATAACATCAATCAATACCTCTATTAAAGATATCCATTCGGTGTTATTAAGTCGTGCAATAAGCCACCCTTTAATAACTTGTGATGGTATATTGACCATATTTATTCCCGAGATAGCAATACTTGCCTGTCATTAATAGTTGATTGTGCTTGGCTTAATAATGCTTCTAATGCGGTAAGATATTCTGGTTGCATTGCTCGTAAGGTTTCAGGCGTTAACGCCCTTAGGGCACTAGTTGCAGCTTTTATTTTGGGTAACCAGTCTTGAGGATGGTCTGCTTCATAACGAGCAAGAGCCCTTGCCAGAGTGCCAGATGGACTGCGCAAGATAGCTATAGCTTCCTCATCATTAATAATTGCTGCAAGCTCTCGAACTTGAATTGCGGTAGTGATTTTTTCACTATCTTCGCCTTCAAGTGGAACAATCCAGCTATAAAATTCAGCAACACGATCTTCCTCTAAAAATGACTCTCTTTCATCACTCCAACCTAGCCATGACTTTAGATTTGGTTTTTTAAATACTTCTTCAAAGTAACTGTACATTTTGGGTTGAGCATACTCACCATATTCCTCATCCTCTTTCATTGCTTCCAGTGCTAAAAAGCAACGATATGCACTATTTGCCGCTCTAGTGGATAGACCTAATGACTGTGCTGCCTGTTGCGGGCTTAGACCTGAGCATCGTAATCCATATACTGCCTTGGCTTTCTGGTATGGCCCCCACTCTTTAATTCCAGATACATGACGCAATCCTGGCAAAATCAAATAAATTGAATCAGGAGCACGAGAGTCATCGATCAATAAGCAATCTAGATGTGTGAAGTTTTCAATTTGTTCTGCACTAAATGTTTCTCGCCCTATTTCATGTAAATGTATAAGCCATTTTAAGGCTGTTACACGGCGATTCCCCTCTACAACTACATATTTAATATTTTCACCCAGATTTCCTGTCCAACGACGAAGTACGATTTTATCCATAGGTAGGAAACCAAGAGTTTTTATTGTATCCCTTAGCTCTGACACATCAAAACTATCTGCTTTCATTCTCTCAAATGTATGAGATTGGACTCTCTCGTCTGCGAATCGACCTTCTTGTATAGGATGAACTTCCTCCCCTAGGTCTGAAAATCTTGGGTTATTAGGGTCTAATAAAACTTGTTCCAACCTAACGCTTATTGGACTCAAAAATTCTGAAAAGGAAGGCGTGTTCATGTTTTATTATCCGATTTGGGGTTGATTGGATGCATTATATCTAATGCTTGTCGGGTTAGAGCTATTTTCTATAAGAATACGCTACCGCTCGTGGATTACAGCTTCCAATATGCTCCATTGACCTGCGGTAGCAGCAACCCATCGCAGCTCAACAGGTTCTGAATGACCATGCTAAGCCAAACGACACTGCTTACGCGAGCACCATAAATGATACAACCATCAGAAAATCATCATTTTTTGAACTGCGTCATCAAAGCGCTTAAGCAGGTGCGATAAAGGCGGGCAAGCTGGTGTGGTTGGCTATCGTATTCGGCCTATGGGAAAGGGGGTGGATGATGGCCTCCCTTGCTGATCTTTTGTGAGAATCAGCAAATATGGGGGCCCACCTTTTGCTCGCATGATCAAACCTGATGCCAGGCGACTGGCTTGTTGATCCCCCTGATTTGGGCTGCAACGGAAATAACAAGGGCGACCAGATGGTCGCCCTTGTGTTTTGGGACTAAAGCGCGAGGCTCGCCCTGAATGTCACTCTTATTGCAGATCCGTGCTCAGGCTGGGGGCACCGAAGTTCACCAGGCTGGCATGGGAGTGCTCGAAGTACTGTGACCAGAAGTCACCGAGTGCATCCATGGTCTTGCCGGAACGATAGGCGTGTTTCACCGCGTCGGTAACCAGTCCGGCCCCCGTGACATAGACGCGAGCGCCTTGCAGATCGGCAAACAGTCCCTTGCTCTTGGCCTGCTTGAGCTCGTCACCGACATTGAGCTGCTTGATCTTGTTGGTGGCATAGAAGCTGGTGTAATCGGAGTGTTCCAGCATGTCCGAAATAAGGAACACGACCCGATCGTTGACGCCTTGCTCGGCCTTCATATCCTCGCCCACCTTTCGCAGCGAGTTCATGATCTCGCTCTTGGGGATGTCTTGGCGGGCATCACGCAGCGCTTTCACGAACTGTTTGCCAAAGCCGTTACGAAAGACTTTCGTCTGTGTCGCCAGGCAGGTGTCCAGACTGCGCAATTTGCGCATGTTGACATCGTCCCGGATCTCTCCGTTCAGCGGCATATCCAGTTGCCCCGCGTAGGCCAGGCGAAGGTATTCGCCAGGCAGGAAGGCGGAGAAGGTATAGAGCTTGACGCGATCACCGGCCTGCACGAACCGTTCGATCTGCCCCCAGCTGCTGCGTTGCAGATCGTCGGGCATCGGAATGGTCTGGTCTATGATGACCACCAGCTCGCGACCTGTGCCCGCGGGCTTGATGTCGGTCAGGCCATTGCGCTCATAGCAGCTCTGTATGTCGTTACGGTCGGCGGCCAAGGCTGCGCAAGGCAGCGTCAACGCCAGTAGTAATACCTGAGTGATCTTCACGGTTAGGCACTCTGCTTGGTGGGGAAGAGACCCAGGGTCTTGAGGGCCATCTGCTGTTCACGGATATCGCGCAACTGCGCTTCGTCCACCCCCAGTGCGCGACTGGCCGCGGCCAGGCTCTCTTCGGGCAGGCCAGTGACATCATGGAAATCGGCGGCCTTGACGACAGTGCCGGTCTGGCCGGGGGCATCTGTGGTGGACGGGAGCGCCGCCTCTGCCTGAGCAACTACCTGAGCAACTGCCGGTTGCACGGCAGGCGCCGGCTCGGCTTGCGCAGTCTGTGCTGCCTGAGGGGCGGGCTTGGGTGGCACAGTGCCCGCCTTGTACTCGATAAAGGCCAGGAAGTTACGATGGGCGGACTTTTCCCCTTCCAGCGCACCCAGCACACCTGAGTTGGTATGGTCACGGCTCGACAGCAGGGTCTGCAAGCGGCGGAGCTTGTCATCGGCATGACTGGCAATGGCGGTGCGTTGCTGGTCCATGGCGTCCAGCATCTCCTCGGCGGTCGCGTATTCGTGAGTCAGACGCCAGGCAGTCTGTGAGTGGGTACCGGCAAAGTAGTATTTGCTGGCAAGCCAGATGCTGATCCCCTGGATGGCGATGTAGATGAGCGACAGCATGACGTAGGTGGTCAGGCTGGCCTCACGGATGGCCTGCATCTTGTCGTCTATGGTGGCCTCTTCCGCCTCGCTGTTGATTGCCTGGGACTCCTCCGGCAGATCAAAGGGGGACGCCATGCTGCTGTCACTCTGTGCCGTCGCCTCTGCGCGCATGCTGTTCACCATCTCGGTCTCTATGCTGTCGAGGGTGGCTGAACGCACCACGAAGGCACCAACGGCCATACAGGCGACAAATACAGCGCAGACAATCAGCCAGACAAACTTGCGGGTAACACCCGAGTTCACATCTTTCAGCCGTGCCAGCAGCTGTTCATAGTCGGGTTTGTCAGAGTCCGAGAAGGAGTCTTCCAGATTGATGGCCTTGTTTGCCTTGAGGGTACGAGAGCGTTTGGAAGGCTCTTCCCCTTGCCACCAGTGGCGGGCGCGGGCGATCAGGCTGTTGTGATGCAGGGAGTGACCGGCCACTTCGGCGAAGAACGCCGATGCGACGGCGAGCAGCAGTGCCGTACCTGCCGTCAGCAGGTGGCGGTCATTGGTTGACGCATCCATGTTCATCCAGCCTGCGAGCACGTAGGCAAACCCCATTGCCTCGACCAGCACCAGTACCAGCACCAGGGCCAGTACCCATGCCGGGCGCGGGGAGCGACCTGCCTCTCCTGCCTTGGCCAGGTAGTCGAGGGAGGCATTGTAGGCATCCGGCCCCTTCAGGTGTTTCTTGTACTCGCGGTAGTACACATTCGACAGGGTCACTTCATGGTTGATCCAGCCATCACCATCGACCGAGGCGGGCTTGCGCGCGAGGCGAGCCACAGTGCCGATCAGAGGCAGGCTGTGCCATACCCGGATCAGGAAGTAGGAGACATTCTCCCAATGCCGCCACACAACAACGGCGCTGATGAGGAATGAAATAATGCCAACGGTCAGCATCTGGTTGGCGAGGATCAGCGCTTTGAGCGCTGCCAAAGAAAAGTCTTCCACTAAGTTTCTCCGTTTTCTTATTTGGAATGGGTGGCGGGAATGGGCATGTAGGAAGCCACATAAGCCTCGGAACCTGCCGGATAGAACAGGGCTCCCTGGCTGACCTTGGCGTTGCCTTTACTGAACACGAGATCCATGCAGGAGACGGGCGCCTTGGGATCGCTGGTGAAGACGCGGTAAAGCACTTCACTCTCGCCCTCGTAGGTGTTGGCCACCGCCTTGAGGGATTGGGCTTTCTTCTGGTTTGAGGACTTGTAACCCTGAACCACCTGCAGGAGCGGCTGGCGATCGACCTTGGCGTTATCCCGCAGGATGGAAACCGGAGAGACAGTCACCAGGTGGCCGTTGACGGTATTGGCCCAGACGCGGTTGTTATAGCCGGGCATGTACTCCTTGGTGGCATGGCGTGGAAGAGGCTTGTCGTCTGCCATGCTCAGCACCTGGCCCGCACTGCGCGGCTTATCCGCCTCACAGCTCGACATCGGCATGTCGCTCGCGTAGGCGCTGCTGATCAGCGCAAAGCCGCTCGCCTTGGGCTTGATGTTCTGGGCCATGTTCCACTGGTAGGTATTGGCAGGTGCGCCGCCGAAATCCACCGCTGCCTTGGCGCTGGGCGCAGCCTTGGCCGTGTTGCTGTCAGGTACGCTCTGTTTGGCTGTGGCTTGACGAGGGGTGGCTTGCGACCCGGCCGCCACCTTGCTGGAACTGCTTGCGGACTGAGCTGCGGGTTTAGCCGCAGCCACACGAGGCTTGGCAGCATCGGAAGCGCCATAACGCAGATATCTGGTGTTGCCCTCTTCGGACTGAGCCCGCATCACCAGGGCCTGCTCGTTCGCGAGTTCAACGATCTCGACCCGGCGATTCTGACCGCGCAGCAAGGGGTCACTGTTGTCTGCGATGGGGCGCGAAGAGCCCGCTCCTTGGTAATAAATGGAGGTGGCCGGGATCCCCGCTTTTACCAGGACCTTGCCGACAGCCCTGGCCCGTTGCTCGGACAGTTTCAGGTTGAATTCTGCAGGGCCGGTCGCATCGCTATGACCGACGAGGAGAATGCGGCGCTCTTGACGCTCAGTGGATGCCTCGGCTTGAGTGGCGGCGGGGGGGTTGGCATACACCTGAGCCAGTTTGGTCACCACCCGTTGACCGCTTTCCGTCAGCTGGTCAGAACCAATGGCGAACATGCCCGAATCGGGTATCTGGGCAACCAGACCCGCATTCTGGGGCACATTGGTCGCCACCGCGGGTTCGGCAAGGGTCAGCTGTTCTGTGGTGATCTTGAGATTCTCTTCCTTCGCGATACGGTCAAGCTCTTGCAGCCGGGATTGCCACACATAGCCTGCCGCACAGCCCAGCACGCCGCCGATGGCCAGCCCTGCGACGGCCCCTTTTTCCCCGTTAAGAGCGTAACCTGCGGCCCCACCTGCGATCATGCCTGCGCCACAGAGCACGGGCATACCATAATCTTTGCCGATGTCATTGACCGTCGATTTGAAACTCTGCATCTGCTGAGAGCTGCAGCCAACGGCAGCAATCAATACACAGCTGAGGGGCGCAAGACGAAACGATTTATCCATAGCTATTCCTTGCCATTCTTATTTAATGCCGAGATTCAGGCATGCAAAAAATGCGCAGAGAAAGTGATCTCTCAATACGCGGTAAAATAATCGACGATTATTGATACGAAAGGCATTAGTGGTGAGTTTTTTGAATATCGGCCCACAACGCGCTCATTCTCGTAAATAACGGCTTCCTGTTTGCCCTATTTGTCAGCAGAGGCAATAGCCCATGTCGTTGAATAGGCATCAAGTGGCAATGATAAGCCAAACGAGGCTGATCAAGCGAGCGCAAAAGTGATGCAAGCATCAGAAAAACATCATTTTTTAAATAATGTTACCAAATTGTTTCTTTCTCGGTGATAAAGGGGGCGAGTGGCTGTCAGGCTGTTTGTGAGGGGGCGATCTGCCGTTGTGCTCTATTGAGTCGCGGCACGGCAAGATGGAGAACAGGAGGTGTCATCTGACGTTCTTATCGCTATGTGTTGGCGAAAAAATATGCGTCAACAGGATAAAACATGGCATTGATCGCAGTTGGTGAATTAATTATCGAGAGAGGCTGTTTGGCGGTGGCGGCGTTGCTATCTTGTGCTGCTAAATAATATCGATAGAGAGAGGCCGCATGCTTGCCTCTCTTGTAAATCCTTCACGAACACTTCAGCAGGCTTATCTGCATTGGGAGAGATAGATGGCGGTTAAGGTCAGATCCAGAAGAGAGAAGATTGGCAGCGGGCTCGGGCTGGTGCTCGGGATCATTGCCTTCAACCTCATGGTGCCTCTGCTGTTTGAGAAGCAGGCGAACTTTGATTTCAACCAACTGCTCTGGGCTGTGGTCAGCGCCATGCTCTGCTCCGAGCTGGGGGCCAGAGTGGGCAAATGGCTGGATGCCAGAGAGCAGGCCAAGGGGCTCTCGAAAGAGCTCGAATAGAAAACTCTCTATAGCAAGGCCGGATGTTACCCTGTGCCATCGCACTCATGACAAGGAGTTCCCATGCGCATTGCCCTGATTGGCCTAGGTGATATCGCCCAGAAGGCCTATCTGCCGCTGCTCGCGAGCGACGAGCGAGTCACCCCGCTGCTCTGTACCCGGAGTCCAGCGGTATTGGATAAGCTGGCCCGCCAGTACCGGATCGCCGAGTGCTTCACCGAGGTGGATGCGCTGCTCGCGAGCCGCCCGGACGCCGTGATGATCCACGCCGCCACCGCCGTGCATGGCAGGTTGGCGGAGCTGTGCCTGCGCGCCGGCATCCCCACCTTTGTCGACAAGCCGCTCTGTGACAACGCCGCCGAGGTGGAGGCGCTGGCCAACCTCGTTATGGCGCAGGATTGCCCGCTCTTTGTGGGCTTCAACCGCCGCTATCTGCCTGCCATGAGCGAAGCCCGCAGCCAGCCGCTCACCGAACTTCACTGGCAGAAACACAGACACGATCTGCCGGGGCTGCCGCGTCAGTTCCTGTTCGACGACTTTATCCATGTGCTCGACAGCCTCTGCTGCTATGGCGGTCTGCCGAGCGGAGATCTCCACGCTGTGCTGCGGCGTAGCAGCCAGCAGCCCGAGCTGCTGACCGGAGTGAGCGTCGCCTGGCAGAGCGGGCAGGCGGCCGTGAGCGGCAGCATGAACCGCAGCGCCGGCCTCACCGAGGAGCGCATCGATGCCTATGGCGACAATCTGTCGCTCCACCTGGAAAACTGCACCAGAGGCACCCTGGCCCAGGGCAAGGTGGTGCAGACCCTGGCCCCCGATGACTGGCAGCCGGTGCTGGCGAGCCGGGGATTCGTTGCGATGCTGGATCACTGGTATCAGCAAATTGAAACGGGCAAGGCAGATGGGGGACTTATCGAGAGCTATCTGCACAGCCACCGGCTGGCGGAGCGACTGGTTGAGCTGGCGGGGGAGTGAACCCGGTTTGCCTTTCCCATGGACTGCCGATGGGCCACAGGGGCGAGAAAACAACCGAAGTACTGTACAAGATGACGCATCCCTGCGCGGTTGACAGGGGAGGGCGCCGCCGCGCGAGCCAAGGGGGCGCTTGTTTGCTATCTTGGCGCCCATGAAAGATCTGCAGAGCAACAGAGTGTGATGAGCAACGTTTCGCAAATGGCGCCGGGTTTGCCACGGGCCGGTGAAGAGCGCCCGGTCGCGGCGGACAAGGTGATCCCTTCATGAGCATTATTCTGGGCATAGACCCCGGTTCGCGGATCACCGGCTACGGCGTCATCCGCATAGTCGCGGGCAAGGCGGAGTACCTGGGCTCCGGCTGCATCCGCACCGACCTGGGCGAGCTGCCGTCGCGTCTCAAGCAGGTGTATGACGGGGTGAGCGAGATCATCACCCAGTTCAAGCCCGATGACTTCGCCATAGAGCGGGTCTTCATGGCCCGCAACGCCGATTCCGCCTTGAAGCTCGGTCAGGCGCGGGGCAGCGCCATAGTGGCGGCGGTCAACGCCCTGCTGCCGGTGAGCGAATACTCGGCGACCCAGATCAAGCAGGCGGTGGTGG
>RCUL01001177.1_pt1 | contig 10538 bp, 10 predicted proteins | sample 2167521 | NCBI WGS metagenome assembly RCUL01 (sample SAMN09932745, study PRJNA488358) | compost metagenome | feature: garden; material: soil; isolation source: compost soil in acetic acid-enriched culture | place: Germany: Experimental Botanical Garden Goettingen | collected 2016-01-27 | reverse complement strand
CGAAACTCAGGTCGTAGGAGTCGTAGCTCGCCACGCCGGGGCAGTCGCTGTCCGCTGTGGCCTGAGTCTGGAGCCAGCTGGCGAATGCTTTCGGCAGGCTGACATGCCCGGAGTAGGGGCTGTACCACTCAAAACGCGCACCGATCCAGGTCCAGGGATCGACGCTTTCGCCGGTCTGCAGGTTCCAGGTATGCAGGCCCCAACTGATGCCGCCGCGACCATAGCCTGCGGTCCAGCGGTAAAACCTGACGGTGATCCACTGCGACGACCAGTACGTGGGGGCGACGCTGATCTCGCTGGTGTCGGCGGAGCCGCTGCGGCCCAGGTATTCGCGTCGCTCGCTGAAGAACGCTTGCTGGCCCTCGGAGCTGACCGCGAGACGTGCCAGGTGTTGATTGATCTTGCGGATAGCCGGGCCATCCCCCTCCAGCTTCAAGGTCACCTGGGCGCCTTGGGTCCTGACCTGATAGGCGTGCTCGCCGAAGGTTTCTTTCTCTACCTTGACCGGTAGCGGTGCCGCCTCCATTGGCGCGTTATAGGCGTCGCCACCACAGCCTTCGGCACTTGAACGCGTCAGCGCCAAGGGCAACGGCGTGCCGCCTGCGGCCTTGCTCCAGGTTCCGGCCAGCGTATCGCCCTGGGGCGCGTCCAGTTGCCAGAACCCCGTCTTGCCGGCTTCGGCCCAGGGTTCGCCGGCCTTTTCCCGGGTAAGCTGGATCGGCGTCAGGAAGCGTTGGTAGTAGTAACTGCCGTTGCTGTCGGGGGCGGCGTTGAAACAGGCGGTGATCGCGGTCTTGCCGAGGGTGCCTTGCCAGACGCCGACAAGGTCGCTGGGCGCGGCGTTGGCATAGCTAGAAGCACAGGCGAGCGTCAGGAGGGTCAAGGGTTTGAGCATGCGGATCGGGCTTCCAGTTGTCTGACGGGCGGGCATCATATCTTAGGGGCAAACAAGTCAGTTGCTCCCACATCTATCTGCGACAAATCGCGATGCTGTAGGTGTTTTCTGTCAGACCGTTCTGAATCATACTTCCGGCGCCGTTGCTCTGTTGTGCCGGGCCCTTCATGGCCCTAGGCTGCTGCCGTCGTTGGAAAATCCAATGACCGGATTTAGCAGTCCGAACACGCATCTAGAGTTCAACGGAAACCGCTATATGGCGGCTGTACGTGGGGCACCTTCGGGTGCGCCGGTTTTGCTCTAGGTGCCCGGTCTGCTAACCCGCGTATAGCTGCCACCCTTCGTTTAGCAGCGAAGCGTGGTCGCTCCACCGCACCTTTGGAGCACGTTATGAAAAAGTTGGTCCCCGACCCCCGTCATTTCAGTTTGCATCGACCGCCCTCTGAAGCAATGCATTGCGCACAGTGATGGGTGTCTCGCCTTCGAGCTACAGCTCGATGCTTGGCACAAACCCGAGATTCTGAGACCCGTCAGCCAGAAACCAGTAGAGTGTTCATCAATACATCAATCGATATTTGAAGAATGAATCGTCCGCTGTTTGTGTCTCTCGATGGGCCCAAGGGCACCGGTAAAACCACACTGTTGGAGGCCGTGACGAAAGCACTGCGGGCAGACAACAGGAAGGTGATCCGACTGTGCGAGAAAAAAAGCGATCCCTACAGGGGTGAAACAATGGCCCTGGTGAACAAACTCGTCAGAGACCCCTGCCGGGATCTGGAGCTGGGGGTGTGTGAGCGCTTCGCTGATAGCCGTTATTGGATTTCCCAGCACGTGCTGACTAAACAGCCCGCAGACAGCATCATCTTGATCGATCGCTGGTACCCGTCTGATGCTGCGTTTCGCCGGATAGTCCCGTTTGCAGAGATTCTACAGTTGAACATGGATCGAAACGTGCGAGTGCCAGACCTGCATGTCGGGGTTGTCACCGCCCCAGAGGTTTCATGGGCGAGGGCAGCGGCACGAAGCCGTGGGCTGAGCAGTACCGTGATGCATAAGCTGGAGGAACAAGTCGCTAGTACCGAGGCGTTCGAGCGAGCGATTGCCGATCACGGCTGGGTTTTATGCCGCAACGAAGGAACAATCGAAGACGCTACGATGCAGATGGTCTCCGAGATCTACAAGGCGCTTCGAGGGGCCGGCCAAAACCCTCCATTGCGCAGTTGAGCACAGCCGCCGAATTTCCTTCGGGACGTGTGTGATGTGGCGCTGACGATGGAGTCTTGAAGGGAGCAATGACTGAAATGGACAGCCTGGTTATCCGTCGTGCCAGCGCACTTGATGCGCCGGCGGTGTTGAACCTCTTTGATGAAGTAATTGCCTGGTTCGTCGGCATGGGCAATGTGGGGCAGTGGGGCAGTGAACCATGGTCACAGTCACCTCGGCAGATTGAGCGGGTGACGGAAGCCTGTACGCTACCTGAGGCGTGGGTGGCAGAAGATTGCGCAGGCAGGATTTGCGCCGCATTGGTCCTGGGCGAGGCCATGCCCTATGTGCCTTGTGCTAGCGCGCCGGAGATCTATGTGAGAATGCTGATTGCCTCGCGTGATACACGGGTTCGCGGAGTGGGTCGGCGTCTGTTGGCCTTTGCCGATGAACGCGCACGGGCTGTGGGAGTAAGTCGCTTGCGCGTGGACTGCTATGGCGGTGGGAAGAGGGCGCTGGTGCGCTTCTATGAATCCTGCGGGTATGAGCCGATTTCAGCTTTCAGCGTGGATGGCTGGCCAGGTCAGTTGCTGGGGCGTAGTTTGTGACGCGGGCGTTATACCGGCCTATGCATCGACTTCATGTTCATCTTCAACATCCATGAACCGTTGCAGGTCGAGCACATCCAGATTGATCCGGGCGATAAAGGCCGAAAAAGCAAGACCGGCGGCGAGCCGCCGCAGGTCGCTGGCCCAGGCCGGAATAAAGGTTGGCCCCACCAACCAGCCCGACTCAAACAGCGGTGCCAAGTGCAAGGTGTCGCCCAGGCTCAGGCGCCCGGCAAACAAATGCCCGACCAGCTCCGGGCGGTTGTCGCGGATCGCTACGCGCAGCAAAGTGTGCACGCCGAGCAGCCCAGTCAGGTACGCGGCATCCTTGGTGAACGCCGAACCACCTCGCACATTGGCGCCACGGAAAATCCGCTGCGTTGAGCGCAAGGACTCTTCCGGCGACTGGCCGGCCTTGAGAAAGCCTTCGAACACCTGGATGAAGTCGGCGCCATCGAGCGCTTGCTGCACCGCGAGCACGCGCAAGGCGAGGCGCCGCAAGCGGTTGATGTCCATGCTGCCGGTGAGCAGTTCAGCCAGCGTGGCAATGCCTTCTTGTGTCTGGGTGGTGCGTGGCGCCCCCAGGGCCAGGCATTTGAGGTTGGGCTGGCGCGCACCGTTCTGCGCGGTGGCCACATGCACAAAGGCTTCGTGCTGCAGCAACTGCTGCTTGTCCAGTTCGCTGAACAAGGCACTGGCACGCAGGCGAATGCGGCTTGTCCCGGCAATGGCCTTGGCAGCCAGGCCAGGCTCAAGCTTGATGCTGATCTGGCCTGCACCAAAAAAGCGGTCCAGCTCCGGTTGCAGCCAGGCCGCAAACACATCGGCCGGAATGTCGGCAGGGCTGGGGGGAATATGGTTGCCACCCAACAGGGCGTCGGTGGTTTTCAGAAAAAAATGGGCGGCGTCCAGCATGCTCAGCTTTTGCCTGGGGTAGTAAAAGTCCGGGCGTCGGTACAGCGCCGAAGAGTACCGGGTAAATGCCGGGGTACCCATGGCCCCCAACATACGCCCGGCCGTGGCATAGCTGTGCGCGGTCCTGGCGAGAAAACGGCCCGCCGGATGCCCCTGATCGCAATGCTCGACAAAGCTGTCCAGCGCCGCGATGTCGGCGCTGTGCTCGCGCGGCCTGAACTCGACCTTGGGCAATTGCGCCTTGCCGCTACGCCATTGGGCGAGGAAAACCTCCTCGCCCCCCTCGGGCCACGCCAGAGCATCGAGTACGCGGATCTTGCGGGCCAAGCCGGGCAATGCGGCATCGAGTTCAGATAGCGACAGCGCACTCATGGCATTCACCTTGAGAGTCGAAGATTCATCGTACCAGCTTAGCCCCTGCCGGGGCGTGGAGCGTCGTAGTCCGGCCGGACGATGACGCCCGTGGGCATCGACCTATCCTGTGGGCGATCCCTCCCCAGCGACAGGAGTACCACTGATGGCCATTACCCTGGACGACATTCTCGAGATCGAGCAAATCAAGCAGCTCAAGTACCGCTACTTTCGCGCGGTTGACTGCCATGACTGGGCGGCACTGGAGGAGTGCCTGGCTGAAGACCTGACCACCGCCCTGGATAGCGGCAAATACAGCTTCAACAGCCGGGCGGCCTTTATTGGAGGGCTCAAGGCGATTCTCGACCGCCCCACGTTTCTGTGCAAACACCAGGGGCATCATCCCCAGATCGAGATCCTGGGGCCGGACACGGCCCGCGGCACCTGGTACCTGGAAGATCACGCTATCGACCTTGAGGGCGACTGGATGCTGCACGGTACCGCCTTGTACCAGGACGAGTACGTCAAGCGTGACGGACGCTGGATAATCGTTGTGACAGGCTACCGGCGCATCTTTGAAACCGTGACGTCACCGATTCCCGCACAGCTCAAGGTTACCGCCAACCTGTTTGACCAGCGCTAAAGGCGATACTGACTGGTGGGCAGCACGTCGATCTTGTCGAAATCGATAAAGCGCGCACAGCTGTCCATCATGATCGCCAGGTTGCGCTGGAATTTTGCCTCATCGCCGACCGCGTCAAAGAAGGCCAGCGGATCGGTCATCGCCGCGGGCGGGAAGCACTCTTCGACGATGGCGTCGATGGGCGGGGCGCCGTGGGTCAGCACTTGTACCACCAGATTCTGCACGTACTGGAAGTTGTCCTGGGTATCGATGGCCACTGCCGTGTGGTGGTTGCGCCAGATGTCCAGCCAGGCGTGCGGGGTCAGGCGAGGAGGGCGAGTCAGCAGGGCGATCTGCGCGAAACCGTAGGTCCGTTCGCCGGGCGCGCAGGGAAAGCGCGTGTTGCGAATGGCTTCAGACTCACACACCAGATAGGCCGCCATACGGGCCGTTGCCTCCAGGATGAGCGTGTCAAACGGATGCCTGGCACTGGCATTGGCGCTGTCCAGCCACAGCGACAGGCTGGCATCCGGCAGAGGCCGGTTGTTCTCCTGGCGCAAACCTGCCGCGGGGGTGACGTCGGTGTCGGCCAGGTTCAGTTGCAGCCTTTGGGCACCCAGGGCCTGCAGTTGCGCGGCAAGTTCGTTGCGCAGTTGCCGGGCGAAGGTTTCGCGCGGGGTCTGCGTGTCGCGCCAGAGCAGGTAGATGACTTTTTCCATGGCGATCAAGTTCCTTCGCAGTTGTTCAATGAACGGGCGGGGTATCGACTCGAAGCCATGCTGGGGTCAAAGCAAATTAACGGAATCCTCCGAACAGACTACTGAAGCGGCGATTGGCTGACGCCTGCCCAAACGCATCGCTACAGCTAGTCCCAACAGACGATCAGCATTCGCTCGCGGCTCGATAGACTCAACTCACCCCAAGTGCGAGGTCTGCCGAATGAGCCTGGAACAACGCATTGCCCACCTGGAGGCGCTCGACGCCATTCGCCAGCTCAAGCACCGCTATTTCAATGCCTGTGACCTGAAGCAAGTGGCGGTAATCCGCGACTGCTTTGCCGAAGGCGAGATCCTGATCGACTACGGCCCGGTAGGAGTCTTTCGCGATCGCGACAGCTTCGTGGCGCTCTATCAGCAACTGGCTTGCCAGGACCGGGTGATTGACCTGCACCACGGCGCCAACCCGGAAATTCAATTGACCAGTGACGACGAAGCCCAGGGGCGCTGGGCACTGTACTACTTCAACCTGGATGGCGAGAGCGGCGCCACGCGGCAACTGGGTGGCATTTACCTGGATCGTTACCGGCGCATCGATGGGCAGTGGAAGTTGATCGAGACCTGCTTCAGCGCCCATTCCGTGGTGGTGGGACAGGCAGGTGCCTAAACGGCTGTACCTCCCCCCTGAGTAGCTAAGCTTGGTCTATTGCCAGTATCTGCTACCCACATCGTGAAAGGAGGTGTTTGAGATGCAACTCATCACGTTGAAAATCGACAAGCCGGAAGCGACGAACTTCATTTTGGGCCAGACGCACTTCATCAAGTCCGTCGAGGACATCCACGAAGTGTTGGTAAATACCGTGCCGGGTATCCCGTTTGGCGTGGCCTTTTGTGAAGCCTCCGGCAAATGCCTGGTGCGCTGGTCCGGCACCGACACCGCGATGATCGAACTTGCCCGGAAAAACGCACAAGCCATCGCTGCTGGCCATAGCTTCATCATTTTTCTCGGCGACGGTTTCTATCCGCTGAACGTGTTGAACACCGTCAAGATGGTTCCGGAGGTGTGCCGGATTTTTTGTGCAACCGCCAATCCCACGGAAGTGATCCTCGCCGAGACGGAACAGGGGCGCGCAATCCTGGGCGTAGTGGATGGCTTCTGTGCCGGTGGCATTGAAGGCGACGAAGACATTTTGTGGCGCAAGGGCTTGTTGCGACAGATCGGCTACAAGTTGTGAATGAAGAGCGGGCAGGGTGGGTACACGGAGGATGCGATGAACAAATGGGCGATGTCGACTGTTCATAAGAGATCCAAACACCAGTCACGGTTTGGCTTTCGTACAGTTTTGATCCCGCGGGGCAAGTGCTTATGCCATGCGCCGCAACGCCACGGCCATGGCCCCGCCGAGTACCGCCATGCCCAGCAGCAGTGCCGGGAACGACAGCCACCAGGGCATGCCGGCGGTCATCACGCTAAACTCCGACATACCTCCGATGCTGGCCAGCAGGTTCAACGGCAGGAACACCACATTGATCAGCGTCAGATTGCGCAGGGCGTGATTCATGCCGTTGTTGGCCAGGTTTCCGCGGGCCTCGATGAGATTGGTGAAGACCTGGGCGTGGATCTTCGCCTGCTGGTAGCTCTGCTCGTTTTCGATGATCAGGTCGTTGAGCGCCTCCAGCTGGTCGGGCCCGAAGCCGTGCTTCTGGCCATGGCTGCGCAGCAGCGCCAGCACGGCACCGTTGCTCTGAATCGCATTGACGTAATAGACCAGGCTCTCGCTCAAGCTGTACATCTGCACCAGGTGCTGGTTGTCCATGGTCCGGCCGAACTGCAGCTGGATCTCGCGGGCCACCTGCTTGACGATCCGCAGGTGGCCCAGGTAGTGATGCACGCTCTCGGCCAGCATCGCCATCAGCACTTCCAACGGCGTGCTCATGCCGGCCTGAAGGTCCACCCTGGCGAGCAGCGAGTTGCTGGAACAGATCACCACCAGGCGTCTTTCGCTGAGCACAACGCCGAACGACGACACGTTGAACACCCGCCCGTCGAAGCTTTCCGGGCGCTTCCAGATCAGGAACAGGTGGTCGGGCTTGATCTCGATGCGCGCCACTTCATCTGGGTCCAGAGAGGATTCCAGAGCCTGGGCGCCAACCCCTAGGCGCTCGCACAGCCGGGACTGCTCGGCCGCGTCCGGCGCAACGCACAGCCAGACGCTGGCCTGTTCCTCGGGAGCCTCAAGGAGGGCACCGTTTTCGGTGCGAAAGCATTCGATCATCGCCTACCACGCCTGGCCTAGGTGTTTGCGTTCGAGCCTCTGCACGAAGGCCTGCAGCACGCGCCGGTAAAGCTCGTCGCCCAGCACGGCGTCTTCGGTGCCGGCATCGAGGTTGGGGTTGTCGTTGACTTCGATGACCAGCACGCGGTCGCCGGTTTGCTTCAGGTCCACCCCGTACAGCCCATGGCCGATGAGCCGGGCGGTGTCGACGGCCAGCTTCACCACCTCGGGCGGCGCCTGCTCCACCGGGACCGCGCGGCACTGGCCGTTGACTTCGCCGGCCTGGGCCTTGTGGTTGTAGATCTGCCAGTGTCCCTTGGACATGAAGTACTGGCAGGCGTACAGCGCCTCTCCATTGAGTACGCCGATGCGCCAGTCGTATTCGGTGTAGCAGTACTCCTGAGCCAATAACAGCACCGAGTGCTCGAACAGCTCCTGTGCCGCCGACACCAGCGCCTGGGCATCGGCGACTTTGATCACACCCTTCGAGAAGCAGCCGTCGGGGATCTTCAGCACCAGCGGGAAACCTAAGCGGCGGCCCACTAGTTCGAGCTCCTGCGGCCGGTCCTTGTAAAGGATTTCCGTCGCCGGCGCGCCCAGGCTGTGGCGTTTGAGCAGGTCGGCCAGATAGACCTTGTTGGTGCAGCGCAGTATGGAAGAGGGATCATCGATCACCACCAACCCTTCGCTTTCGGCCTTCTTGGCGAATCGGTAGGTGTGGTCGTCCACCCGTGTGGTTTCGCGGATGAACAACGCGTCGAACTCGGCCAGGCGCGCGTAGTCCTTCTTCTCGATCAGGTCGACGTCGATGCCGAGCTGTCTGCCGTTCTCGATGAACTGCTCCAGCGCCCGGGCGTTGGACGGCGGCAGCGCTTCTGCCGGGTCATGCAGGATCGCCAGGTCGAAGCGCGCCAGGCGTTTGGAGGCGGGCTGGCGCCAGATGCGGCGGTTGAAAGCGTCCAGGGCGTCGGCGAAGAAGTGCTGCTGCTCATCGCGCAGCTTGTGCAGGGTACCGGCCTTGATGCCGGCGATTTGCCAGACATCTGCGCGGCGGAATTCCACTAGCAGGATGGGGCAGGGGAACGACTCGAACAGCTGGCGGCCGATCTCTTGCAGGGGCTCGATGGCGGTACGGCCGAAGTAAAGGGTGAGGGTGAAGGCTTCAGTGCTGCCATAGGGATGGTTGGCCAGGGCCCGCTCCAGAGTGCGCTCCAGGTCGTCAAGCCCCACGCCGTAAAGGGACTTGCGGGTCAGTTCGCTGATCGTGCGTACCGACGGGAGCACCTTGTGTCCGCGTGCCTCGGCGAGCAAGGAGCAGTAGTAGCCCTGACCCAGGTACTTGTAGTTGCGGCACAGGTTGATCACCTGCGTGCGCCCGGCCACGTCGTCGCTGTGTTCGAGGTAGTCCTGGGCAAGCATCAAGCTCTCGCTGGGCAGGTAGCTCGCCCAATCTTCCTTGCGTTCCACCAGTATCAGCAACCGGCTACCGGCGCGAAGTTTACTGGGTGGCTCCTCGTTAAGGGTTATTGTGGAAACTTCGGTTTTGGCCAATACTTCGGCCACGTTGGCTTGCACCGCTGACATGAGTATTCGATCCCTGTTGAAGAAGATGCCCCTTCAATAAATCACGGGTTTTCCGACCTGTCCCGGTTCGTTACTCAAACATTACGGTGTTGCCATGGTTTTTGATTTTCGCTTTGCATCGGTGGCCGATATCGATGCGCTGGTCGCCCTGGAGCAGGACTGTTTCACCCTCGATCGCCTGAGCACGCGCAGTTTCAACTGGATGGTTCGACGTGCCAATGCCTGTCTGATTGTCGCCGAGCAGCAGGGGAAACTGGCAGGCTACGCGCTGCTGCTGTTCCACCGCGGCACTTCACTGGCACGCCTGTACTCGATTGCCGTAAGCCCAGCCTGGCGCGGGCATGGCCTGGGCCAGCGGCTGCTGGAACAGGCTCAGGCCAGCGCGCTGCAGCGCAATTGCGCCTGGCTTCGCCTTGAGGTGCGTACCGACAACCCGGCGGCCGTCAGTCTGTACGAGAGCAATGGCTATCAACGCTTCGCCGTGGTCGACGATTACTACGAAGACCACAGCCAGGCGCTGCGCTATGAAAAGCGTATCCTGCGCAATGCGCCGGCGCCTGCCCGGCAAGTCCCGTACTACGCGCAAACCACCGAGTTCACCTGCGGAGCGGCCTGCCTGCTGATGGCCATGGCCGCTATCGAGCGTGGCCGGTCACTGCTGCGGACCGAAGAAATCCAGCTCTGGCGTGAGGCGACGACCATCTTCATGACCGCCGGCCACGGCGGTTGCAGCCCGCAGGGTCTTGCTCTCGCGGCCTGGCGTCGGGGGTTCGAGGTGCGCATGGTGCTCAGCCAGGCCGACTCGCTGTTTCTCGATGGCGTGCGCAGCGCGCAAAAAAAAGCCGTCATGAAGCTCGTGGAGGACGGTTTTGTCGAGGCGCTGAGTGAGACCGACGTGCAACAGGTCCTGGCGCCCGGCCTTGATGTGCGTTCGGCGCTGCAGGCGGGGTTCAGGCCGCTCGTGCTGATTAGCAGCTACCGCTTCACGCGTCTCAAGGCACCGCACTGGATCTTGGTGACTGGCTGCGATGATGAGTTCGTGTACCTGCATGACCCCGATGTGGACCACAGCCGCCACCGTCGCAGTCTGGATTGCCAACACCTGCCGGTGAGCCATGCCGAGTTCGCGCGCATCAGCAGTTTCGGCAGGCAGCGGGTGAGGGCCGCCGTGTTGTTGCGCGGGCGTGGCTAATGCCAGCCAGTCAAGTGTTCATCACTGATTGAGACTCTCGGTACGGCTGACAGCTACCTGCCGCCCGCGCTCCAGGTCGACCCCGGCCAGTATCAGCAGGCCGACGACGAAATAGCTACCAGTAATCAGCATCGCCAGGCGGTGATCGCCTGCGGACAGCCAACTGGTCAGGCCGT
>RCUL01001176.1_pt1 | contig 10539 bp, 10 predicted proteins | sample 2167521 | NCBI WGS metagenome assembly RCUL01 (sample SAMN09932745, study PRJNA488358) | compost metagenome | feature: garden; material: soil; isolation source: compost soil in acetic acid-enriched culture | place: Germany: Experimental Botanical Garden Goettingen | collected 2016-01-27 | reverse complement strand
GGCGCACCCTACGGGGCAACCTCCACGTCCAAACGGATTCGCTCCTACAGGATCACGCCTTACCACTCCCCGAACGGTATATGCCGCCAACTCGGCTCATCCCTCAGCGCCGGTTCATCATGGGCCGCCATGAAGACCGGCAAATCCCGCCGGGCGATCCATAGCTCACCCTGCCACTTCACCACGCCGATCCGCTGGTTCGCCCAGCTCATGAAGGCACGCCTCGGCGAAACATCCGCCTCCCGGTGCTGGTCATGCAGCGTCGGCACCACTTCCTCGCTGAGCCACCGGCCAATGCAGCGATGCTCCGGATGCCCGAAGCGGAACAGGGCGTGATAGGCACCCACATCGCTGATTGCATCCAGCTCCTCACGGGTTCCGCTGTCGTATTGCAGCAGCACCGTGCGCCGCTGGTGCGCGGGCATGCGCCTGGCCAGGAGGAGGGCGCGCGGAGCGGCGATCAGGCGGGCGAAGTCATAGGCGATGAACCAGGGGCGGTTGTCGATCATCACGGCGCGAAGTTGAAGGGAGTGGCGTTGGAAAACGATGGGGGTGTATGCGTCATGCATGGTGGTACTCCTATCTGGATTAAGGAGCCGCCACCATTCGCTGTCATTCGAATGGAGGCAGACCGCGCGGGGTTGACAGACCGGAGATAGGAACCGGCAGACCACGAGGATCTCCCCGCGCGACCTGCCATAGAGCAGTGCAGTTGGAAAACTGCATGCGAGCAAAGGCCTGCAAAAAACGTCCGCCGTTTTTCACATGCTGCAGCGCAATCGCGCCTATCTAACGGGCTGTCAAACCCGGCCACGGGATTGACCGTGACCGGCGCAGGATAGGGAGGGGAGGGTGGAAGGGCAAGCGGGCGCTAGTGTAGGAAATGGTCCGGGCCTTGCCATCGGTAGCCCGGATGAAATCCGGGGAATGTCCAACCACCGCCCCCGGATTGCATCCGGGCTACGATTTGGCTGGCCGTGCCCGCGTCCCGCGAGCCCCACCCTGATGGCGAGATCGTCGAATGCCGCTGGTTCTCGCCGGCCGAGCTGGATGGCGTATCGGTGAGGCCGACCCACCTGGAGCTGTTGCGGCTGCACAGCGAGATGATCGAGTAGGGCTATTTCCTGGCCACCAGCAGGTCCAGCACGCCGCCGCCTTCCTTGATCTTCTGCAGGATGATCTCGGAGCGGATATCGGTGACCCCGGCCGTCCGGTTCAGTTTGTTGACGATGAAGTCGGAGTACTGCTTCAGGTTGCGCGCCTGCACCCGCAGCACGTAGTTGCTGGCACCGGTGATCACGTAGGCGCTGACCACCTCGGGCCAGGACTGCACCTTCTGGATGAAGGTCTCGTGCCAGTTCTCGTCGTCCTGGCGCATGGAGATGTGCACGATGGCTTCCAGCTCCACGCCCAGCCGCTCGGCATTGAACACGGCGCGATAGCTTTCTATGACGCCGTTGTCTTCCAGGATGCGCAGCCGCCGCAGGCAGGCCGAAGGCGAGAGCGCGACCTTTTCCGCCAGCTCCTGGTTGCTGATGCGGCCGTTCTGCTGCAGGCAGAGAAGGATGCGGATATCGGTGGAGTCGAGTGTCATGGCGTCAGAATAAAATTGCGCAGAAATGCTGGATAGTCGAATTGTATTCGAAGGCGTGGCGCTTCCGTACATGACTTTGCACGAAAATGCGAAAGGGGTTCGTTCATCATATTTCCGGTAGCAACTGGAGAACGAGCATGTCGCGATCCCCTTCCTGGTGGGACATCAGTCCCTGGATCGACCCGGACATCCCCACCTGGCCCGGCGATACGCCCTACACCGAAGAGCGGGTCTGGCACATGGGGCCGGACTGCCCGGTCAATGTCGGCCGCATCAGCCTGTCGCCGCACACCGGTGCCCATGCCGATGCGCCCCTGCATTACGACCCGGCTGGCGCGGCCATCGGCGCGGTGTCCCTGGAGCCTTACCTGGGGCCCTGCCGGGTCATCCACTGCATGGACGGCGGGCCGCTGGTACATCCGCAGGACATCGCCGCCATGCTGCACGACGTTCCGCCGCGGGTGCTGCTGCGAGCCTGTCGGCAGTCTGCCCAGAGCCGCTGGGATGAGCGCTTCCGGGCCGTGGCGGCCGAGGCCATCGAGCTGCTCGGCGCCCACGGCGTGCGCCTGATCGGCATCGATACCCCTTCGCTCGACCCGCAACAGTCGAAAACCATGGATGCCCATCGGGCCGTCGCCCGGCATGGCATGGCCATTCTCGAAGGCCTGGTGCTCGATGAGGTTGCCGCCGGCGACTACGAACTGATCGCCCTCCCACTCAAATTCACTCACCTCGATGCCAGCCCGGTTCGCGCCGTGCTGCGTCCCCTTTCGTACTAGGAAAGACCATGACAACAAAAGCCCATTGCCTGGCGCTCGACGCCCAGGACCCCCTTGCCCATTTGCGTGCGGATTTCGCCCTGCCCGAGGGGGTGATCTACCTGGATGGCAACTCCCTGGGCGCACGCCCGGTCGCGGCGCTGGAACGTGCCCGTGAAGTGGTCGAGCAGGAGTGGGGCGACGGCCTGATCCGCAGCTGGAACAGCGCAGGCTGGCGCGCCCTGTCCGAGCGCCTGGGCAACAAGCTGGCGCGGCTGATAGGGGCCGACGAGGATGAAGTGGTGGTCACCGACACCACCTCGATCAACCTGTTCAAGGTGCTGGTGGCGGCGCTGCGCATCCAGGCCCAGCGCGACCCCGCGCGCAAGGTGATCGTCTCCGAGGCGAGCAACTTCCCCACCGACCTCTACATGGCCGAAGGCCTGGCGGACATGCTCCAGCAGGGCTATTCGCTGCGCCTGGTGCAAAGCCCGGAGGAGCTTCCCGAAGCCATCGGCACGGACACGGCCGTGGTGATGATCACCCACGTCAACTACAAGACCGGCTATCAGCACGACATGGCCGGCCTGACCGCCCTGGCCCACGAATGCGGCGCGCTGGCCATCTGGGACCTCGCCCATTCGGCGGGCGCGGTGCCGATTGATCTGAAGGCTGCGAACGCCGACTACGCCATCGGCTGCACCTACAAGTACCTGAATGGCGGTCCGGGCTCGCCGGCCTTCGTCTGGGTGTCGCCGGAGTTGCGCGATCAGGTCTGGCAGCCGTTGTCCGGCTGGTGGGGCCATGCCCGCCAGTTCGGCATGGAGTCCCGTTACGAGCCGGCGCCGGGCATCGGCCGCTACCTCTGCGGCACCCAGCCGATTACCTCCATGGCCCTGGTGGAATGTGGCCTGGATATCTTCGCCAAGACCGATATGCAGGCCCTGCGCCGCAAGTCCCTGGCGCTGACCGACCTGTTCATCGAGTTGGTCCGGGAGCGCTGCGCCGCTCACCCGCTGACCCTGGTGACGCCGCTGGAACATGCCCGTCGCGGCAGCCACGTCAGTTTCGAGCACCCCGAAGGCTACGCCGTGATCCAGGCGCTGATCGAGCGCGGTGTCATCGGCGACTACCGCGAGCCGCGGATCATGCGCTTCGGCTTCACCCCGCTCTACACCAGCTTCAGCGACGTCTGGCAGGCGGTGGAGACACTCGGCGAGATTCTCGACTCCGGATCCTGGCAGCAGGAGAAATTCCGGGTCCGCAACCAGGTGACCTGAAGCTTCGACCGCAACTCGAAGGGCGCCTCGAAGGGGGCGCCCGGCAATGACTCGCCACACCTAGAACAAGAAAGGAAACCCCTGTGAAACTGAATCTGTCTTCAGTGTGCCCGCTGCTGTTCGTCGGGGCCGCCAGCCCTGTTCTCATGGCCGCGGAAGGCCCTGCCGAGGGCTTTCTCTCCGCTGCCACCCTGACGCTGAACCAGCGCAACTTCTACTTCCACCGCAACCTGCTCAACAATCCGGGCGGGCAGAATTACAGGGAAGAATGGGCCCATGGCTTCATGCTCGACTTCGCCTCGGGCTATACGCCAGGGCCGGTCAAGTTCGGTGTGGATGCCTATGCCCAGCTGGGCCTGAAGCTGGACAGCGGCCGCGGGCGGTCAGGGACCAACCTGATGCCGGTCGATTCGGATGGCCGGGCCGAGGACGATTTCTCCGAAGCGGGCGCGGCGCTCAAGGCCAAGGTGTCGGAAACCGAGTTGAAGTACGGCAGCCTGACGCCGATGAATCCGGTGTTCGGCACCGGGAACGCGCGGCTGTTCACCTCGACCGCGACGGGTTTCCAGCTGACCAGCCGCGAAATCGCTGACCTGACGCTCGACGCCGGCCATTTCACCGCCGGTAGTGCAGGTTCCTCCACCAGTGCCGACGGCCCGCTCACCGCGCTCTACACCTACGGTGTCGAGACCCGTGCGGCGGACTACCTCGGGGCGGCCTACGCGGGCGGGAACGGCACCAGCCTCAGTTTCTACGCATCGCGTTTCGACGATATCTGGAAGCAGTACTACGCCAACCTGGGGCACCGCTTCACCCTGAGCCAGCAGGATGCGTTGGGCTTCGACTTCAACATCTACCGCACGACGGATGAAGGCGGGCAGAAGGCCGGCGAGATCGACAACACCACCTGGTCGCTGTCCAGCCGTTACAGCCACGGTCCGCACAGCCTGACCCTGGCCTACCAGCGCGTGCACGGCGACGAGCCTTTCGATTATCTCGGTTTCGGCTTCGAGCCCGGCACCTCGATCTGGCTGGCCAACTCGGTGCAGATCGTCGACTTCAACGCGCCCAACGAGCGCTCCTGGCAACTGCGCTATGACCTGGACATGGCGGCCTTCGGCGTGCCGGGCCTGAGCTTCATGAGCCGTTACGTCAGCGGCGACCACATCGATGACAGCGACTATGACGGCGGCCCGAACGGCGGCCAGGGTGCCTATGGCAACTACGGAACCGCTGGCAAGCGCTGGGAGCGCGACATCGAGCTGCGCTACGTGGTGCAGGGCGGTCCGGCCAAGGACCTGGCCGTGCGCCTGCGCCAGGCGACCCTGCGTTCGTCTTCCCAGGTAGCGGCGATCGACACGGCGGACAACGACGAGATCCGCGTCATCCTCGACTACCCCTTGAGCCTGCTGTAGCCCGGCCGGCACGCCTCCACCTTCGATAAACACAAGACTCCGAGAGACGAAATGAACGAATCCAACGGTTTCCAGGCGATCGCCGGGCGCGAAAAGGGGCTGCGGCAGCAGCTGACCGGCGCCCAGATGAGCATGATCGCGATCGGCGGTGCCATCGGCACCGGCCTCTTCATGGGGAGCAGCTTCGCCATCGGTTTCGCCGGCCCCAGCGTCTTGATCAGCTATGCCATCGGCGCGCTGATCACCCTGCTGCTGATGGGCTGCCTGGCGGAAATGACGGTCGCCCATCCGACGTCGGGCTCCTTCGGTGCCTACGCCGAGTTCTACATCAGCCCGTTGGCGGGCTTCCTGGTGCGCTACGCCTACTGGGCCTGCATCGTCCTGGCCGTCGGCACCGAGGTGACGGCGATCGCCAAGTACATGAAGTTCTGGTTCCCGCAGGTGGCGGAGTGGATCTGGATCCTCTCGTTCTCCGCGGCCCTGGTGCTGATCAACGCGACCAGCGTGAAGGCCTTCGGCAACTTCGAGTACTGGTTCTCCGCGATCAAGATCACCGCCATCGTCGGTTTCATCCTGCTCGGGGCCTACGTGGTCTTCGGCAGCGGTAGCGCCGAGTACGGGCTGCACAACTACAGTGCCAATGGCGGGTTCATGCCCAACGGCCTGGAAGGCATGTGGGTCGCGGTGATCATCGCCATCTTCAGCTACCTGTCGGTGGAGATGATCGCCGTTGCCGCCGGCGAGGCGGAGGACCCGCAGCGCGCCGTCAAGCAGGCCTTCCGGGCAACCCTTATCCGGCTGGTGGTGTTCTACCTGCTGACCCTGGCGTTGATCCTGGCGATCGTTCCGTGGAACCAGGCCGGGCAGGGCGCCCAGAGCCCGTTCGTCACCGTGATGCAGGAGATCGGCATCCCCGGAGCCACCGGCCTGCTCAACTTCGTGATCCTGATCGCCGCCGTTTCCGCGATGAACAGCCAGCTCTACACCACCACGCGCATGATGTTCAGCCTTTCCCGTGCCGGCCATGCACCTGAGTCCATGGGGCGCCTGACGCGCAACGGCGTACCGCTCAACGCCCTGCTGCTGTCCTCCGTGGGCATTGCGCTGGCGACCGTGGTGAGCCTGCTCTATCCGGAGCAGTCCTTCACGCTGATGATGGCCATCTCCATGTTCGGTGCGTTGTTCACCTGGATGATGATCTTCCTGACCCATTACTGCTTCCGGCGTTACCACGAGCGCAATGGCGGCCTCCAGCTTTCCTTCCGCATGCGCCTGTTCCCCTGGAGCACCCTGCTGGGCCTGGTGCTGATGGCCGCCATCCTGGTGACCACGGCTTTCACCGAGGTTTTCCGGATGACGCTCGCGTTCGGGGCTCCGTTCCTCGTGGTGCTGGTGCTGGCCTATCACTTCGTACTGCGCAAGCGTTCGAAGCCCGTGGAGGCGGTACTGGAACCTTCGTCGCGCTGAGGGGATCGCTTTTGCGATGTGTTGCTGGTGCGTCCTGAGTCGAGCTGCTTATCAAGTGGGCTGCGAGTTTCTGTTTCGCCCTCCCGGCGAGTCTCTTTTTTCAGTCGCCAAAAAAGAAACCAAAAAGGCTTGCCCCTGCATCCGGCCCGGCTTCGCCGGGTGCCCTCGCTCCATCGCTGCTCCGGGGCCCGGCGCGAGGGGCCATCCATGGCCCCACACGCCTCTCGCGGCATCCATGCCGCTCGTCCCCCTGCGCAACGATTCCGCTCGGCCTCCTGACGGGGCGGAATCCCCGCCCCACCTCTACTTCGTAGGTTCAGGCAATGATTGGGCATCAGTCCGTAGGGTGGGCTTCAGCCCACCATCGTCGGTCAACGTGGGCTAAAGCCCACCCTACAAAGCTCCGGTAACGCGGCCTGTCCGGCCGTCAGGCCAGCGCCTGCAGATACCTCACCACGTCCGCCGCGCCGGCCAGGCGCAAGCCATCGCCCAGGGCCGTGGCCTCGGCGTGCTTTTTCGGTAACAGGATGAATTCGGGAGCGCCGGTATTGCGCAGGAAGGTGAGGCGCGAATAAGGGATGCCGTCGTCCAGCAGCAGGCCCATGAAGGCCGGGTCGCTCCAGGCCTGCACCGGCATGGCCAGTACATGGTAGCGGTCGTCCAGGAGCTTCAGGCCGTCGGGGTCGAGGTGGTAGTCGGTGATGGCGGCGGGGAGGGTGGCTTCCAGTTCACGCAGGCGCGCATAGGCGATGGCTGCGGCGAAGGCCTCGACATGCTGGTCGCCGGTCCAGAACACGCGGCTGCCGTGCCAGTTGGCCCGGCACAGGCTGATGGGCTCGCCGGCGAGGAAGCGCGGCAGCGGCAGGCTGATGGCCTTGATGAAGTCCTTGTAGCTGATGATCCGCACCTTGCGGGTCTGCAGGCCGGCCAGGTAGTCCTCGAAACTGGGCGTGGGCGGCGGTTCGCTGTCGCTGCCGCAGAGGCCGCCGACCTGGCGCAGGTCGAAGCTCGACAGCTGCTGTTCGCTGCGCTTCACGACGCCGACCAGCACCGCGTGAGCCTCCGCCTTGTCATCCTGCACCGGGCCGGAAAGGGCGCCGCGCGGCAGCTCCACCAGACGCTGCAAGGGCGGGCCGACCTGCCACCAGATGGAGTCCTGGGGGCGGGGCAGGGGCTGGAAGGGCAGTCGCAGCTGGCTGGCGCGCTCCAGTACCCGGCGTGGCGTCTTGCCAAGGCCGAAGCGCTGGGCGAATGCAGCCAGGCGGGCGGTCAAGGGTAGTGGCTGCATGTCACTCATGGCCTGAATACTCCCGGGTCACGGGAGGCAGTGTGGCAGAGCGCTGCCAGCCGCGCACGCCGGGTGCCGCACAATTCCGCCTGGCGGGGGACGAGGGTGAACGGACGGTGTGGCAGAATCCTGTTCTTCATTGCCGAGGATGCCTCCATGCCCAGCCTGGTGCTGGATATTTCCCTGACTGCCGACGAATTCCTGGCAGTCTACCAAGGTCGCGCCAACCGCGTGCTGCTGCGCAGCCGCGACGGCCGCAAGGTCAGCCTGCCGGCTCGCCACTTGCGACCGCACCTGGGCCATGCCGGCGTCCAGGGGACTTTCCAGCTGGAGTTTTCCGCCGACGGCAAGCTGCTCAGCCTGCATCGCCTCGCCTGATGGGGGCGGCGCGGCTATAATCGCCGCCCCATACCGCCGATCGATGCCCGACCGACCATGTACAAACTGGCCCGCGAGCTCTTGTTCTCCCTGTCCCCGGAAACGTCCCACGAACTCTCCATCGACCTTATCGGTGCCGGCGGCCGTCTCGGCCTCAACCGTCTGCTGAACAAGGCACCGGCAAGCCTGCCGGTGAAGGTGATGGGGCTGGAGTTCCCCAACCCGGTTGGCCTGGCCGCAGGCCTGGACAAGAACGGCGACGCCATCGACGGCTTCGGCCAGCTCGGCTTCGGCTTCGTCGAAATCGGCACCGTGACTCCGCGGCCGCAGCCGGGCAACCCGAAGCCCCGGCTGTTCCGCCTGCCCGAGGCCGAGGCCATCATCAACCGCATGGGCTTCAACAACCTCGGCGTCGACCACCTGCTGGCGCGGGTGCGCGCGACCAGGTTCGACGGCGTGCTGGGGATCAATATCGGCAAGAACTTCGATACCCCGGTCGAGCGTGCGGTGGACGACTACCTGATCTGCCTGGACAAGGTCTACGCCCATGCCAGCTACATCACGGTGAACGTCAGCTCGCCGAACACCCCCGGCCTGCGCAGCCTGCAGTTCGGCGATTCGCTGAAGCAGCTGCTGGAGGCCCTGCGTGTGCGCCAGGACAGCCTGGCTATCGAGCATGGCAAACGTGTGCCGCTGGCGATCAAGATCGCCCCGGACATGAGCGACGAGGAAACCGTACTGGTGGCCCGGGCGCTGCTGGAGTCCGGCATGGACGCGGTGATCGCCACCAACACCACCCTCGGCCGCGAAGGCGTCGAAGGCCTGCCCTTTGGCAACGAGACGGGGGGCCTTTCCGGCGCGCCGGTGCGCGACAAGAGCACCCACACCGTGAAAGTGCTGGCGGGCGAACTGGGCGGGCAGCTGCCGATCATCGCCGTCGGCGGCATCACCGAAGGCCGCCATGCGGCGGAGAAGTTCGCCGCCGGAGCGAGCCTGGTGCAGGTCTACTCGGGCTTCATCTATAAGGGGCCGGCGCTGATTCGCGAGGCGGTGGATGCCATCGCCGCGTTGCCGAGGACTTGAGGGGCAAATAAAAAGGGCTCCCTCTAAGGGAGCCCCTGGGCTTGCGCCCGCCGCCCGGATGGGGCGTGCTTGGTGAAGTCGGTGTGATCCTGTGTCAGCCGACGGCGTGGAGTTCGTTCAGACGGTGAATACCGGCGGCGCCGGTGTAGCCATCCCAGTTATCGCCACGGCCCTCGCGCCAACCGTTGATCCAGGCTTGCCGTGTGGTGGGATGGGTGAAAGGACAAAGATCGCGGGATTTGCCATTGATGCCGTGCTGATAGCCGCGCAAGAATGCTCGTTCCATCGGATCACGCTTAAGTCTTCTCATAGGGTGTAGCCCTCATTTGTTGACTGTTATGTCCATTGGCCCCAAGTCGAGGCCTGGCAGAAAATGCTCTGCCCTCGAAGTCCCGTTGCCGGCGTGACGGGCCTTCATCCAGCGCCATTGCGGCGGCGGGTTAAGCTGAGTTCTAACCAATGCCCCCCAGCATGTGAATGATCGTTTTGTCATAAGGACGTAACTTAAAAGGGGCAATGGCCATAAGCTGTAGGAAACAATTTTTGCCGATTTTCGGTCTAAGCCCCGTGGCTTCGGGGTTGGCCAAAGCAGTGATGTCGTCGTGCCATTTCATTTGGCGCATGAATCAGAGACTTTTCTATTCCGACGAAGGGCCGTTCTGCGACCTTCCGTCACACATTTTCTTACCGCACAGCTCAGCTTCTGTGCCGCTGATCGCCGCCAAAGGCCCTGGAATTTCCCATGTCGGACCACTACGAACTTTTCCTCACCTGCCCGAAGAGCCTTGAAGGCCTGCTGGCCGAAGAGGCCGCGCGCCTCGGCCTGCAGGACGTGCGCGAGCAGGTGGCTGCGGTGCGTGGCCAGGGTGACCTGGAGACCGCCTACCGCCTGTGCCTCTGGTCCCGCCTGGCCAACCGGGTGCTGCTGGTGCTCAAGCGCTTCCCGGTGCGGGACGCCGAGGAGCTCTACCAGGGCGTGCTGGCGGTGGACTGGCACGATCACCTGATGCCCAGCGGCACGCTCGCGGTCGAGTTCAGCGGCCATGGCTCGGGCATCGACAACACCCATTTCGGTGCGCTCAAGGTCAAGGACGCGGTGGTGGACAAGCTGCGCACCGCCAGCGGCGAAAGGCCGTCCATCGACAAGGTCAACCCCGACATGCGCATCCACCTGCGCCTGGAGAAGGGCGAGGCGATCCTCTCCCTCGACCTCGCCGGCCACAGCCTGCACCAGCGCGGCTACCGCCTGCAGCAGGGCGCGGCGCCGCTGAAGGAA
>RCUL01001175.1_pt1 | contig 10559 bp, 15 predicted proteins | sample 2167521 | NCBI WGS metagenome assembly RCUL01 (sample SAMN09932745, study PRJNA488358) | compost metagenome | feature: garden; material: soil; isolation source: compost soil in acetic acid-enriched culture | place: Germany: Experimental Botanical Garden Goettingen | collected 2016-01-27 | reverse complement strand
TTGTTCTGATGTTAATTCAGCCACTTAAGACATCCGGTCGGGGATAGGATCAATTATTTCCATTATACACAGTTCATTTGGTGGTAACAGGAAACAAGCATAGGTTATTTAACATAATATACATTATGCGCGGTTGAAACAGGCTCATTTTGTGGGGCCGCCATCATCGTCAAGCCCAGTACCAGAGCGGCTGCGGAGGCCCCGCAATACTTTTTTAAGATGTCGTACCATTCTTGTCTGGCTTCATCTGACTTCGCTTTCACTGCATGAAGTGAAATCATCACTTCTGCGGGGTCTAGTCCGGCTTCCTTTGCCATAAAAATTGCAATCTCATCAGAGAATTGCTTGTGTCCTTTATTGATTTCGGTCAGGTAAGGACTGGTAAAACTCAATGCTTCGGCAGCTTCCTTCAGCATTGTCATGTTTTTGGCTCTCATGTAGGCCGCTAACAGCGCTTTCGAGTCCATATAACTTTCTCCTATCGGTTTTTTTAAAGTCTAACACACAGCTTTTCTGGTGGCTTTTAACACATTGCAATGCGGTAACTTGAGGTTTTAACTACAGGCGTTATCACATAGCAACTAGGTAAAGTGCCATGGAACGCCAGACCCTACAGCAACAAACCCCGATTTACCACGTCTGCCAAGAGTGCGGCGGTGAAGGCTGTGAGGCCTGCGCTGACCTTTGCATCGTTGAGGGCGATCTGTCGCCGATAAATGGGGTTATCGGCATCAAAGCACGCTACGTGCTTTGCCAAGATTGCCTCCGGGTTCTGCCATACACTGACGAACTGCATCAGACCGAAGGCTCCTGCATTTGTGGCGGCGACATGTGTGGCTGTGGTGGCTGTGATGAACAGGCCCACATGCTTTTCGCTGGCGTTCGTGACTATCGCCTGCTCGAAATTCAGTCCCCTATCTCTGGCTGGTCTGCTGAGGGCGGGTTCACCTTATGATCCGCTTCACCTCCTACGCCGCCAAGCGCACCTTCGATTTTTCACGAGCTGCCCCTGTATCTGGCAAGTTTCGTCTTAATTCGCTGCTGTCCTCCCCTGCCCTGCTGGCAGAAGACGTCGAACAGCCATCACCTGCTGACTACCTGGATCATTTACAGACCCTCGGCCTGCCCTTTGATGATGACGTCTCGATACTGCATAGCGCTTATTCCGACCAGTACAACGCCATTCACACCAAACCGCGCTTTGCTGACCAGCCCCGCGATTTTATTCGCGTTGGCTCCTTCGCCTATCTCGATGACAGCGCCTTACTCAAGTATGGTGATATCAACGCCCCCGAGCACTGCCAGCACCGTCATGACATGACCGTGCGCAATCACTACCTCCTGCCCTGGTTCCGTTCTGCCTACACCCAAGCCCTTGAGTACGCCGATTTGCTCACCGCGAATCAGCGCATCAAAGAGCTTTACGACCTTATGAACGTGTCCGGTGACTGCGGCACCCTTTCCCTCACCTCTGACGATGAAGGGTTTGAGGCATTCGCAGAGCGCTTGGCCAAACATGTGATGACCCTTCGGAGGGACTATTTCGATGGAGACGAAGAAGAATACCCGGCGTTTCGCGCTGCTCACGCCTTACTCGTTGGATATGATTTACGAGACCCCGTTTTCGATTACGGATTTGATGATCCCGAAGCTCCTCGCCCATGTCATTGGCTCAATCGTTGGGTTGACCCTGTTCATCTGGTTCGGCTTATACGTCGTGTTGCTGCTCGCCGTCTCTTTGACGCCTCACGACTATCTGGAATTGTTCATAAAAACGGACAGCCCTATTCACCTGATTATCTTGTCTCTCGCCGGGTACACCGTACTCGCAAGAATAGAACCACTCTTTCAGGTCTTGCTGCTGTCAGCCTTGCTGATGGCCTTAGTGGATGTCCTCTCACTGATGCCATAGACGCCTCTGTCTCCAATCCCGAGGTTCAACGCGCTGAGCTGATGGCCCGCCTCAAGGGCTTTGAGCAAGTCGCCAAGCAAGAGCGCCATGCCGCCCTGTTCCTCACCCTCACCTGCCCTTCCCGCTTCCATCCGACCAGTGGCGGCAAGCCCAATCCCAACTGGCTGGCCGCTGGCCGCCCTACTGTCAAGGATGGACAAGCCTATCTCAACGGCGTATGGCGCAACATTGGCCGCCGTTGCGCCGACAAGGGCACCGACGCCAATCCCAAAGATCCGATTTCTGTATACGGATTTCGATTCGCCGAGCCTCATGCTGATGGCACTCCCCACTGGCATGCCATCATCTTCGTGCCTTACAAGCAGGCCAATGAGTTCCGCACCATTTGCCGCCGTGAGTGCTTCAAAGATTCTCCTGATGAAGCTGGCGCCCGCAAACATCGCTTTACCTGCAAACCGTTATCTCTCAAGCGCGGCTCTGCTGTCGGCTACTGCTCTAAGTACATCGCCAAAAACGTTGACGGCTTTGCAGTTGGTGAGGATTTCGAGACGGGTACCGCTGCCCTTCAAACTGTCCAGCGTGTCCTTGCCTGGAAGGGAGCCAACAACATCCGCCAGTTTCAGCAGATAGGCGGCCCCACTGTTACCTCATGGCGTGAGCTGCGCCGCATGTCTACACAGGATTACGATATGCCCGGATTTGAATCCCTATCTCAAGCCGATTGGCTTCTTCTTGAGGCCTGCCGGCGCTCTGCCGATGCTGGCGACTGGGCCGAGTTCTGCGTTGCCATGGGTGGCATCTTCTGCCCCCGTGACCAGCAGGCCCTGCGCCCTGCTTATTCCACTCCCCGCGCCTTCACTCGCCTTAATGCGGGCAACGTGGGTCGTCCATACCACCAGAACGCCGAAGATTTCGAGCTGCTTGTGAGCCCTGAGGGGCGCATCACTCAGTATGGCGACAAGGCCCGCGCCACTATCGATGGCCTTCTGTTCAACCAAATCCATATCGCCACTCGCCTCAAGCGGTACCAAATCAAGAGCCTGGAAGCGTGGGAAGACCAGAAGAAGAAGATCCTCGAAGCCGTTCGCGATTACTTCATCACGGCCACTGAGACAGGCGAATACCTCCACATGGCAGATGACCTGTATCAGGAGGGACGGCAGAAGCTCCTTGAAGACCTTGATAACTCCCAGCTCCTCGCACTGGACTGGGCCGACTGGCAGGAGTGGGCAGCGCGCAGCGCTGGCGACTCCTGTCCAGGCGCGCCGTCTGTCCCCTTGGACCCGTGTCAATAACTGCCCTAAGCACTCAACCACCAACTACACAACGCAACGAATCGAGGTAAGAAAATGAAAATCATCGCTCAAATCCTGTCGGCCACCGACATTACCACCTCTACCAAAGACCGTGACAACCGCAAAGTTACGACTGGCCAGGTCAAGTTGTTGTGCACCGACCCCAGTCAGATCATCGATGTGGCCATCACCGAAGAGCAGGTTGCTGCGGGGTATCACTCATCGCTCAAGACCATCGTCGGCAAAGGCCCGACCGAATTCATGGTCGAGTATCGCTCCGGTTCGTTCGGTGATGACAACAACCGTCACCGCTCCTACAACGGGTTCCGCCTCGTGGATCTCCCTCCCAGCGTCCAGGCAAAGGCGTAAGCCATGGACGTTGACTACTCCCAACTGCTGGTAGCTGCCTCCTATCTGCTGCTGTTTGCCTTCGGGTTCAACGGGGGGAATCAACGCTGATGGAACCGGTAATCGCACTGTATATCGCTGGCGGGCTGCTGGTTTGGCTCGTCGGGTATGGTTCTGGCACGGTGTTTCGACACACCCGCCAGATTTTGGAAAAGGCCTCTCGCGGGTCTTGATAGTGGTAAACGCTTATCAAACGTTTGATAAGTGAAACTGTAATCAAAAGGAAACTGATTATGAAAATTCGCAACATGGTTCGTAAGTACGCCGCTCCCGTTCTGGTTGCTGGCTCTGCCCTGGTCTCTGGTATCGCTTCCGCTGAGATCGATGCTGCTGCCGTGACTGCCGTCAAGACTGCCGTCATCGCTGATGCTGGCACCGCTTCGGCGGCTGGCTTCGCCATCATGGCGGTCGTTCTGTCCCTGTCCATCGGCTTCGGTCTTCTCCAGACCTTCGCCCGTAAGGGTGCACAAGGCTGATCAACCTCGGGGCTTTGCCCCTGTACTGTCGGGGGGCTCTGCCCCCCTTTTTCATGGGGGATATATGCGCCCGTTCATCATTTTCTTTACATCGTTTTTGACTTTCAGTGGTGGCGTGGCTGCTTTCTCCATGTCATCCGTAATTAAACAAGCTGAAATAATCAAGGTTAATGCTGTTACTGCTGCCACTAATACAGCAATAACCGTCAGTACCACTATTCGTGGGTTTGCTGCCAATGACCCTTATCAAATAAAAACTGTTGACGTTCCAAAAACTAAATTTATGACTCATGTTAAAGGAAATATGGGTTCTTTGGTTAAGAAGAATGCTTGGTATGCTGGTTGGCTTGCAACTATGGTTGCGGCGGGTTGGGCAATTGATGAGCTTACCGGACAGGTTACTAAACCAGTGAGCACCTTTAGGGGGAATTGTGTTGATACAGATTCTTATATCACCATTAATACCCAGAACACTCTTCTTGTTGATTGTGCATCCTCTATTGCTGCTGCTCTCGCTTCAGATTCCAGAACATCTATAAACGGTTACAAGTTTTCAAAATTCACAAAGAACCCTACAGATGTTGACCTTTTTTTTGTTGATAAATGGGGCACGACTCCTCATCCTCGCCTTGGCTCCTTAAAAAATTATCAAGTTGTCCCTCTTGCCTCTGAACCTATTTCCGATGACCAGCTCTATGACTCTTTAATCACTACCATGCTTCAAGATCCAGTTAAGGCGGCTGATGCATTTATGGTTCCCGACACTTGGCCTTATCCTTACCCTGAAATTTTCCCCGATACCGTTCCTTATATCCCCGGCGTAACTCAATCGGATCAAGAGCTTCTAGATTTGTATGCACAAGGTCTTTTGCAGTCTACAAATCCCAATGCAGCGCATTATGTTTCTCCTCAGAAGCTTTCAGAGATAGCCGCCTTGGCTGGCCAGCTTCAACAGGGCTTGAGTCCCGAGGCTGCTGTTGATGCAGCTAATCAAGCTGCACAAGCGCCTGTTACCCAAGCTCAGCTTGAAGAGATGCTCAAGAAGCAAGAAGCTGCTGCGGCCAAGGCTGATGCCGCTGCTGTTACCCAGGCTGCTGCTGCGCTTGCGCCTGCAACTACTGCGCTTGATGACCTTCAAGACGAAAAAACGGAATTGGAAGGCATGATAACGGATGCTCCTACGGCTCAACCACCATCCACTATGCCAAATATATTTAAGTGGACGCTTCCTACTGGTAATTGTCAGCCATACCCTTTTAGATTCACTATTCAGGCCGGTTCAGCTCAAGCCGATGATAATGGTGCTTTTTGCCAAACATATAATGAGGTTGCGCATCCGCTTATCTTCTGGTTTTTAAATATGTTGACCGCCATTTACATATTCTCTATTTGGTCGCGTACTATGACGTCTGTTGTTGGAGGCAGATAATGAAACTTTTAATTGCGTTCCTGATAGAAAAGATTGGTGAACTATTTGCCAAAATAGTTTCTTTCTTTTCCCGCAAAGCGGCTGTTGCTGCGTTGATTCTTGCGATGACAACAATGGTGGTCGCGTTTACATCAGCCATTAATGGTGTCCTTGCTGGGATTTCAACATCCAGTGTAGCTAACGGATATATCCTGTTTGGCCTTGGCCTGCTCCCATCAAATACCGGCGCTTGTATTGCCGCAATCGGTGTTGCCAAGGCTGCCCAATGGCTCTTTATCTGGCAGATGGCGCTTGCTCGTTCTGCCTTTGATGGGAAATAAGGGGGTTCAATGAAAGCGCCTTATTTTGTCACTGGCCCTGTTGGCGCGGGCAAGACCGTTAACATGGTCAATATTATGGTCGGGTATCTTAATGAGGGGCGCCCGGTTGCCACCAACATCGATGTTTATCCCGAGCACATGCCACTCAATGAAATCGGTAAACAGACACCTATCATCCGTTTGCCGGAGGAGCCTCGTTCATCCGACCTTGAAAACCTCGGCTATGCCTATGAGCGCCCCAAGAAAACCGCCCTCTGGTCTGCTGAGGAACAGCTCTACGATGAGTCAAAGAATGGCTGTCTCGCCCTTGATGAAACTGCCTTTTTCATGAACACCCGTGACTGGAACAACCCCGACCGTGCCCAGCTCATCAAGTGGCTTCGGCTGGTTCGTAAGCGCGGCTGGAATGCCTTCCTCGGTGTCCAGGACATTGAGTCTATCGACAAACAGATCGTCAATGCCCTTTGCCGCACGGTCTGCTGGTGCTACAGCTCGGATACCATGTTCAGCGCCTCCATGGGGGCAAAGGGTTTCCTTGTCTACCCGCTTATCTGGTTCGCCCGCCTCTTCATCCGGTTCGTGCTGCGGGTTCCCCGCATCCATGTTGCCAGCTACTTCAAAGGCAAGAGCAAGACCACGGGATCACCTTGTGGCACCAAATACGCCTGGGGCCGCTGGCTCTACAAGGCCTATGACACCGCCCAGGAATTTGACGACGGTAAAGAACTGTTTGATTTTCCTGTACGAGATTCAAAGGGCCTTATTAAATGCCGCATCAGGCTTGGCAATGGCGATTATAAAGAGGCCTATTTGCACCCGTCTGCCATTGATGCTACCCCTGACTGTGAGCGCATCACAGAACCCCGTTTCGTCGATATGCGGGCCTGCTATACCATCCTCCCGGCCAAATACATTCACCAGTGGTATGGTGCAAAAGACCAGGTTAAATCCCCCTCCCCTACGTCTGTAAAAATCCGATTCCCGATCACCAATCCATTCCAGATCCCGCGCTACGTCATGATCAAGTGCGCCGACCGTGTTGCACGCTCCCAGAACATCCCCCTCGCCTCTGTCCTGCTGCGCTGGGGCCTTGTCAGCTACACTACGGCCCGTTCTCACCCAGAACTTGGCCCTGTCATTCGTCGGCAGTATTGGCTGCGTCGTTACGGCCTCAAATCAACGGTGGATTATCATGGTCGGGTTATGCTGTAGTGTGTTTTCCACACGGCAGGAGCCCAGTGATGAACAAGAGCAAAAAGGACTACATCTACAACCCCAAGCCTTTCAGGCGGCCCCGTGATCCTTCCTCTTCCCTTACCCCTATTACCCCTGCCCCGTCAGTTAAACCGGGCAATGCTGCCTTTCTCGTCGGCCTGATGCTTGGCTTTATGGCGGGTTTCATCCTGGCTAAGCTGATCTGATTCCCACCCCTTTCCTCCCTTGTTTTGTCCAAAGGAATAGCGCACTTCCATAGGGAGTAATCCCCTATCATCGCCCTGCGCCCGTAGGGCGCCCGAGCGAAGCGAGGCCAGATGATACCGGATCGATCCCGCCCAAAACCAAGCCGTGGCCAGTACTTTTTTTATCCAAAACAATTGAAATTCGTATACGTAAATCATTCATCTGCTATAATGAATCATGTAAACGGAAATCAATTGGAGATACGGAAATGTCTGATGCAAAGCGCGGTGGTGCACGTCCAGGTGCCGGACGTCCGAAGAGTGAAACCACAACCATGGTCAGGGTGCCGGATGGTTGCCTTGAACAGGTTCGGCAATTGATTTCTGTCTACAGAAATGGCGGTGAATTACCTTCAGTTCCCGTTCAACATGCTGGTGATGCTCATAAACAGGTTGATTTGCCTTTATCAGGGGGTGAGCTTTCTTCTACTCAAATTGATGACTGGCATCCTATTACTGAACGTCCAGAGCCAGGTAGGCGAATTGATGTTTGGTCGGTTGAGGATGGGTGTGGAAATTGTGTTTATGACTTAGGGGCCACTCACTATATTGCAGATTCAATCCGTTCTGCTCATTGGGTTAAAAAGGTTACCGCTTGGCGTTATTCGACCCCCGTGCTCGCGCCTCTCTTCCCGCGATTTTGAACATTTTCCCTACCAAATAACAGGGGCGTTAGCCCCTACAAGCCGCCCGCTGCTGGTGATGGGGACACCATGCGGTAGGCGGCGGAACACGCCCATCTAGACCAGAGGCGGGGCCCCCCTCCTCCTGCTAAACCGGCTTTTGAGGCTGTCAGCTTTCAGAGGTAGGCAAACGCCTTAGCGCGGCATTGTCTTTCAGCGCCTTCAAGTCTTCAGACCCGTATGATTCGATGATTTCCAGACGCTGGCGCGATAGATAGGTGCCAGCAGGGGTGATCAGGTGATGGCCATTCATGCGCCAGCCATCCCAGTAGCGGGTAAATATGGTTGGCAGCTCCCGTCCAACTGCCATCCTCATGACTCGTTTGCATACGTCTGGGATCTTTTTACCACCATCCCATAACGTGACCTCCATCACAGAAACAAAACAAAGTTTTGCCGTTTCTTCTTCACTTAAACCGCACTCAAACCACCGAAATATAAAGTTTTTTGTGATATTACGTCGCATCCGTTCATTCTCGTCCGAAACTGACAACATCGTCAGCGGGGACGGAATCGGCCCTTTAAACGTAATCATGAATTATGCGCGGTTGTATATGAAGGCGACTGGCGGGCATATTTTCCCGCCATATAACGTTTGGCAGATACGCTGGGTAGCACTTTGCGCAGTCTACGTGCAGGCACTCATTCATGCAGGCGATCCAGCGGCTTATGGTTGGCACTCTCGTGGCGTTCGCTGTTGCCGGTGTGCAGGTATTTGGAGGTGGTGTCTATGCTGTCGTGTCCCGCGTCTGCCTGTACGTGTGACAGTGGCCGGCCATGCAGGTTGATGTCGTGGGTGATGCCGGTATGGCGGATGGAGTGCGGCGTCAGGGTACGCATCTCGGCGGCATCCTGGGCAAAGCCATCCTGCTCGGCCAGGCTGGCCGCTTGCTCGAAGACCTCCATCACCAGATCCCGCAGTTGGCGGATGCCGAGATTGGCATTGAGCTCTCCTTGCTCCCGGCCATGGGCCGCAGCCCTGTGGCGCACGAAGAGCGGCGTCTGTTCGCCGGGGGCTGGCAGCGGCGAGAGCCCAAGAAAGGTGCGATAACGTGCCAATGCATCCAGCAAGGCCTGGGAGACGGCCACGGTGCGGCGTTTGCCGCCCTTGCTGCGTGGTATGTCATAGCCCCAGACCCCAGTCTTGCTGTCGCGGCGAAACTGGCTCATGACGGGGCTGAAGCCCGGTCTGGCCGCCACCTCGGAGATACGCAGATAACAGGCGTACATGAGGCAGATGAGAAACCGGCTGCGCTCATGCTGGGCCGGGCATTCGGCTGCCAGCCGCTCGGCAGCCTGCATCACATAGGACCACTGCAATTCGGTAAAGGACTGGGCCTCTTCACCGGCATCCTGGCTGTCCGGCCGCTTCACCCGTTGCAGCAGGAGCGCTGGATTGCGGTCCATGTACTCTTCCTGGATCAGGAACTGGAAGAAGGCCGACAGTATGGCGAGCTTGGTCTTCATCGCCTGCTCGCTCAGACGGTATGGCAGCTCGCGGCCCAGTTCCCGCTTGCCGAGAAACGGTCGCCACAAGGGGTTGGGCAAGCGCTCTCCCCACTCCTTGTCGAGCACGAACTGGGCCACATTTCGGTATGCGATAAGCCCTTGTGGCGGAGCCTGGCAGTAGTCGAGGTAGCGCATCATGATGCGCCTGGTGAGATCCTTTGGGCTGATGGCCACCTCGCAGAAACACCAATGCAGGAAGGTGGTCAGCTCGCTGCGGTAGGTCTTGTAGTTGTTCTCGCTGTGGCGTTGCTCCAGCAGCCAGTCGACGGCCAGCTCATAGACGAGGCCGGCATCGGGGACATTGCCCAGGCTGAGAGTGGCCAGATACTGGTTGACCTGGGGATTGCCCGCCTCCAGATGGAGCAGATTATCGAACAACGGCATGGCGGGTGGCAGTGACGGATGAGTCATGATGGTGCTTGTGAGTCTTGTTGAGTGAAGCTGGCTCGGCGCCGCGCAATCCTGATGCCGATAAATGGGGTTATCGGCATCAGGGGATGCCAGATGGCCCGGGGATGAGTCGTCAAGGCTTCCCTGGCGGACCGCGGACACTATGGTATATGGTGTTTATTCAATGACTATGCAGTCTTGTTGGAAATTTCTCGGGGTAAATAGCGACAAAAATGACTGGAAATGGACTCTTCTTGAATATTGTGGGGCGGGAGCCAGGGCTGGACGCCCTGCCCCGCCCTTATTCTGTCAGGCCACGCTCTTGAGGGATTTTCCCTTGGGCTTCTCGGTATCCACCTTCTCTTCCTTGGGGCTGATCCCCTGCCCCTTGCCACCGCGCAGCACGTTTTGCAGCAGATCCCGCTGCTCGGCCAGGTAAAAGGCGAGGCTCTCCTGCTGCTCGGGTGCCAGCTGAACCGGTGCCCCGGCCAGCAGCGTCATCAGTTCATCGGCGGTATCCAGCAGCTTGTCATAGGCATCCGCCTCTTTCTTGCTGGCAAAGGTCATCTTCTCCACTCCCCCACGCACGACAACATACTTGATCTCAACGGCCATAGTGGCGTCCTCCTCATGATAGTGACTGCAAGTATATGTATGAATATACAGTGTTGCAAATA
>RCUL01001174.1_pt1 | contig 10569 bp, 4 predicted proteins | sample 2167521 | NCBI WGS metagenome assembly RCUL01 (sample SAMN09932745, study PRJNA488358) | compost metagenome | feature: garden; material: soil; isolation source: compost soil in acetic acid-enriched culture | place: Germany: Experimental Botanical Garden Goettingen | collected 2016-01-27 | reverse complement strand
GTGAAAGCCATCGACGCCAGCAGCGAGGCCTCGCGCCAGACCGTCGAGCAGGCCAGCGAAGCCGGGGTGAGCCTGGATGCCATCAGCCAGGCGCTGCACAACCTGACGGCGCTTAACGCCTCGATTGCCAGTGCCACCTTGCAGCAGTCCCATGTGGTCGAGGAGATCAACCGCAACGTGACCGAAACGGCAGACCTGTCCCAGCAAACCGCCCTGGCGGCGCAGCACTCCAGCGACTCGGGCAAAGCACTTGCGCGGCTGAGCACGCAGCTTGAACAACTACTGCGACAGTTCCGGGTTTAACGCAAATCATGTAAGACTTTTGCCAATAGACTGCCTGACGAAATTGCCCCTAAGGTAAAGCCTCCCCCATGGAAGGAGGCTACACCCATGCACAAGCACCCCTTGGCAATCGCCTTGCTGCTTTGCCTGCCGGCGGCACACGCAGCACAATCCGTTACCAGCGCACTCGATCCAGCCCAGACCCTTGAGCGGATCAACCGCAACTACAACACCGTCATCAGCGCCGCCGCGCCGTGCAAGGAGCCCGACACCGGAGCGCCGCGCGGGCACAACTACTGCAGCGGCGTGACCGTGCGCATGGTCGACGACGGGCCGTTCAACTTCTGGGATTACAGCGAGTTCGCGAAAAAGCTCGGCGCGAGCTCATTCACCTGGATTCGCAAAGACCTCAGCATCAGCAAACTGGTGCGCCCGGCCGGTTTCATCCTGCGCACCCCTGCCGATGCCTGGGCGTTGAAGCAGCCCGTCATGGAAACCGGCTACCTGTGCATCTTCGCCTTTGACGGCTACACCGGCACCGAACGCCAATGGCACGGTTGCGGCCTGTACAACCAGCCAATCCCGGCGGGTGCGGCGCCAACCCCCAACCAACCCAACAAGAACCGCAACCTGGCGTTCGGTAGCTGCGATATCAGTGGCGTCGACACCGCCGGCCAATGGCGGGCCAAGTACCGTAACGGTATCCAGCAGGGGCAATGCTCATGGAATGCCGAGCAACCGGCCGACTGGGACGCGATGATCGATGTCCACCAGAACCCCGGCAAGCAAGGCGAAGCCTGGATCGCCAAGGACCAGTTCAACGAGTTCCTGATCCGTACCGCCACCGACACGGGTGACGGCAGCGCGCGCCTGCCTCACATCGACGCGTTAGTGTACGACCCCAACAGCACCTTTGTTGCGCCAACCCGCGGCGACGTGAAAAGGCCGGTGCCCACTAATGGCCTGGAAGTGGCCCGCAGCTTCCAGCGCAAGCTGTTCGCCCAGGGCTATGCCGTGCCGGTGCTCAGGATGGACTTTCAGCAGCCTGCAGAAAACCGCTTCGCCTACCTTGCCAACGACCAGGTGGTCAGCCTCGGTATCAGCGGTGTGATCGAGCAAACGTACATCCAGTCGGCGAACTGGGAACTGCGCCTGGACCCGGGCAGCGGCCGCCAGGAGTGGACCCTGGTAGTCATCCCTACTGCGCTGGGCAAGGCCCGTCAGGCCAGCGACCAGCAGGCGCTTTATGACGAGCTGTTCAGCTTGCGCGGCGCCGACCCGCAATGGCAGCAGCAGGAAACCAGCGCGGGCAGCATGCGCCAGCAGCTGGCCTGCCTGATCGGCAACTACCCGGCCAAGAGCCAATGGAACATCGAGCCGTTCCGGCCGAAGGTCAGTGACAGCGAGGCCGCCAAGGCAGGCTGCAACCCCTTTGCGCCGACAACGTCAGGGCTGATTGCCGCCTCGTCCTGGTCGCAGTTCAAGGACTCGGTCAGCGGCAGGCAGGTCTGGGGCTTGCGCGTGGTGCCGACCGCCGCGGGACGCACGGCCTCTGGCGAGCAGCTCTATGCTGAACTGCTGCGTCTGCGTGGCAACGATCCGCAGTGGCAGGAAGGCGGCCCGGGCAGCATGCGCGAACAACTCGATTGCTTGCAAAACAACTACCGGGCCAAGGCGGAGTGGAACCTTGAACCCTATCGCCGGGCAGCCGGCAAGGAGCAAACCAGGGCGCAGGGGTGCAATCCGGTCTAGGCAACTGCGCCTGTAGCAAAAAAGCCTGCCGACACCCCTGAAGGGCTCGGCAGGCAACAGCGTTCAGGCTGACAAAGCCCGGTTTATGTCAGTCAACCCGGCTCAGTACGGGTTGCACTGCATGGCCACGGCTTTCTGCTGATCGACATAGGGACGCGCCGGTTCCAGGTTCCACTCGGGCTTGTTGCGTACCGGCCGGCCATCGTAGACCGCCGCCAGATGGCAAACCAGTTGCCGGCGGAGGGAGCCACCATTGATGCTGTATTGCCTCCATTGATCGTCGTTTTTGTGGGCGTTGTACAGTTCGGCAAACATCCTGTCGGTTTCATTATCGGCGATCTGGCGTCCGCACTCGGTCGGTACTACCTGAAGCGACCAGGTGTTGGGGCCAAGTTTCGGGTCAGGGCGTTGTACCCAACTGCTGGACTGGATGTACTTGTCACAGAACGGCTTGGCGGGCGGTTGCGGTGCTGCGGCGCAGGAGAACGTCGCCTTGCCATTGGGGGTTCTCGGAAAGTCGATCTTGATGATATTGCGCTGCTTGCCGGTTTTTCTTTCATAGTCCTGCTGGTTGAGCTGGGCATCCCTCAAGCCGCGTGAGTCGCTGTAGAAAAAGGCCAGTATCGGCAGTTCATCTTCTTTCGGGTTGCCCAGGCGAAACTCCGTCTGGGTCTGGAACTCGCGGGTATTGATGACCTGCCGGGCGCCCATGAAGTTTTTAAACGCGTCCACCCGCTCCTTGCTGCTCATCGGGTTGCGCATGTTGAAGCCGCACTGCAACTGATCCTGCTTCCTGTCGTTGTTGAACCTGGTGAAATGCGCGACCCAGGCATTGGCACTGCTGATCGGAGGGTTCATGGCCTGGCAAACGGCCTCGGTCTGGGTTGTATTCCTGTTGTTGCCACAACCACGGTCGTCACGAAAGTCGGTCCAGGCATCATTTGGAAAGGCGCAGTAAACGTGCACCGGGGTCTCGGGTTTGCGAACCAGGTCGACCGGTGTAATAAGGTAGCCGTTCTGCGTACTCATGCCGGGGTCTTCATAGCTGATGCCGTCCGCGCGCATCCAGGAAGCGGCGAACGTGCCCAGTTCCTTGGCTTTCGGGCTGGGGTTCCACACATCCCATTGCTGGCCCTTCGCAGGGTCCGCACGGTGGGTGCCCCTGACCAGCAACCCCGAACAATCCGATGCCGGGTCTTCCCCGCAACTGGACACGGTCTTGTTGTACAACGTCTCGACCTGTTTGAGCGTCTCTGCGCATGACTCGGCATAGGCCGAGGTCGCTTGCAAGAGCAACGGAAACACGAGTACCGGGATGATCTTGTTCAAACGTCTTTGCATGGCGTGCATCTCCCTGATTAGCCAAGCTCACAGCGTATGGGCGTGTATCTGAAGCAGCTTCAGCTACGGCGAGCCGTTGCAAACGTCAATCTGCCAAGTACGGCGTCCTGCCGAAACTGAGCAAAATTCTAGTTTGAAATCAGCACGACGAACGCTGTTAGCGTTAAGAATCTGTCCAGCGGCCAATGCAATGCCCTGCAGCGCGCCCCTCAGCTGGACGCTCCCAAAGTTGGGCGGCAGCCTGCGCCCCGTAGTCGACAGGGCTCAGGTTGGGGGCAGTCCATGTCGTAGGACTCATCCGCGAAGGACTGGATGGCAGCCAGAGGCGATGAGCCAACTGGACGACCTCGGTGCAATCCTCGACCTTGAGCACCTCGAACAGCTCAAACCCTTGCGCAAACTGTCGACCTTCAACAACCACACCAAAATATTCTCGCGTTACAATTTTGCAAAACTGAAAACAAAAAGACCGCTCCAAGTGGAACGGTCTGTTAAAACCCGATAACTTTTAAGTAAACGTCATGGTTTTGCTAATGCGCAGGGAGCCATGGGCCACGGTAACGACGACGGTTTGTCTAAGATTATTCGTCACATCAAAGAACACACCTGTTAATCCCCCTGTAACGGGCAGGCGTATTATTGCGGTTTGCTCTGGGTAGCCCACCAATCTGGCATTGCCCGACACACTGACAGTCGCATTCGGATTTGACGTGTAAAAATTGCCCTCAAAGACACATCGATTGATACTACGATTGTCACCCCGCGCTCCGCTAGCAACATTAAATCTCAGATTGTACAGCCCATCATTATCATCTACTGGAAAGCTGGTTCGGAAATTGAGATTGGCAATAACATCGGAATACCCAGTTTGAGACGCTGTGATTGTTGCATTAGGCATTGTACTTTTAACAGTGACTCGTGCCTCGCCGTAGCCGTCCAGTGTCACGTCACGTTCTTGGCTATCATCAGCGAAACTTGCACTACCAGACAGTTTTAGAGTAATGGCACTACCCGCCACACCAATGACGGTGACGGCATTTGTCTCTCTCGCAAAATCCCAGTATGAAGACAGCAAATTGCTCGTTATACCTCCCGTGGATACCGCCAGCGCGGCGAGCGATCTGGTCAAGAGCTGATACCCGCGCACCGGCGCGTCGATGGCATTTTCCAGGTCACCTGTACCGCGTGGATCAACCTGTACATGAATCGTCAGACTTGAATCATGCACCAGTGTGTTCAGTGTCTGGCGCGAGAGCGCCCTGCTGACACCGCTGCCAAGTTCCTGTCGTGTTACAGGCGCTGCCTCGGCCAGCCAAACCTTCAACTCCTGGTTACTAGCCAGACGCCCTATCACACTAATCCAGATAGTCTGACCTTCAGCTATGCCCGCCCATGGGGGCATCCAAACGGTGGCATCACCATTGAAGTATGCAAGATCCAGCACGGCGCCCCGGGCTTCAGTTATTTCAGGGGCGGTCAGAGCGACACTGAGCTGGCGAATCTGGTACCTGCGCAGTGGGAACCTGATTGCCTCGGCCTCCTCAGCATCCTCCCGCAGCCCAACCAGCATCTCCAGAACAATCTCGCTGAGATCAGCAAAGCCTTGGAGTTCAAAGCGCGTCAGCGTAGCGCGGATACCCAGGTCCACTTCGCCAGGCGCCACAAGCTGGCGCTCGGCAAGGACAATGGTCTTGTCGTTACCCTCATGGTCTACCCCCCGGCAACGGAACCAATACCGCTGGCGCAGATTGATCCCATTCCATTTCGCCACCGTGGCCAGCGCATTGCCCTGAAAACTCCGTAGATCGAGCACATCACCATTGGCCTCCTCGATCCGCGGCCGTGGCGGGTTGCTCAGCACCGGCCCGATGCCCAGGTGCAGGAAGTCCGAATAGCGTCGGCGTTCCGCAGGCTCAGTAACGAAGTAACGGACGCGCACCTCATGCCCCAGGCTGGGCACGATGTCTTCCTCGTAGACGGGGAACGCCACGTCATCGGCAATTTGCACCGGGAAGCTATCGAAGATGTCCGCGTCCTCTACCGGGCTCAGCCACTCCATAAACACCGTCTGCCCGGGTGCCATGCCGTCGTACAAGGGAGCCTCGACGGTGGCCACCACGATGCCGATCGGATCAAGGGTGTCGTTCTCCGCCTCCGGCACGGTCGGGCGGACCAGCTCGGGGGCTGGCTCACCGACCCACAGCGGCAACACCTGCGACTCCCGCGGCTCGCTGCTGCCGAAGTACACCCGGTAGAACAACTCCAGGCGACCGCCAGACAGCGCGGCAATATGTATGTCCTCCACAATAATCACTACCGGATTGCCCACCTGGGCACCGGTCATGAACCGGTCGGTCATATGGACATAAGCATGACCGTTCTCCCGTTTGCCTTGCCAGACCAGGCGTACCTGCTGACCGGCGAACATACCCACCCACGGCGGGATCCGCACCACGGCTCGCGACAGGGTATCGGGCAGGAAGTCTTCCTCACGACTATCCACATCCGGCGGCAGCAAATCGGCCGCCTTGCCCCTGACACCGACGGCAGTGGTTCTGGACGGTATCTGCTGCCCGTCGCGAGTCACCTTGTAGGAGACATAGGCCAGGCCACCGGCGATCGACTCGGCGATGCTGTTGGGTACCTCGTGCCTAATGGGACGAGGTGGCGGCATGATGCCCACCGGGTATTCAGGCGAAACATGCGGCGGGATTTCCACGACGTCTTCGGTATAACCGCGAAAGGTGAACACCACCCGATCACCGGCCCGGAAGTCGGGCCGATCGGCGATAACCGATATGCCGACATCGGCGCCCTGCAGCGCCCCCAGGTCGAGAAAACCTTCCTCGTCGATCCCGGCCACTGCTGGCCGTGGCAACAACAGCAGGCTGACTTCGACAAAGGCATAGCTGGGCAACGAGGCGCCATCGGAGTCGTTGCCCACCTCGTCTTCCAGCCAGTACAGGACCAGCAGGCGCTCATCATCGCCGCCCGCCTCGATGGTGGCAAAGTCGACGAACACCGGTATGACTTTGCGCACCTCGCCTTCCTGGACCACGTGTGTGACCTTGGCGCCACCCCAGCTCAAATTGAGGGTGTCGCCGACTTCCATGTAGTACCAGGGATTGACGTACACCGTCACGCCGTCCTGGGCCATCTCCCAGTCAATCAGGCCGAAGGGCACGTCCGGCGACATCAAGCCGGCATGATGAGGGCTGCCTGGGGTCGGATTGGGCCCGCCGGGCAAGGTGACCTTGACCTTGACCCGCAAGCGCGCAGACGCCCGTTTGTTGCCGCTGAGCGGCTCGACCGTGAACCATACCTCGCTGACGCCTTTGGGAATGCGGGCAGCCGGCACGAACAGGGTGACCAGGTTGTTCACTTCCTCGGGCAATACCACGATCGGCAATGGCGTGGCAGGCACCTCTTCGTCGCCGAAGTGCACGTGAATCTTGTCGCCGGCGGCCATTTGCAGGTAAGGCTCGACCAGCACCAGCAACCCCTTGCTGTCGGCTTCCATGGCCCCCACGCCAATGCCGCCATCAAGGCCTGCGGGATGATCGCTGAACTCGCGCATGTGCGGGATGCGCACATGGCTGGTTTCGACGCTGCTGATCTGGTTGACGCGCATGAACCAGGGAATGCCGTCGGCCGCCACACCCCGGGCCGCATAGCGTGAAGCCAGGCTGGAGAAGTACAGGGTCTTGCTGAAGCGGGTCCAGCTGCCGCCCTGGGGCAACAGAAAGGTCACCGTCACTTCTTCGGCGACGCTGTCGACCACGTCGAACTGGCAATCACCGCTCAGTACCATCAACGGCAGGCTGACCACCTGGCCAGGGTGGCCGACAATCCGTGCACTGCCGCTCAGTTCAACCTGCACGTAAGTGACATCGGTGAAGCCGCCAGCATCAAAACACACGCGGTTGGCGGCACGGCCGTTGGCCAGCGCACCGCTGGCCGCGCGGGCGCGCACGCGTTGATCTTCCTGCTGTTGATCGAACGGGAAGACATCGGTAAAGCGCACCGGCACATGCTGGGCCTGGCCCGTGCCGATCACCGCGCTGACCAGTACCGTCTCGGCGTAGGGGTCGCCCAGCCAGGCAATGAACTCACCCTTGGCATCCAGGGTGAAGTCCAACTGCTGGCTGTCGTTGTCGAATTGCGCCGAGCCATTGACGCTGAGGCTGCCTTGCGCGCCCGGCCGCCCGACCAGGGTCACCGCACAGGTCTGGGTCGGCAGCGTCCAGTCCTCGGGCAAGGCGGAACGGGCCAGGCCCGAATCGGAGACACCGATGTGCAGTTGCCCCTGGCGCACGGTGTAGGTTCTGACCGGGAAATCCAGCGTCGCAGCGCCACCGAAGTTGACCCTCAGGTGCAGCGACAACGCGCTGCCATCGTCGAGCTCGTCGAGAAACTCGCGCGGTAGCGCCACGGTCAGCCCCGCCACCTGCTCTACCGGGCTGTCCACCAACAGCGGCAGCGTGGCATTGGCGCTGCGCACCTCCAGCCACAGCCGCTGGCCCACGGCAATGAACGGCCAGGCGCTGACACTGATGTTGGCATCGCCCTCGAACAAGTCCAGGTCCAGTTCGCTGCCGTTAGCCTCATCGATCCTCGGGCGCGGCAAATCATCGGCGCTCGGCGCGCCAATTTGCACGGTTTGCCTGGGCGATTCGAGCGCCGCCAGTTCATTGCGCAGCACCTCATAATACAACTGCACCGAACCGTTGAAGTTCGCCGCCACCGCCGCCGCCGGCACGCTGATGGTGATGCTGCCGGTGTCACTGCCCGCACGCTCAGGCAGCACCGGGGTGCCAGCGCCCGCAGCGCCTTTCCAGAACAAGACAATCCGATCACTGTCGCGCATGCCCGGGTAGCTGATCAGCACCTGGGCGCCATGCAGCCCGAGCATCGGGTCGTAGCTGCCGTTCTGCGCGCCCGTCAACTGCGGCAGTTGCGGCACTGGGGCGACGGAGCGCAACGCCAGCGCCCGCTCCTGGGACGGCAACGGCCGCCCGCCCAGCGCCGGCTCGACCTCGTAGCGCATCAATACCGTGCTACCCAGGCCGACGTTGGCGATGGCCTGGGGTACACGGAACGTTGGCAGCGCGCCGCTGCTGTCGACTGCCTTGGTTTCGCTGTAGCTGCTCTCCGGTCCGGCGCCTTGCCAGGTGAACGTGACCTTGTCGCCTACCTGCTTGCCCGGGTAGTTGACCGTCACCTGCACCCCGAGAGGGTAGAAATGCGGGTCCAGTTCATTGACCGGCTCGTCCACCTCCGGCGCCGGCAACAATCCGGCGGCGCTGATGCGCAGCTCCAGCGGTTCCGATTGCCGAAAGCCGACGCTGCGCGTGCTGAGCATGCGCACCTGGTAGTAGACCTTGACCGAGCCCGACTCCAGCAGGCGGATGTGTTCCGTGCCGACATTGATCGCCAGCTCGCGGTCCCCTGCCCCCTCCGAGGCGGTCACCACACGCCGGACTTCATGCAGGGTTGGTCTGCCGCCAAGTTGGGTGCCCTGCCACACCAGGGTAAGCTGGTGGCCTGCCGTGCGCCCCTGGTACTTGGGGATCATCACGGCAGCCCGGGCAACATCGTAAGGCAGTACGCCCGCCACAGCCTGCGCCACCCTCGGCACGCTCAACGCTTTGGGCTGCCCTTTGAAACCGATGCTCAGGCGCTGCGAGTGCTGCTCGCCGCCAGCCTTCACCAGCGTGTAGCCCACGACCGCCAGGCCGCTGGCCAGGGCCCAGGCTTTGTCATTGACAATGCTGAAGGTCAGGGTTTGCGGCAACGTCCCGCGGAGGGTCTGGTCCAGGTCGATTTGGGTCGGCTGGCCCGAATCGATGTAGCCGGTAAAGCGCAACCTGACTGTGTCGCCGATGGCGAACGCCGGTGCGCTGGCCAGCACATGTATCAGCAGGTCATCGCTACCCAGCACCTCGAGGTTGATATAGCCCTCGTTATCGAGCCCCGGTACCGAAACAGCCGGCAATTGCGCCTGGCCGGTATCGACCACCACCGACACATGGGGCGCCCAGCTCTGGCTGGTGTTGTGGACAATATCGTGCACTTCCCAGGTCACCACCAGGTTGGGGCTGTCACCGGCCTGGCGAATGACGCTGCCGGGCACCGTGAACACCACCGGCTGATTGAGATCGGCCTCGACCAGGGTATAGCTCAACATCACGCCGCCCCAGCTCAGGCGGATCACATCGCCAACGGCGCGGTGCTCGTAGAAATAGACCTGCACCTGGACGCCGTTCTCCAGGTGTTCAGCGGTCACCGGATTGACTGCGACATCCGCCGCCACCAGGCCTTGGTGCCCGGGCTCGGAACCGCCCGGGCGGTCCAGCTTGACCAGCACTGAGAGGTCGCGGGAATTGCCATACTCGATAGTGTTGCGGCTGAAGCGGTAGCGCAGCGCATGCGCGCCCGGGGTAAACCGCTCGGTGGGCAGGTGCAGGTGCAGGGGCCGGCCGAGATCGAAACCCTCGAGCACCAGCGGCGCAACAACTGGGGTGCTGTCCGCGTCCATGTACACCCGCAGCTCGTCGCCGGCACGCACGTCGGCGAACGCCGGCACGGTCGCCAGCACACCTTTGTCGTCAGTGCTCAGGGTATGCAGGTTGACGCCCGCGTCATAGCCGCTGACCGGCGTCACCGAGGCGAACAGCGACAGCGCAGGCAGCTCGCTGGTGGTAGTGGATTCGATGGTATCGGTTTGCATGTCATTCATGGCAGACAGCCTCGGTAGCAGGGGAAACAGCGTTTCGGCCCTGCGTGCTTACCGCCATGAAAAAGGGCCGACTGGGTGAGAGTCGACCCTTATTCAATACCTCGTTATCGAGGCCAACAACTGACAAAAATGCTAGGTGGCAGTCCGAACCTCATGCCTGGGCGTCCCGCGCGTATGCCAGAAGTGGCGCCAACGGGTACAATCACACCTTTGTGCAAACTACCAAGGAACGCCGATGTCCGGCCTCGAACTGTTCGCCGCCGTGCTCGGCGTCATCGCCGTCTGGCTGACTGCCAAGCAGAACCCCTGGTGCTGGCCGATCGGCCTGGTGATGGTGCTGCTCTACACCTGGGTCTTCTATGACGTGAAGCTGTATTCGGACATGCTCCTGCAACTGGTGTATGCCGTGCTGCAGCTCTATGGCTGGTGGCAATGGACGCGTCCGGACAGCGTGC
>RCUL01001167.1_pt1 | contig 10601 bp, 8 predicted proteins | sample 2167521 | NCBI WGS metagenome assembly RCUL01 (sample SAMN09932745, study PRJNA488358) | compost metagenome | feature: garden; material: soil; isolation source: compost soil in acetic acid-enriched culture | place: Germany: Experimental Botanical Garden Goettingen | collected 2016-01-27 | reverse complement strand
ACAACATCATCATGATCTCGATCCTGGTCAGCCGCATGCCCAAGCACATGCAGCAGCGCACTCGGATCTTCGGCCTGGCACTGGCCATGGTCACCCGGATCCTCCTGCTGCTGTCGATCACCTGGGTAATGCGCCTGACCGCCGATCTGTTCGTAGTGTTCGACCAGGGCATTTCCGGGCGCGACCTGATCCTGTTCTTCGGCGGCCTGTTCCTCTTGTGGAAAAGCTCTCAGGAGATTTACCACGGCCTGGAAGGTGAAGACGAAACCAGCGACGAGCCAAGCGGCGCCGGCGGCAAGTTCTTCTACACCATCATCCAGATCGCGATCATCGACATCGTCTTCTCCCTGGACTCGGTGATCACTGCCGTGGGCATGGTTTCCCACGTACCGGTGATGATCGCGGCGATTATCGTCGCCGTGCTGGTGATGATGCTCTGTGCCGGCGCCATCAGTAACTTCATCGACAAGCACCCGTCGCTGAAGATGCTCGCCCTGTCGTTCCTGATCGTGGTCGGTACCGTGCTGATCGCCGAATCCTTCGACGTGCACGTACCGAAAGGCTATGTCTACTTCGCCATGGCGTTCTCGCTGGCAGTCGAAGCGATCAACATCAAGATGCGCACGGCCATGGCCAAGAAAAAGCAACAGAGCGATCCGGTGAAACTTCGCAAGGACATCCCGGGTCAGTAATCCCGGTGCTGTTGAAAAGGGCCCTGCGGGGCCCTTTTTTCATCCAGCTTCATGACAGTGCTGTTTCAAAGCCTGCCGTGGCTATGCGATGCTGGCGCCACGGCCATTGGCCGACTACAGCTTAAGTGGGCACTGGGAAAAACCGCCTGGTAGCAGGACAGGCTCACGGCATCATCCATTTGCCCCACTGGGGCGCATAACAGGGGGCCTTTTCAATGCTGACCCTGCTCAATCTGCTTTCCGCCGTGGCGTTGCTGATCTGGGGCACGCACATCGTGCGTACCGGCATCCTGCGGGTGTATGGCTCGAACCTGCGTCGGGTGCTGAGCCAGAACATGTCCAAGCGGCCGTTGGCCTTTGTCGCCGGTATCCTGGTGACGGCGATGGTGCAAAGCAGCAACGCCACGGCGATGCTGGTGACCTCGTTCGTCGGCCAGAGCCTGATGGGGCTGACCCCGGCGCTGGCGATCATGCTCGGTGCCGACGTCGGTACCGCGCTGATGGCGCGGGTGCTGACATTTGACTTGTCGTGGCTGTCGCCGCTGCTGATCTTTCTCGGGGTGATCTTCTTTCTTTCCCGCAAGCAGACTCGCGCCGGACAAATGGGCCGCGTCGCTATCGGTCTGGGCCTGATCATCCTCGCCCTGCAGCTGATCGTCGAAGCGGCGGCGCCGATCACCCATGCCCAGGGGGTGAAAGTGCTGTTCGCCTCGCTGACCGGCGATATCCTCCTCGATGCCCTGGTCGGCGCCCTGTTTGCACTGATCTCCTACTCGAGCCTGGCCGCCGTGCTGCTCACCGCAACCCTGGCCGGTGCCGAGTTGATCAGCCTGCCGGTGGCCATCGGCCTGGTGATCGGCGCCAACATCGGCAGTGGCCTGCTGGCCTTTCTCAGCACCAGCATGCAGAACGCCGCAGGCCGTCAGGTGGCGCTGGGCAGTTTGCTGTACAAGCTGATCGGCCTGGTGCTGATCATTCCCGTGCTCAATCCGCTGGTGGCGTGGATGGACAGCCTGAGTTTCAGCCCCCAGGAACTGGTCATCGGCTTTCACCTGCTCTACAACACCTTGCGCTGCCTGATCCTGTTGCCGACGGTGACGCCCATGGGCCGCCTGTGCAGCTGGTTACTGCCTGAGCGCGAAGAAGCCAACGGCCGTGCCCGCCCACGGCACCTGGACGCTACCGCGCTGACTACGCCAAGCCTGGCCCTGGCCAACGCGGTACGCGAAACCCTGCGCATGGGCGATCTGGTCGACAGCATGCTCGATGCCATGCTCAATGTGCTGCGCGGCACCCAGACCGCCATGACCCAGCAGATGCGCGGCCTGGGCGAAGACGTCGAGGCCCTGTACAACGCCATCAAGCTGTACCTGGCGCAAATGCCCCGCGAAGACCTCAGCGAGCAGGACAGCCGGCGCTGGGCCGAGATCATTGAGCTGGCGATCAACCTCAAGCTTGCCAGCGACCTGATCGAGCGCATGCTGCGCAAGGTTCAACAGCAGAAGACCTCTCAGCGCCGGGAGTTTTCCGACGTCGGCCTGGAAGAGCTCACCGGTTTGCACAGCCAGTTGCTGGCCAATTTGCGCCTGGGCCTGTCGGTGTTTCTCAGCGCCGATCCGGAAAGCGCCCGCCAGCTGCTGCGGGAAAAACGCCGCTTCCGCGCCCAGGAACGACGCCTGGCCCACGCCCATGTCAGCCGACTGCAACGTAAAGTGGTGCAAAGTATCGAGACCAGCTCATTGCACCTGGAACTGATCGCCGACATGAAACGATTGAACTCCTTGTTCTGCAGCAGTGCCTATGTGGTATTGGGCGGCGCCGATACCGGCGGCCTGCTGCTCGACAGCGTGCCTGACGACGCTCACTCACCCTGACCGCTTCACCTCAAGAACTCCCGCAAGGAAGCTCGCCATGCGTTGCCTGATGTTCATTTGCCTGTTGCTGGGCTGCGCGCCCGGCTTCGCCATCGACCGCTCCCAGGTCGAAGGCTACCTGCTGCCCAATGGTCTGCAGGTGGTGCTCAAGTCGGGTTATGAACGCAGCCATGTGTCGATTCGCCTGGTGGTGGGTGTTGGCTTCGATGACTTCCCCTGCGAGCGCCAGGAGCTGCCGCACTTGCTTGAACACCTGCTGTTCAGCGGCATCGACGACAGCGGCGAGGGCGGCCTGGAAGAACGCATGCAGGCACTGGGCGGGGAGTGGAATGCCTATACCAGCAGTGCCGACACCACCTTCGTCATCGAAGCGCCGGCGCGCAACCAGCGCAAGGTACTCGACCTGCTGCTGGCGGTGATCAACGACACCCGGATCGATGAAAAAGCCCTGGAGCTGTCCAAGCGCATCGTCGAACGTGAAGACGGTGGCCATTACTCGCACCTGCAGCGCTGGCTCGACCGCCAGGACATCGGCCATCGCGCCAGCGACCAACTGGCAGTGGAGCTGGGGCTCAAGTGCGCCGAACGTTCGTCGATCGAGGACATGACCCTGGAAGAGGTCAATGACCTGCGCGAGCACTGGTACGCGGCCAACAACATGACCCTGATCGTTGTCGGCGGCCTCGACCGCCTGCTGCCAGCCTATCTGGAGCGCACCTATGGCGAGCTGCCAGCGGTCGAGCCGGGTGAGCGCCGGGTGCTCGACGGTGTCACGCACAAAGCCGAAGCCCGCCGTGAGTTGACCCGTGGCTGGCTGGGCGACAGTGCGCGCCTGCACTGGCTATTCCTCGAACCGGTACTGGACAACGACCACGGCCAGACCTGGGACCTGCTGCAGCGCTACCTGGACTGGGCGTTGTACGACGAACTGCGGCTCAAGCACGGGTTTTCCTACGGCCCGTTCAGCCAGCGCGAGAGCTTCGGTGACACCGGGCTGATGGTGCTCAATGCCGATCTGGACCGCGCCGATGTCGATGCCGCCGAGCAGGCCCTGGCCGCCATGCTCGAGCGCCTGCGCAAGGATGGCCTGGACCCGGCAACGTTCCAGCGCATCAAACAGGCCGCCATCGACCGCGAAGCCTGGACCACCCAGGGCAACAGCGTCCTGGCCGATTATTACTGGGGGGCGCTGAACGATTACGCCGACGGGCGCTTTGCCGATCCGGTGCGGGCGTTGCGCAGAATCAGCCTGGAAGATGCCAACCGGGCCCTGCAACAGTTACTGGCCGAGCCTGGCTATGTGCGGATCGAGAAGCCGCTGCTCAGTTTTGACGAGCTGTATGGGTGGGTGGCGCTGGCGGTGGGGGTGTTGTTGGCCGGGGTGTTGATCTGGGGGCGGCGGCGTTCCCGCTGAAATCATCGCGGGGCAAGCCCGCTCCTACAGAGTATCCTGTGAAGGTTTTTACCTGACCTTGCGAACACCTTCATGCCTCTTTACCTCCAGCGCCTGATCGAGCTGATCAAGCGCTATCCCGGAGTCATCGCCCTCGGTGGTTTCATTTCCGGTGTCGGCAGCTTCATTCTGGTCGATCGCCAGGAGAGCCTGGCCAGCTGGATCGCCATCGTCATGCTCATCAGCTGGATCTGGCTGATGATGGAGAACACCTTCACCAAGGTCTTCACCAAGGTCTTCAAGCGCGAAATCCCCCAGCCGCTGCTGCGCTACGCGACGCAGATGATCCACCAGGAAAGCCTGTTCTTCGTCCTGCCGTTCTTCTTCGTGACCACCACCTGGAACAGTGGCCAGCTGGTGTTTACCGGCATACTCGCCGCAGCCGGACTGATATCGATCATCGACCCGCTGTACTACAAGTGGCTGGCCCCGCGGCGCTGGCTGTACCTGGCGCTGCATACCCTGACCTTGTTTGCCGCGCTGCTGACCGCGCTGCCAATCATCCTGCACCTGACCACCTCGCAGAGCTTCAAGCTGGCCCTGGGCATCGCCATGCTGCTGTCGTTCCCGAGCCTGGCCAGCAGCTTCCCGATCAGCCACTGGCGCCGTGGGATCATGCTGGTGGTGATGACCCTGGCCGTTGGTGCCGGCGGCTGGATGCTGCGCTCCTGGGTGCCACCAGCGACCCTGTGGATGACCGAAGTGGCGGTCAGCACCCAGGTCGAGAACCGCACGCCGGGCAAAAGCCTGGAGCAGATCAAAGCCAGTGAAATACGCAGTGGTCTCTACGCCTTTACCGCGATCAAGGCCCCTCGCGGGCTGAACGAGCGGATCTACCATGTCTGGCAATTCGAGGGCAAAGAGGTCGACCGTATCGCCCTGGACATTCATGGCGGGCGCAAGGAAGGCTACCGGGCCTGGACCCACAAGCAGAACTTCCCCGGCAACCCGGTCGGGCGCTGGCAGGTGCGGGTGCTGACCGAAGACGGCCAGGTCATCGGCGTGCTGCGCTTTCGCGTGGTTGACGATGGTCAAGCGCTTGCGGCCGAGTAACGCTATGCTCTGAGGCTGCGAACCGTTGGTCGGACTGCATGGAGCCTATGACTACACACGCCAGCGCCACCCTGGATACTGCAAGCAGCCCGCCACGGCTGCGGATCACCGGTGACTGGACCCTGGCCAACTACGCCAGCCTCAAGCGCAGCAGCGACAGCCTGGCCGGCCAGTATGACCCCTCTACCGAGGTCGATCTCGACCAGCTTGGCAAGCTCGACACCGCCGGTGCGGCTTTGCTGGTCGAGCTGCTCGGTGCCGAGCGCCTGGCGCGGCTGACCGAAACCGCCACACACTTGCCCGCTGCCAGCCAGGCGCTGCTCAAGACTGTGTATTGCTCGGTGCAGGACTTCTGCATCCCGCAAAAGCAGCCGGAACGCTCGGTGCTGATTCAACTGCTCAGCCGTATCGGCCGCGCGGTCGACATCCTGTGGCAAGACACCCTGCAGATCCTCGGCTTCATCGGCCTGATCCTGCAAACCCTGTTCCTGCGTCTGTTCCAGCCCAAGCGCTGGCGGGTTACCTCGGTGGTTGCGCATATCGAACAGACCGGCCTGGACGCCGCGCCCATCGTCGCCTTGCTGACCTTCCTGGTCGGTGCGGTGGTGGCCTTTCTCGGCGCCACGGTGCTGGCCAGCTTTGGTGCCAGCATTTTTACCGTCGACCTGGTGGCGTTCTCGTTCCTGCGTGAATTCGGCGTGCTGCTGACCGCAATCCTGATGGCTGGGCGTACTGCCAGCGCCTTCACCGCGCAAATCGGTTCGATGAAGGCTAATGAGGAGATCGACGCCATCCGCACCCTGGGTCTCGATCCGGTGGAGTTGCTGGTGGTGCCGCGGGTGCTGGCGTTGCTGATCGCGCTACCGTTGCTGACTTTTGTCGCCATGCTCTGCGGCATTATCGGCGGGGCGGTGGTCTGTGCGCTGTCGCTGGGTATCTCGCCGGCGATGTTCCTGTCGCTGCTGCAAAGCGATATCGGTGTGCAGCACTTCCTGGTCGGGCTGGTGAAAGCACCGTTCTTCGCCTTCCTGATCGCTGCCATCGGCTGCCTGGAAGGCTTCAAGGTCAGCGGCAGCGCCGAATCGGTCGGCGCCCACACCACCTCCAGCGTGGTGCAGTCGATCTTCGTGGTGATCGTTCTGGATGCCGTGGCGGCACTGTTTTTCATGGAGATGGGCTGGTGAAAGAGGCCAACGGCAACGCTCGCGGGACGGTGATCGAAGCCCGGGGCATCTGCAACCGCTTCGGCACCCAGAGCGTGCACGAGCAACTCGACCTGGACCTGTACCGCGGCGAAATCCTCGCGGTGGTCGGCGGCTCGGGCAGCGGCAAGTCGGTGTTGCTGCGCAGTATCGTCGGCCTGCGCCGGCCCAACGAAGGCCAGGTGCGGGTGTTCGGCCAGGACCTGAGCAGCGCCAGCGACGAGCAGCGTTCACTGGTCGAGCGGCGATTCGGCGTGCTGTTCCAGAAGGGCGCGTTGTTCTCGTCACTGACCGTCACCGAAAACGTCGCCTTGCCGCTGATCGAGCACGCGGGCCTGAGCCGCGCAGATGCCGAGCACCTGGCCGGGGTCAAGCTGGCCCTGGCCGGGTTGCCGATTTCCGCGGCAGACAAATATCCGTCGTCGCTGTCAGGCGGGATGATCAAGCGCGCGGCGCTGGCCCGGGCGCTGGCCCTGGACCCGGACATCCTGTTTCTCGACGAACCCACCGCCGGCCTCGATCCGATTGGCGCGGCGGCCTTCGACCAGCTCATCCTGACCCTGCGCGACGCCCTGGGCCTGAGCGTGTTCCTGATCACCCACGACCTGGACACCCTCTACACCATCACTGATCGCGTCGCCGTGCTGTCGCAGAAAAAGGTGCTGGTTGCCGGGCCCATTGCCCAGGTCGAAGACACCGACGACGCCTGGATTCACGACTACTTTCATGGCCCGCGTGGCCGCGCGGCGTACCAGGCCGCTACAGCGCCCAAGGAGCTCTGAGATGGAAACCCGTGCACATCATGTTTTGATCGGCCTGGTCACCGTACTGGTGGTGGCCGGCGCCATGCTGTTCGGCCTGTGGTTGACCAAGTCCAGCGTCGACAGCACCTTCAAGGACTACGAAGTGGTGTTCAACGAAGCCGTCTCCGGTTTGTCCCGGGGCAGCTCGGTGCAGTACAGCGGCATCAAGGTCGGTGACGTGACCAGCCTGCGCCTGGACCCCAGTGATCCGCGCCGGGTACTGGCCCAGGTGCGCCTGAGCGCCGATACCCCCATCAAGGAGGACACTCAGGCCAAACTGACCCTCACCGGCATCACCGGCACCTCGTTCATCCAGCTCAGCGGTGGTACGCCACAAAGCCCCGAGCTCAAGGGCAAGGATGGCAAACTGCCCGTGATCATCGCCTCGCCGTCGCCGATTGCCCGCTTGCTGGATGACGGCAGCGACCTGATGACCAACATCAACGCCCTGGTGCACAACGCCAACGCGTTGTTCTCCCAGGACAACGTCGCCCGCCTGAGCAACACCCTGAACAACCTCGAGCAGACCACCGGAGCTTTCAACGACCAGCGTGGCGACATCCGCGAGGCTATCCAGCAACTGGCCCAGGTCGGCAAGCAGGCCGGGGCCATGCTCGAGCAGACCAGCGAACTGATGCGCAACGCCAACGGCCTGCTCAGCAACCAAGGCAAGCAGATGTTCGGCAGCGCAGAGCAAGCCATGCAGTCGCTGGCGCAAAGCACCGCGACCATCAACAGCCTGCTCAATGACAACCGCGAAGCCATCGACGGCGGCGCCCAGGGTTTCAATCAACTGGCGCCGGCAATCCGCGAGCTGCGCGATACCCTGACCTCGCTCAAAGGTATCTCCCAGCGCCTGGAAGCCAACCCCAGCGGCTACCTGCTGGGCCGTGACAAAAACAAGGAGTTCGAGCCATGAGCCATACCTGCCGCTACCTCGTCCTGGCCACTGCGCTGAGCCTGAGCAGCGCCTGCTCGATCCTGCCCCAGGCCGAACCTGCCGACATCTACCGCCTGCCTTCGGCGCAAAGCACCCGGACTGTGCCGCACAGCACGTTGTGGTCGCTGCGGGTGAACAAGCCGATCGCCAGCGATGTCCTGAACAGCCCGCGTATCGCCGTGGTGCCGCAAGGCGACCTGATCAGCAGCTACAAGGGTGCACGCTGGAGCGACCCGGCGCCGACGTTGCTGCGCAATCGCATGCTCGATGCCTTCCAGCGTGACGGCCGGGTGCAGCGCCTCAGCGCCGACGACAGCAACCTGCAAAGCGATTATGAAATTGCCGGTGAACTGCAGGCCTTCCAGAGCGAGTACAGCGCCGATGGCCTGGCGGTGGTGATCCGCTACGACGCGCGCCTGGTGCAGGGCCGCAGCCAGCGCATCCTCGCCAGCCGGCGCTTTGAGGTGCGCCAGCCGGTGAGCGACAAGCAGGTTTCAGCGGTGGTCAGCAGCTTTGGCACGGCCAGCGACCAGTTGATGAAGCAACTGGTCGACTGGACGGTAGTCCAGGCCGGTCAGCTTCAGGCGAAGAACCAGTAGCAGACGAAGATCGCCGCGACCACTCCGGCCAGCTCCGCCAGCAACGCACAGCCTACTGCATGGCGGGCGCGCTGGATGCCGACGGCGCCGAAGTACACCGCCAGCACGTAGAAGGTGGTTTCGGTGCTGCCCTGGATGGTGGCTGCCACCAGGGCCGGGAAGCTATCCACGCCGTGAGTCTGCATGGTTTCGATCAGCATCGCCCGTGCCGCACTGCCGGAAAACGGTTTGACCAGGGCTGTGGGCAGGCCTTCGACAAAGCGGGTATCCCAGCCCAGCCACTCGACCGCATGACGGATGCCATCCAGAGCCAGCTCCAGAGCCCCTGAGGCGCGCAGCACGCCGACGGCGCAGAGCATGGCAACCAGATAGGGCAACAGGCTCTTGGCGACGTCAAAGCCCTCCTTGGCGCCTTCCACGAAGGTTTCATAGACCTTCACCCGCTTCAGCGCACCGATCACCAAAAACAGGATGATCAGGCCGAACAACGTCAGGTTGCCGAGAATCGATGACAGGCTCGCCAGCGCCGTGGCCGACAGGGTGCCGAGAAAGGCCATGAATCCGCCCAGCAGCAGGGCGCCCGGGATCAGGTAAGCCAGCACCACCGGGTCCCATAGCCGAAGTCGCTGCATCACCGCCACCGACAACAGGCCGACCAGGGTCGAGGCGCTGGTGGCGAGCAGGATCGGCAGGAACACCAGGGTCGGGTCCATTGCCCCTTGCTGGGCGCGGTACATGAAGATGGTCACCGGCAGCAGGGTCAGCGAGGAAGCATTGAGCACCAGGAAGAGGATCTGCGCGTTGCTGGCGGTCGTGGAGCTGGGGTTGAGTTCCTGCAGTGCGCGCATGGCCTTGAGGCCGATGGGCGTAGCGGCGTTGTCCAGGCCCAGGCCGTTGGCGGCGAAGTTGAGGGTAATCAGGCCCAGGGCCGGATGGCCGGGCGGGACTTCCGGCATCAGCCGGGCGAACAACGGGCCGAGGACCTTGGCCAGCCACTCGACCACGCCGGCCTTTTCGGCAATCTTCAAAAAGCCCAGCCACAGGGTCAGGGTGCCGAACAGCAGGACCATGACCTCGACCGAGAGCTTGGCCATGGCAAAGATGCTTTCGACCATTGCCGCGAAGATCCCGGCGTTACCGCCCACCAACCATTGTGTCAGCGCCGAGACGGCGGCGACCAAGAAAAAACCAAGCCAAAGGCCGTTGAGCATCCGTTGTTCCCCCCAAAGATGGCGCAAATGATAGCGGGCCGGGTTGGCTTCGCGCCATAAACGTCGACTCAGGCACCGTCTCCATCGCGGGTCAAGCCCGCTCCCACACTGCAGGGGCGGGCTTGACCCGCGATAGGGCCAACAAAAAAGCCCCGACCAGGTCGGGGCTTTTCGTGCAGCCGGTTAGCGCTTACTTGCTGGCAGGCTTGCCAGCCGGTACGGCTTCCTTGCTGCGCCAGTGCGGCAGCGAGTTCCAGTAGCGCTGGCCCTTGGCATCGTCGTACATGCCTTCCCAACGAGCGATAACCAGTACCGCCAGGGCGTTGCCGATCACGTTCAGGGCAGTACGGGCCATGTCCATGATGCGGTCGACACCGGCGATGAAGGCCAGGCCTTCCAGCGGGATACCAACGCTGCCCAGGGTGGCCAGCAGGACCACGAAGGACACGCCCGGTACACCGGCGATGCCTTTGGAAGTGACCATCAGGGTCAGCACCAGCAGCAACTGCTGGCTCAACGACAGGTCGATGCCATACAGCTGGGCGATGAAGATCGCCGCGATGCTCTGGTACAGGGTCGAACCGTCAAGGTTGAACGAGTAGCCGGTCGGCACCACGAAGCTGCAGATGGCTTTCGGCGCACCGTAGGCTTCCATCTTCTCGATCACGCGCGGCAGCACGGTCTCGGAGCTGGCGGTGGAGTAGGCCAGGACCAGTTCGTCCTTGAAGATGCGCATCAGCTTGATCACCGAGAAGCCGAACAGGCGGGCGATCA
>RCUL01001166.1_pt1 | contig 10604 bp, 9 predicted proteins | sample 2167521 | NCBI WGS metagenome assembly RCUL01 (sample SAMN09932745, study PRJNA488358) | compost metagenome | feature: garden; material: soil; isolation source: compost soil in acetic acid-enriched culture | place: Germany: Experimental Botanical Garden Goettingen | collected 2016-01-27 | reverse complement strand
AGCCCGGATGTGAACATGTGGGGCTCCTGCTCGGGCGGCATCACCCTGGCGGCCTACCTGGGCTGGCTGGCGGCCCGTGGCGAAGGCCACAAGGTGGCCAACACCAGCTGGGCGGTGTGCGTGCTGGACATGCCGTCGGCGCTGGACGACACCACCCTGGGCCTGTTCACCACCCCGGCCGCCCTGCGCGCGGCCAAGGCCAGCTCACGGCGCAAGGGTGTGCTCAGCGGCCAGGACATGGCGCGCATGTTCGCCTGGATGCGGCCCAACGACCTGATCTGGAACTACTGGGTCAACAACTACCTGCTGGGCAACAAGCCGCCGGCCTTCGACATCCTGGCCTGGAACAACGACACCACGCGGCTGCCGGCACAACTGCACGCGGACTACCTCGACCTGGTGCAGGCCAACCCCTACAGCAATCCGGGCGCCCTGGAGATCGCCGGCGAGTCCATCGACATGACGAAGGTGAAGGTCGGCGCCTATGTGGTCGGCGGCACCACCGATCACATCACGCCCTGGCAGGGCTGCTACGGTACGGCCCGCCTGTTCGGCGAGGACGCCACGTTCGTGCTGTCCAACGCCGGCCACCTGCAGAGCCTGGTCAACCCGCCCGGCAATCCCAAGTCGTTCTTCTATGCGGCACCGGCTGCCGCCGGCGATCCGGAAACCTGGCTGCAGAACGCCGGGGAGCGCCAGGGCGGCAGTTGGTGGTCGCATTGGCGCGAGTGGATCCAGCAACGCTCGGGCGAGAGCGTGCCGGCGCCGAAGAAACCGGGCTCGCGCAAGTATCCGCCCCTGTGCCCGGCACCCGGCAGCTACGTGCTGGAACGCTGAAGGCCACGACGCTGTTCGGGGCGTAACTCCTGCACTCGCCCCACCGTAGGGTGCGCCATGCGCACCGATCGCGGGGTTCAACCCTTGCGCCGTGCTCAGCCGCCGGTGCGCGCGGCGCACCCTACCTGGCTGCACTCGCCCCCTCCGCAGGGTGCGCCATGCGCACCGAGCACGAGATCGCCCCCTGCGCCGCGCTCAACCATTGGTGCGCACGGCGCACCCTACCTGGTCGACGCCGTTGCTCTATCCAGACAACTTGAGTCGTAACAGGCAGTGCGGGTGACTCACCCCTCTATCAGCCCGCGCCATTCGCGGGCTTCGGCGCGTTTACAAGGAATGAATCGTCGGCACCAGGGTCTATTTTCCTAGGCGGGCCCACGCGAACGACCCGCTCGTTGCCGCCCCGTTCCTCGATGTCTCGCGGCGGCCTCGATGACATGGCATCGGAGGTCGATCATGCGCTGGATATCAGGGGTACTCTGCCTCGCCGTGCTGCTCTTCGGCGGCTGCGCACTTGCCGAGGAGACCAAGGCCAGGGCGGCGGAGAACAAGGCCGAGGTGCTGGAAGAAAAGGCCGCCAGGAACGAACCGCCGAGCAGCGGCGCGGCCGCTCCCATCGCCCCCGGCGAAGCCGAGGCCGTCGACCCGGCCGGCGAGGCGCCGCTGGATGACGCCATCACCTGCCTCGCCCGCTCCATCTACTGGGAAGCCAAGGGCGAGCCTCCGGAGGAAATGGAAGCGGTGGCCAACGTGGTGATGAACCGGGTCGGCGACGAGGACTTCCCCGACACCGTCTGTGCGGTGGTCAAGCAGGGTTCGGAAACCGGGAGCTGCCAGTTCTCCTGGTGGTGCGACGGGCGTCCCGACGAAGTGGTGGAAGAAAAACGCTACGACCTGGCCAGGGAAATCGCACGCAAGGCGCTCAACGGACAGCTGCGCGACCGGACCGGAGGCGCCCTGTACTTCCACCAGCGCACCGTCTCGCCGGACTGGGCGCGGGTGTACGTCAGGACCGCGCAGACCAGGCGCTTCCTGTTCTACAAGCCGCGCCTCGCCAAGAAACCGGTCGCCGACTCCGCGGAGAACGCACGACAACCCTGACCCGCGCCCGTGGCCCTTCAGATCGCCTCGCGCGTGCTCTGCCCATCCACCAGGCGCTGGATGCCCAACGGATTGGCGTTCTTCAGCGCGTCCGGCAGCAGTTGGTCCGGGTAGTTCTGGTAGCACACCGGGCGCAGGAAACGGTCGATGGCCAGCGTCCCCACCGAAGTGCCGCGTGCGTCGGAAGTGGCGGGGTACGGGCCACCGTGAACCATGGCATCGCAGACTTCCACGCCCGTGGGATAGCCGTTGAGCAGCAGGCGTCCGGCCTTCTGCTCCAGCAGGCCGAGCAGGTCGCCGTGGGCATCCAGGTCCGCCGGCTCGGCGATCAGGGTGGCCGTCAGCTGCCCGCGCAGGCCCTGTAGCGCCTGGACCAGTTCGGCCTTGTCCGCCACTTCGACCACCACTGTCGCCGGGCCGAAGACTTCTTCCTGCAGCAGCTCGTCACCTTCCAGCAGCAGGCTGGCGTCGGCCCGGAACAGTTGGGCCCGGGCCTTGCCGCCTTCCTGTTTCGCACCGGCGAGGTGGGCGATGCCGGGGTGCCGATGGAGATTATCGAGACCGTGGCAGTAGTTCTTCAGGCCACCGGCATTGAGCAGGGTCTGGGCCGGCTGGTCGCCCATCAGCGCGGTGAAACGCCGGAGAAAGGTACTGAACTCCGGCGAACGGATACCGATCACCAAACCCGGATTGGTGCAGAACTGCCCTGCCCCGAGCACCACGGAGGCAGCCAGCTCGGCGGCAACCCGGTCGCCCCTGGCCTTCATCGCCTCCGGCAACAGCAGCACGGGGTTGATGCTGGACATCTCGGCGAATACCGGGATCGGCTGCGGACGCGCCGCCGCCATGTCGCAGAGGGCACGGCCGCCACGCAGCGAACCGGTGAAGCCCACGGCCTGGATCGACGGGTGCTTGACCAGCCATTCGCCGACGCCGGCGCCATAGACCATGTTGAACACGCCGGCGGGCATGCCGGTCTTCCCGGCGGCGCGCAGGATGGCCTCGGCCACCCACTCGGCCGTCGCCATGTGGCCGCTGTGGGCCTTGAACACCACCGGGCAACCGGCGGCCAGGGCGGCGGCGGTATCGCCGCCGGCGGTGGAGAACGCCAGCGGGAAGTTGCTGGCGCCGAACACCGCCACCGGGCCCAGGCCGATGCGGTACTGGCGCAGGTCCGGGCGCGGCAGCGGCTGGCGCTCGGGCAGGGCGCGGTCGATACGCGCGCCGTAGAAGTCGCCGCGCCGCAGCACGGTCGCGAACAGGCGCAACTGGCCACTGGTACGCCCGCGCTCGCCCTGGATACGCGCGGCCGGCAGCGCGGTCTCGCGGCAGACAGTGGCGATGAAATCGTCGCCCAGGGCGTCCAGTTCAGCGGCGATGGCGTCGAGGAATTCGGCGCGGCGGCGGGCGGGCAGGTTGCGGTAGGTCGGATAGGCGGCCTCGGCGGCGCGGGCGGCGGCATCCACTTCGGCCTCGGTGGCCTGGTGGAAGCCATGGGGCAGCGCTTCACCGCTGGTGGCGTCGAAGCTCTGCAGGGTGACGTTGCCGGCGGCGCTGCGGCCGCCGGCGATGAAGTTCCAACCGGTGATGACAGTCATCTTCTACTCCCTGACCTCGAAGGTTGCGGGTGGCTGCCGCAAGGGGCAGCGGGCTATGGACGGGAAGCGCAAGGCGCGGGCGGGCCCGTGGCGCTGCACTTCAGAGCGCCGGTACCGCGCCGGGCTCCAGGGGCTCGCGGTCGATGGCGATGCCATTGCGCAGCGGCGCGCCGAAGTCGCTCATCTCGATCTCGAAGGTGTCGCCGGGCCGGGCCTTGATGCCATCGGCGAAGGACAGCGTGGCGGTGCCGAAGTAGTGGACGTGCACATCGCCCGGGCGCAGGAACTGGCGGTATTTGAAGTGGTGGTATTCGAGGTTCTCCAGGCTGTGGCACATGTTGTCCTCGCCGGAGAGGAACTCCTTCTCCCAGATCACCTCGCCATCGCGACGGATGCGGCTGATGCCGGCCAGGTGCGCCGGCAACTCGCCCACCCGCAGTTCAGGGCCGTAGGAGCAGAAACGCAGCTTGGAATGCGCCAGGTAGAGGTAGCTGCGACGCTCGGTGACATGGTCGGAAAACTCGTTGCCGAGGGCGAAGCCCAGGCGATAGGGTCGGCCGTCGTCGCCTATCACGTAGAGGCCGACCAGTTCCGGCTCCTCGCCGGCATCCTCGGCGAAGCTCGGCATCGGGAAGCTCTCCCCCGGACGCACCACGATGCCGCCGTCGCCCTTGTAGAACCATTCCGGCTGGGCGCCGACCCGCCCCGCGCCAGGCTTGCCGCCCTCCACGCCCCACTTGAACATGCGCAGGGTGTCGGTCATGGTCGACTCGTCCTGGGCTTTCTGCTGGTGCATCTTGTCGCGGGTGGAAGCGCTGCCCAGGTGGGTCAGGCCGGTGCCGCTGATCAGGCAATGGGCCGGGTCGGCGTGGTCCAGCGGTGGCAGCACGCGGCCGGCCTCCAGCAGCTCCCGGTACAGCGGGCCGGGCTCGCAGCCGCGGGCCAGTACCTCGTCCTTCAGGCTGCGGCGGGCGGCGATGGCGGCCAGGGCGAGTTCGCGGGTGGTGGCGGTGGCGCGCAGTACCTGGACCTGCTCACCCTCGATCACGCCGACGTGACGCTGGCCGGTGGCGGTCTCGAACTGGATCAGTCTCATGGCGATGGCTCTCGTTGCGGAAGGGAGTGGCCGGCACTTTACGAATCCCCCGGCAGCCTGCCTAATGAGAGCCCCTGATCGAGCGATAACTTTCCGTCATCCCCCATGATCGCCTCCCTCCCCGCCCTGGTTTCCCGCTTGCGCCTGAAACAGCTGCGCCTGCTCATCGCCCTGGATGAACAGGGCTCGCTGCACAAGGCCGCCGAGCAGGTCGCCATCACCCAGCCCGGCGCCACCAAGGCGCTCAACGAAATCGAGGCGGCCTTCGGCGCGCGCCTGTTCGAGCGCACCAGCCAGGGCCTGGAACCCAACGACCTCGGGCGTTGCGCCATTCGTTACGCGCGCCTGATCCATACCGACCTGGCGCATCTGCGGGAAGAGATGATCGGCATCCTCCAGGGCCAGGGCGGGCGCCTGTCGGTCGGCGCGGTCATGGGCGCGGTACCGCTGCTGGTGCGCAGCCTGGAACGCCTGCGCGCCGCCCAGCCGGAGCTGTCGGTGGAGGTGGTGGAAGACACCAGCGCCCGCCTGCTCGGGCTGATCGACCAGGGCCGCCTGGATCTCGCCGTCTGCCGCACCAGCGTCAGCCAGCGCCCGGATGCCTACGACTGCCTGGAGCTCTACCAGGAGCAGCTGCGGGTGGTCGCCAATCCGGCCCACCCCCTGGCCGGCGCATCGAGCCTGGAACTCGGGCAGCTGGCCGCCTACCCCTGGGTGGTCTACCCGGCCAACATGCCCATGCGCCTGGTGCTGGAGCGGGAGTTCAGCCAGGCGGGCCTGGAGTTTCCCCGCTACCCCGTGGAAACCGCGTCGACCCTCACCACCCTGATACTGCTCCGCCAGAACCCGCGACTGGTCGCACTGATGCCCGTGGAGGTGGCCGAAGCCGCGCTGCAGCTCGATACGCTGACTACCCTGCCCCTCTCGCTGCATTCGCGCAGCGAGCCCTATTCGGTAGTGATCCGCCATGGCGCCCAGCTCTCGGCTCCGGCGCGCCTGCTGTGGAAGGAACTGCAGGACGAAGGCGCGCCGGCCTCGGCGCCTTGACGCCGGATCGCCCCCGGCGGGAATAGCCCCTATGCGCAAGTGTTCTGAGTATCAGGACGTCCCGTCAGCGCCTTGGGCTAGGCTCCATTACCCAGTCACTGCGTGGGTGCTGTCGCCATGGTCCACGGCACGAGGAAGCTGACCGCCGAGCTCGTCGCCCGCGTCGAGCGGATGGAGCCGGACCCGGGCCCCGAGCCCGGCACCCGGGAACATACCGAAGCCGAGTTCGCGGCCATGGCCGATGCCCTCCTGGCCGCGTACCGGCCGGCCGAACTCTGGGTGTTCGCCTACGGGTCGCTGATCTGGAACCCGGAGCTCGACTTCGTCGAGAGCTGCCGCGCCACGGCCTTCGGCTGGCACCGATCCTTCTGCCTGAAGCTCACCCGCTGGCGTGGCACGCGGGAATTCCCGGCCCTGATGCTGGCCCTTGACCGGGGCGGCAGTTGCCAGGGCATGGCCTACCGGCTGCCGCGCCAGGACCACCGCGGGCAGCTGGCGCAACTGCTGGCTCGGGAGATAGACGCCAACCCGCCCACCAATGTGCCGCACTGGATTGCCGTCAGGACCGGCCAGGGGCTGTTGCGCGCCCTGGCTTTCGTCGCCGCCCGCGATGGCAATGCCTATGCCGGCAGGTTGCCGCCGGCCCAGGTTGCCCACGTGCTGGCACGGGCGGCCGGCCATTGGGGCTCGGCGGCTCAGTACCTGTTCCGCACCGTGACCATGCTGGAGGAACACGGCATCCGCGACCGCAACCTCTGGCGCATCCAGAGCCTGGTGGCCGAGGAGATCGACGGCTCCGACGCCGCCCTCCATCAGCGCCCCGAAGCGCGTTTCATGCAGCGCTGATAGCGCTCGTCCACCCGCTTGGCGAACCACTCGGTGGTCAGCTTGCGGGTGATCTTCGGGCTCTTGAGGTCGATGCCGGGCATCACCGAGCGCGGCAGCTTGCGCCGCTCGACCTTGTCGGCCAGGGCGAAGACGCGCTCATAGAGGTCGGTTTCCTCGAACGCCTGGCGGTCGCCTTTCAGCAGCGCCCGGCGGATGGCGGAATCGCTGAGGTCCAGCTGCCCGCGCAGCGCACGCACCGCCAGTTCGGTGGAACCCAGCTGGCTGGAGCCATGGATCACCAGGTCGCCGTCCAGCGCCAGGGGAATGCCCGAAGCCAGACTCACGGCGTTCTGGAAGGCGGCGTTGCGGCTGGCGTACCAGCCGGCGTTGAAGTCGGCGAAGCGATACAGGGGCGTCGGGTAGCTGGCCGGATAGCCCAGCAGGTGGGCGATGCCGAAATACATCCCGCCACGCCGGGTGAAGACCTCCTGGCGGATGGTGCCCTTCACCGGATAGGGGTATTGCTTCGCATTGGCCTCGGCGAAGGCGATGCTCACCTGCATGGGGCCGCCGGTATGCACCGGGTTGAAGGTGCCGAACAGCTTCTGGCCCAGGGGCACCATATCGATGAAGTCATCGAAGATCGCGCTCAGTTCCTTCTCGGTGCGCGCAGCAGTGAGGCGCTGGCTGTAGGTCTTGCCCGTGGGCGAATCGATCTGCAATGCCGAGTTCACCAGGAAGGCCGGCACATGCAGCCGGCTGGCGCGGCGCTGGATTTCCTGGCGGGCGATCTTCCCCAGTCCCGGCACGGGCGGGTCCACCTGGTAGGTGGACTCCTGTTCGGTCACCGCCAGCACCGCGCAGAGGTTGCTGTTGCTCGGCCGCAGCTCCTGGGCGGCGAAGGCCGCCTGGATATCGGCGGCCCAGCCCTCGCGGTCGGGAGTCTTCGCCGGCAGCAGGTGGACTACCTTGGCGCGCACCTCGGCCGGCCGCAGGACCGGCTCCTCCGGACGCTGGGTGCCGCAGGCGGCCAAGGCCAGCAGCGTGGCAAGGGTCGCCAGGCGGATGAAAAGGTGCGGTTCGTTCATATGGGTTGCCATGACGTTGATGCGCGCAGAACATGGCATGAAAGAGGCTGATCGGGCCAGTCGCAGGACGCGTGGTGGGCACTGGATAGCCCGCGCCAGAGCCTCGGCAAGCATGCGTACCCCCAACCGCTTCCCGCCACCGGCTCGCGCGGCGACAAAGTCCAGCATTCTGAACACCCGTTCTGGATGCCGAACTGAAAAATATTTTTTACCTCAACAAAATAACCATATATATCAATATGTTATACATTATAAATCGATAAAAATCGGACATTATTTTTTACGCTTTTCATCCGGATCGTTTGACATATTTAACGGCTCTGGCAGGCTATATGGCAGGTCTCGACCGGAAATCGCCCCGACGATTGCCGGCAGTGCTCGAGATCTCAGGTAGCGCCAGGCCTTACCGGCGCGCCTGCACAGCAACGATAGGCCGAGCCTGTCCCAAGGTGAAATATGTCCAACAGCAACATTGGCAATAAGAAACAGAACCTCCGCAAACCCGTCGTCCTGATGTCCATGGGCGCCCAGGAACGCAAGGGCCATGACTACCAGGTGATGACCCACAAATACATCGTTCCCCTGGTAGAGCTGTCCGAGTGCGTACCTGTCCTGGTACCCACCTGCTGCGGCACCGAAGACCTCGAGCAATACCTTGATATGGCCGACGGCGTTTACCTGACCGGCGCCGGCAGCAACATCGACCCCTCGCTCTACGGCCAGGAGAACGAGACACCCGGCAAGGGCCAGGACAAGGATCGCGACAACTTCGACCTGCCGCTGATCCGCGCGGCGATCGAGCGCGGCCTGCCGATCTTCGGCATCTGCCGCGGCATGCAGGAAATCAACGTCGCCCTGGGCGGCGACATGTACCAGAAGGTCTACGCCGAACCCGGCTTCAACGACCACAGGGAAAACCCGGAAGACCCGGTGGACGTGCAATACAGCGCCGTGCACAGCGTTCGCGTCCAGCAAGGCAGCTGGCTGCACAAGGTGCTGGAGACTGATGAGATCCGCGTCAACTCGCTGCATGGCCAGGGCCTGAAAAGCCTCGGCAAGGGCATCCAGGCCATCGCCCACGCCGAAGACGGCCTGGTCGAAGCCATCCACGCACCGAGCCTCTCGCCCTTCCTCTTCGCGGTGCAATGGCACCCGGAATGGCAGGCTGCGCAGAACCCCGATTCGGTGAAGATCTTCCAGGCCTTCGGCGAAGCATGCCGCCAGCAGGTCCGGAAGAAGGCGACCGGCAAGCGGTTCGACACCGCCGCCTGAGACAGCGACAGTCGATAGGAACGAGCCCGGCGATGAGCCGGGCTTTTTCTTTGGGGAGTGGCTCCGGCACCGGCAGGGTGCGCCGTGCGCGCCGGCAGCCTCTGGTGCGCACAGCACACCCTACGCGGATGGGGCCGGCATCAGGCGCTCTTCATCCGGCCCGCCAGCCAGATCGCCACGACCGCCACCAGGCACATGCAGGCGAAGGCCAGCCAGGCGTTGGGCCAGAGCAAGGGCATGCCGAACAGGATCAGACTGTCATTGCCGCCGGGCACCAGGGTGGAGCCCACGCCCATCAGCACGCCGCCGACGAAACAGCGCAACAGCGCGCGCGGGCTCGGCCAGCGGTGCTGCCAGAGCCCCGCCGTCCAGCCACCGAGCAGCGCCCCGGCGAACAGCGCCGGCAGCAGCAGGCCGCGCAGGCCCAGCTCCATGAAACGGCCTGTGGCCAGCTCGGCGAGGATATCGGTGTAGGCCCAGGCGCCGACGCAGACGAACAGCAGCAGGAAGGCGATGCCGAGGACGATGGTGGCGTGGTGCGGGGACCAGATGGAGGTCGCCGCCGTGCCGTTGTACCGGTTCCAGGCCAGCCATCCCAGGCGCGCGACCAGCAGCGCGATGATCAGGGGCACCAGTGCGATGGGAACCTGCTGCAGCCAGGCCGGAATCGCCACTGGCATGGCCGAGATCATGCCCAGGCCCTGGCCGGCCAGGGCGAAGCCGGCGAGAAAGCCCGGCGGGGTCGCCAGCCAGGCCCACTGCCCGGAGCCGATCCGCGCCACGACGCCGAACGCGCAGCCGCCATTGACGAAGGCACCTGCGCCGAGCAATGCGCCGCCCAGCGCAGCGTGCCAATGCAACGGGTAGCCCATGGGCACCTCGGGCAGGCGATTGAAGGCGCGCAACAGGACGAAGCCGCCGAGCACCCAGAAGGAGGTTTCCAGCAAGGCGCGAAGGCGCGTCCAGCGGCGCTTCTGCACCACCTCCTCGAGCGCGGCCACCAGGCAGGTGCCACCGCGCTGGACGGCAAAGCCCATCAGCAACGCCAGGATCACGCTCGCCAGCAGGATCACGCTCTGCCCTCCGCAATCCGCGTCATCCGCCAAGCTTAGCGGCTGGTGCGACGGCTGGCCCCCACGCAGGGCGGGAACTCGACGGGCGCGGGATAGCGCTCGGCAGCACTCGAATCCACTTCATGCCCTCTGTCAAAGCCACTAGGATGGCTGCCTCAACCGCCAATGGAGTCGTGCAGTGAAGATCGAGATCCGCCCCGCCCAGCCCGCCGATGCCCAACAGATCCTGGATTTCATCACCGAGCTGGCGGTCTACGAACGGGCCGGCCATGAAGTCATCGCCAGTGTCGAGGACATCCGCCGCAGCCTCTTCGTCGACAACGCACCCGCCCGCGCCCTGATGTGCCTGCGCGACGGGCGGCCGATCGGCTACGCGGTGTATTTCTACAGTTACTCCACCTGGCTGGGGCGTAACGGCATCTACCTGGAAGACCTCTACATCACCCCGGAACAACGCGGCATTGGCGCCGGCCGCCAGCTGTTGCGCGAAATCGCCCGCGAGGCCCGCGCCAATGACTGCGGCCGCCTGGAGTGGAGCGTGCTCGACTGGAACCAGCCGGCCATCGACTTCTACCGCTCCCTGGGCGCCCAGCCCCAGGACGAATGGGTGCGCTACCGCCTGGATGGCGACGCCCTGCGGGAGTTTGCCGAAGGCAAGGGCTGA
>RCUL01001165.1_pt1 | contig 10608 bp, 4 predicted proteins | sample 2167521 | NCBI WGS metagenome assembly RCUL01 (sample SAMN09932745, study PRJNA488358) | compost metagenome | feature: garden; material: soil; isolation source: compost soil in acetic acid-enriched culture | place: Germany: Experimental Botanical Garden Goettingen | collected 2016-01-27 | reverse complement strand
ACCACCGTCCACCAGGTCAATGCGGTAGAAGCCTTCCATGTAGCCTTTTTCCAAGAAACCGAACCAGTTTTTGGGCACATCGGCAGACAATGGAATCTTGTCGAAATGGTCTTTTGTCACGGTCAGCGTACGCGACCAAACGCTATCCTCCACTCCGTCCTCGTCATACCCCACCAGTTGCAGCGTGATCGTGTCATCTACCTGCATGGCCTGATACGGTGCAACCAGCATCGTAATTGCCCCACCGGCGGGCAAGGCACCTGGCTGAAGTGTCAAGCCATGTGACGGCAAGGCATGCAGCACCGAAAGGGTTTCCGGTTCGGTCCGTGCGCGCAGCCCTACGTAACAGAACTTACGCAGGGACTCCTGCCCATCGTTGACCTGATAAGAGTAGAACGCCCAACCCCCTTCGGCGGCACGGAGCCTGTCGTTGCGGATAGTGACCTCAAGCCCATTGGCCACATCCTCCGGGCCAACTTGAAGCTGCGCTGTAACATCATCAAACGCCTCGCCGGACGGGCTGGCACCCACCCAACGGGGCCGAACAAAGTCTCCATCTTGCATACCGGTATATTTAATGTAGGTCATCAGGTTCCGGCCACCCAATGCCGTCAGATCAACTTCATCATATTCATTCAAATCAGGAACTTCTGGTTCCTCGAGCAATGCTCTGTGCTGCGCACTCATGTTTAACGACCTCGGATTAAAGACGGTGGATACCCAACCGTGGTAATGGCTGAATAACGCCGTTGACGGTTGATAAATAATGAAGGCGTTACCCCCTGCCCACCGTGTACCGCCTGCGACTGATCTGAACTCAGTTATAAACCGCCCTGAATAAGCCGGACAACTGGCAAAACTACTAGGTGCGCCTTAAGGCCAACTCTCCTAGCCTTTGATCAGGCTTTACAGGCCCTGCGCGCGAACCTGCGCTGACATTGGCGACTCACACCCAGATGAGTGAAGCGCTTAACCAATGAGGTTTCTGTCATGACACATGAAAATACTCCGCTTCAATCAGGGGTCATTATCGTTACCGATCCCGACCAGGATTCCCGGGCACTCAACATCCCTGTAATTACCAAGGGCGGCACCTTCACACTTGACCTGACAAGCGGCGACACTCGACTTGGCACACCGCGCAAAATTCAAATGGACGACATACCGTCTGCATCACTGATCACCTTGTATTCCAGAAATATGAAGGCGGGTGAACCCGAATGGAGTTTGCGCTTGAAAACCACGCACCATACGGCACGCTTGAACAATCAGGATGTTGATTATTTCTTCAACACCTATATTGCCAACGACTTTATCAAAGAGGGTTTGGGTATCGTCGTAGAGGGCAAAAGCACGGGTACAGTCAAGCGCGACACCCTCGGCAAAGTGGTCGTTGTAACTTCACCTACCCCCCCCACCCGCTGAGCTGAGTGGTTTCACGAGGAACACGGTATGTCTTTGCATTCCAATGCGTTCAACTTCATGAGTTTCGTTCAAGGCAGCGTCGATCCACGCACCGGCCAATATACGCTCGGTATCGATTTGCCGGAGCTCAACGCCAACGCGCTGTGCGGCCCCAACCTGCCCCTGCAACTGGGTTTCAACCCCCTGAACGAACGCAACACCGGCTTTGGCATCGGCTGGAGCTTGAAACTGACCAGGTTCAGCGTGCCCAACGGCATGCTTGACTTGCACACCGGCGAGAGCTTCCATGTCGCCGACAATGGCCCGGGAGAAACCGCCGTTATCACGGAGCGCAAGCTGGAAAGCTTCCAGTTCCGCAATATCAGCGAGGGGGAAAAAAAACGCTTTCGCATCGCGCACAAGTCTGGGCTCACCGAGATCCTTGAGCCACAGGCCCCCAACTTTGAAGTGGCCCTGCCGGTTCGAGTGCTGGCGCCTTCGGGGCATGGTATCGACCTGCTTTACACCCCGGTCAATGGCCAGCCTTGCCTGGCGACGATTCGAGACGACAGCCAGCGCACCCTGCTGAACATCGACTACGGCCGCAACGACCAGGTATTGCTGGACCTGCAACCAGAGACTGACGCTCGAGCCCGGTTCAGCCTGGGCCTGCAAGGCGACCAACTGATCAGTATGACTTTGCCCGGTGCCGACCAGGCCAGATGGGAGTTCAGCTATCGAGCCATCGGCGGGTCGTACTACCTGACCCGCTTGAGCAACCCGGTAGGTGGTGTCGAGACAGTGACTTACAAGGAAGACGGCCACGCGCTTCCCGGGGTTGCACAAACACTGCCCTATGCCGCCGAACATGTTCTCCAGCCCGATCCGCTGGATGAAACAACCCACATGAAAAACACCTACACCTTCAGCAGCAACAACTTTCTGGGCAACGGCGCGGGCGTCACCTGGACCGAAGGCGGCGAAGACAACCTCTACAAATCGACACAGGCCGGCTTCAGCTACGAATCCACGGCAAGCCACTACCTTGATGGCCAGGTACTGCGCACCGTCAAGCGCAGTTTCAACCGTTTCCATCTGATGACCGAACAGGTCACCACCCAGCAAGGCTGCATCGAAACCGTCAGCACCACCTATCACGAACTGGCCAATCGGCAATTCGCAGACCAGCCGAATTATTTCCAGTTGCCGCACAAGGTCACCAAGACCTTCACCCTGGAAGGCAACTCGCAAGACCGTCGCGATGAAACCCAGCTAACCCGCTATGACGCCAGCGGCAATCTGGTTGAAGAAATTCAGGCCAATGGCATGCGCACCGTGCGCGAGTACTATCCCAAGGAGCAAAGCGACGGCTGCCCGGCAGACCCGGAAGGTTTCGTGCGTAACCTCAAGTGCGAGACTGTCTACCCGGCCCCGGTTGATGATGACACGCTGCCAGCAGCCCCGATCAAACGTAATCGTTACCGCTATGTGCAGCTGCCCGGCCTGCGCCAGAGCACTTACAACGCGCTGCCTGATGGCTGGCTCGCGCTCGAGCAGGAAGACACCTTCGCGGTCACCCCCGAGCAGGGCGAGGAACATGAGACGCTGTTGCACAGCAATCATCGTACTTACTTGAACATGCCTGAAAAGCCACTTCTGCACGGCCGAATCGATCAGCATCAGTTCAGCATGAATGGTGTTTCGGCGGGCCGCCGCTGGCGCTATGAGTTGATCAATGACCCTGCAGGGCAACCTACCTGGATGCAGACCCGGGAGACCTACAGTGCGCCGTGCGGCACCCTGGAGGCCACCACTCGTACGGCACAGTCGATCCTCAGTGGCCAACTGGTCGAAGAGCAAGACACCCTGGGCGTGGTCAACCGCTATCAATACGATGTGCTCAATCGCGTCGTGGAGCACACCACAGCGCCAGACGAACCGGCATACAAGGCGACCCGCCGCTTTGCCTATCCGCGTCTGAGCGAAGACGGCCGCACACGCACCTGCGAAGAAGTCATCGATGCCAAAGGAGTGCTCACGCGCATCGTCTACGACGGCCAGAACCGGCAGATCAGGGAAGAGCGTGAGGTCAGTGCCCCGGGCAACCCGCAACAGCGCCTCCAGTACACTGTGTCACAACAGCGCTATGACTCGGTGGGCCGCCTGATCGGCGAAACCTTCTACGACTACCCGCCTGACATCGTCGGTACTCAGGCGCTAGCGCCAGATGTGACCCGCAACTACAGCTATGGTTACGACGGCTGGGGCGCGCGCAGCGAGGTGCTTCGCCCAGATGGCATCAAGGAGGTGACGCACGCAACTCCTTTCGGTGACGGTGGCGATCTTGTCACTCGCTGGCGCGAGAGCCCGGATGCACCGGGGGTCAAGCAACAGCTACAAGTCAGCCAACTCAATGCCTTCAATAAACCGGTCTTCGAGTATCGCCAGCTCGAGCGGGGCGACCAGCCAGCCATTCAGGCGGGCCGCACGGACTTCGTGTATGACGGGCTTGGCCGCTGTATCAAAGACACGTTCAGTTTCACTGAGAGCAGCACCCAGGCAGCACGACGCGTCACCGAATACGTCTACGACGTTTGGGGGCGTATGGCCGAGACCGTGCGCCCGGACGGCACCGCACTGATCCGTCATTTTGCCCCGCAGAGCACCGGCGAGCTGACCACCTCGCTGCAGGTGCGCAAGGCGGGCGCCAGCGACAGCCAGACGGTTTGCGAGCGAGCGTTCGACGGCCTGGATCGCTTGGCCAAACTCAAAGTAGGCCCGCGGGTAGAAGAATACACCTACCACGGCACAACCCAGCTGGTGGAAAAACGCACCGCCTACACCCTCCAGAGCACCGCCAAGGGCATGCGCAAGCGGGTGATCGGCTATCAGTACTTACCGCAGTTGACCGCGCAACCCACTCACGTGAACGCCAGTATCGAAATGGATGAGCAGGTACTGACCAACAGCACTCTGCAAGCCAATTTTGCATACGAACCGCTGAGCGCAGACATTTCCACTGCTGGCAACAGCAATGGGAGCCGCGAATACCAGTATTCCGATCAGGGCTACCTGGCAGCAGAATCCTGGAAGGTCGCCGGCCAGCTCAAGCATCACAGCGACTACCGCTACTCGCTGCAAGGCCAAATCAGGGCCCTCGAGCACTCCGATGTCCACGACAGCATCTATGGCCATGACGCATTGGGCCGGGTCACCAGCATCGAGCAGGGCACCCTGCGAGCGGCGTTCGAATACAATAGCCAAGGTTTGCTCGCCTGTACCACCACCCGCGACAGCGCCAATGCCGAGCGCCATGTGCAGTGCACGCAGGACTATGACTCGCTGGGACGCGAGGTAAAACGAACCCTGAGCGCAACCGGCAGTGAAATACAGGTCATCACCCTGACCTGGCTGGACAACGACATGCTGCAAAACCGCACCCTGGAACGCGGTGGTAAAGAGGTACGTAAGGAAACCTTCGAATACGATGAGCTCGACCGCCTGGTCGCGCACTACTGTGAAGGGGAGGCACTGCCGTGCAATGCCAAGGGGCGGCCGATCAGCAGCCAGCTGTTCCGCTTCGATGAGCTGGACAACCTCACCCGCTGCCAAACCGTATTTGCCGATGGCAACACCGACAGGGCTGACTTTACTTATGCCTCCGATGGCAGTTTCAAACTGTCAGGAGTCAAGCATCGGCTGCTTGAGGATTACCCCGAAGAGCAAGCCTTCGACTACGACGAACTCGGCAACATGCTCAATGACGAGCAAGGACGCAAGCTGGAGTACGACGCCCTCGGCCGCCTGCAACGAGTGCTGGATGCCGACGGGCTGACGCCTCTGGTCGAATACCAGTACGATGGCCATAATGTGCTGGTGGGCTCGCTGCACCGTGGCACCCGGCAGGACGCCCGCCGCTTCCTGGGCCAACAACTGCAGTGCACCTCGCAAGACGGTGTGCTCACACAGTACCTGTATGGCGCAAACCAACCCTTGGGGGTACAGCGCTACCCTACAGATCCCGCCGCCACGCAACTGCTGCTAAGCGACCTGCCCGGCAGCGTCATCGGCGAATGCGATGCTGACGGCACCCGCCATGCAGACTATAGCGCCTACGGCGAACGGCCTGAAGACAACGGCATGCGCAGCCTCCTGGCATTCAATGGCGAAGCCCGCGAGGAGGTACTTGGCTGGTACCTGTTAGGCAGCGGCTATCGCGCCTACAACCCCGCGCTGATGCGTTTCCACAGCCCGGACTCGTTTAGCCCCGAAGAGTCGGGAGTCAACCCCTACCTGTATGCCCTGGGCAACCCAGTCAACTGGCGCGACCCAACCGGGCACCGCTCTGAGGGCGTTTCGCCGCATCGCGATCCCCCCTCGTATGTCGACCCGCCCGAGAAGCCGAAGACGCCGTGGAGCGCATGGTTGGGGGTGGGCATCGCCGCTTTGATGCTGGGCGTATCAGTAATCACGATGCCTTGGACGGCACCGGCGAGCATCGGTATCACCCTCGGTTATATTGCAGGAATAGGCGGAGTAGCTGCCAACGCAGCGGCGCTAGGCATTCAAGCCTACTTGACGGCGACCAACGACGATAATGCCAACTTGGGCTACATCGCCTATGGGCTCAGCTTTCTGGGCGGCTTCGTCGGGGGTGTGGGGATCAATAGCGTCCGCGCTGCACTGCGCACAGCCAGGGCCGCCCAATCCGCGAAGGCGATGGCCGGTTATCAGGAGGCGAAAAAGAACTTCTTCAAGTATGCCAACGACCGCTACGCCCGCAAGAACTCAGGAAATTCGCAGACGCCGCCAGATTCACCGGCCGCCAACCGCCAGGAGTCCCAGCCGTTCGGCCAGGGGCCCCAGCACCGCAATTCGTCAAGTTCGTCAGACAACTTTGAAGGGCCGGGTCCGCAGACCAATGAAAACCATCAGTCGCCCCCACATACCCCTCCAAGCTCTCGCAGGAATCCGCAGTCGAACAACTCTCAAAAGGGTGGCGGTTCCAATACCGTTCCCGAATCAGTGCCGCCCAGTCCATGGAGACCGATTCCGGCTGACCTTACCTTAGTAGGTCTAGGTCAAAAAATAGCCTGGAGAAATAACGGCACGGAGTGGAGGATCGTATCGAGTTAACAAAAGCGTTAACTGATATGAACTCCCGCTGCGCATTGCGGCGGGAGTTCATTGCATTACGTGGACGACTCCACTGCAAAGCAAAGACCTTTCCTACATCCCACCTCCCCGCGCCAGCCTAACCTAGCGCCCTCGAACACGCTGTACCCAGGCCCTGATGCGGCCGGTACGCCGCTGCTCAACCCACGCACCACACATCGCTCACCGACCGCGCCCAGGCATTGATCGGTAGCGCAGTTCAGGACCCTCCCATGCTCCAATTTGACCGGCGCAGGCCTCTGCCGTCGCGCCTGCGCTTCGCCCTGCAACCGCCATTGATGGGCGGTTGCCTGACCCTGGTGCTGAGCGCCCCCTCTCTTGCCGCCGACCTTCCTGCACAGTTCCAGGCAGGCTTCATGCGCCAACCCCCTGGCCAGGCGGCAGAAGCCGGTGCGCTCGCGCTGCAGACACTGGCGGCCCAGACGCCGCTGACACCAGGGCGCTATCGCGTGGCACTGCTGGTCAACCTCACGCCCGTCGAAGAACGCGAGATCGAATTCCATGAGGCCACCCAAGGTACAGGCCTGCAAGCCTGCCTGACCAGCGAACTGTTGCGCACTCTGAACCTGCGTGAACAGGCACTGGAAACGCCCCTGCCCGACGACGATCGCTGTGTCGACCTGCCTGCGCTGATCCCGCAAGCGAGCGTCGATTTCGACCCGTCGCAACTGCGCTTGTCGCTGTCCATTCCACAGATCGCCCTGCGCCAGGACCGCTCGGGCAACGTGCCGCAGGAGCGTTGGGATACTGGGATCAATGCTGCCTTCGTCAACTACCAGGCGTCTGCCCAGCACAGCACCAGACGCGACGGGCGCAACTCCAGCAGCCAGGACCTTTACCTGAGCAGCGGGCTCAACCTGGGGCCCTGGCGCCTACGCAGCCAGCAGGCCTTGCGCGAGAATGAAGAAGGCCTGCGCCGCTGGACACGCACCGACACCTACGCACAGCGCGACCTGCCCGGCCTGTATGCCAACCTCACGCTGGGTGAGACTTTTACCAGCGGCGAGGTATTTCGCACCTTTGCCTTCTCCGGTGCACGCCTGGCCTCGGACCAGGGCATGCTGTCCGACACCATGCGCCAATACGCTCCGGTAATCCGCGGTGTCGCACAGAGCCGGGCCAAGGTCGAAGTGCTGCGCAGCGGGTTTGCAATCTACTCGACCTACGTCGCGCCCGGGCCCTATGAAATCGATGACCTGAGTGTCGGCTCCGGCAACGGTGAGCTGGAAGTCGTGGTCACGGAAAGCGATGGCCAGGTCAGCCGTTTCATCCAGCCCTATTCATCGCTGGGCAGCCTGTTGCGTGAAGGCGTCTGGCACTACACCGCCACAGCCGGCAACTACAATGGCGCGAAGCACCTCGACAACCCGCGCTTCTGGCAGGGCACGCTGGCCCGCGGCGGCGCCTGGAACACCACCCTCTACGGCGGCGTGCTCGCCAGCGACCATTACCGCGCCACAGCACTGGGCATGGCCCGTGACTTTGGCGAGCTGGGCGCGCTGTCACTGGATGCCACCCAAGCCAATACAGACTTGGGAAGCACGCTTGGCCGCGTCCAGGGGCAAAGTTATAGCCTGCGCTATGGCAAGAGCTTCCAGACCCGCACCAGCTTGCGCTTTGCAGGCTACCGCTATTCCACCGAGGGCTATCGCGACTTTGACGAGTCCGTTCAGCAGCGCTATGCCGATGCTCGGTTTGCAGGCAGCCGGCGCAGCCGGGTCGAAGCCTCGATGTACCAGAACCTTGGGCGCAGCAGCTCACTGAGCCTGACGCTGTCCCAGGAAGACTACTGGCGCAGCGACTATCAGCGCCGCCAGTACCAGCTGCAGTACAACACACGCGTGGACAAACTGGCGATCAACCTGTTCGCCTCTCAATCGCTTAGCGCGCGCAATACCAACAGCCGCTTGTTCGGGGTAAGCCTGAGCCTGCCGCTTGATTTCGGCCGCCGCCCGCACACCGCCTCGTTCAGCCTGCAACATTCCGACGGCAAGCACAGCGAGCGGGCGAGCCTGCAGGGCGGCCTGCTGGATGATCGTCTCAGCTACCATGCTTCGCTCGCCAGCGACCAGAACAACCGCCAGAGCGGCGCTGTGGCGCTCGCGTATCAAGGCAGCCAAGGCAGCTTTGGCGTGGGTTACAGCGAAGCAAACGACCAACGCAGCCTGTCGCTGAACGCCAGCGGTGCGCTGCTGGTACATGCCGACGGCATCGCCTTGGGCAGCTACCTGGGCGAGAACCCTGCCCTGGTCCATGTTCCCAACGTCGCCAACGTCGGTGTGCAGAATGCGTCCTCGGCACGCACCGATGAGCAGGGCTATCTGCTGGTCTCACACCTGAACCCCTACCGGATCAATTCACTGGTGCTGGACACCGACCAGCTATCACCCGAAGTGGTCATCGACAATGCCAGCCAACAAGTGGTGCCTCGCCGGGGCGCAGTGATCAAAGCCCGTTTCGATGCACGCAAAGTGGTGCGCATGGTCCTTACCCTGCAGCAGCCCGACGGCCGGCCGCTGCCGTTCGGCGCTCAGGTCAGCGATACCCAGGGCCAGGCACTGGGTGTGGTCGGCCAAGCCGGACAAACACTGCTGGCCACCACCGAACCCGGCCAGCAGCAATTGCAGGTGCACTGGGGCGACATCGAAATCCAGAAATGCCATGTGACGCTGGATGCACGCGCGATGCCGGTCAGCGACGGCTATCGCATGCAAACGATCGATTGCCTACCGCACTCAGCTGACGACACCGACCCGGCTTCCGCCAACGCCCCACAGGGACACACCTCATGACCTCATCTTGCCGCAGCCACCTGCACCCACTCGCCTTGATCCTGTGCAACCTGGCGCTCGGCCTGGCGTCCACCAGCGCCCACGGCAGCTGCGCATTTGCCGCTGGCGGCCCCACCTACCTGACCTTTCAAAAAGACCTGGGCACGTTCTGGGTCCCGCGCGACGCCCCGGTCGGAGCACTCATCGGCAAAGCCAACCTGTTCGCCCGCAATGAACAGGGCACTACGCTGCAATGCTTCTATAATCCCGTCATCCCGGTGACCGCCAGGCTTCTCAACACTGCACCGTTGTTCAGCGGCAGCCTGCCACCGGTCGACGGCAAAAACGTCGATGGCCATGTGCTGCAAACCAACATCCCGGGCGTGGGTGTCTACATCGATATGGGCATCCCGTACAATGGCGCTAGTAGCAACAGCTTCACACCGGACGACGGCACTGCCATTCCCTACTCCGGGGCCATGACCCAAGATACTGTGTTCGCCGCGCAACTGAGCGCGATCAACGGCCAAGCGCTGTTCATCAAGACCGGAGATATTGACCCAGGCCCGCAGCGGGTCAGTGGAGAGATGTTCCATGGCTTTGTCCACGACCTGGGCAAGGTGCTGGATTATCGGCTAACAGCGACGGTCAATCGCGCACAGTGCACCCTCAAAGCCGATGCGGTCAGTGCCGACCCTGTCCTGCTGGGCGATCACAAGGTAGATGACTTCAAGGGCGTCGGCACGCACACGCCGGCCACCCCCTTCCATATCACCCTCAACGATTGCCAGGACAACAGTACGCCGGGCGCCAAACGCGCAGATATCTACCTGCAACTCGACGGTGTCCGAGGATCCAGCGCCATTGACCCCGACCAAGGTCTGTTCAGCCTGACCACCACCTCGGATGCTGCAGGCATCGGTATCCAGATTCTACGCGGCGACGGCTCACCGATGCCCTTGGAGGCCGACCAATTGGTCAAAGAGCTTGACGTCGGCCTGACCCGCCTGGACTTTCAGGCACGCTACGTTCAGACCGCCCCAACGGTTAAACCTGGTGTGGCCGAAGGCGCCTTGAATTTCACCATCACTTACCGCTGAGCACGGCATCGCCCCTGCTCCAGGGGCATCGGCGTACTCACGCCGTCCATGGCAAAAAATCCAGACGCAAAAAAAGGGACCAGAGGTCCCTTTTTTCGTCTTACATTTGGAGCGGGAAACGAGACTCGAACTCGCGACCCCGACCTTGGCAAGGTCGT
>RCUL01001164.1_pt1 | contig 10614 bp, 11 predicted proteins | sample 2167521 | NCBI WGS metagenome assembly RCUL01 (sample SAMN09932745, study PRJNA488358) | compost metagenome | feature: garden; material: soil; isolation source: compost soil in acetic acid-enriched culture | place: Germany: Experimental Botanical Garden Goettingen | collected 2016-01-27 | reverse complement strand
CACTTCGCCGGAGCTGACCGTACCGCTGACCGCAATCCCCGATAGCAGGGCTATGATGCCGATGCCGAGAATGTCCTCGACGATCAGCACGCCGAAGATCAGCTGAGCAAAACGCTCGTTTTTCATCTTCAGGTCGTTGAGTGCCTTGACGATGATGGTGGTCGAGGAAATCGCCAGGATCGCACCGAGGAACAGCGAGTCCATGGTGCTCCAGCCAAACCAGCGGCCGATCTCGAAACCGATCCAGATCATCAGGACGATTTCCAGAAACGCTGCAATGAACGCCGTGGCCCCCACCTTGAACAGCTTGCGCAGGCTGAACTCAAGGCCCAGGCAAAACATCAGGAAGATCACCCCCAGCTCAGCGAGGGTCTTGATGGTGTCTTCATCGTGAATCAGGCCGAACGGCGGGGTGTGCGGGCCGATGATGAAACCGGCAACGATGTAGCCCAGCACTACTGGCTGCTTGAAGCGATGAAACAGAATGGTCACTACCCCGGCGACCAGCATGATCACTGCCAGATCCTGGATGAAGCTGATGGCATGCATGGCGCGATACTCCTTTTCGTTGCCCGGGCAAACCGCTCCTCTGCCAAGGAAAACCCGAGCGAGCAGCAAGTACATACTGTATTGAATGCAGGAAGGCCCATGTTGCATGGGCGTACTCAGGTTAACATCGCACCCCGCCGCATATTGCCGACGCAATATGTAGAAACAGATCGGCCGAGCAACGGCCCCTGATGGCATGATCGGCGTGACGACGGAGCGTCTGTCAGCGTCCCGTATCAGGAAGGCAAACTTCAAGAGGGGAAACAGAAAGTGTCAGCAGATACCCGCCCCGATTCAGCGCAACCTCACCGTGAGCACACTATGGAACCTGGAAACGCCCAGCTGAGCATGACCGTCCTGATGACCCCGGACATGGCCAATTTTTCTGGCAACGTACATGGCGGCACCTTGCTCAAGTATCTCGATGAAGTGGCGTATGCCTGCGCTAGCCGCTATGCCGGCAGCTATGTGGTAACCCTGTCGGTCGATCAGGTGATTTTCCGCGAGCCGGTGCACGTGGGCGAACTGGTGACGTTCCTGGCCTCGGTCAACTACACCGGCAATACCTCCATGGAGGTGGGCATCAAGGTGGTGACCGAGAACATTCGCGAACGCTCGGTGCGGCATTCCAACAGCTGCTTTTTCACCATGGTCGCGGTCGACGACAACCGCCGCCCGGTCCCGGTCCCTGCGCGTCAGCCGCAGTCCAGTGAAGAAAAGCGCCGTTTCCTACAGGGCCAGCAACGCCGGCAGATCCGTCAGGAGCTGGAAAAGCGTTACCAGGACCTGAAGACCGACGCCCTTTAAAACGCCAGGCGCTGCGCCTCGAAGCGTACACGCGGGTGAGCGATGCGGTCCTGAGCGCGCACCAACTGCAGTTCGTAGCTGGCGCAGGCCTGGGTTTCCAGCAGCACCTCATGGACAGCTGCCGCGGTGTATTCGAAGGCTTGCACCCAGCTGTCGCCCAACAGCACCCGGGCCAGGAACAGCCCTGAGGTCAAGTCCCCTACCCCGACCGGCTGGCGAGGGAATGCCAGCAGCGGGCGGCGCAAGTGCCAGCTGTGGTCATGGGTGACCAGCAACATTTCAAACATGTCTTCGCAACGCCCCGGGTAGGCCAGGTGCTTGACCAGCACAACCTGCGGGCCACGCTCGAGCAGGCCGCGAGCCATGTCCACGCAATCTTCCAGGCTTTGCGCGCGCCGGCCACAAAAACTGTCCAGCTCCAGCTGGTTGGGGCACAGGATGTCAGCCTGGGCAACCGCATCGTCCAGCAGGAACTCGCTCACCTCCTGGGGCACGATGCAGCCCTTCTCCGCATGCCCCATGACCGGGTCGCACAGGTACAGCGCCTTCGGGTTGACCGCCTTGATCCGCTCTACACCTGCCAATATCGCCCGCCCCTGTTCGGCGCTACCCAGATAGCCCGAGAGCACGGCATCGCAATGCCCCAGTTCGCCAATGTTGGAAATGCCTTCCACCAACGCAGGAATTTGCGCTGGAGCAAGCACTTCGCCCGCCCACTGGCCATACTGAGTGTGGTTGGAGAACTGCACGGTATTGAGCGGCCAGACATTGACCCCGATACGCTGCATGGGGAACACCGCGGCGCTGTTGCCGGCGTGGCCGAACACCACGTGGGACTGAATGGCGAGCAGGTGCGGAGTGCGTTTCATGCGGGCGTTTTCCAAAGCTGTTTCAAGGATTGTGCGTCGCGCAGTATGAACTCGATTGCCACCTGTACGACAGACCAGGGACGCAGTTAAGCTGGATCGACCTGTTTGGAGCATACGCAAATGTTGACCCTGGAGAATCTCTTCGTCCTGATGCTGGTGGCCACGGCAGGCGCTTGGTTATGGCACAACCACGGGCTGCGCGAGAAAGCCCTGGAACGGGTCAAACAGCATTGTGCCAAGCTGGATCTGGAGCTGCTCGACGATGCCGTCGCGCTCAAGCGCATCGCATTCCTGCGCGATGCCAACGGCAGAAAGCGCCTGGCCCGCGTGTATGCCTTCGAGTTCACTGTCACCGGCGAACAACGCCACCCGGGCACGGTGACTCAGTTTGGCGCTCATAGCGTGCAGATCGAGCTGGCGCCCTACCCGTTCGAGATCAATACGCCGCCACGGGCCGACAACGTGATCGAGATGAAGCAATGGCGCCAGGAACACAATCGCTGGCACAACTGATCACACCACCCGGCAAGCCTCCAGCGCAGCCTGCAGCGCTTGAAGGGGTTGGGGCTGGTCGAAAATAAGCTCAATGCGCGTGTCCTTGCGCCAGTCACTCGGCTGCCAAGCCGGCAAATTGCCGTCAAGGCCGTTGAAAGACTGCCACCCCTGCGGGCTGTGGATAACACCTTTGGCCCGACGCCATGAGTGAGAGTCAAGCAAGCCACGCAGAGCCTGTGGATCGAATTGCTGGCTTGGGTGCCAGCGCCAGCCGACACTCCAGCCGCCCTCACCTTGCTGTGCATGACAGATTGGCTGACGTGGGTCTATCCACAGGGCGCCTGCGGCCGCTTGGTGATTGTCCACAACCCTTTTATCCACAGCAGCATCGCTCACGGCGGCTGTGGATGAATAAGGAAGTCTGGAAACTGCTAACAGCCCCTGCTCTGTCCAAACGCCCTGTTTCGCTGCAAATTCCTTATTTATCAACAACCTACTATTTTCATCAACAGCCTCGCTCTTATTGAAAACGACCAGCGCCGCGGCTGCCAGGGCCTGCTGTTGCGCATCAGGTAACGGCTCACCTCGCGCTAGCGCTTGAGCATCCACAACCATGACCATCGGCTGCAGCGTCAGCACTCCAACCCAGGGGGCCTGATTCAGTTGAGCCAGTAACTGCAAGGGGTGACCAAGACCCGAAGGTTCAATGAACAGCCGGTCGGGCCGCACCTTGCGCAACAGGCGCCCCAGCCCGACCTGAAACGGAGTGCCATTGACGCAGCACAGGCATCCACCCGCCACTTCGGCAATGGCAACCCCATCTTCATCACGGCTGAGCAGGGCCGCATCCAGGCCGATCTGGCCAAACTCATTGACCAGTACGGCCCAACGCTCGCCGGCCGGGCGCTGAGCCATAAGCTGACGGATGACGCTGGTCTTGCCTGCACCCAAGGGGCCAGCGATGACGTGGGTAGGAATGTTCTGCAGCATGCGTTTACTTCAGGCCGAAATTCACTCCACTATGCCCCGTCACGCCAACCAGTCAAGGCTGAGCAACAGGCGAGGGTCATGGCCAGCCGGCGAGCGATGGATCAGGCCTGCCCCTTCGTTGCCTACCCATTTTTCGCCCTTCAGCAGCGCAACATCACCCGCTTGCAGTCGTTGGATGTTATCCACAGGTGCCGGCTCGAGCTGCAATCCGGCTCGTTCGATGGCTCCTTCGCACAGCCATTCGCTGCCGCAGCCCACATAAGTCGTGAGCAAGCGCACAGGCACGTTATCCACATGAAAGCGCGGGCACATGGCATTGTGCAGTACCCGCACGCGCAGACCGACCCGACGTGCACCCAACAGGCACGTATAGGCTGAAATCAGCCAGCACACATCTGCGACGAAACTCTCATAGCCCTGCAGATCAGCCGCTTCCCCCAAAAAGCCCGGCAGTAACGGCGGCTCATGCTCATGCACCTCGAGCACCCGCTGGTCCGCCAACGGTTGGCCGAGGCTGACCACCAATCCCGCGAAGTCTTCAACCTGGGCAGGCAAGCGTCGCTGCCAGACTGCCAGGTTCACGCCCTCTTGAAATATGTCGGTGAGTACCCGAGGCGATTCGCCGTGTACTTGGCGGATATCCACAGGCTGAGCCGCTGGCGTCATGCTGCCTCCTCGGTGTGCCAGGGACCGAAGGGATCCGGCAAGCGCAGCCAGCCCGCATGACCCATTTCCATCTCGTCATCGGTCAACAAGCAGGCATCCAGGTCTGTGGATAACTGGGCGAAGTCGATGTTCTGCCCAATGAACACCAGCTCCTGACGGCAGTCACCACTCTCAGCCACCCAGTGTTCAAGAATTTCTGCAGCGCTCTGTTCGTCCTGCGGCCAGTGTTCCTTTGGCACAAAACGCCACCAGCGGCCGGCCAGTCCATAGCGCATCATGCCGCCAGCCTGCGACCAGCTGCCAGCCTCCTGAAACTTGCTGGCCAGCCAAAAGAAGCCTTTGGAGCGCAGTAACCGGCCATTGCTCCATTGCTTGTGGATAAAATCAAAGAAGCGTTGCGGGTGCAGCGGCCTGCGAGCTTGCCAGGTAGTAGCGGCAATGCCGTATTCCTCGGTTTCCGGCACATGCTCACCGCGCAGCTCCTGAAGCCATCCAGGTGCCTGTGCAGCCTGCTCGAAATCGAAAAGGCCGGTATCCAGGATCTGTGCCAGCGGCACCTGGCCCATGACCATCGGCAAAATCTGCGCTCGGGCATTGAGGCTGCGCAAAATGGCGATGAGCTCCTCGCGCTCATGCTGGCTGATCAGGTCGATCTTGCTCAGCAGCAGTACATCAGCAAACTCCACCTGTTCGATCAGCAGGTCGCTGATCGATCGCTCATCGTCGTCCCCCAAGGTTTCGCCACGGCTCGCCAGGCTGTCCGCCGCCTGATAATCGCGCAGGAAGTTCAGGCCATCGACCACCGTCACCATGGTGTCCAGCCGTGCCATGTCGCTCAAGCTACGGCCCTGCTCATCGCGGAAAGTGAACGTCTCAGCTACAGGCAGCGGCTCGGAGATGCCTGTGGACTCGATCAGCAGATAATCGAACCGGCCTTCATTCGCCAGCCGTGCGACTTCCTCCAGCAGGTCCTCGCGCAGGGTGCAGCAGATGCAGCCGTTGCTCATCTCAACCAGCTTTTCTTCCGCCCGATTCAGGCTGACATTACGCTGGACCTCACTGGCATCAATGTTGATTTCGCTCATGTCATTGACGATGACTGCGACACGCAGGTTGTCGCGATTACGCAGGACATGGTTGAGCAAGGTGCTTTTACCGGCACCCAGGAAGCCGGAAAGCACAGTAACGGGAAGACGATTGGGCATGGCGAAACCTCTACAGGCAGACGCATTCGAAACGATGCATTGCACAATGTTATAAAGTAACAATACAATTTCGCCAAGCCGTACTCGTCGGATGAGTACCCGGAGATGGAAATGAACCTGTCACCTGCCGCCCTGTTGCTGCTGCTCGCTGCGCCTACATCCTTGCTTGCGATGCCTCAGCAAAACACGCTGGCGGTATGTACACGCAGCGCGACGCTGTTGGCCTGCAAGGACGCCAATGGCAGTTACTACAGCGTGCGTACGGAGGGCAGCCACTTCTACCTGCGCGGTTTCGACAGTGCGACGCGCCGCTTATGGGCGCAAACCAACAGCCGCTATGGAGCGCTGACATTCTTCACCGGCCTGGCCAGCGATGGTGAAGCCTGGGTTGGCTACAGCCGCCGAGTTGGCTGGACCTCTCTTAACCGCGTTTCCAGCTCCAACGGCCAACGGTTCAATCTGCATTGCAGCCTGGTCGGTGGCTGCCGCTGACATTTCTTTTATCTGGTATTGCCAATGACTAGCCTGAAGCTCCCCGATATCGCCGCACAGACACATCAGCATGCTACGCCACTGGCCTGGGTGGGCATGTGCGGGATCGCCCAGCTCGTGCACTTCGACGGGCGTAGCGTAGCGGCCATGGCCGATGCAGGTGTAAGCCTGGAGGATGGCGCCTCGCGCGGTATTCATATGTCCCGGCTGTACCTGTCACTGGAGCGTCTCGAACGTCAATCGCTGACTCCGTTGGCAATCCGCCAAATACTGGCAGATTTTCTGGCTAGTCATGAGGGCCTATCCCATGCCGCCTACCTGCGTTTGACCTTCGATCATTTGTTGAAAAGGCCGGCCCTTGTCAGCCCATTGGCAGGATGGAAAAGCTACTCGATCACCGTGAATGCCAAGGTTGAAAATGGAATGTTCCACGTGGAACTATCGGTTCGCGTGCCTTATTCGTCGACCTGCCCATGCTCTGCGGCACTTGCACGGCAATTGATTCAGCAACAATTCCAGGCAGACTTTTCCGGGCAGGCAATGAACCGAGAGGCGGTCGTGGAGTGGTTGGGCAGCAGCCAGGGCATCGTTGCTACCCCCCACAGCCAACGGAGCCTGGCTGAGGTTCACGTACGATTGGGCGAAAGCCTGGAAGTACTACCGGTCACGGAGCTGATCGACCAGATTGAGGCAAGCTTGGGCACCGCCGTTCAAACAGCCGTGAAACGCGCAGACGAACAGGCATTCGCCTTGGCCAACGGACAGAACCTGATGTTCTGCGAAGATGCCGCCCGCCGCCTGCATGAAGCGTTGCGACAGATGGAATGGACCACCGCCTTCAAGCTGCGTGTGGTACATGCAGAAAGCCTGCATGCCCACGACGCAGTAGCCGCCAGCCATTGGCAATGGTGAGCTCTTCAGGTACGCGGCTTTACTGTTCCACAGTCATTTCCCAGCCATACCGCACGGGTATTCATACTGCCCCGTTGTTGGACACCCGAAGCATTGAATGTCCCGTTGACCTGGGTAGTGAACTCCTTATCGCTGAGGAAAGTAGCCTGGCCGGTACCCTGAGCTTTTGGGCAACTGAACTGAAACTTCCAGACATTGCCGGTCCGGTCGGTAATCTTTTGCGTGCAGCCTGACTGAGGGTCCTGCAAGGGAATATCGTTTGTTTTCACCTGCTCCGGCGTCAGGCAGGAACGCACGCCATTACCTGCTACCGCGATGCCCTGCTTGGCCAGCGCCCCTTCCATCATAGCCCTCTGCTCGGGCGGCAGGTTCTTCAGTTGGCCAAGCATGAACTGCATGTCCGGCAACGGCTTACCGTCGACCTGCATGTTGCTGGTGGTGAGCTCCCACAGACCAGGCTGCAACATCTGCGCATGCACCAGTGGGCTGGCCAGGCCAAAAGCCAGGGCCAGCATTGGCAGACGAATCTTCATGGACGAACGCTCCTCAAAATAACCGGCTCATGGCCGGGCAAAGGCTTAGACGGCAAATCCGCTTTCAGGTTGCAAGGCGGCCCTGGAAGTGTTCTGTTATCTGCTGTGTATTTGCCAAGCAGGATGCGTATGGATTACCACAGCCCCTACTTCTTCGGCTATGTGCTCGGGCTCGTTCACTTGCTTGGCATCATCGCCGCGCTGCATGCGGTGTTTACCGTGCGTACTGCCCAAGGGGCCATCGCCTGGGCCATGTCGCTGTTCTTCATTCCCTACTTCACCCTCATCCCCTACCTGGTATTCGGTGCCCGCTCCTTCAATGCCTACATCAAGGCTCGGCGCCAGGCCAACCAGGAAATGCACGTGGCCATGGCCAACCTCAACTGGCGGCCATGGGTGGAGGAAGCCCTCACCGCTCGGGAGTCACAGAGCTACGCCGCCCTGCGTGCCATGCCGAAACTTGGGCGAATGCCATGCCTGGCCAATAACCAAGTGAAGCTGTTGATCGATGGCAAGGCCACCTTCGACGCCATCTTCGCTGCTATCGAACAAGCGCGAGAAGTGGTGCTGGTACAGTTCTTCATCATCCACAACGACACCCTCGGCAAAGCACTGCAGCAACTGTTGCTGCGCAAAGCGGCCGATGGCGTGAAGGTGTTCGTGCTGTATGACAGGGTTGGCAGCCATGCCTTGCCCGCCAGCTACAGCCAGAGCCTCAGAGACGCAGGTGTACAGATCCATGCCTTCGCCACCCGCCGCGGCTGGTTCAATCGCTTCCAGGTGAACTTCCGTAACCACCGCAAGATTGTCGTGGTCGATGGGGTCACCGGTTTCATCGGCGGGCACAACGTCGGTGATGAATACCTTGGCGGCAACCCCCAGCTCTCGCCCTGGCGTGATACCCACGTGCAGATCGGCGGCCCGGTCCTGGCTTGCCTGCAGGAGTCTTTCGCCGAAGACTGGTACTGGGCAACGCGTCAGCTACCGCCACTGATCCTGCCGGACACCTATCCTGACAATGGTGTGCTGTGCCAGGCCCTGGCCAGCGGGCCGGCAGATTCCCAGGAAACCTGCTCACTGTTTTTCATCGAAGCCATCCACTCCGCGACTCGCCGCGTATGGATCACCAGCCCCTACTTCATTCCCGACGAGGCCGTGTTCGCCGCACTGCGCCTGGCCGTGCTGCGCGGTGTGGATGTGCGCATCCTGATTCCAGCGCGGCCTGACCATCGGATCGTTTACGCAGCTTCCAGCCTGTTCGCCTTCGAGGCCGTACGGGCGGGGGTACGCATGTTCCGCTATCAGCCAGGTTTCCTTCATCAGAAGGTGGTGTTGGTGGACGACGAGGTCAGTGCTATCGGTAGTGCCAACCTGGACAACCGCTCGTTCCGGCTCAACTTCGAAATTACCCTGCTGACCGTGGATCGAGATTTCGCGGATCAGGTCGAAACGATGTTGACCACTGATTTCGAGAAGGCCAGGGAAATTACGCCTGAGGACAGCAGTAAAACCCACCGCATTCAACAGCTAGGGATGCGTATTGCGCGGTTGATTTCGCCGATACTCTGATAGGTAACCGGGGCCACTGAAGCGCCCCGGGGGAATCAGCGATACAGGTCTTCACGCGTCCAGGGCAGGTCATGATGCCCATCGGCGTAGGGTTTGACGGCAAGGATCTGATGCAGGTTGATCCAGCCCTTCTGGAATGCGTAGGCGCAGCCGGCCAGGTACAGACGCCAGATGCGCAGGGTCTTTTCCGGCACCAGCGCGGCAGCCTTGTGCAACTGGTTCTCCAGGTTTTCGCTCCAGTGGTGCAAGGTCTTGGCGTAATGCAGGCGCAGGCTCTCGACGTCGACGACCTCCAGCCCGGCCGCACAGATACTTGCACTGATCATCGACAAGTGCGGCAGCTCACCGTTGGGGAATACGTAACGGTCAATGAACTCACCCGCCCCTCGCCCCACCGGACGGCCATCGACATGCTTGGCGGTGATGCCATGGTTCATCACCAGGCCGCCCTCTCGCACAGCGCCGAACAATTTCTGGCTATACAGCGCCAGGTTGGCATGCCCGACATGCTCGAACATGCCAACGCTGACCACCTTGTCGAAGCGGCCATCCTGAGGAAGGTCGCGATAGTCGAGGATCTGCAGGTCGACCCTGTCGGCCAGGCCTTCTGCCTTGACCCGTTGCCGCGCCAGCTTGAGCTGCTCTTTGCTCAAGGTAATGCCGAACACTTTCGCCCCGTACTCGCGTGCGGCAAAGCGTGAAAGCCCCCCCCAACCGCAGCCGACGTCCAATAGGTAGTCATCGGTTTGCAGGCGCAGCTTGCGGCACAAGTGGTCAAACTTGTCCTGCTGTGCCTGATCGAGGGTGTTGTCCTGCTCACGGAAGTAGGCGCAGGAATACGCCATGTCCTGATCGAGCCAGAGTTGATAGAACGCGTTGGAGACGTCGTAGTGATAGGAGATGGACTTGGCGTCTGTGCGCTTGTCGTGAGCCACACGCTGTGGCGGTGCATCATCTTCCCCCGTCAGCAAGGCTTCGCTCAGCTCATCGCACACCCGAATGGCTTCACCGATATCGCCCTCCAGCTCCAGCTTGCCTTCCACGAACGCGGCGCCCAGCTGGTCCATGGTTGGATGGGTCAGCTGAGCGATCAACTGAGGCTCCTTGACGAGGATGGTGACCTGCGGACTGGGCCCCAGATCGAACTGGTTACCGTCCCACAATTTCAGACGAAGTGGCAGATGCAGGCTCTGCAGCGCCGGCGGAAGTTGCGCAAGCATGAACGACCCTCCTTCTGGGCTCGATACATGAAATTTCGAACACCACCGAAACAGGGTAGTTCATTCGTGCGAAGTTTCCGCTGAACGAGACCAAGGTCTAGAACCAACTGATCTTATGAATACCTCAGATTGTATACAATTTAGCGCTCTCAGCTTAACCTTGTGTCCATCTCGCGCTTCTTCATCTGGAGTAGAAAACCCATGAAATCCTATGACGTGGTGATCATCGGCGGTGGCCCCGGCGGCTACAACGCGGCGATTCGTGCCGGGCAACTGGGCCTGAGTGTCGCCTGTGTGGAAGGCCGCT
>RCUL01001163.1_pt1 | contig 10621 bp, 8 predicted proteins | sample 2167521 | NCBI WGS metagenome assembly RCUL01 (sample SAMN09932745, study PRJNA488358) | compost metagenome | feature: garden; material: soil; isolation source: compost soil in acetic acid-enriched culture | place: Germany: Experimental Botanical Garden Goettingen | collected 2016-01-27 | reverse complement strand
TGTAGGCGGCCAGCTGGTCGAGGCTGAGGGTTTCCTCGAGGTTGTTCTCCATCAGCTCGACGATGGTGCGCAGGTGCAGGCTCATCGACTTTTTCGCCCCCGGGCCGACCTGCCGGTAGCGGGCGCCGGAGAACGACAGGATTTCTTCGACGCCTTCTGCCAGGCCGTCACCGTAAAGGCGGCGGACCAGGCCGAGCATCAGTTCCATGGCGCCATTGGGGCTGGCGGCGCTGAGCCGGTCACGGTCCAGGGTGAAGCTGGCCGGGGTGATGCGTGTCTGCGGGCTGCGCTCGGACAGGCTGGCGCGCTGCTCGGGGTGGATACTGCAGCCATAGTCATCCAGTACCCCGGCGCGGCCAAGAAACCAGGCGCCGTTCCATAGCCCGCCCAGGGCCTTGCCGTGGGCGGCGCAGTCATCCAGCAGGCGGTCCAGTTCGGGGTACTTCAGCGGTGTGCGCAAGCCTCCGCAGATGATCAGCAGTTCAAGTGCTTTCAGTTCGCTGGCAACAAGGTCAGTGGCCACCAGCTCCAGGCCCAGGTCGCTCAGCACCCGGTCGCCGTCCAGCGACAGTGGGGTGAAGCTGAAGCTGTCGGCGCGCAGCAGGTTGGCGGTGACCAGCACGTCCATGGCCACGGTGAAACTGGCCATGGAGAAGTGTTTGAGCAGGACGAAGTCGACGCGGTAGGGCGCCTGGGGGCTGCCCGCGGTGGCCTTGAGCCGCAGCATGTTGGTGGTGCTGGTCTTCTTGCTGAACTGGCGTGGGGTGGGCACTCTGGACTCCGCTTCCTGGATGGCCTGGCGAGTGTGGCCGGTAGCTAGGGGAAAGACAATCGCCTGGGTGGGCCTGTGGTATTGGAGGTCGTATTGAGGCAACTGGGCTATGCTGGCGCCTCCCACCTGGAGAACCTCGATGAAATACGCCGTCGCCCTGTTGTTCAGCCTGCTGCCACTGGTGGCAAACGCCCTGCAAACCGGGGAAAAGCTCGCACCGTGGACGCTGCTCGACCAGCATGACCAGCCCTATACCCTGGACGCCGGCACGCATGTGCTGCTGGTGGCCCGCGACATGGACGGCGCCAAGCTGGTGAAGGCGGCCCTGGCTGAACAGCCCAAGGGCTACCTGGAGTCGCGCGATGCGGTGTTTGTGGCGGATATCCAGCGCATGCCGGCGCTGATCAGCAAGCTGTTCGCCATCCCGGCCATGCGTGATTACAACTACCGGGTTATGCTTGATCGTGAAGGGCAGGTGGCCAGCCGCTATCCTGGGCAGGAAGGCAAGGTGCTGTGGTTGCAGCTTGAGCAGGGAGCGTTGGTCAGCCAGCAGGAGTTCGCTGATGCGAAGGCGTTGAAGGCTGCACTGGAAAAGGCCCAGGCAAGTAAATCCGAATGAACCCTTGCCGCTGGCAGTAACCCAACCCTTTACATGCCAACGGGAGAGTGCTCATGGAAATCGGAACGATCTGGATCATTGTCGCGGCCTTGGTCATCTTGCTGGAGATCTTCGCCATCTGGCACATCATCGGCAGCGAACGGCGCGCGGAGCGCAAGATGCTATGGATCGTCTTCGTCGTCTACGCCCCGTTCCCCGGGTTGCTGTTCTGGGCCTGGCGCGGGCCGCGGGCAGTGAAGGGCAGGGCGGTACTGCAAGAAAAGTGAGGGGCACGGCATCAGGTGCGGGGCGCCTGATGCCGTTCATGGCGCTGAGTTGAGCCATAATCTGGGGGCCGCTACTTTCAACATGAAAGCCTTTCAACCACCCCTGTGCCCGAGCCCCCCATGCTGCCCATCGAATTGCTCACCACTACCCGCGACCAGGCCGACCTGATCCGTAATCTCTATCAGTTCTATGCCTACGAGTCCTCTGACTGGGAGCAGGAAGACGTCGAGGTAGACGGGCGCTTCTACATTCACGAAGAGCACCTGCAGCGCTATTGGCTTGCAAACGGTTGGAGCGCAAACCTGGTACTGGTGGATGGTTTCATTGCCGGTTTCGTGCTGGTCGAGCGCAGCGAGCTGCCTGGCATCAATGCCAGTGAGCTGGCCGACCTGTTCATCCTCAAGCGCTACCGCCGGCAGGGTATTGGCCGTGCGGTCGCGCTGCAGTTGCTCAGCGGTGCCGGAGACTGGCTCCTGCGCTGCTATGCGCCGGACCCCACCGCCGTTGCCTTCTGCAAAGCCGTCGTGGCCGACTTGCCGCGGCCGGTGCAGCAAATCGTGCTGGGTGATGACCCGGACCTGCTCACCTATAAGGTTACGTCCGCTTACCATTGAGCGGCGCTGGCAAAAAACTGTGAGCCACTTCACAAAATCCACTCAAGCGGCATAATGCCATTACCTCGTATTCAAGACCCGGTCGCTCTGGCCTGGGGTTCCTTTTCGTGCGCGTTGCAGGTTCAGGGAAATTTTCATGTCGCTAGTCGCAAGCCCCGACATCATGTATCGGTTGTTGATCCAGAGCGTGGTGGACTATGCCATCTACCTGCTCACCCCCGACGGTATCGTCGCCAACTGGAACCCGGGCGCCCAGCGGGCCAAGGGTTACCTTGCCGACGAAATCGTCGGCAAGCACTACTCGCTGTTCTACAGCGAAGCCGAGCGCGTCGCCGGCCTGCCCGAGCAGAACCTTGCGCAGGCGCGCGACACGGGCCGCTTCGAAGAAACCGGCGCACGCCTGCGCAAGGACGGCTCGACCTTTCATGCCCACGTGGTGATCGAGGCGGTGCGCGATGACAACGGCCATCTGATTGGCTTCGCCAAGGTCACCCGCGACATTTCCGAGCGGCGCCAGCAGGAACTGGAGCTGTTGCAGGCCAAGGAGCTGGCTGAACAGTACAGCCAGGAGATGACCAAGCTCTCGCAGTTCCTTGATTCGGTGATCGCCAACATTCCCGCCAGCGTTATCGTCCAGGACCTGGAAAGCCAGCGCATCCTGTTGGCCAACCAGCAGGCCGAACGCCTGTTCGGTGGTCGCGGCAGCAGCATGATCGGCCAGTTGCCGGGTGAGTGCCTGGCACCGGCTGCGGCTGACTACCTGGAACAGCAGCTCGCCCGTGGCGCGCGCAACCCAAAGGGTTATGCTGCTGAAACCCGGGTCGATACCGCCTGTGGTCCGCGTACCTTGCGCAGCCGTGCCCTGCTCAGCCAGAACCGCGAAGGCCAGGCCGACTATGTGCTGTTCGTGGCAGAAGACGCCACCGAGGAACTGGCCGCCCACGCCCAGATCCACCACATGGCGCACCACGACGCGCTGACCGGTTTGCCCAACCGCACACTGTTCAACGAGCGGCTCAAGCAGGCACTGGTGCGCGGCCAGCAGAGCGAAAAGCTGACCGCAGCGCTGTGCCTGGACCTGGACAACTTCAAGAACATCAACGACTCCCTCGGCCATGCCTTCGGCGACAAGCTGTTGCGCGCCCTGGGCAAGCGCCTGCGCCGCGAGCTGCGCGAGCAAGACACCCTGGCCCGTTTGGGCGGCGACGAGTTCGCCGTGGTGCTGACTGGCCTGGACGGCCGCGAGGCTGCCTGCAATACGGCGAAGCGCCTGATTGAAGCGATTTGCCCGCCGTTCCAGATCGAAGGCCACCAGTTCACGGTGGGCGTGAGCATCGGCATCGCCATTGCCCCCGATGACAATGAACAGGCCGAACAGTTGCTCGGTTACGCCGATATGGCCCTCTACGAAGCCAAGCGCAATGGCCGTAACCGCTTTGAGTGCTTCCACGTCGAACTGGATGTCGCCGCCCGCCAGCGCCGCCTGGTCGAAACAGACCTGCGCACTGCGCTGCACCTTGGGCAGTTGCACCTGCATTACCAGCCGATAGTGGACCAGCAGACCAGCAGCGTGACTGGCTACGAGGCGCTGTTGCGCTGGGAGCACCCGACCCGTGGCATGGTCATGCCCATGGACTTCATTCCCATTGCCGAGGAGACCGGGCTGATCCACGAACTCGGCACCCGTGCGCTGAACCTGGCGTGCCAGGAGGCGGCCAGTTGGGACAGTGAGCAGACGGTGTCGGTCAACCTGTCACCGGTGCAGTTCAAGAACGCCAACCTGGTCCATACCGTGGCGCTGGCCCTGGCCGACTCGGGCCTGGCGCCCCAGCGCCTGGAGCTGGAAATCACCGAATCGGTACTGCTGGGCAACAGCGAGGAGAACGTGCGTACCTTGCGCGCGCTGAAAGACCTGGGGGTGTCGATTTCGCTGGATGACTTCGGCACCGGGTATTCGTCGCTCGGTTACCTGCGCTCGTTCCCGTTCGACCGGATCAAGATCGACAAGTCGTTCGTGCATGACATGTGCGACAGCCGCGAGGCGATGTCCATCGTTCGGGCGATCACCGAGCTGTCCAACAGCCTGATGATCAAGACCACGGCAGAGGGGGTGGAGTCCGAGGAGCAGATGCAGCGCCTGGCGGCGGAGGGGTGCTCGCACTTTCAGGGTTATCTGTATGGGCGGCCGGTGCCGGCGGGGGAGCGGTTGAAGCAGGTGGCTGTGGCGGTGGGTTGAAGGGGCCGCAAAGCGGCCCCTGGCATTCAGCTGTTCCAGTCCGGCGCAAAGTCTGGGCTTACCACCCGCTGATCCTTTGGCAACCCGGCAATCAGCGCCCGATCCTGATCATCCAGGCGCACATCCAGCGCCGCCAGGTTGCTCAGCTGGTTCTCGCGGCTGCTGGCCTTGGGGATCACCGCCACGCCGCCCTGGTCCAGCAACCACTTGAGCGCCACCTGGCTCGGCAACACACCATGCTTGTGGGCGATGTCCTGGATCACCGGCTGCGCCGCCGCCCGCCCGCGGGCCAGCGGGGTATACGCCGTGAGCAGCAGGTCGTGCTGGCGGGCATAGTCGAGCAGCGGTTGCTGGCTGAGCAGCACGTGGTATTCCACCTGGATCGCCGCCAGCGGCGCGCCCAGCGTTTCGATCACTTGGCGCAGCAGGCCGAGGGGGAAGTTGGCCACGCCGATGCTGCGTACCTTGCCCTCGTCACGCAGGGCCACCAGCGTCTCGATGCTACGGGCCAGGTCCCAGTCCTTGCCGGGCCAGTGAATATGGAACAGGTCGACCTGCTCGGTGCCCAGGGCGCGCAGGCTGTTCTCCAGGGATTGGCGCATGGCCTCGGGCGCCAGGCGGTCCCACCAGACCTTGGTGGTCAGGTGGATCTGTTCGCGTGGCACGCTGCTGTCGCGCAACGCCTGGCCAACAGCAGCTTCGTTGTCGTAGGCGGTGGCGGTATCGATGTGCCGGTAACCCAGCTCCAGTGCCTGGTGAACTGCACGCGTGCACTCGGCGCCGGTCATCGGCCAGGTGCCCAGGCCGATGCTGGGTAGGTCGAGGCCGTTGCGGGTGGTGAGCCTATGCATGAAAACTCCTTGTTCGGGTTCGAGGGCCACGTTCGATGGTGCGCGTTTCGCCTGTCAGGGACCACGAGTAGGGAGCTGAAAGTGGTCGATCAGCGAACGGAAAACACATTGGCTTGAACCGGCGTGTCAATTGACCTTCCTTAAGTCGTCGTATCTCTTCTAGAATCCCTGTTGTCGCACTGCCTTCACCTGGCGCTGCATGCCGCAGCGCCGCCATCGAGAACGCCATGAGTTCCAGCACACCGCTGTCCGGAGTCAACCACCCCCTGCGCGGCATCGCCCTGGTGGTGGTGGCCACGTTCCTGTTCGCTAGCCACGATGCCTTGTCCAAATTCCTCGGTGGGCTATACCCGATCATCATGGTGGTGTGGGCCCGCTACCTGGTGCACACGCTACTGATGGCCGGCATATTCCTGCCCAAATCCGGCCTGAATGTGCTGCGCACCCGGCGCCCGGTGCTACAGACGTTGCGCGCGTTAAGCTTGCTAAGCACCAGCCTGCTGTTCACCACCGGCTTGCAGTACCTGCCGCTGGCCGAGGCGACCTCGGTCAACTTCCTGGCCCCGGTGCTGGTCACTGCGCTGTCGGCGCCGCTGCTCAAGGAGCGCGTCACACCTGGGCAATGGGTGGCGGTGGTGCTGGGCTTCATCGGCGTGCTGGTGGTGGTGCACCCCGGTGGCGCGATGTTCACCCCGGCAATCCTGTACCCCTTCGGCTCGGCGCTAGGCTTTTGCTTCTACCAGTTGCTCACGCGCATACTCGCCGCCCATGACAGCCCCACCACCAGCAACTTCTACGCCGGGCTGTGCAACACGCTGGTAATGAGTGCGTTGGTGCCGTTTTTCTGGGAGCTGCCGCGCTGGGACCACGCGCTGCTGATGCTGGCACTGGGCGGTTTCGGCATGAGTGCGCACCTGCTGCTGACCCAGGCCTTCCGCCACGCCGCGCCAGCTCTGCTGGCGCCGTTCAGTTATTGCCAGATCGTGTTTGCCGGCTTGCTGGGGTTGCTGATCTACGGGCAAGTGCCCGATAGCACCACCTTGCTGGGTATCGCCATCATCTGCCTGAGTGGGCTTGGGGCTGCCTGGATGCAACGCAGGAAGTGAGCCGGTGGCAGGGGGCGCTGTCGCCTGCCCGGCAATCCTGACAGAGCCTACCTATCACCCTCCAATAGCCACTCTATTAGAAGTCTGCCCAAGCTCGACTAGTCTTGTCCGTGGCCCTGCGAATTCCCCTGCGGGCGGCGTCAGAGCACCTGGGTGCAAGACCCTGCCGCCACGCCGTGACAGCTTCGCAAGCCCCTGTCGGAACGTGACCGACCTGACCTGATGAGGGGTAGGCATGAGCCCATGTGCTCGGCTCAAAGAACACCTGGCATAGACCGGAAATCTGGATAACCGACCCAAAGGTAACCGCAGATGTCGAACGAATCGAAATGCCCGTTCCATCAAACCGCAGGTGGCGGCACCACCAACCGAGACTGGTGGCCTGACCAGCTCAACCTCAGGATTCTCCACCAACATGGCGCCAAGTCCGACCCGATGGACCCGGACTTCGACTACGCCAAGGCGTTCAAGAGCCTCGACTTCCAGGCGCTCAAGCAAGACCTGACCGCCTTGATGACCGACTCCCAGGACTGGTGGCCGGCCGACTTTGGCCACTATGGCCCGTTGTTCATCCGCATGGCCTGGCACAGCGCCGGCACCTACCGCATTGGTGACGGCCGTGGCGGCGCCGGCTCTGGTCAGCAGCGTTTCGCGCCGCTCAACAGCTGGCCCGACAACGTCAGCCTGGACAAGGCGCGGCGCCTGCTGTGGCCGATCAAGCAGAAGTACGGCAACAAGATCTCCTGGGCCGACCTGATCGTGCTCACCGGCAACGTCGCCCTGGAATCGATGGGGTTCAAGACCTTCGGTTTCTCCGGCGGCCGGGCGGATGTGTGGGAGCCGGACGAAGACGTGTACTGGGGTTCGGAAAAGGTCTGGCTGGGCGGCGACACCCGCTATGGCAAGGACCAGGTCAAGGCCCAGGCGCCCGGGCAGGGGGACCTGGTGGCCGAACCCGCCAAGCATGGTGAAGAACAGAACCGCGACCTGTCGGCCGAGCGCAACCTGGAAAACCCGCTGGCCGCCGTGCAGATGGGCCTGATCTACGTCAACCCGGAAGGCCCGGAAGGCAACCCCGACCCGGTGGCTTCGGGCAAGGATATCCGCGAAACCTTCGGCCGCATGGCCATGAACGATGAAGAAACCGTGGCCCTGATCGCCGGTGGCCATGCCTTCGGCAAAACCCATGGCGCAGGCCCTGCTGATAACGTCGGCCCCGAACCGGAGGCCGCCGGCCTTGAACTGCAAGGCCTGGGCTGGGCCAACAAATTTGGCACCGGCAAGGGTGGCGACACCATCACCAGCGGCCTGGAAGTGACCTGGACCTCTACGCCAACGCGTTGGAGCAACGAGTACTTGAACAACCTGTTCAACTTCGAGTGGGAACTGACCAAGAGCCCGGCCGGTGCCCATCAGTGGCAGCCCAAGGAGGGCAAAGGCGCTGGCACCGTGCCGGATGCCCATGACCCAGGCAAACGCCACGCACCGTCCATGCTCACTTCTGACCTGGCCCTGCGCTTCGACCCGATCTACGAGCCGATCGCCCGGCGCTTCAAGGACAACCCCGACCAGCTGGCAGACGCCTTCGCCCGTGCCTGGTACAAGCTTATCCACCGCGACATGGGCCCGCTGGCACGTTACCTCGGGCCGGAAATGCCCAACGAGGAACTGCTCTGGCAAGACCCGCTGCCCAAGGCCGATCAAGCGTTACCCAGTGAGCAGGACATTGCCGCGCTCAAGAGCAAGATACTGGCGTCGGGATTGAGCGTCGGTGAGCTGGTATCCACCGCCTGGGCGGCCGCCTCGACGTTCCGTGGTTCCGACAAGCGCGGTGGCGCCAACGGTGCGCGCCTGCGCCTGGCGCCGCAGAAGGACTGGCCAGCCAACCAGGGCACGGGCAAAGTGCTGGCGGCACTGGAGCAGATCCAGGGTGAATTCAACAACGGTGGCAAGCACATCTCTCTGGCCGACCTGATTGTGCTGGCCGGTACCGCCGCTGTGGAAAAGGCCGCCAAAGATGCCGGCTACGCTGGCAACGTGCAATTCCGCCCGGGCCGTGTCGACGCCTCCCAGGAACAGACCGATGTCGAGTCGTTTGCTGTGCTCGAGCCACTGGCTGACGGCTTCCGCAATTTCACCAAGGCGCGTTACAGCGTCAAGGCCGAGAAACTGCTGCTGGATAAAGCCCAGTTGCTGACCCTCACCGCGCCGGAACTGACCGTGCTGATCGGCGGCCTGCGGGTGCTCGGTGCCAACCATGGCGGCAGCAAGGACGGCGTGTTCACCGACCAGCCTGGCACCCTGAGCAATGACTTCTTCCGCAACCTGCTGGACATGGGTGTGGAGTGGAAGGCCACCTCGGGCGACAACGAAAGCTTCGAAGGCCGCGACCGCAAGACCGGGCAGGTGAAGTGGACAGGCACCCGTGTGGACTTGGTGTTCGGCTCGCATGCGCAGTTGCGGGCGCTGAGCGAGGTGTATGGCAGCAGCGATGGCAAGGACAAGTTCGTCAAGGACTTCGTTGCGGCTTGGGTGAAGGTGATGGAGCTGGATCGTTTTGATTTGAAATAAACGCGATGACTGGGGCTGCTTTGCAGCCCAATCGCCGGCAAGCCGGCCCCCACAGTTACACCACAAAGCCTGAAGGCGGTGGAGTGCTTGTGGGGGCCGGCTTGTTTGCAATGGGGCAGTGGCCATCGCGCCAATTCCAGGTCGGATAGGTACAAAAGCGTCCTCGTTCGTTCTGCTGCAATGCATCTCAGGCGGCCGGCCTGAAACAGCGTGCTCACAACGACAAGGAACACCGACCATGCAAATGCCCCAGACCCTGAAGATCCGCAACGGCAACAAGGCTAAACCGACCTTTTCCGCACAGGAATACGCCGCCCGCCATGCCCGGCTGCGGGCCTACATGGCCGAGCAGGATATCGAGGCGGCGATCTTCACCTCGTACCACAACGTCAACTACTACAGCGACTTCCTCTACTGTTCGTTTGGCCGCCCTTATGCACTGGTGGTGACCCACGACAAGGTGGTGTCGATCAGCGCCAACATCGACGGTGGCCAACCTTGGCGTCGCACGGTCGGTACCGACAACATCGTCTATACCGACTGGCAGCGCGACAACTATTTTGTGGCCATCCAGCAGGCGCTACCGCTGGCGTCGCGTATCGGCGTGGAGTACGACCACCTCAACCTGCAGAACCATGCCAAGCTCGCTGCCTGCTACCCAAGGGCCGAGCTGCTGGACATCGGTGCGCCCTGCATGCGCATGCGCATGATCAAGTCCGCCGAAGAACAGGCGCTCATTCGCCATGGTGCGCGGGTGGCCGACATTGGCGGTGCGGCGGTGGTCGAGGCGCTGCAGGACCAGGTGCCGGAATATGAAGTGGCACTGCATGCCACCCAGGCGATGATCCGCGAGATCGCCCGCAGTTTCCCCGACAGCGAGTTGATGGACACCTGGACCTGGTTCCAGTCCGGGCTCAACACTGACGGTGCGCACAACCCGGTGACCAGCCGCAAGGTAAACCCGGGCGACATTCTCAGCCTCAACTGCTTCCCGATGATCGCCGGCTACTACACCGCACTGGAGCGTACGTTGTTCCTGGGCCACTGCCCGGACGAGCATTTGCGCCTGTGGCAAGCCAACGTCGAAGTGCACGAGGCAGGGCTCAAGCTGGTGCGCCCGGGCATGCGCTGCTGCGATATCGCCCGCGAGCTGAACGAGATCTTCCTGCGCCATGACCTGCTGCAGTACCGCACCTTCGGCTATGGCCACTCATTCGGCACCCTCAGCCACTACTACGGCCGCGAGGCAGGGCTGGAGCTGCGCGAGGATATCGATACGGTGCTGGAACCGGGCATGGTGGTATCGATCGAGCCGATGATCATGCTGCCCGAAGGGCTGCCGGGGGCAGGGGGCTACCGCGAGCATGACATCCTGATCGTCAATGAAACGGGTGCCGAGAACATCACCAAGTTCCCGTATGGACCGGAGCGCAACATCATTCGCAAATGATGACAGGTGCCGGCCTCTGCGCGAATGAAGAGGCCGGCACAAACAACACAATAACAACTAACTGTATGACCTTCAGACCCTGCCTCCAATTAGAAGAACCAGAGGGTATCCGTCATGTCCAGCACCACCCTGAAT
>RCUL01001162.1_pt1 | contig 10624 bp, 7 predicted proteins | sample 2167521 | NCBI WGS metagenome assembly RCUL01 (sample SAMN09932745, study PRJNA488358) | compost metagenome | feature: garden; material: soil; isolation source: compost soil in acetic acid-enriched culture | place: Germany: Experimental Botanical Garden Goettingen | collected 2016-01-27 | reverse complement strand
TGCGATTGAAAACGGTATTTCTACGTCAACTTGATAAAAGAACCAACATCATGGCTTCGATCAGCGTTGAACCCTGCACCTTTGCCCTGTTTGGCGCCCTTGGCGACCTGGCCTTGCGCAAGCTGTTTCCGGCGCTCTACCAGCTCGACCGGGCCGGCTTGTTGCACGCCGACACCCGGGTGCTGGCCCTGGCCCGCGAGCCGGGCAGTGTCGATGAGCACCTGGCGTCGATCGAGGCGCACCTGCAGGAGTTCGTGCCTGCCGGGCAGATCGAGGCGCCGGTGCTGCAGCGCTTTCTGGCGCGCCTGACCTACCTGCACGTGGATTTCCTCAAGGCCGAGGACTACCAGGCCCTGGCCGAACAGGTCGGCAGCGACAGCCAGCTGATCGCCTATTTCGCCACCCCGGCGGCGGTGTATGGCGGCATTTGCGAGAACCTCGACAAAGCCGGCCTCAGCGCCCGTACCCGGGTGGTGCTGGAAAAACCCATCGGCCATGACCTGGAATCCTCACGGCGGGTCAACGACGCCGTGGCCCAGTATTTTCCGGAAAACCGCGTTTATCGTATCGACCACTACCTGGGCAAGGAGACGGTGCAGAACCTCATTGCCCTGCGCTTTGCCAACAGCCTGTTCGAAACCCAGTGGAACCAGAACTCGATCTCCCACGTGGAAATCACCGTCGCCGAGAAGGTCGGCATCGAAGGGCGCTGGGGCTATTTCGACAAGGCCGGGCAACTGCGCGACATGATCCAGAATCACCTGTTGCAGTTGCTCTGCCTGATTGCCATGGACCCGCCCAGCGACCTCTCGGCCGACAGCATCCGTGACGAGAAGGTCAAGGTGCTCAAAGCCCTGGCGCCGATCAAGGGCGAGGGCCTGAGCACCCAGGTGGTGCGCGGCCAGTACATTGCCGGCTACAGCGAAGGCAAGCCGGTGCCCGGTTACCTGGAAGAAGACAACGCCAACGCCCAGAGCGACACCGAAACCTTCGTCGCCCTGCGTGCCGACATCCGCAACTGGCGCTGGGCCGGCGTGCCGTTTTACCTGCGTACCGGCAAGCGCATGCCGCAGAAGCTGTCGCAGATCGTCATCCACTTCAAGGAAACCCCGCACTACATCTTCGCCCCGGAACAGCGTTTGCAGATCGGCAACAAGCTGATCATCCGCCTGCAGCCGGACGAAGGTATCTCCTTGCGGGTAATGACCAAGGAGCAGGGTCTGGACAAAGGCATGCAGCTGCGCAGCGGGCCCTTGCAGCTGAATTTTTCCGACACCTGGCGTAGTGCGCGGATCCCCGATGCCTACGAGCGGTTGTTGCTGGAAGTGATGCGCGGCAATCAGAACCTGTTTGTGCGCAAGGATGAAATCGAATACGCGTGGAAGTGGTGCGATCAGCTGATCGCCGGCTGGAAACAGTCGGGCGACGCGCCCAAGCCCTATGCCGCCGGTTCCTGGGGGCCGATGAGCTCGATTGCACTGATTACCCGCGATGGGAGGTCCTGGTATGGCGATATCTGAACTGCAACTGCCGGCGAAGGTCACGGCACGTGATTTCAATACACCCGCGCTGCTGGCTGAAGGGCTGGCCAAGGATGTGGCAGGGCGCCTGAATGCGGCCATTGCCGCCAAGGGCCAGGCCACCCTGGTGGTGTCGGGCGGCCGCAGCCCGGTGGCGTTTTTTGCCGCGCTGCTCAAGCAGCCGCTGGACTGGTCGAAGGTGCTGGTGACCCTGGCCGATGAACGCTGGGTGCCGGTCGAGCATGCCGACAGCAATGCCGGCCTGCTCAAGCGCCATTTGTTGACCGGTCCTGCTGCCAAGGCGCGTTTCCTCAGCCTCTATCGCGCCGCAGGCAGTCTTGAGGCCGCTGCGCAGGAAGCCGATCAGGCCCTGGCCGAACTGCCGGGTATCGACGTACTGGTACTGGGCATGGGCGATGACGGCCATACCGCCTCGCTGTTCCCCAACAGCCCGAACCTTGCCGAAGGTCTCGACCCGAACAGCCCCCGTCGCTGCCTGCCGATGCTGGCGCCGAGCGTGCCGCATCAACGGCTGAGCATGACCCGGGCGCTGCTGGCCCGCGCCGGATTTACCGCCTTGTCGGTGCAAGGCCCGGGCAAACTCGCTACCCTGCGCGCCGCGCTGGCCGGCGATGACCAGGCCGAGATGCCGATTCGTGCCTTCTTACAAGACCCTCTGGATATTTACTGGTGCCCATGAGCCAAGGATCCGCCGTTATGACCACGCATGAACTGAAACAGCCGGGAGCTTCCATGGCCGACAAGATTGCCCGGATCGATCAGATCTGCACCCAGGCGCGCATTCTGCCGGTGATCACCATCGCCCGCGAAGAAGACATCCTGCCTCTGGCCGATGCCCTGGCAGCCGGTGGTATCAAGACCCTGGAAGTGACCTTGCGCTCGTCCCACGGCCTCAAGGCCATCCAGGTGCTGCGCGAGCAGCGCCCGGAGCTGTGCATCGGGGCTGGCACCGTACTCGACCGCAACATGTTTGCTGCCGTGCAGGCGGCTGGCGCGCAGTTCGTGGTCACCCCGGGCATTACCCAGGACTTGCTTGAGGCCGGCGTCGACAGCGACATCCCGCTGCTGCCAGGTATCAGCACACCGTCGGAAATCATGATGGGCTATGCCCTGGGCTACCGGCGCTTCAAGCTGTTTCCGGCTGAGATCAGCGGCGGCGTGGCGGCGATCAAGGCCTATGGCGGCCCGTTCGGCGACGTGCGTTTCTGCCCCACCGGCGGGGTCAACCCGGGCAATGTGAAGGACTACATGGCCCTGGCCAATGTGATGTGTGTGGGCGGTACCTGGATGCTCGACAGCAGCTGGATCAAGAGCCGCGACTGGGCCCGTATCCAGGCCTGCAGTGCCGAGGCCCTGGCACTGCTGGACTGAAACCGAATTCGTTGTGTGCTACACGGCTTTGAGGTGCGCTTGGTCGGCGCACCTTTTTTTTTGCCTGCTCAGAAACTGTCCGAAGTGCTGAAGCTGCCACCACCGCTGCTGCTGGAGGTGGAGAAATCGCTGGAACTCGAACTTGAGCTTGAACTACTGGAACCGGAGCTCGACCAGCTGAACGACGAAGAGCTGCTGGACGAAGAACTGCGCGGCACCAGGCGTCGGCCACTTTGCAGCACGGTTTCCAGCGCGTGCAGGCTGAGGTCGCGGGTCATGTAGTCGGCCAGCAGGCGCTCGATGCTCAAGGTGGTGTAGTAGTTGTAGTCGCTGTCACGGTAATAGTCGGTGCGCAGCGCCCGCTCCAGCTCCTTGGCCCGCTCATAGTCGCGCAGGGCACGGTCATGCTGGTCGCGCAGCTCGGGCAGGCGGTCCTGTACGTCACGCAGGCGCGGGTACAGCTCCTTGAGCTGGGCGGCGATCTTGTCGTCGTTGTTGTCCGGGGTCTTTTGTACTTCGACCAGCAGTTGTTCGATGGTCTGTGCCTGCAGGCGTTCGGTGATGTTCTGACGGATCCGCAGGTAATGCGGGTCCTGTTTACCGGCAAAATTGGCCAATTGCTGGTGTTGCTCGTTGGCCCGGGCCTTGGCGGCGACGATGTGCTTGTTCAGGGTGACGTCTTCGCGGGTCAGCGGGTCCATCCCTGCCGCTGTACGCGCCTGGGCCAGACGCTGGTCGATAGCGTCCTGCAGCCCGGCAATCAGGCTCAGGCGTTCGCCTTGCAGCTCTTCGTTGCGGGTCTGCATGGCCCGCAGCATCAGCTCGTTGTTGCGGTTACCGACAAAGTTGACGCGCTTGGCCAGCTTGTTGTCGAGCCAGCGGTGCAGGAAGTTGTAGCGGTACTGGTCAGTGCCGTAATCGCGCTTGAGCAAGTGGTAGTAGATCGGGTTGGCGCTGTACGAAGGCAGCTTGTCGACGCACTCCTGGCGGATCTCCTGATAGCCGGTAAGCGCTTCGCCGTTGGCCTCTTGCGCGGCCCGCAACTGCTCGCCCAGCTCGCACCAGTCAGGCTCAAGCACCAGTTGATCCTTGACCTGGCGGTCGATGCTCTCAATGCGACTGCGCACGGCGTGCTGGTCGGCCAGCGACACGGCAATATCGGTTTCGACCCGGGCAAGTTCGGCGCGCAGTTGCGCTTCGGCATCCTGGCGTGCCTGCAGTTGCAGCAGGGTGTCCTGGTCCAGGGCCGGTCGATGTTCGAGCTTTAGCGTGGCGATGTTGCTCAGCCGGGTGAGGATGTCCTGTTCCAGGCGCGCTTCCTGATCGCTCAGGGCCGACAGCAGTTGCTCGGCGCTGCGCAGCAAGGCCTCGCTGCTGCGGGCGTTCTGCGCCACGGTGCCGGTGAGGGTAGAAGGGGTCATGTGTTCACCAGTCCATGATCATGTCAGGGTTGCCCGTGGTGCGCTGGTTGAAGCGCAGGGTCAGCGAGTTGGCAGCCTTGCTGCCCATCATGCGGTCATCGATATGGCCATCGTCGAGCTTGTCCACTTTGACCTTGAGGTATTCGGCCTGGCTGACGCGCACGGCGAACAGGCGGCTCCAGCGTTGTTTGCCGGTTTCGGAGCTGGTGACCGGTACTTCAGCGCTGATGCCGCCGGCGTCAGTGGCCTCGACCACCAGGAACCAGCTCTTGCCCTTGTCGGTGTCCTCGCCGCGGTTGCAGCCGGCGGGGTCGTAGCAACGCTCGACCCCGGACTTGATCCCGGTGCGGTCGACGATCTGCAGGGTCAGCGGCACGGCGGCGAAGTCGAGCATCCGCTTGAGGTGTTTGAGCTGATCGCCGGTCTGGCTGACGTCCTCGTTGTGCAGGCTGTTGTTGGCTTGGGCGAGCAGCGCTTGTAGTTGCGCTCGGTCACCGGCGGCCAGCGGCATCGCCTGCAGGCGCTGCTGCAACTGATCGCGCAGGGTGATCTGTTCGAGCCAATAGGAGACTCGATCGATCTCATAATCCAGTTTGCCGACCTGGAAGCCGGCCGCTTTGAGCGTGTCAGTATCCTTGACTTGCAGCAGTTGCTGGTCAGCCGAACTGGCAAGTTCCTTGAGATTGGGGAACGGCTTGAGGCCTTCGGTATAGGCCGGCATCGCCAGGAGCCTGGCCAGTTTATCGCGCTGCTGGTAGATACCTTCTACCGTGGCGAAGCCAGAGCGGGCCGAGGAGATGGCCTGGCGGGCCAGTTTGATCTGCGCCTCACGCTGCGTGACCAGGGTCTTGACGCTGTCGCGGTTGGTCTTGCGCACGAACTGCGGCACATCGCTGGCAAAGGTCTGATCCAGCGGCGGCAATGTTTGCCGGACCTGATCGAGAATGCGGCTGACGGCGACATCGGGCTGGGCCAAAGCCTTTTGCTGCCACTGCTCGAGCTGCTTGTGATTGAGCTGGATCTCGGTGCGCACGTCTTCATCATGCCAGCGCAGGTCACGGGCACTGTTTTCGATCTCGACCGTAATGCCGCTGTCGTGGGCAATGCGTGTGCACTGGGTGATCAGCGCCGCGGCAATGATTGCCAGGAACAGCTTGTAGAGCTGGCCGCGCGCCATCGATGCCTTGCTCAGCAGCTTTTCCCGCCAGCTCAGCGGCGGGGCTTCGAACATCAGCCGGCGGGCGAAGAACTCGCGCACGCCCTGGTCGATCAGCGCCTCGTCGAAGGCGATGTTGTGGCTCTGGTAGTAGTCACGAATACGCGCCGCGACTTCGGCGCGGCGCTTGGGCAGGTTCAGGTGTTCCTGGAGCTGCATCTGCTGGTGGCGCAATTCGTCGACGAACGCCATCGCTCCGAGCTGTTCGGAGAGTGGGATGCTGGTCATCAGGCCGCCTTGCTGAGCAGCGCGGCGAATTTACGCTTGGCATCCTCGACCGCGGCAGCGATGTCGCGCGAAGCGTTGCTCGACTCGGCCCGGTAGGTTTCGGTGAGGCTGTTCATGTCGGTCTGGAACGACAGCGTGGCGTCGGCCAGCGCGCGTACCGAATCGACCTTGATGGTCGAGCCGTAGCTGGCCTTGACCGCAGCTTCGAGCTGCTGGTTGCCGGTACTGCCGAGAGCTTCGAGGCCCTTGCTGATGCCATCGGTGGTGGCATTGAGGGTATGGGTCGCCTCGGCCAGGCCGCTGTTGGCGGTGAATGACACGGCAAGGCCGGTAAGCACCACTTCGTTGGTCGAGAAGAACGAGACCATGCGCTGGTACTGGCGCTCCTTGATCACGTGTACCTGGTTGATGCGGGCGAAGACCATCTCGGCAGTGTTGTAGCCGACCTTGAGGTCATCGGCGATGTCCTTGACGATCTGGTAGCGCTTGTCTTCGTCCTGCAGGGCACGCACGGCTTCGTCGCGGCGCAGTTCCAGCGCGGCACGTTCGGCCGGCTCGGCCGATTCGGCGGCGGCGACTTGCTGGTTTGCCTCATTCAGTTCGGCCGTGCGCTGTTCCAGGGCCTGGCCGGCAATGGCCAGCACCTGCTGGGCTTCGACCTCTGCAGCCTTCATGGCCATGCGAAAGTCCATGTAGGACTCAAGGATCACCGTCTCGCGACTGATCTGGTCGTTGGCCGACTTACACACCTGCAGGTAGTTGTCGCGAATGTCGTTGAAGCGGCTGGGGATCGAGCCACGGCGCACGTTCATCCAGGCCAGCTTGAGTTTTTCCATGCTGTCCAGGCGCCCGTCGTCCATCCAGCCGGCCATGGCCGCGGCGTCTTCGCGGATCGAGGTGAAGCTCTGGGTGATGTCCATGAAGCGGGTGGAGATGTCCATGCCCTCGATCTGCTCGCGGACCATGCTGTTGAAAGCGGTGGATTGCTGCAGGACCGCAGCGATCGAGGTGACCTTGCTGCTGTCGTACTGCGCCACGCGGTCGAGCAGCATCAGCACGGGGGCGTCCTGGACAGGGCGCAGGAGGTTGATGCCGATGGTGCGCAGGCCGCTCAGTGCCCGCTCGAGGTAGTTGCTCATCGAGTGTCCTTTCATGATGTGCGCGCAGCGCAGGGTAAAGCGAGGAAGGGAGTATACCGGGGGTTGCCGTCAAGCTGACCGACGATTTTTCTCGGGCGCAAACGAAAGTGCCCGCCTCCGGATGGAGGCGGGCACTCGGTTGCAGCTCAGCGTATGGCTCAGGCCGCCTTGGCTGCCTGCTGGCTCAACGAACGGTTCAGGGCGCTGAACAATGCCTTGAAGCTGGCAGTGGTGATGTTTTCATCGATACCCACGCCGTGCACAGGGCGGCCACCGGCGACGCGCAGTTCAATGTAGGCCGCCGCCTTGGCGTTGGTGCCGGCACCAATGGCGTGCTCGTTGTAGTCCATGATTTCCACGGCGATCGGCAAGCCGGCCACCAGGGCCTCGAGGGCACCGTTGCCCTTGCCGCGCCAGTGCAGGGTGGTCTCGCCTTCACCGGCGACTTCCACTTCCACCGCACTGTGGCCGTTCTCTTCCTGCAGTCGATGGCTGACCATCGCGTACGGCGAGTTGGCCTGCAGGTACTCGCGGTGCAACAGCGAGTGGATCTGCTGGGCAGTCATCTCCAGGCCCAGGCGGTCGGTTTCACCCTGTACCACCTGGCTGAACTCGATCTGCATGCGCCGTGGCAGGCTGATGCCGTATTCCTGTTCGAGCAGGTAGGTGATGCCACCCTTGCCCGACTGGCTGTTGACGCGGATCACCGCCTCGTAGCTGCGGCCGATGTCGGCCGGGTCGATCGGCAGGTACGGCACTTCCCACTTGGCGTCATCCTTCTGCTGGGTGAAGCCTTTGCGGATGGCGTCCTGGTGCGAGCCGGAGAACGCGGTGTGAACCAGGTCGCCAACGTACGGATGACGCGGGTGCACCGGAATCTGGTTGCACTCCTCGACCACCTTGCGCACGCCGTCGATGTCGGAGAAATCCAGCTCAGGGTCGATGCCCTGGGTGTAAAGGTTCAACGCCAGGGTCACCAGGTCGACGTTGCCGGTACGCTCGCCGTTGCCGAACAGGCAGCCTTCGACACGGTCGGCGCCGGCCATCAGGCCCAGTTCGGTAGCGGCCACGCCGGTGCCGCGGTCGTTGTGGGTGTGCAGGCTGATGATCACGCTGTCGCGGCGGTTGACGTTACGGCCGAACCACTCGATCTGGTCGGCGTAGATGTTCGGCGTCGAGACTTCGACGGTGGCCGGCAGGTTGAGGATGATCTTGTGCTCAGGGCTAGGGTTCCACACCTCGATCACCGCATCGCAGACTTCCTTGGCGAATTCCAGTTCGGTGGCGCTGAAGGTCTCTGGCGAGTATTGGAAGGTCCACTGGGTTTGCGGCTGCTGGGCGGCGTATTTGACGAACAATTTCGCCGCGTTCACCGCGATGTCTTTCACGCCTTGCTTGTCCTGGTTGAAGACAATGCGGCGGAACGACGGGCTGGTGGCGTTGTACAGGTGGACGATGGCCTTTTTCGCGCCGCGCAGGGATTCGAACGTACGAGCGATCAAATCTTCACGGGCCTGGGTCAGCACCTGGATGGTGGTGTCGTCCGGAATATGGCCGTCTTCGATCAGGGTACGGACGAAGTCGAAGTCGGTTTGCGAAGCGGACGGGAACGAGGCTTCGATTTCTTTCACGCCAACGCTGACCAGGGTCTTCCAGAAGCGCAGCTTCTTCGCCGCATCCATTGGCTCGATCAACGACTGGTTGCCATCGCGCAGGTCCGAACTGCACCAGATCGGCGCTTCGGTGATGGTCTTCGAAGGCCAGGTGCGGTCAGGCAAGTTGACGGTCGCGAAGGCGCTGTATTTTTTCGAAGGGTCTTTGAGCATGGTCATGAAAGCAATCCTTGAATGTGCGGCCTGGAAAGGTGGCCTGCCGAACGAAAACGAGATGAAAAGGCGAGGCGACGCGATTCAGCTTGGTAGTCGTGCACTGACCAGGCAGAGGCTGCGATGTTGACGAAGCAGGATGAGGGTCTGAAAGGTTTTCATGGCTTCAACCCTAACCAGTGGGGTTAAAGATGGCAAGCCTTGCGAAAAAATTGAGATAAATGCTTAAAAAACGAGAATTGTCGAGATTTTATGGCGCTTCATGAATGAAAAGACCGCGCCAGTTGCGCGGTCTTTTTTAATAGCGCAACTCAGCCCTCAGGGCTGGAAGGCACCGATGAAAATGGCCGGATCGACCCGCGCATCATTGAGGCTGACGTTCCAGTGCATGTGCGGGCCTGTGGCACGGCCGGTCGAACCTACCCGGCCAACCACGGCGCCGCGGCTAAGCTGCTGGCCGGGTTTTACGTCGATCTTCGACATGTGGCAGAACATGCTGATAAAGCCCTGGCCATGGTCGACGAACACCGTGTTGCCATTGAAGAAGTAGTTGCCGACAAGGATGACCTTGCCGTTGGCCGGGGTCTTGATTGGCGTGCCGGCGGGTACCGCAAAATCCAGGCCTGCGTGCGGATTGCGTTCTTCGCCATTGAAGAAACGGCGCACGCCGAACTTGCTCGACAGCGGGCCGCTGACCGGCTTGTCGAGGATCAGGTTGCTCGGCAGGTTGGGGCTGAAGCTGCGGTAGGCCTTGATCTGCTCGGCAAGCTCGGCATCGATGCGCTTGAGGTCGGCCGGGTCGGGGTTGACCTGGCGCTTGTTCTTCAGGGTGATGCGCTGCTCCGGGTACTTTTTGCTGCCGACGGTAAAGTTCAGGGTGCGCGTGCCCTCGGTGAGCTGTGCGGTACCGGGCTTTTGCGTCAGCGGCAGGCCAACGATGGCCAGCCAGCGGTCCTGCTCCTTGACCACCAGCACCGGCTTGCCATCAAAGCGCGCGCTCGGTGCCGCGGCGGCCGGGCCAAGGTCGATGACCGCCACACCGCCGGGTACCGGCTTGTTCAGTTGGCGGGTGATGTAGCTGGCCTGGGCACTGCTGGCGAACATCAGGCACAGCAGCAACAGCGGGGCAAACAGACGGGGCATGATTCAATCCAGTAAAGAAAGCGTGACCGGAGTCAGGTGATTGTCTTCGACCCGTACCTGCAGTTCGCCTTCGCCCAGGCGGGCAGTCAGGCGTTGTCCGTTGTGGGTCTGGGCGGCATTGCGGATGGCTTGGCCGCGCTCGTCGAGGAGGATGCTGTAGCCACGGCCCAGGGTCGCCAGGGGGCTGACCACGTGCAGGGTCTGGACCTGGGCTTGCAGGCGCTGGCGGCGGTCCTTGAGCGTGTCGCGCATGGCCCGCGGCAGGCGTTCGGCGAGGCTGTCCAGGCGTTGCTTGAGCAGGGCCAGGGTGCGTCCGGGGTGTTGCGCGGCCAAGCGCGTGTCCAGGCGCGCGAGGCGTTCGCGGCGCTGGTTCAGACGCTGCTCGAAGGCGCGGCGCAGGCGCATGTCCAGATCGTCCAGGCGCTGGGCCTGTTGGCGCAGGCGTTCGCCCGGGTGGCGCAGGCGCCGGGTCAGGCTGTCCAGGCGCAGGCGGTCGTGCATCAGGCGGCTTTGAATGCGCAGCAACAGGCGGCGCTTGAGGCTGTCGATACGCCGTTGCAGGTCGCTGCTGTCCGGGGCCAGCAGCTCGGCGGCGGCAGACGGCGTCGGGGCGCGCACGTCAGCGACGAAGTCACTGATCGAGACATCGGTTTCATGGCCGACGGCGCTGACGATCGGCGTCTTGCAGGCGGCGATGGCGCGGGCCACGGCTTCTTCGTTGAAGCACCAGAGGTCTTCC
>RCUL01001161.1_pt1 | contig 10625 bp, 8 predicted proteins | sample 2167521 | NCBI WGS metagenome assembly RCUL01 (sample SAMN09932745, study PRJNA488358) | compost metagenome | feature: garden; material: soil; isolation source: compost soil in acetic acid-enriched culture | place: Germany: Experimental Botanical Garden Goettingen | collected 2016-01-27 | reverse complement strand
CGCAATTGCATGAGCACGTGATGCAAGGCGACATGATGAAAATGCAGCACGTACCAAGCGTGGAAGTGCCCGCCGGTGGCGAGGTCACTTTCGCACCGATGGCCTATCACGTGATGTTGCTGGGTCTCAAGGACCGCAGCCTGCTGGTTGACGGCAAGCGCTTCCCCATGACGCTGCACTTCGAGAAAGCCGGTGACGTGACGGTCGAAGTCGCGGTGCAGAAGCAGGCGCCGGACGGCATGCAAGCGCACATGCACAATCCATAATCGCCTGAACTGAAAACGCCCATGCGCCCGCTTAGCGCCAGGTCATCCAGGCCACGCAGTCAGGCATTGAGCCTGACACGCGGCAGCTGGATCAGCCTGTTCGCCATGCTGATGATCTTTATCGGTCCGCTGATTTCCCAGTCGATGCCGATGGATTCGCGCGCCATGTCGATGAGCATGCCTGCAGGTATGAGCATGGACATGTCGGCGATGGAGCATGCCGACCACGGCAAGCAAACCTCTGCCGAGCATTGCCCGCCTGCCCCGGGGCACCATGTGCTGTGGGAAAAGTGCGGCTATTGCAGCCTGCTGTTCAATTGCCCGGCGCTGACCGGTGGCGTGTCCTTCGCCAACTTCGTCACTCCACCTGTCAACACCTTCACCACGCCCTCTCCGCGCCTGGGCCATGCCCGGCTAACCGTCTTCCCCGGCGCCCGCACCCGCGCCCCGCCTTCCGTCGCGTAAACACCCACCTCCGATCTCACACGGTCCGCAAGACAACCCAAGCAACCGGTGGGAGCGGGCTTGCCCGCGAAGAGGGAGTGTCAGTCAACGTTGATGTCGCCTGGCACACTGCTTTCGCGAGCAAGCCCGCTCCCACAGGGAAAGCTTCAGGCTGCCGGCCGTGTCGTTTACGACTGTTCGATGGAAATTTCATGTCCAGGTTTTCTGCTGACACAGGCTTGAGCCCAGCTCAAGTCTCCATGGCCCAAAACGAATCCGGCATTCGTTTCAGGCACGCCACTGCAATTTTGTGCAGTGCATTGCTGGCGCCTTCCGCGCTGGCCGATGAACACGCCGGTCACACTGAAGAACTGAGTCCGACGGTGATTACCGCCGTTGCCCCCAGCTCGCCATTGACCATCGTCACCAACCCCAAGGACCCGCGCCAACCGGTGCCGGCCAGCGACGGCTCGGATTATCTGAAAACCATTCCGGGCTTCGCCCAAGTGCGCAACGGCGGCACCAACGGCGACCCGGTGCTGCGCGGCATGTTCGGCTCGCGCCTGAACATCCTCACCAACGGCGGCATGATGCTTGGCGCCTGTCCTGGGCGGATGGACGCGCCGACCTCCTACATTTCGCCGGAAACCTACGACAAGCTGACCGTGATCAAAGGCCCGCAAACCGTGCTTTGGGGGCCGGGCGCTTCGGCCGGCACCATCCTGTTCGAGCGCGAGCCGGAAAGCTTCGGCGAACTCGGCACGAGGGTGAATGCCAGCGTACTGGCCGGCTCCAACGGGCGCTTCGACAAACTGGTGGACGCCGCTGCCGGCGGGCCACTGGGCTACGTGCGGGTAATCGGCAACACCGCACATGCAGACGACTACCAGGACGGCAACAACGACACCGTCCCATCGCGTTACGACAAATGGAACGGCGACGTCGCACTCGGTTGGACCCCGGATGCCGATACCCTGCTGGAGCTGACCGCCGGCAAGGGTGACGGTGAAGCGCGCTACGCCGGGCGCAGCATGGACGGTTCGCAGTTCCTGCGCGAAAGCCTCGGCCTGCGCTTCGAGAAATCCAGCATCGGCGATGTGCTGGATACAGTCGAGGCGCAGGTCTACTACAACTACGCCGACCACGTGATGGACAACTACACCCTGCGCACGCCGTCCGGCACCGGCATGATGGCCGGCCCCATGGCCTCCAACGTCGACCGCCGCACCCTCGGCGCACGGATCAAGGCCACCTGGCGCTGGGCTGATGTGCAGCTGATCAGCGGCATCGACGCACAGACCAACGAGCATCGCCAGCGCGGTGCCATGGGTGTCGACACCTACAAGGACCTGCCCTACACCAAGGATGCCGACTTCCATAACTACGGTGTGTTCGGCGAACTGACCTGGTACGCCGCCGACCGTGACCGCTTGATCAGCGGCGCACGCCTGGACCGCGCCTCGGTCAAGGACTATCGGCAGACCATCGGCTCGGGAATGATGACCCGCCCGAATCCGACCGCCGACGACACCCGCGCCGATACCCTGCCAAGCGGCTTCATCCGCTACGAGCATGACCTGGCCGACAGCCCGACCACCTTGTACGCGGGCCTCGGTCACACCCAGCGGTTCCCGGATTACTGGGAGCTGTTTTCACCCAAGTCCGGCCCCGCCGGTTCGGTGAATGCCTTCGATTCGATCAAGCCGGAAAAAACCACCCAGCTCGATTTCGGCCTGCAATACAAGACCGAAACACTCCAAGCCTGGGCCTCGGGTTACGTCGGGCAGGTGCGCGATTACATCCTGTTCAACTACACCCCGACGATGATGGGCACGACCTCGCAAGCCGAGAACATCGACGCACGAATCATGGGCGGCGAACTGGGCGCCGCGTACAGCCTCACCGAACACTGGAAAGCCGACGCGACCCTGGCCTACGCCTGGGGCAAGAACAGCAGCGATGGCAGTGCATTGCCGCAGATGCCGCCGCTGGATGCCCGTTTCGGCCTGACCTACAGCGAAGACAACTGGAGCGCCGGCGCACTGTGGAGAGTGGTCGCCGCGCAAAACCGCATCGACCAGAACAAGGGCAACGTGGTCGGCAAGGACTTCGACAAGACGCCGGGCTTCGGCGTGTTCTCCCTCAACGGTGCCTATCGGATCAACAGCAACTGGAAGGTCAGCAGCGGCGTCGACAACCTGTTCGGCAAGGCTTACGCCGAGCACTTGAACCTGGCAGGGAACGCCGGTTTCGGCTACCCCGCCAATGACCCGCAAGCCATCAAGGAGCCGGGGCGCACGCTCTGGACCAAGGTGGATATGAGCTTTTAAGAGCATCGCGGGCAAGCCCGCTCCCACATGGACAATGTTGAACCTGTGGGAGCGGGCTTGCCCGCGATCGGTTGCGCAGCAACCGTAAAACAAACAACTAAAAAATCCAGCCAAGCGGAGCACACGTGATGAAACAGCCCAAAGTGAATTTCTACAACCTGGCCTGGCGCTGGCATTTCTATGCCGGATTGTTCGTTGCGCCATTCATGGTGATGCTGGCCCTGACCGGCACCATTTACCTGTTCAAGCCGCAACTCGATTCGCTGATGTACAGCAGCCTGCTCAACGTGCCGGCCGGTCATCACACTGTCCCGGCCGACGACCTGCTCAAGCGGGTAAAAGATGCGTATCCCCAGGCCACGATCAAACAGTACCTGCCACCGGTCAATGCCGAACGCAGCGCCCAGTTCGTCGTGCTCAACGACGGCAACGAGCTGAACGTTTTTGTCGATCCGTACCACGGCGACATCCTCGGCGAGCAAGACGCCAAGAAGAACCTGCAAGCCATTGCGCGCGCGATTCACGGCGAGCTGATGATCGGCACCGTCGGCGATCGGCTGATCGAACTGGCCGCCGGTTGGGGTGTGGTGCTGGTGGTGTCCGGGGTATTCCTGTGGTGGCCGCGCGGTCAGGCCGCCGGCATTCTGTGGCCACGCCTGAGCAGTCGCGGGCGGGTGCTTTGGCGTGACTTGCATGCCGTCACCGGATTCTGGGGCGCCTCCCTGCTGCTGGTGATGCTGCTCAGCGGCATGACCTGGACCGGCTTCTGGGGCCAGCAATACGCTGCCGTGTGGAACGTCTTTCCGGCGGCAATGTGGGACAACGTACCGAAGTCCGACGTCGAGGCGCGCAGCCTCAACAGCGCCACCCGCCAGACCGTGCCCTGGGCCATGGAAAACACGCCGATGCCAATGTCCGGCGACCACGCCGAGCACATGGCCCACGACGGTGCGCACGCCGGCCCCGCAGCGCCGACTATCAGCCTGCAAGACGTACAAAACATCGCTACGCAGAGTAAGGTCGAACCGGGCTACAGCATCACTTTTCCGAAATCCGCAACCGGCGTGTTCACCATCTCGGTGTTCGCCGACGACCCGCGCAATGACGCCACGTTGCACATCGACCAGTACACCGGCAAGGTTCTTGCCGATGTGCGTTTCGAGCACTACGGCGCCGTCGCCCGCGCCACGGAAATCGGCGTGATGCTGCACGAAGGCAAGATGTTCGGCACGCTCAATCAAATCATCGTTTTGCTGATCTGCCTGATGATCCTGCTCAGCGCGGTCAGCGGCGTGGTGATCTGGTGGAAGCGTCGTCCGCAAGGAAAACTCGGCGTGCCGCCGCTGCGCCACGACCTGCCGAAATGGAAAACCGCCATGGTGATCATGTTCGCCCTCGCGGTGGCCTTCCCGTTGGTGGGCGCTTCGCTGGTGGTGGTGTGGGTGCTGGATCGTGTGCTGCTGTCGCGTTTTACCCGGCAGACTGAGAACGCCTCATCTTCATCATGAAACAGCTGAGATGCGCGGGGCTCAAGGGGCTGTAAACTCCCCCGCACGTCACCCTCTAGCATCAAGGGTGTCCTTTCGGGCCTCTTCGCGAGCAAGCCCGCTCCCACAGGATTCACGCAACTCCTGTGGGAGCGGGCTTGCTCGCGAAGAGGCCATCAGCTTCACCTCAAGAGTAACGGCATGACCTCGCTGCACCTCACCAACCTCACCTGGTCCCCACTGGGCCACGGCCATTGCCACCATCAGTTCCAGCTGCGTGATGCCTCCGTGCACGTGGCCGCGGGTGAGTTCGTCGGGTTGATCGGCCCCAACGGCAGTGGCAAGACCAGCCTGTTGCGTTGTGCCTGGCGCTTCAGCAAGCCGGAGCACGGCGAGGTCAGGCTCGATCACCAGAATGTCTGGAAACAGTCTTCACGCTGGTGTGCGCAACGCATCGCCGTGGTCTTGCAGGAGTTCCCCGACGCCTTCGGCCTGACCGTCGAGGAAGTGGTCGCCATGGGCCGCACGCCGCACAAAGGCCTGTTCGATGGCGACACGCTCGAGGACTCGACACTCATTCATCAGGCGCTGGAGTCCGTCGGCCTCAAGGGCTTCGATGACCATGAGTTCGCCACCCTCTCAGGCGGTGAAAAACAGCGGGTAATCCTCGCCCGCGCCCTGGCCCAGCAACCGCAACTGCTGATCCTCGACGAGCCGACCAACCACCTCGACCCACGCTATCAGCTTGAGCTGTTGAAGTTGGTCAAGCACCTGAACATAGGCACCCTGGCGAGCATCCACGACCTCAACCTGGCGGCGGCTTTTTGTGATCGACTGTACGTGATCAACCATGGCCGCATCGTCGCCAGCGGCACGCCGCAAGAGGTGCTCACCACCGCCCTGCTGCGCAATGTGTTTGGCGTCGAAGCGCTTATCGATGACCATCCGCTGCACGGCTACCCACGAATCACCTGGATAACCCAACCATGAATTTGCGTTCCCTGCTGCGCTCCGGCCTCTGCCTCGTGATGCTGTCGATCAGCGCCCAGGCCTTGGCCGAAGCCACCCATTACCCGCTGACAGTCAAAAGCTGCAACCGCGAGGTGACCTTCACCCAAGCACCGCAACACGCCCTCAGCCACGACATCAACATGACCCAGATGATGCTCGCCCTCGGCCTCAAGCCACGGATGGCCGGCTACAGCGGCGTCAGTGGCTGGAAGGCCGTGACACCCGACATGCAGTCGCTGCTCGACGGTCTGCCGGAGCTGGCGGCCAAGTACCCGTCGGTGGAAACCCTGCTCGATGCCAACGTCGATTTCCTCTTCGCCGGCTGGGACTACGGCATGCGTGTCGGCGGCGATCTCACTCCGCAGACCCTGCAACCGCTGGGCATCAATGTGTATGAGCTGAGCGAATCCTGCGCCTTCGTGATGAAGCGCCCACCGGCCAGCCTCGAAGACACCTACAACGACCTGCGCAACCTCGGCAGGATCTTCGACGTGCAGGACCGCGCCAATGCCCTGGTCGCCCACATGCAGGCGCAAGTGGCCAACATTCGCAAAACCCTGCCCGCGCAAAGACCGCGGGTCTTCCTGTACGACAGCGGCGAAGACCGGGCCATGACCTCAGGTCGCCTGGGCATGCCGCAAGCGCTGATCGACGCTGCGGGCGGGCGCAACATCCTGGAGGATGTCGACGCAAGCTGGACCCGGGTCAACTGGGAAAGCGTGGTCGAACACAATCCACAGGTGATCGTGATCGTCGACTACAGCGAAATCACTGCCGAACAGAAGATTCAGTTCCTGCTGGCCAACAAGGCCCTGCAATCAGTGGACGCGATCAAGCACCGGCGCTTCATCGTCATCCCGTACGTACAGGCCACGCCGGGCATCGATAACGTGCTGGCGGTCGCCACCCTGGCCAAGGGCTTTCACAGCGAATGATCAACCGTCGCTACGCCCTGTTGCTGATCGTCCTCGGTACCCTGTTGCTGGTGTCGTGCGTAGTGTCCCTGGGTTTCGGCCCGGCGCGGGTACCGCTGGACGTGGTGTGGCGCATCCTGCTGCACAAGCTGTTCGGTTTCGGTGTGCAACACTGGAGCCCCGGGCAGGAGCATATCGTCTGGCTGATCCGCGTCCCGCGCATGCTGCTCGGCGCATTGGTGGGCGCCGGGCTGGCTTTGATCGGCGCCGTGCTGCAAGCGGTGACGCGTAACCCGCTGGCGGACCCGCATTTACTCGGTGTCACGTCCGGCGCGACGTTAGGCGCGGTGATCGTGGTGTTGCATGTGGGAGAAATCGTTGGCCTGCTGACCTTGCCGATCGCCGCCTTCATCGGTGCATTGCTGAGCATGCTGGTGGTGCTGATGATCGCCAGCCGCCACGGGCGCCTCGACAGTGATCGCCTGTTGTTGTGCGGCGTGGCGGTGTCGTTCGTGATGATGGCGATCGCCAATTTGTTGCTGTTCCTGGGCGACCATCGAGCCAGTTCGGCGGTGATGTTCTGGATGCTCGGTGGACTCGGGCTGGCGCGCTGGGAATTGCTGGCGGTACCGACCGCCAGTGTGTTGTTCGGGCTGGTCTTGCTGCTGGGCATGGCGCGACCGTTGAATGCGCTGATGGCCGGTGAGCAGACGGCAGTGACCCTGGGCCTGAATGCGCGCACCGTGCGCCTGCGGGTATTTCTGATTGCATCGCTGATGACCGGGGTGCTGGTGTCGATCAGCGGCTCGATCGGTTTTGTCGGGCTGATGGTGCCGCACATCGCGCGGCGTCTGGTCGGGGGTGAACACCGAAGAGTGCTACCAGTGTGCGTGTTGCTCGGCAGCGTGTTTCTGGTCTGGGTCGACGTCGCGGCCCGGACGATGATCGCGCCCGAAGACTTGCCCATCGGGGTGGCCACGGCGGCGATTGGCGGGTTGTTCTTCATCGGTTTGATGCGACGTCGTTAACGCTATGTTTAATTAAAACAAACTTCAAAACTGCATCTATGCCTGGAAAAACCTCGTATTGAGTTAGCACTTAACAAATCCATTACCACGCTCATACTCCGCTCCCGCGAGTTGAATAATAAAAAATACTCGCGCACTTCAATGGCGATTATTCCTACACCTTAATCGTCACAACTCCTACAAGAGCGGAGAGAGGTAAACATGTTAAAAAAACTCATCATATCCACCGTACTTGTTTCAACGCCTGCATGGGCAGCCAAGCCACCCTTTACTGGCGTTGACTACAGCGGCCGATATCAATGCACCGGGATGGACAGCCATATCGGTGCGTTTGAAGGTGTTGTCGACATGAAACTCAATGCCGAACAAAGTACCGGCGAACATGGCGCCTACGGTATTACCCTGACGTTGCCCGACAACTCCCGGTATGACGGCTTTGCCGCCGCCAACTCGAGTTCCCTGGCGATTTACTTTGCCCATACGGATCCGTCGCTCAAGGACTACGGTGTCGGGATAGCGAACATCGCTTCCACGCCTGACGGAAAAACTTCATTCACCAAGTACTACTACGGCCCGGAGTACAAAGGTGGCGGACATGGTTTTGAAACCTGCATCAAAAGCTGAGCTGATGCGCCGCTGACCTTGTGGGAGCGGGCTTGCTCGCGAAGAGGGTGTGTCAGACAACATCAATGGCATCTGAAACACCGCATTCGCGAGCAAGCCCGCTCCCACAATCGATTGTTGTTGCTCACACAATCTGCGCCCCAATCTGGCGCAACGCTTCGCACCAACACGCCTGCCGCGATCCTTCCTGGTGCGTCATCAATCCGCATAACCGCTCTAAAACGCTATTCCCCTACCTTTCCCCGACCGGGCACAGCCCTTGCTAAAGACCCTTCAGTAGTCCGCATCTGCCAACCAAGAAAATTCATAAGTTCATGGAGATCGCACAATGAAGCGTCGCAGTTTGATCAAGGCTTTCACACTCTCGGCAAGCATCGCCGCGATGGGCATGACCTGGACTGTCCAGGCCGCCGAGACCATCAAGGTCGGTATTCTGCATTCGTTGTCCGGGACCATGGCGATCTCCGAAACGTCATTGAAAGACATGGCGCTGATGACCATCGACGAGATCAACGCCAAGGGCGGCGTGAACGGCAAGATGCTGGAGCCGGTGGTGGTCGACCCGGCGTCGAACTGGCCGCTGTTCGCCGAAAAGGGTCGTCAGTTGCTGACCCAGGACAAGGTCGCCGTGGTGTTCGGTTGCTGGACTTCGGTGTCGCGCAAATCGGTACTGCCGGTGTTCGAAGAGCTCAATGGCCTGCTGTTCTACCCGGTGCAGTACGAAGGCGAAGAGATGTCGCCGAACGTGTTCTACACCGGCGCCGCGCCGAACCAGCAGGCGATCCCCGCCGTTGAATACCTGATGAGCGAAGAAGGCGGCAGCGCCAAGCGCTACTTCCTGCTCGGCACCGACTACGTCTACCCGCGCACCACCAACAAGATCCTGCGTTCGTTCCTGCACTCCAAAGGTGTGGCCGACAAGGACATCGAAGAGGTCTACACCCCCTTCGGTCACAGCGACTACCAGACCATCGTCGCCAACATCAAGAAGTTCTCGGCGGGTGGCAAGACCGCCGTCATCTCCACCGTCAACGGCGACTCCAACGTGCCGTTCTACAAAGAGCTGGCCAACCAGGGCCTGAAAGCCACCGACGTTCCGGTCGTGGCGTTCTCGGTCGGCGAAGAAGAATTGCGCGGCATCGACACCAAGCCACTGGTGGGCAACCTCGCGGCGTGGAACTACTTCGAATCGGTCGAGAATCCGGTGAACAAGAAGTTCGTCGATGACTGGAAGGCCTACGCGAAGAAACACAACCTGCCAGGCGCCGACAAGGCCGTGACCAACGACCCGATGGAAGCCACTTATGTCGGCATCCACATGTGGGCGCAAGCGGCGGAAAAAGCCAAGTCCACCGACGTCGACAAAGTCCGCGAAGCCCTGGCCGGCCAGACCTTTGCTGCGCCGTCCGGTTACACGCTGACCATGGACAAGACCAATCACCACCTGCACAAACCGGTGATGATCGGCGAGATCCAGGCTGACGGTCAGTTCAACGTGGTGTGGCAGACCGAAGGGCCGATCCGCGCCCAGCCGTGGAGCCCGTTCATCCCGGGCAACGACAAGAAGCCGGAGTATGCGGTGAAGAGCAACTGAGCCACTGGGTGTCGGGCCCAAGCATTCGGGCCTGACACAAATCCCTGTGGGAGCGAGCCTGCTCGCGATGACGGCGGCACATTCAACATTTCTGTGACTGAACAACCGCTATCGCGAGCAGGCTCGCTCCCACAATGTCCGCGTCAAGGCGACTATCTATGCCCACCGCCCTTTATCGTCTCATCTTCGCCATCGCATTTTTACTGCCGATGGCCACTCACGCCGGCGACGCCGAAGACTTCGTCGCCGCCAATCCCGTGCAGCAAGCCAGGCTGCTGGAAACCTGGGCGGCGCAGCCCGATCCGGCCCGTATCGAACTGATCAACGCCCTGCAACAAGGCGAATTGACCGTCGACGGCCAGCCGAAAACCCTGCGCCTGAACAACCGCCTGCGGGGTCTGATCGACACCGCGTTGGCCAGTCATCAATTGCTCGCCGCCGACGCCAAACTCCGTCTGAGCGCTGCGCAGCAACTACAGAAAAGTGCCAAGCCGGCGCAGTTGAAATTCCTCGACCAACAACTGGAGGGCGAAAAGGACGAAGGCGTTCACGCCGCACTGAGCCTGGCTCTGGCCAACCTGCAACTGGTGGATGCCGACCCGGCTGTACGGCTGGCCGCTGTGCGCTTGCTCGGCGAAACCGGCGACCCGCTGGCCCGCACCCGCCTCGAAGGCTTGCTCGTACCTGGCGTAGAAGCCGATGCCAATGTACGCACGGCGGCCGAAACCAGCCTGGCTCAAGTCAAACGCAAACTGCTGGTCGGCGAAATGCTCGGCCAGGCATTCAGCGGTATGTCACTTGGATCGATTCTGCTGCTCGCCGCCCTGGGGCTTGCAATCACCTTCGGCCTGCTCGGCGTGATCAACATGGCCCACGGCGAGATGCTGATGCTCGGCGCCTACTCGACCTATGTGGTGCAACTGATGT
>RCUL01001159.1_pt1 | contig 10630 bp, 9 predicted proteins | sample 2167521 | NCBI WGS metagenome assembly RCUL01 (sample SAMN09932745, study PRJNA488358) | compost metagenome | feature: garden; material: soil; isolation source: compost soil in acetic acid-enriched culture | place: Germany: Experimental Botanical Garden Goettingen | collected 2016-01-27 | reverse complement strand
TGATGATGGCGATCTCGATGTTCGGCGCGATCTTTACCTGGTTCATGATCTTCCTCACTCACTACTGTTTCCGTCGTTTTCATGAACGCAATGGCAACCGTAAATTGTCGTTCCGCATGCGTCTGTTTCCCTACAGCACATTGTTGGGGTTGGTCCTGATGGGGGCCGTGATGGTCACGACCTACTTCACTGAAGCCTTCAAGATGACCCTGGTGTTCGGTGTGCCGTTCTTGCTGGTACTGTCGGTTGTCTACGGCATTTTCTTCAGGAAAACCAAGGCCGTTACGGTGCTCAATCCGCAGCCCAGGGGCTAGACCGAAGGGAGCCCCGCAGTGGCGGGGCTCCTTTGTTTGTAAAGCCCGGCCGAATATCTGTTGACCAGACTGTTTCGTACCAACAGACTTTCCCCTTTTGTGTATTCCTAAAGGTCTGTCTGATGCGTAAGTCATTCACTGTCGTGGCATTAAGCCTTCTTGTATCGCAGTACTCCCTCGCTGGCGAAACCACCAATACGGCTATCGGTGGCGGTGTCGGCGGCGCCCTTGGCAGCGTGGTCGGTCAGGCTGTGGGAGGTAGCACCGGCGCTGCAATCGGAGCCGGCGTCGGTGGCGCGGCCGGGGGCGCAATGACCGCCAAGAGTGGCAAGAAGACCGAGTCCGCTATTGGCGGAGGTCTCGGTGCAGCGGGTGGCCAGGTCATCGGCAACAGTGTCGGTGGTTCCACCGGCGGCCTGATCGGTGCGGGTCTGGGCGGCGCAGCAGGTGGTGCGATCGGCAACAATCTGGCCGATGACGACGACCACCACGATTCCGGCTACAAGCAAAAGAATAAACACAAGAATAAACATAAACACAAACATCACGACTGATCGCGGATGCCGAGAGCCGAGACTAAGCCGAGACCCTGAACCTGTGGTGAGGGAGCTTGCTCCCCCGCCACAGGTCGCAGTGGGTATCCATGCAGAAGCGGGGGACGATCATGGTGTCCACGTCGTCGGCGACGACGACAGCCGAACCTGAAGCGGCCTGATGCCCCATGCAAAACCCGGGGAACCGGTTCTGCAAGGGAGCACGCAAAAGATACTGCCTGCATTCATGGGAATATTTCCCACGCAGCTATACTTGGGTTAACTGTCCAGGAATGCGCTGAATGCAATCGTCTACCTTGCCCACCTCGCTCCTCAAAGCCTTGCGCCATGTCATGCGGCCGCTGGTACGCCTGATGCTGCGCAAAGGCGTCACGTACCTGGTTTTCGCCGACCTGCTCAAGGAGGTTTTCGTCGATGTGGCGGACCGTGAGTTCCGTCTGGACGACAAGGCACCGACCGACAGCCGCATCAGCCTGCTCACCGGCGTGCATCGCAAGGACGTACGGCGTTTGCGCAACAGCGGCGACCCCGCTACTTCCACGCTTCCGGAAAACATCACCTTCGGTGCGCAACTGGTCAACGCCTGGACCCGCACACCCTTCTGCAACGACGCCGGCCAGCCGTTGCCGCTGCCTCGCTTGGCCAGTGTCGGCGGCGACTGTTCCTTCGATGCGCTGGTGGCGAAGGTCAGCACGGACATCCGGGCGCGGGTGGTACTGGACGAATGGCTGCGCCTGGGCGTCGTGCGCCTTGACGAACAGGAGCGTGTACACCTGGAAGCCCAGGCCTTCGTGCCGCAAAAGGGCTTCGATGAGAAAGCGGCTTACCTGGGGCATAACCTGCACGATCATGCCTGCGCTGCGGTACACAACTTGAGCGGCGAAGCCCCGGCCTTTTTTGAACGCAGCGTCCACTATGACGCACTGGCCCCGATGAGCGTCGAGGCGCTGCGCGAGGCCGTTGCCAGCGAGGGAATGCAGGCCCTGTTGAGCTTCAACCGACTCGCCGCCGAGCTGGAATTTCGCGACCTGCCCAGCCTCGAACCGCGCCAGCGCATCACGGTCGGCCTGTACTTCTACACTGAAGCTTGCGATCCCAACTCACCGACGGCTCCCAAGCCATGACCATCAATCTGCGCCTGATTCGAGCAGCCGCCCTCGCTCTGGGCCTCGGGCATGCGATTGTGTTGCAAGCCGCGCCGGCCTGTGTCAGCCAGAATGACGCGGGCAGCAGCGAAGTGCCGCTCATCCAGGCTCCGGGTGGCACCGGCGGTACGGGCGCGGCGCCTGGCGGCATGGGCGGTACGGGCATCGGTACCGACAACGGCGGGGTGGGCGGTACCGGCGCACCGCTGAACAAACGCCCCGGCGGCATTGGCGGCACCGGTGCCGTTGCCGGCGGCGTGGGTGGCACGGGCATCAGCGACGACAACGGCGGGATCGGTGGCACCGGGATTGTCGGCACCATCACCGGGTTCGCCTCGATCTGCGTCAATGGCATGGAAGTGCACTTCAACAAAAATGTCCCTGTCAGCGAGAACGGCATTGCCGCCACCAGCACCCGCCTGGCAGTTGGCCAGGTGGTTGCCGTGCAAGCGTTCAATTCCCGGCGCGGTCTGGAGGCCGGGCGCATTGCTATCCTGCATGTCTACGAAGGACCTTTGACTGCCCTGCCCAGAGACTCCCTGCCTATGCGTGTCATGGGTCAACCGGTACGCCTGGCCAACGGTGCTCAAGTCGCTCCCGGTCTGCGTGCAGGTGATCCTGTTCGGGTCAGTGGGCTGCGCGATGCCCGGGGTGAAGTGGTGGCCAGCCGCATCGACCGTGCGCCCGGCCTCAAGGAGGCCAGCGCCATCGGCCCGGTCGATCGCAGCGGTTATCTGCAGGGCCTCAAACTCGGCAACCATCCGGGACCGGCGCAGGAAATGCTGGTGCGCGGCCACTGGTCGGGCCGCGAGCTGGAGGTGAGCCAAAGTCGCCCCGACCCGAGCCTGCCATTCATTGGCCGTGCACACAATGCGGTGATCGAGGGCCTGGTACAGGGCCGACAAGACCGTCGCCTGGTGGTGGGCGGCTTTAACGTGACGATGGCGCGCGACACCGTGTTTGTCGGTGTGCAGTCATCGCAGCTGACGCTGGATCGACGCGTGCGGATCACCGGCGTCTTCAGCGGCGCACGGGACGTGCAGGCCACGCGTATCGAATTGCCCCGCGAGCGCTCCGATTCGCCAGCCGGCAACCAGCACGGGCGGCTTCGAAACAGCGAGCAAAACACGGACGACTCAAGTGGCTCGGGCAATTCGGGCCGCTCGGAGGATTTCAACAGCGCCGGCGACTCGAGCGGCTCCAACAGCTCCGGCAACTCGCGGGATTCGGGGAACTCGGGCAGTGACAGGAGCGGCCGTTCCGAGAGCGGTGGCAGCGTCGTCGACGATACTCGCCACGGGGGCAGTGACAGTCATGGCGGTGGCGACAGGATCGAACGCGTGGATGTGGACGTGGACGTGGACGTGGACAAGTCCGGCAAGTCGGAGCGAATCGAGAAGGTCGAGCAATCCGGCAAAGTCGAGAGAGTGGAGAGGGTAGAGAAGGTAGAGAAAGTCGAAAAAGTCGAAAAAGTCGAAAAAGTCGAAAAAGTTGAACGTCCGGAGAAAGTCGAGAAAGTCGATCGGCCAGAAAAGGTTGAGAAAGTAGACAAGGTTGATCGGCCAGAAAAAGTCGAAAAAGTCGAAACTGTTGAAAAAGTCGACCGCTCTGGCAAGTCGGGTTAAACAGTGAAGGCATGATGCACTTGCGCCATAAGTCACTAGGCTGTGTAAGTCACGCAACAAAGCCTGCGTGTGAACTTCGATGACGCAAGACACGAGGTGAACATGGACCCCAAGCGCATCCTGCTCGTCGGTTGGCTGGCCAGCCTGGCCTTGCCGGCCCTGGCTGATACCTTCTCGACCTCGATCGGAACCGACTACTCCCGGGGCGATTATGGCACCGGCACCACTTCCGAAACCTGGTACGTCCCGCTGGTGGGCAAATACGAAACCGGTCCCATGACCTACAAGCTCACGGTGCCCTGGCTGCGGATCACCAATCCTTCGGTGGGCCCTGACGGCGAGCCGTTGCCCGGCGGTTGCGACAAAGTGGAAAGCGGATTGGGCGACACTGTTGCCGGTGCCGACTATGCCGTGCTTGACGGCAATATTGGCGGGCTGTTCGTGGACCTGATCGGCAAGGTCAAGTTGCCCACCGCCGACGAAGACAAGTGCCTGGGCACCGGAAAAACCGACTATTCCGCCCAGGTCGATGTCGCCAAAGCCTTCGGCCGGGTGACCGGGTTCGCCACGCTGGGCTGGAAAAAATTCGGCGATCCGTCGGGCTCCGACTTCGACAACCCGATATTCGCCGGCCTCGGCTTCGCCATGCCCGTGTTCGCGCGCACTTCGGCGGGGGTGTCCTACGACTGGCGGCAGAAGGTCGTATCCACGGGCGACCAGATCAAGGAACTCACCCTCTTCCTCACGCACAAGCTCAATCAGAACTGGAAATTTCAGTTGTATGCCGTCAAGGGGTATTCCGATGCGAGCCCGGATGGCGAGGCTGGACTGGTGTTCACCCACACCTACTGATACCCGCCTGTTTCCCGGCTCTGATGCGCTTAGTCGTTTCAACCCAGGCCTGCGCCTGCTCCAGTCCTGATGTTCGGTCGTTGACACACGGGCTGACAGAACTAATCTATAGGTGTGGGAATATTTCCCACGCACAGATGCCGACTGGCTCTGAAGGATCGTTCGGAAACCGCAGTTGCTTGTTTTTGCTGCAAATTAATGGCCGTGCCGGTTGGCTGGCCGCTCCAATGGGCGGCCGGGAACTCACTGGACATTGCGTTCGATACGGACATGACTACGCAACTCCAAGCGGAGGTGCATCATGCTTCTCAAAAAATGTTTGTTGGCCCTGGCAATTGGCGCAGTCCTGTCTGCATCGACTGTGCTGGTGCCCGATTATGTCGGTAGCTTCTCCAGCGTGCATGCCAAAGATGGCGGCAGCGGTGGTGGCGGCAGCGGAGGAGGCGGAGGAGGCAACGGAGGCGGTGGCGGTGGCGGTCACGGTGGTGGCGGCGGCGGTGGCTCCGGAGGCGGCGGTCATGGTGGTGACGGCGGAGGCGGCCACGGTGGCGGCGGTGGTGGTAACAGTGGTGGTCACGGTGGCGGCAGTGGCTCCGGAGGCGGTGGTCACGGTGGTAATGGCGGAGGCGGTAACGCTGGCGGTGGCCATGGCGATGGTGGCGGTGACGGTGGCGCAGGACATGGCGGCATGGGCCGCGGCGATGCTGACCATGGTGGTGTTGCCGGAAACGCAGGCCAAGGCAATGCCCGTGGCGATAAGGCCGATAAAGCCGATAAGGCTGATAGGGCTGATAGGGCTGATAGGGCTGATAAGGCCGACAGAGCCGATAGAGCCGATAAGGCTAATAGGGCTGACAACAATGCCGCAGATGCAGCCAGGGACGCTGCCAAAAATGACGCAGATGCAGCCAGAGACGCTGCCAGAGCTGATGCAGACGCAGCCCGGGATGCTGCGAAAGCGGATGCAGATGCAACCCGAGATGCCGCCAGAGCTGCGGCGGATGCTGCCCGTGACGCTGCAAAAGCTGCAGGTGTAGCGGGTGCAGATGCAACCAGAGATGCTGCGAGGGCCGCCGCAGATGCCGCCAGGGACGCTGCCAAGGCAGACGCGGATGCTACCAGAGATGCAGCCCGGGCTGCTGCAGATGCTGCCAGGAACGACGCCAAGGCTGATGCGAACGCGGCCAGAGAGGCGGCCAAGGCCCAGAAGAGGGACGCCAGAGAGGATGTGGCGGATGCCCCTGACGCTCCAGACGCCCCGGATGCTCCGGATGCCCCAGACGCGCCGGATGTCGACGTGGTTGAGGTACAGAACTAGGCCTGCACGCTACACATGGCAGGCATACCCGTAGAAAACGTCCCGGGAATTTGAAGGACGTATCGAAAAAAAAGTCGCAAACCCTGCAGGGTTTGCGACTTTTTTTGGTTGTTCACGTAATGGCGGGGAACACCGATACCTGTAGGAGCGAGCTTGCTCGCGATGGAGGTCAACGATGATGCGGGGAGCCTGACACCCCGCGGTGCTCTCAGGTTTTTCGTCGGAACGCCGCCCGGAGCAAGCTCGCTCCTACAGATATTTCGTTATTTGTGTGCCCCGGGACTCCGTGAAGTCCCTTTTTTGCCATCGTGTTGCGCGGTCGCGCTACACCGATCAGCCGTTGCTGCGATTGGTCGCCTTGGCCTTGCTTTGAGCGACAGCGGCTTCAGCCTTCTGCTTCTGCGCAACCTGGAAGGCTTCCATCGAGACCTTGCGGGCCGACTCCATGCGATTGAATGTCTTGTCACCACCACCGGTGGCCATCGCCAGAGAAGAAGCGGTAAGCGCGGCGATGACGAAGAGAGCTTTCATGGATTTCATTTGGATATCCTCAAGTGAGAAAAGTGAGATGGGTAAATAGTTAAAAACGGAATTCATTGGCAAAGGCTGAACGGGCTTGTTCAACCTGACTTCACCAGCCAGCCAGAGCAGCGTTTCCGGTTCCCCAGGTGCGTTGCTCCATACGGCCTTCAGCGTTTTTGTTTTTCGCCCAGACGGTGAGCAGCACCATCATTCCAAAGCCACCGACGATAAGAACCGGATAGGCCGCCAGCAACTCGACCAGCGAGTATTTCCAGGCCAGCGGACGACCGACACCGAGCATGGCGGCATAAAACCAGGACACACCAGAGAGCGCGCCGGAGAACAGCGCCAGCATGCGCAGGTTGAAGGAGAGTTTGAGTATCGAACCGGCTTTCTTCAGTGCCGGCAATACAGCGCTATGCAACAGGAAACCGTTAAAGGTCAACAGCACAACGATGCCGATTTTGGCTTGCAACTTTGGATTGAGGAAATATTCCATCCCCTTGCCGGCATAATCTATTCCGACAATAGCAATGCCCGTAATCCAAAGCGCTACAAGTGCAAGCGATACGGTTTTTTGAAGGCTTTCCAGATGCGCGTCATCATGGTGACCCGACACATCCCCCTTCAGGAGTTGCTTGACCATGGCAATGTCACTGGTCAACACAAGCCCGATTGCCACGCAGCAGGCGATAAGATGGAAATATACAACGCCCAAGCGAATATATTCCGCGGCTGGCGAAGTCAGTATACCAAGTTCCATGATTACCTCTTTGTACTCTTAGTGGATCAACATGACTTCAGCACGGCTAGTTGAATTTATCCGTTGCTGACTGCAGTCAGGATCCAGCAATTTCTATTGTTTAATCTTGCGGCGTTGTGCTGCGAAGAAAAAAGCGAGTTTAGCGAATGAACTTTTTTATCATTCGGTTAGTTCCATTTTCAGGTAACAAAAAACCTCATTCGCACTGGGCGTCTATATGAGGTTTAACTTCCGCTTCTTGAGTCAGCTGAGCATCGGAGCCCGTGTGACCTGTTGCGTATTCTGAACGAAAAAAGCCGTCTCCGTTCATTTTTTGATCAATTTTGCTGACCAACGGCAGTGCCGAAACTGGTCGCATATTGCTATCACAGGAGGGCGCAGCCAGCACCATGACTGGCTTTCAGCGAGTCGGGGGGCGGATAAAAGCCCCGTCGATTTTTTCGTCTTTTTTTGCATATTCCAGGGTAAAAATCGGGGGGTATAAGCCAATCAGCCATCAAAAAAGCCCTGGTCGGGGTAAAAAACCAGTGCAATGCACTGCCATTTTTTTTTCGAAAAAAGCACATTCCGGACAGTTGATTGCGTCGGCATTAACAGGGCGGTCAGCACCGACTGGGAAGTAGTGCTGACCGGCCGGTGTTTATCTCACCGAACCAGTTCGACCTCGCTCGGGCGCCACGCTTTCGTGAAGAACGACTCAAGGGGGCTGTAGAGGCGCAGGAGCATGAACCAGCCCTTGTCCGGCATGGTTTGTATCCAGTTGCCGGCTTTGGCGTCCGCGGGTCTGGAAGGGCCGAAGTAGATGGTCATGGAACCATCCGCGTTTTCGACGGCCGCCGGTGAAGGGTAGGTTTGACTGCCGGCACGGGGGTAGCGCTGTGGTGTCTGGAGCATGGAGCGCGTCTGGTTGTCGTAGACGGTGAAGGACCAGAATTTCGCCGCAGGGATCTTGGGTGGCAGGGTCACCTTATAGGTCTTTGCGCCATCGAAGGGGTTCTTGTCGGCGTCAGTGAAACCCATGAGGTACTGCGAGCCCACGTTGGGCACGCGCATGATCATGCCCGGCGAATCCATGGTGTAGCCGTAGTAGAACGCCGTGCGCGAATCAAGCGTGCGCGCGCCAGTCGGTGGCAATGGCTTGAACAGGCCTTCCTTGGTGATCAACGGCGGCGGTGTTTCAAAATTGAAACCGCCTTGCCACAGCATGTTGGCCCACATCGAGTTCGGGTAATAGGACCAGCCGGGATACTCGGCGGCCCGCCAGTTCAGCGCTCGTCCAGCGGCGTTGCCCACGGCGGCCGCGTCGCTGAGGATCTTCTTCATCCGCTCGTCCGGAGCAAAGGGCTTGCCCTTCACGATACCAATGGCCGCCAATTGCCCCATGAGTTCCGGGCTGAACGAGGTGGCGGGTTCCAGCTGTACAAGCTTGTCGAGCATCTCGAAGTAGGAAAAATCGTTGGGCGGGATGGTGTTGAAGGATTTGCCACTGCCCTCGATGAACTTCGTTGGCGGGATCGGGGGAATGGGCTCCAAGCGGATGTTGCCTTCGAGTGCCGTGGCAATGCTGGTGCCGTGGCCACCCGGTGTGTAGGGGTAGATCTTCAGTTTGTCCTTGATCAGGTCAACGGCAGGTTTCGGGTCGTTGTTCTCCATAAAGGCGCGAACGGCGTAGAGCACATGGTTGGTCTTGGAGCGACCGACAAAGTAGCCGCCATCAGGAACAGGACCCTCGTAGTCGGGTGGCAGAACCAGGTATTTACCCCCTTCACCCCGATCGGGTCCGGGCGCGCCGATGTCGATGATCCAGCCAAACCACATGTCATTCAGCGTGCCGAGGGCCTTGGGTGGCACTTCAATCACCAACGGTCCTTTCGTCAGGTCGAGCGTTGCCACCGAGTAGATCGTATCGGCGTTGGCCGTGAGAAAGAGCGAGTTGGAGTCCATCAGCTCGGAGAAAATGACCACCGAGTTGTCTTCAGCGCCAATGCTGTGGAAGCCCTCGCGAATCGCATAGGCCGAGGCACCCGAAAAACTGTTCACGAAGGCATCGACACCCCGAGTGAACGCCAGTGTGTCATAGACATTCCGGGCGGTTTCGGCGCTTGGCGCGCCATCCTTGAATTCCAGCACGCCGATTCGGGTCTCGACACGGTCCGGCGTCTTGACGGCGGGTGGAGTGTCGGTGGCCGCCTGCGCCGAGGTCAGCACCGGCAACATCAGGGTAAAAAAGGACGTGAGTACGGCGATGGGTTTGAGAAGGTGCGCCATGGGTGTCTCCCGGGGGGAAGTTTGAAGTATTGATGACTCAAACTGAGGAAGGGCATGGCGCAAGGATTTTCGAAAGCCAGGCCAACCACAGCCTGGTTCCAGATCATCGAAGGTGTGCTGAAACTGATACGCCCGGATGACCATTGACGGAAATTGCGCACAGGTGACGGAGCAGCACGGAATGCTCGATCAGTTCTTCCAGCCGACCCAAGCATAGGTGCACATTTGCCATCGCTCCAGCCAGCGGCAACTGTTGGCCTTTTTCTGTCGGTCGACATCGGCAGCCATGGGTTGATCAGGGCCGATCGCAATAAGGACTGTCTGGAGGCTCTGCAGGCATTGCGCCTGGCACCGAGCGAACAAGGCGGACGCTCACGGGGGCCGCGATCTGACCGCAGGCAACGGCCGTACTATAATTAATGTCTGTCAATGTTTGTGTGGCGAGCGCGCCAAAACGAATCAGGTATCCATAGCGTTCACCTGACAGGCAAAGGGCAGCACAGCAAAAGGGATGGACAATACGTCTGATTACTCGAGAGAGGGTTCAGCCATGAAAATTCACTCCTTCCAGCATTACTCTCATGGTCTGGAAATGGCCGTTCACGATGCATGGATTACCGCCAAGGTGAAGTCGGCCCTGGCATTTTCCGATCCGACCCTTAGCCTGCATATCAATGTCAAAACCCATGCGGGCATAGTGGGGTTAAGTGGCCGCGTCAACACTCATAGACAGTGTGAACAGGCCATTGATCTGGCCCGTTCGGTTCATGGTGTCGCCGAAGTCGATGCCAGCGACCTGCAGACCCATGTGTTCACGCCAGGGAGTTTTCCAGAAGCGCCCAACGCCGAAGAGAACACTGAGCGCCGGCCACAATCGTCAACAAAGATGGACGACAAATGACAATGGCAACTTTGTAGGCGCCGCGCTCCCAGTCGGGAACCGGGAGCGCAGGGAAGCTGAATACCTGTGCGCCCCAGAGTGAAACGCCCATGGTTTCGTGGACATTCGCGACTGGCTGCTCAGGCCGTTTTCCGCCTGTCATCCAAGGGTCTGCATCAGGCTGCGTAATTGGAGAATCGCCTGCGCAATCGGGGAGGTTGGCAGGCGGCGCAATCGCTAGTTTAGGGCCCATCCAACCACAAGACCTCGCTATAGGAAGGCTTATGCATTACGGGCTTGCCATCTCGCACTGTTCGCCCTGCGCTTTTGAGTTGACTAAGGGAAACCTTTAGCCGGGTTGAAGTTTTCCCCCCAACGGATGCTGTTCA
>RCUL01001157.1_pt1 | contig 10653 bp, 8 predicted proteins | sample 2167521 | NCBI WGS metagenome assembly RCUL01 (sample SAMN09932745, study PRJNA488358) | compost metagenome | feature: garden; material: soil; isolation source: compost soil in acetic acid-enriched culture | place: Germany: Experimental Botanical Garden Goettingen | collected 2016-01-27 | reverse complement strand
TCTTGCCCTTGAGGCCGAGGCGCTCGCCGTAGGTCGGCAGGATCAGCTCGATGGCAGCGGTGTTGAAGCCGATGCCGTGGTTGAGCGACTGCACCTGGTGTTTCTCGTAGATGCCACGTATCGCCATCATCGCCATCAGCACGTGTACCGGCTTGATGTGGCGCGGGTCGCGGGTGAACAGCGGCTCGATGTAGAAGGGCTTGTCGGCGACAACCACGAAGTCGACCCAGGACGCGGGAATGTCCACCCGCGGCAGGTCGCGCACGTCGTCCACCAGTTCGTTGACCTGGACGATGACGATGCCATCGCTGAAGGCGGTGGGCTCCACCAGGGCCGGGGTGTCCTCGGTGCTGGGGCCGGTGTAGATGTTGCCTTCGCGGTCGGCCATGAAGCCGGCCACCAGGGCGACATTGGGGATGAGGTCCACCAGGAGGCGCGAGTAGAGCTCGATGTAGGTGTGGATGGCGCCGACTTCCAGCAGGCCGTCTTCCAGCAACTGGCCGATGCGCAGGCTCTGCGGACCGGCGAAGGAGAAGTCGAGCTTGCGGGCGATGCCCCGTTCGAACAGGTCCAGGTGCTCGGCGCGGCTGACGCTGGGCATGATCATGTGCAGGTCGTGCAACCGGCCGGGGTCGGCCTTGGCCAGGGAGCGAGAGAGGAAATCCGCCTGCTTCTGGTTGTTGCCTTCGAGCACCACGCGATCGCCGGGGGCGATCAATGCCTCTAGTGCTTGGACGATCCGCTCGCTGGGCAGTACCACGCCATCGGCGAGGTTGCGCACCTGGTCGAGACGGCGCTGCTTTTCGGCGCGCCGACGCGACCATTGCGGCGGGGGAGAAGGTCTTGTTGTCATGGTGGCTCCACGAGGTCCGCTGTCGTGGGGGCCACCTTAGGAGTCCGGGTGGTGGGGCATCAATCAAGGTGCGGGGGCGATCGTTACGGTCAGATTAATGGTCGCAAGGAACACCGATGTAGCCCGGATGCAATCCGGGGAAAAGATCCCCGCCGCTCCCGGATTTCATCCGGGCTACGGTCCGCCTGTAGGGTGGCTCCCAGGTGCCCGTCAGAACTCCAGCGTGCTCGACACCTGCACCTGCCGCGGATCGCCGATGGAGACGTTGAGGTTGTTCACCGCCGAGCTGTAGTAGGTCTTGTCGAACAGGTTCTTCACGTTCAGCTGGAGCTTGAGGCGGTTCTCCCCCAGCGGCGTCTCGTAGCTGGCGAAGGCGTCGGCCACGGTGTAGGAATCCAGGTCGAAGCTGTTCTCCGCATCCCCGGCGCGCTTGCCCGCGTAGCGTGCGCCGAGGCCGGCGCGCAGGCGGTCGCCATCGAACAGCGGGCCGAAGTCGTAGACCGCCGAGAGCGAGCCGGTATGGCGTGCGACGTTCTGCAGGCGGTTGCCTTCCAGCACCGGGTCCTCGGTCACTTCGGCGTCGATGAAGGCGTAGCTGCCGATCAGGCTGACGGCCTCGGTGAGCTGGCCGCTGAGGTCCAGTTCGACGCCCCGGGAGCGCACTTCGCCGGCGGTGCTGGCCACTGTCTCGCCGTTGATGGTCTGGGTCACCAGCACGTTGGATTTGTCGATGTCGAACAGCGCCAGGGTGCCGGTGATGCGGCCCGGAATATCCAGCTTGGCGCCGATCTCCCAGCTCTTGCCCTCCTCCGGGTCGAGGCCGTTGATGGAGGCGCCGCCGGTGAGCGGGGCGATGGTGGAGTTGGGCTTGAAGGACTCGCTGTAGCCGCCGTAGAAGGACAGCGTGTCGCTCCACTGGTAGACCAGGCCGGCGCGGGGCACCCAGGTCTGGCCGTCGATATCGGTGTTCTTCTGGAACGGACGGCCGCGCCCGGCGAGCTGGTCGTAGAGCTGGTAACGGGCGCCGGCGACGAAGATCCAGCGCTCGTCGAGGTGAATCGAATCCTGGATGAAGGCCGACTGGGTCTCGATGCGGTCGGTCTGGTCGCTGTCGCTGGCGACCACTGTGGTGGGCTTGGGCACCTGGCCGTAGACCGGGTCGTTGTAGTCGAGCCGCTGGCGGGTGTTCTGGCGGATCAGGTCCTCGCGGTAGAACTTGCGGTACTCGTGGTCGACGCCCATCAGCAGGTCGTGCCGCATGCCGCCGACATCGATCTTGCCGTCCAGGTCGAGGGTGGCGAAATGCTCGGTGCTGACGGCGCCACGGGTGCCGTCCAGGCGGCGGCCGACGGTGCCGTCGTCGGTGTTGATATTGGTCACGCGTGCCTGGAAGTCGTCGTAGGTGTCGCGGTTGTAGCTGTAGGCGAAGTGCGCCTTCCAATCCTCGCTGAGGCGGTGCGAGAGGTCGAAGATGGTCAGGTCGGAGCGGCCTTCGGTGATGTTGTAGGGCTCGTCCAGGCGGCGCTCGGCGGGAATGTTCAGCGGCTTGTTGGTGCGCGGGTCGATCACCGTGCCGCGGTCGAAGGGCACGCTGTACTCGCGGTGCTCGTAGCTGAGGTTGACCGTGGTGTCCTCGCCGAACCAGGCGAAGGATGGCGCGACGGTCTTCTCGCGACTGTGGCCGAAATTGCGCCAGTAGTCGGCGTCGTCGTAGTCGGCGATCAGCCGGTAGGCCAGGCCGGTCTCGCCCAGCGGGCCGGTGACGTCCAGTTGGCCGCCGCTGCCGTTCTTGCCGTCGCCATAGGTGGAGGCGCGGCCGGTGATGGCGTGGTAGGCCTCCAGTTGCGGCTTCTTGCTGATGACGTTGATCACACCGCCCGGATCGAGGATGCCGTAGAGCATGGACGCCGGGCCCTTGAGCACTTCGACGCGGTCGGCGGTGGCGGTGAAGTTGCGGCCCTGGATGGTGCGCATGCCGTCGCGCAGGATGGAGCCGTCGCGGTTGTCGCCGAAGCCGCGCTTGGTCACCGCGTCCAGGGTGCTGCCGAGGGTGTTGGCCTGGGTGATGCCGCTGACGTTGAACAAGGCGTCGTCGAGATTCTGCGGCTGCTGGTCCTCCAGCACCTGGCTGGGGACCACGGCGATGGCCTGGGGAATCTCCAGCAGCGGCGCCTCGGAACGCATGATCGAGGTGGTCGGCGGGGGCTGGTAGCTTTCGACCTGGGCCAGGCGCGAGTCGATGTTCACCGCATCCAGTTTCATCGCACCATCGTTGCCGCCAGGCTCCAGGGTCAGCGTGTCGGCGCCGGCCTGGCGCCAGGTGAAGCCGGAACCGGCGAGCAGGCGGCCAAGGGCATCGCTGGCGCTCATCCGGCCGTTCAGCGCCGGCGTGGTGAAACCGGAGGGTGCATCGACGGTGTAGACCACGCTGAGTCCGGTGACGCGGCTGAAGGCGTCCAGCGCCCGTGGCAGCGGCTGCGCGGGAATGGCGAAGTCGTAGGTGGCCGCGGCAGCTTCGGCTGCCACTGCCTGAGCCACGCCCGCCGCCAGCGGCAGCAGCGCCCCGGCCCACAGCAGCGAGGCCATCCCCAGGCCCTTGAACCCACTAACCTGCACCCGTGTTGTCCTGAACTTCATGAGGTCTTTCACCCTTGGCGTATTGGCTTCTTGTTTGCGAATAACTCGCATTACAAGCACTACACGGATGCCGCCATGGAGTACCTCAGTGGGGATGCGAAAAATTTCCTGCTACCTGGGGCATGAACGAACCTGTGGGGGCAATTCATTCGCTGAGCAGGCCGAAGGTCTGCCCTTGGGACTACCCATGGGGCAGCTGCGCTGCCCTTAGCGAATGAATTCGCCCCCACAAGGAAACAGGCTCAAGGGAAACTCAACGCAGGATGATCACCCGCCCCAGCCACTCATCCTGCTCGAAGCCCACCACGGCCTTGAGCGAAGCCAGCACCGCTGCCGGGTCGTTGCCGGGGAAGCTGCCGCTGATGCGCGTGGCGGCCAGCTCCTGGTCGAGCAGGAGGATGCGCCCGGGGTAGTAGCGGTCCAGTTCGGCGAGCACTTCACCCAGGGGCGCGCGGTAGAAGCTCAGGCGGCCTTCGCGCCAGGACAGCTGCGCCGCCGTATCCACGCTCTCCACCGCGCCGGCCTCGCCATTGGCGAAGGCGACCTGCTGGCCGGCACCGAGCACCTGCTGGGTGCCATCCACGCGGGCACGTACGCCCACGCGGCCCTGCTCCACCGTGACGCGCGCGCCGGCCGGGCGCAGGCGCACCTCGAAGCGGGTGCCGAGCACACGCGCCTCGCCGCCCTGTGCCGTCACCACGAAGGGAATCTGCCCCGGCGTGACCTTGAAGAAGACCGCGCCTCGGCGCAGCTCCACCTCGCGGGCATGGGCGCCATAGCGCACCGCCACCGCGCTGTCGGCATCCAGGGTGAGCACCGAGCCGTCGGCCAGGGTGACCTCGCGCACCTCGCCGGCGGCGGACGCATAGTCGGCACCCAGATCCGGAGGATGCCAGCCACCGGCCCAGGCCACCAGCAGCAGGCTGGCAGCCATGGCCAGCGCCGCGGCCCAGCGCGAAGAGTGGCGGCGCGGCGGCGCGGCATCCATGCGCGCCAGCAGCGCGTCGAGTTCCTGCGCCTCGTCCACCGCCAGGCGCGCGGCGCCGGGCTGGGTCATGCGCCAGAGGTCCTGGGCGCGGGTGTAGGCGTCCACGTGCTCCGGCGACGCATAGAGCCAGGTCTCGAACTCTTCGCGCAGGGCCGGCGCCGGCTGCCCCTGCAGGCGACCGAGCCAGAGCCAGGCGACCTGGTCCAGGTCGGGCTCGCGCTCACTCTCTACGGCGTGCAATGGCTTGAGGCTCATGACTTGGGATTCCGGGGATCGTGACGCACCTGTGCGGCCTCGGTGAGGCTCGCCTTGCAGGCATCCAGGGCGCGCATCATATGTTTTTCCACCGCGCTCTGGGTCAGTTCCATGGCGCGGGCGATCTCGCCGTAGGTGCGGCCGTGGATGCGGTTGAGCAGGAAGATCTGCCGCGTACGCTCCGGCAGGCCGCGCAACGCCGCCTCCACATGGCGCAGCTCGCTGCCCGCCTGCAACGCCGCCTCCGGCGAGGACGGCTCGGCCAGTTGCTGCTCGGGGAGCAGGGCGCTTTCGGCGCGCAAGCGCGAGCCTTCGCTGCGCATATGGTCGATGGCCAGGTTATGGGCGCTGCGCAGCAGGTAGCTGCCCAGGTCCTCCACCGGGGCTTCGGGACGGCGCCAGAAGCGCAGGAACAGGTCCTGCACCAGATCCGCCGCGGTGGCCCGGCAGCCGACCTTGCGGCTCACCACCGCCTCCATCTGCTGCCGGCGGGAGAGGAAGGTCCGCAGGAAATCCTCCCGGCACGCGGGTTCAGCGGACGCGCAGGCATCGCTCGGCGGGGCATCGGCCGGGGCTGGGAGGTCGGGCATGGTGGCTGGCGCGCGGGCGCCTCGGGCGGAAAGGCGAAAATGATAATGCTTATCAAATAGCCGTGCATAGCGGGGCGACGGACGAGGTGGGCGTCAAGTGTCGAAACCGGCTGAAGCTCGGCGCATTCGAATAAAAAGGCCGCCTCTCCCCTGCCTGAAGAGAGGCGGCCAAAAGGTTCAGCGGACGGTGATCACCGCCAGCAATGAAAGCGTTGGAGCGAAGTTAGGCGGGAAGGGGTAGATCGATCAAATACTAAAAATTCATTTTTTAGTAACTAAAAGACCTAAGTCAGGCTGCACGCTGCGGTGGGCCATGGGGACGGCCCTGCAACATGGGCGGACGATGGCGCACGCGGGGATAGTGCATCGCGCTGAGTGCGAGCATTGAAGCGTCGCAGGTTGGTGCCGAGCAGCCCAACGAGCCCGACGCCGGTTCTGGGCATTGCTTCGCTCGGCCAAATCTACGGGAGCCGGATCGGCGGTTGGCTCAATCGGCCAGCACGATCTGGTTCTTGCCGCCGCGCTTGGCCTGGTACATGGCCGCGTCCGCGCGGGCGTAGAGGCTGTCGAGGTTGCCGTCGTCGCGCAGGCTGGCCAGCCCCTGGCTGACGGTGATGCCGAAGCTCTTGCCCTCGACGGTGAAGCCCAGGCGCTGGACTTCCCGCTGCAGGCGTTCGGCGATCTGCCAGGCCAGGTCCGGCGGGCAGCCGGGCAGCAGGGCGGCGAATTCCTCGCCGCCGATGCGGCCGAACAGGTCGCCGCGGCGCAGGGCGTTGGCGCCGCACTGGGCGATGCGCTGCAGCACCTGGTCGCCGACCTGGTGGCCATGGGTGTCGTTGATCTGCTTGAAGTCATCGATGTCCAGCAGGATGAAGGCCAGCGGGCTGCCGTACTGCACGGCGTGCTCGAACTCGCGCTGGGCGCATTCGAAGAAGTGCCGGCGGTTGCTGCTCTTGGTCAGCACATCGGTGGTGGCCAGGCGGTGCAGTTCGCCTTCCAGCTGCTTTTTCTCGGTGATGTCTTCGGCGATGCCAACCACTATGGTCGGCTGCCCGGCGTCGCCCTTCTGGCTGACGAAGCATTTGTCGCTGATCCAGCGCAGCTGGCCATCGGCGCGAATGATGCGGTACTCGCGAGCCTCGATGGCGCCCTTCTCCAGCACCTCGGCGAAGCTCCGGGCGGCGTATTCCACGTCGTCGGGGTAGATGCAGTTGCGCCACTCGGCGTAGTCGGCCAGCAGCAGGGCGGCGGAGCGGCCGAACAGGCGTTCGTAGGCCGGGCTGACATAGATGACCCGCTGGGCTTCCCAGTCGAAGGCCCAGAGCACGGCGTTCACACTGCCCAGCAGGCTGCTGAAGATGGCCTCGCGTTCGCGCAGGCGCTCCACTTCGCCACGGCTGTGGAGCAGGGCGAGGGTGAGTTTTTCCAGTTCGCTCGGGGATTCGAGGGAAGTTTCCATTCAGCCGCTACCTTCAAGGGACCTGCCTTCGACAGATTAGGCAGTCAAAAGTGCGGGGAGCAATCCAGCCGACGGTCAGGCGTGGCTGGCATGACGGAAGGCAGGAAAACGATTGAGCAGGCGGTGCAGCGCGAACACCGCGACCAGGGTGAGGAACACCGCCACGCACACCGAACTCAGGCGGTAGGCGATGGAGTAGACCACGTCGTGTTCCGGCGTGAGGTACTGGCCGAAGACGATGGCCAGGGTGGTCAGCGCGCCGAAGCCGATGCCCTGGGCCCCTTCCAGCACATGCAGGCGGGCGCAGCAGAAGGCCGCGGTCCAGTACATCAGGGTCACCAGCGGCAGCACGTCGTAGTGGCTGTAGAGCACCAGTTGCAAGCCCAGGCCGATGGCGCAGCCGAGCAAGGTGCCGAGGGCGCGGATGCGGCCGGCGAAACGGATGCCGTTCCAGTGCATGGGGAAGAGCACCAGGATCGAGGCCACCTGGGCGGAGAGCGAGTCGCGCAGGTCGAAGCTCTGGAACAGCATGAAGGACAGGGTGGCGATGGTCGCGCCGAGCACCGCCTCATGGCGCTGGCTGGGCAGGTCCTTGGCCGGCATCTGCCGCTGCGGGCGCGGTTCGACATCGGGGAACAGCCAGAACATCAGCCAGGCGATCAGCACCGTCAGGCCGGCGGCCACCAGGTTGCTGGTGACCAGGTCGTAGAGATGGGTGTCCGGATAGCTGGCGAAGTGCAGCTGCATGGAGAGGAACACGCTGCCCAGGGCGCCGAACATGAACAGCGATCCCTGTGCCATCAGGCGGAAGCGCCAGAGAAAGGCGAGGAACGCCAGCGGCACCATCAACTGCGGGCGGTCGCCGAACAGGCCGTAGATCACCAGTACTTCGAAGCTCACCACCACCGCCTGGAGCAGGAACTGGCGCACCACATGGGCGTTGATGGCGGGGGTGAGGCCGAGCAGCAGCATGGGGTAGACGCAGAAGAAGGCCCCGTTGTCCCAGCCCATCAGCTTGCAGAGGAACAACCCCAGGGTGCCGCCGCCGGCCAGGCGCAGGCACTGGCGCAGGTCGTTCTCGCTGAGGGCGCTCTTGCGGTCCATCGGCTCAGTACACGTAGTGCAGGATGCTGATCAGGGCGATCTGCAGGCGGCCGAACAGGTCCGCCAGCTGCGAGTCGCGCGGGTAGAGCTGGACGGTGGCCTTGGCGCCGCTGGGCAGGGCCTGGGGCAGGGCTTCGCTGAGGCTGACGTGAAGACGCTGGCGCTGGGCGTCGCGGACCCAGCGGTCGGACACCGCCGGAGCGGCCAGGTCGCCGTTGGCGTCCAGCTGGCCTTCCTTCACGCCGGCGTCGATGGCGCTGACCCGGGCGTCGAAGATGTGCCCCGGCAAGGCGTCGAACACCACCGAGGCGGCGTCGTCCAGGCGCACGTAGCGCAGGGCCTTCTCGCGGAAGTCGGCGCTGATGTCCGCCTCGTCCGCCACCAGCGCGGCGACCGGATTGCCGGCGTGAAGGTAGGCACCGGGGGACAGTTGCAGGTTGCTCAGCACGCCGGCACGCTCGGCGCGTACCTCGCTGTACTGGAGCTGGAGCCGGGCCTGGGCCAGGGCATTGCGGGCCTGACGCAGGCGCAGGTTGTCGTCGCCGAGGGCGCCGCGCCGGGCCGCCAGTTCGTGGATTCGCGCCGTGGCGGCGGCCAGGTTGGCCTGGGCGGCCTGGCGCCGGGCTTCGGTCTGCTCGAAGAGCTGGCGCGAGACATGCTGGTTCTGCACCAGGCGGCCGAGGCGCGCGGCTTCGCGTTGCAGCTCGCTGGCGGTGGCCTTAGCTGCGGCTTGCTCGGCACGGGAAGCGGCAAGGGCGGCGTCGAGCTGGCGGTTGTCCTGCGCGGCCTGCTCCAGCGCCAGCTCGGCGGTGTGCACGGCGAGGCGGAAGGGTTCCGGGTCGAGGCGGAACAACAGCTGGCCCGCCTCGACATGGGCGTTGTTGGTCACCGCCACGTCCAGCACCTGGCCGTCCACCCGTGGGGCGATGCGCAGCACCGGGCGGGTCAGCTGCGCCTGGGGCGTGATGGGCATCCACAGGTCCGCCGCGAGGAAATAGGCGAACAGCAGGATGAACAGGACGATGGCCACCTGGACCCGGCGGGCGAATCGTTGATCCGGAGTCATGCGAACCTCGAAGGGGCCCGCGGTGACGCGGGCGGGAAAGACGGGAACGGCATGCCCTCGGCCGGTGCCGCTCATGGGACAGCAGTATATTTACCGGGCAATCGTGGATAATCTCGCGATTACGAGAAGCAGCCTTACACGGGAAGTAACAATGGACACGCTCCACAGCATGCGGGTTTTTGTCCGGGTGATAGATACCGGCAGCTTCACCGCCGCGGCCCAGGCCATGGACCTCTCCACCGCCCAGGTCTCGCGCCTGGTTTCGGAGCTGGAACAGCAACTGGAAGCCCGCCTGCTGCACCGCACCACCCGCCGCCTGGCGCTGACCGAGGTGGGCGAGCGATACCTGCAGCGCTGCCGGCAGATCCTCAGCGAGGTCGACGAGGCTGCCGCCGAGGCCCGCGGCGCGCACCTCAAACCCCATGGCCGCCTGCGCGTGCACACCATGACCGGCCTCGGCCTGCAGCACCTCACCCCGCTGGTGGCGCGCTATTCCGAGCTTTACCCGGATGTGGTGGTGGAGCTGACCCTGTCCCAGCGCACGCCCGACCTGCTGGAGGACGGCCACGACGTCATCATCACCTTCGCCCGCGAGCTGCCGGACTCGCAGATGGTGGCCCAGATCCTGGGGCCGATGTTCAGCGTGCTCTGCGCGGCCCCCGCCTACCTGAAGAAGCATGGCGTGCCCGTCGGCCCCGCGGACCTGCAGACGCACCGCTACCTGCGCCTGCTGGACCCACTCTACGAAGACAGCTGGGTGTTCAACGGCGAGCAGGGCGAGTTCAACGTACTGCCGGGCGAAAGCTTCCAGGTGAACGTCGCCGAATCCCTGGCCAAGGCCGCCCAGGCCGGCATGGGCATCTGCCTGTTGCCCTCCTTCGTCGCCTGCCCGCCCATACGCGAGGGCAAACTGCTGCGCCTGTTGCCGGAGTACCGCCTGCGCGAGCGCAACATCTACGCCATCTACCCCTCGCGGCGCTTCCTCGATGCCAAGATCAGGACCTGGGTGGACTTCCTCAAGGCCGAGTTGCCCCCCCTGCTGGTCCAGGACGAGGCCCTGCTGGAAGACCCCAGGCATTGGGCAATCAATTCAAAATTGTTGCGCCGCGAGAAATAGTCATTCACTGAAACCGCTATTTTTCGACTTTCCTGACCTCCCTAAGATGGCGCCATGTTTCGCAAGAAACCATCCGAGAGGTTCAAGATATGCAACGCAATCTGATTTTTACTGCCGTTTTCGCCGTATTTCCCCTGCTTTTCTCGCAACTTAGCCTGGCTGAAGAGTCCAACGGCTTTGTTGCACGCAACGCAGCGCTGGCCCAGCAACGCGCCGAGGCCGCCCAGCAGCAGGCCATCGCCAAGCAAAGCGCGCCGGAGCAGCAGAAGCAGGCCGGCAACGCCCAGGACAGCTGAGTCCTCCCCCGCTTTCCCACCTCCTGACGTTGATGCGTGACAGCTCCTATATCGACGTCCTGTTCAGGCCGCTCATGATGAGCGGCCTTTTTTTGTTTCCCGCGCCCCGACTTGTTGGGGGCGATTTCAATCGCGAAGGGCAGCGCAGCTGCCCCCATGAGGCATTGCAGGCGGAACCTGCGGTCCGGTTGGCGAATGAATTGGCTATGTCTGCGTTAAGTGTTGGGATGTGGCGCAAAGGCCCGTAGGGTGGGCTTCAGCCCACCATCGTAGGTCAGCGTGGGCTAA
>RCUL01001156.1_pt1 | contig 10654 bp, 9 predicted proteins | sample 2167521 | NCBI WGS metagenome assembly RCUL01 (sample SAMN09932745, study PRJNA488358) | compost metagenome | feature: garden; material: soil; isolation source: compost soil in acetic acid-enriched culture | place: Germany: Experimental Botanical Garden Goettingen | collected 2016-01-27 | reverse complement strand
CATCGGCCCCAACGGCATCGGCAAGACCACCCTGCTGCGCACCCTGGTCGGCGAGATGGCCCCGGACGCCGGCAACGTGAAGTGGACCGAAAGCGCGGAGCTGGGCTACTACGCCCAGGACCACGCCCATGATTTCGAAGACGACGTCACCCTGTTCGACTGGATGGCCCAGTGGACCCAGGGCGGCGAGCAACTGGTGCGTGGCACCCTCGGCCGCATGCTGTTCTCCAACGACGAGATCCTCAAGTCGGTGAAGGTGATCTCCGGTGGCGAGCAGGGCCGCATGCTGTTCGGCAAGCTGATCCTGAAGAAGCCCAACGTGCTGGTGATGGACGAACCCACCAACCACCTGGACATGGAATCCATCGAGGCGCTCAACCTGGCGCTGGAGAACTATCCGGGCACCCTGGTCTTCGTCAGCCACGACCGCGAGTTCGTCGGCTCCCTGGCCACCCGCATCATCGAGCTCTCCGAGAACGGCGTGACCGACTTCAGCGGCACCTACGACGACTACCTGCGTAGCCAGGGTGTGATTGTCTGATCGCACCGGCCTGGCTCTTGGTGGGGGCGAATTCATTCGCGAAGGGGCGCGAAGCGGCCCCCTGCGATACCAAGGGCCGAACCTTCGGTCCGGTTAGCGAATGAATTCGCCCTCACAGGAAAACGACAAAGCCCCGCAAATGCGGGGCTTTGTGTTTTCCGGGGGCTGGATCAGGCAGTGGCGAACAGCTCGCCGATCTGCGCATTGGCGGCCTTGAAGGCATTGGCACGGGGCTCTTCGCCGTAGGCCAGGCCTTCGGCGCGGACGATCTCGATATCGGTCACGCCGAGGAAGTTCAGCACCAGCTTCAGGTAGTCCTCGTGGGCCTGGCCGGTGGCCTGGCCGGCATGGATACCGCCTGCGGTGGAGACGATCACCACCTTCTTGCCACCCGCCAGACCCTGCGGGCCGTTCTCCGTGTAGGTGAAGGTCTTGCCGGCGACGGCGATGCGGTCGATCCAGGCTTTCAGCTGGGTCGGCACGGTGAAGTTGTACATCGGCGCGCCAATGACGATGGCGTCGGCGGCGAGGAATTCGCTCAGGGTGGTCTCACCCAGTTCGGCTTCGTGCTTCTGCGCGGCATCGCGCAGTTCGGAGGGGGTGCCGCCGGCGACCAGGCTCAGCGCCGACAGGTGGCTCAGGGCATCACCGGCCAGGTCGCGGTAGGTGACCTGGATGGCCGGCTCGGCGGCCTGCCAGGCCTCTACCACGGCGCGGCTCAGTTGGCGGGAAGCGGAGGCGTCGCCGAGGATGCTGGAATCGAGGTGCAGGAGTTTCATGGATGGTTCCCTCAGTTGCGCGATCGGCGACGGCCGACCGGAATGGGGGTAATCCTATCCATGTCGATAAAGGCTGATTAGACGGCAATTTCGTGATTCAGCGTCCTACCCATAGGACAAAATTGCCTTTGTAGGGTGGATAACGCTTTTCCTATCCACCATCGAGGCCATGCTGGGCCACGAAAGGTGGACCGATGGAGCGTGGTCCACCCTACACGCAGCAGCGTTAGTCACACGCCACCGAGGAAGTCCATCTTGCCCACGTCCACCCCGTTGTGGCGGAGGATCGCGTAGGCGGCGGTGATGTGGAAATAGAAGTTCGGCATGGCGAAGTTGAGCAGGTAATCGCGGCCGCTGAAACTGATCTCGCCACTGCGCATCTTCAGCACCACGGTGCGGGTTTCGCTGTCTTCCAGTTGGGCGGCGTCGAAGCTCTTGAGGAAATCCCGGGTCTTGGCGATGCGCCCCTGCAACTCCTCGAAGCTGGCTTCGGTGTCGTCCCAGCTCGGCACATCGACGCCGGCCAGGCGGGCCGCGCAACCCTTGGCCATATCGCTGGCGATCTGCACCTGGCGCGCCAGCGGAAACATGTCCGGCGCCAGACGCGATTCGATGAACACCTTGGGCTCGATGCCACGGGCCTGGGCATTGGCTTCGGCCTTCTTGAGGATGCCGGACAGGTTGTCGAGCATGCGCGCCAGTACCGGGATGGACGCCTCGTACATGGACAAGGACATGGTGAACGCTCCGTTTTCGGGTGGGTGGAAGAGGATCAGGTATAGCCCCTGGCAAGCCCGCCGGCAATCGGCTTCCGAGTCCTGCCAAACAAAGCAATGGCGCAGGAAACCCGCCCAGTGCGATAGTTCGTCCCACCGGCAGGACGCAGCCATGCAGGACCTCAACGATCTCTTCTATTTCGCCAAAGTCGTGGAACACGGCGGATTCTCCTCAGCCGGCCGCCTGCTGGGCGTGCCCAAGTCGCGCCTGTCGCGCCGCATCGCCGAACTGGAAACCCGTTTGGGCGTACGCTTGCTGCAGCGCACCACCCGCAAGCTGGCGCTGACCGATGTGGGCGAGCGTTACCTGCGTCATTGCCAGGCCATGCTGGCGGAAGCCGAACAGGCCGACGAAGCGGTGGCCAGCCTCACCGCCGAGCCCCGCGGCCGCCTGCGGGTGTCCTGCCCCACCGAGATGGCGCACTCGCTGCTGAAGACCGCCATCGCCGAATTCCTCCAGCGCTACCCCCTGGTTCAACTGGACCTGATCCTCACCAACCGCCGCGTGGACCTGCGCGAGGAAGGCGTGGACGTGGCCCTGCGGGTGCGCGAGGAAGGTGACGAAGACCCGTCGCTGATCGCCCGCCCGCTGAGCCCGGCCAAGGCATTCCTGGTGGCCGCGCCCAGCCTGCTGGAAGGCATCGGCATAGAAACCCCGGACGATCTGCACAAACTACCCGCCCTCGGCGCCCTGGAGGCGGACCGACGCATCCACCACCCGCTGCGCGACCGCGACGGCAACCGCCGCGAGGTGGTGCTGGAAGCCCGCCTCGGCATCGAGGACTTCGATGTGCGCAAGCACGCGGTGCTGGCCGGCCTCGGCTTCAGCATGCTGCCGGAGATGAACTGCGGCGCCGAACTGCGCGACGGCCGCCTGGTACGCCTGCTACCGGGCTGGGACCTGCCGAGCGGCTACCTGCGGGCCGTCTATACCCACAGGCGCGGCATGCTGCCGGCGGTACGCGCCTGGATCGAGCACCTGGCCGAATGCTTCCCCCACGAGCGCTATCCCACCGTCTGAACCTTCGCAAGCAAGACAACCATTAGCCAGCTTCCTTTAGCGCCCCGAGTCGGAGATCATGGGCGGCGTCCTCTTCTCCCCTTTGCCAGGTTCTGCCATGAGCACGCCACGGCTGTCCGCGTCCTCCACCACGCTGCAGATCATCACCGTCGTCTTCTTCACCTTCATCAGCTTCTTCTGCGTCGGCCTGCCGATCGCCGTGCTGCCCGGCTATGTACACGACGACATGGGCTATGGCTCGGTCATGGCGGGCATCGTCATCAGCACCCAGTACCTCTCCACCCTGCTCTCCCGCCCAATGTCCGGCAGCCTGGCCGACCGGCTGGGCGCCAAGCGCGCGGTCATGTACGGCATGGCCTGCTGCGGCCTCTCCGGGGTGTTGACGCTGCTCTCCACCAGCCTCGCCCAGTTCCCCCTGGCGAGCCTCTGCCTGCTGCTGGGCGGGAGGGTGCTGCTGGGCATCGGCCAGGGCCTGGTCGGCACCGGCTCCATCAGCTGGGGCGTGGGCCTGGTGGGCGCGGAGAACATGGCGCGGGTGATTTCCTGGAACGGCATCGCCTCCTATGGCGCGGTGGCCATCGGCGCGCCGCTGGGCGTGGTGATGGTGGACGGCCTGGGGCTGTGGAGCATCGGCGGGCTGATGGCCCTGCTCTGCGCCATCGCCCTGCTGCTGGCCTTGCCCAAGCGCCCGGCGCCCATCGTCCACGGCGAGCGGCTGCCCTTCACCAATGTATTCCTGCGCATCGCCCCCAACGGCACTGCGCTGGCCCTGGGTTCCATCGGCTTCGGCACCCTGGCCACCTTCATCACCCTCCATTACGCGAGCCTGGGCTGGGAGGGCGCCGCCTACTGCCTGACGGCCTTCGGCTGCGCCTTCATCGGCGCGCGGCTGCTGTTCGTCAACAGCATCAAGCACCTTGGCGGCTACCGCGTGGCCATCGTCTGCCTGGCGGTGGAAAGCCTCGGCCTGTTCCTGCTCTGGCTGGCGCCGACGCCCTGGCTGGCCCTGGCCGGCGCGGCATTGACCGGCTTCGGCCTGTCGCTGGTCTACCCTGCCCTCGGCGTCGAGGCGGTCACGCGCATCCCGGCCGCAAGCCGCAGTTCAGCCCTGGGCGCCTACGCGGTATTCTTCGACCTGGCCCTGGGTATCGCCGGGCCGCTGATGGGCGCCATCGCAGGCGGTGCGGGTTTCGCCGCGATATTCCTGGTGGCCGCCCTGATGGCGCTGACCGGCATGCTGCTGAGCCTGTGGCTGCTGCGCAGCGAATCGACCACCTGAAGGAACAGGAGCACCCATGACCCCCGACCAGGTCGCCGCCTTCTGCCTGCAATTGCCCGGTGCCCGGGAAGACCTCAAGTGGGGCAGCAACCGGGTGTTCTCGGTGGCCGGCAACAAGATGTTCGCCATCCTCGACTTCCTGGGCGATAGCCTGACCTTCAAGGTCGACAAGGACCTGTTCCTCGGCTACGTCGACCGCCCCGGCATCCGCCCCGCACCCTACCTCGCCCGCGCCCACTGGATCGCCATGCAGCGCCCCTACCCCATGGGCGACGCCGAGCTGCGCGAGCTGATCACCCGCTCCCACCAGTTGGTGGTGGCACGCCTGCCGAAGATCAGGCAGGTTGGCCTGCGGCTCGATTGAATCTACCCCACGACAAGGAAGTCCCATGTCCATTCGCTCCTTCGCCCTGGTCGCCCTGGCGCTGTTCGGCGGCTACACCCTTTACGTCATGGCCATCAGTGAGCAATCGCTACTGGAGTTCGGTATGCAGCTGATGAGCGGGCCCGACACCGCCCAGGTGGTGATCGACCTCTACCTGGCCTGCAGCCTGATCGCCATCTGGATGTACCGCGACAACCGGCGCCAGGGCCGTGGCCTGGCCTACTTGCTACCCTTCTATCTGTTGACCGCAGTGTTCGCCTCCATCGGCCCGCTGCTCTATCTGGTCCTGCGCAAACCCGAGTGCGAAGAGGCTTGAACCGATGCGAACCACCGCTCTCTGGACCCACCTCTGGAACACCCGGGCGCCCACCCAGGGGCTGGAGGACTTCCGCCTGGAAGGTCGGCGGGTGGACAGCGGCATGCTGGCCTTCGACGACGACGGCAAGTGCTACCGACTGAACTACACCCTGGAATACGACAAGGGCTGGGAGCCGCGGGCCTTCAGCGCCACGGTGCGCGATGCACGCGGCAGCCGCAGCCTGGCCCTGCGCCGCGACGGCCTGCACTGGTTCGACGGTGACGGCCGCAAGCTGCCGGAGCTGTCCGGCAGCCTCGACCTGGACCTCTGGCCCACCCCCTTCACCAACAGCCCGAGCATCTGGCGGTTGTTCCTCAATCCAGGCGAGCGCCGCGAGATCGAGGTGGTGTTCGTCGAGGCGCCGCATCTGACGGTTCGGCGCATGCGCCAGGCCTACACCCGCCTGGACCATGGCCACTACCTCTACCAGAACCTCGATGGCAGCGGCTTCGAGGCGGTGCTGAGCCTGGACGAGGACGGGCTGGTGAACCGTTATCCGAAGTTCTTTCAGCGGTTGTGAGCGGGCCAGGCTGAAGCCCACCTGCCGGCATCAACCCTTGTGGGAGCGAATTCATTCGCGATGCGGACTGCAAGGGAGCTGCTGCGCAGCCCTTCGCGAATGAATTCGCTCCCACAGATAAACCGCCGGAGCGACGGACTCAGGCCGGTGCCGCCTCCAGCTTGTGGATCGGCTTCCAGCGGCGCAGTTGCTGGTAGAGGGTCGGCACCACGAACAGGGTGAAGAAAGTGCCCACCAGCAGGCCGCCGACTATCACCATGCCGATCTGCTGCCGGCTTTCGCCGCCGGCGCCGCTGGCGATCGCCAGGGGCACCGAGCCCAGCACCATGGCGCCGGTGGTCATGAGAATCGGCCGCAGGCGTTTCACCGAGGCCTCCAGCACCGCTTCGTGCAGCTCCATGCCCTCGCGCAGCAGCTGGTTGGCGAACTCGACGATGAGGATGCCGTGCTTGGTGATCAGCCCGATCAGCGTGACCATGCCCACCTGGGAGTAGATGTTCAGGGTGCCGCCGAAGAAGGTCAGGGCCAGCAGCGCGCCAGCCATGGACAGGGGCACGCTGAAGAGGATGATCAGCGGATCGATGAAGCTTTCGAACTGCGCGGCCAGCACCAGGTAGATGAACACCAGGGCCAGGGCGAAGATCAGCGCCACCCCTGTGCTGGCGTCCTTGAAGTCCCGCGAGGTACCGGTGTAGTCGAACTGGGTGTCGGACGGGAATATGGCCCGCGCCGCCTCCTCCAGGTGGTCCAGGGCCTCGCCCAGGGTGTAGCCGGAGCCGACGTTGGCGCTGACGGTCACCGCGCGCAGCTGGTTGAAGTGGTTCAGCTCGCGGGGCGCCACGGTCTCGCGTATCTCGATCAGGTTGGCCAGCTGCACCATGCTGTCGTTGCGCCCGCGCACGTAGACGCGGTTGAGGTCCTCCGGGTTGCTGCGGTCGACGTTGGCCAGTTGCACCAGCACGTCGTACTGCTCGCCGTTCTGCTTGAAGCGGGTCACCTGGCGGCTGCCGAACAGGCTTTCCAGGCTGCGGCCGATGGCGGCGACGTCCGTGCCCACCGCCACCGCCTGTTCGCGGTTGACCGATACCTTGAGCTGCGGCGAGTTGAGCTTGAGGTCGCTGTCCAGGCTTTCCAGCCCCGGATAGTCACGCACCCGCTCCATCAACTGGTCGACGTACTTCTGCAGCTCGCTGTACTCCAGGGAGGAGCGGATCACGAAGTTCACCGGCTGGTTGCGCGCGCTCTGCCCCAGGGGCGGCCGGTTGATCGGGAACGCCCGCACACCGGGGATATCGCGCAGCTTGGGCAGCAGCTCGTCACGGATCTCGAACTGGGTGCGGTCGCGGGAATCCCAGTCCTCCAGCTTGAGGAAGGACAGGCCCTGGGCCACGGTGGGGAAGCCCACCACCACCATGTAGCGATTGGCCTCGGGGATCGACTGGTAGGCCTCTTCCAGCATCTTCGCGTAGCGGCTGGTGTACTCGATGGTGGCGCCGTCCGGACCGTTGATGGAGCCGACGATGGTGCCGGTGTCCTCGGTGGGCGCCAGCTCGCTGCGCAGGCCGCTGAACATCACCAGGCACAGGACCAGGATGGCCACCAGCACGCCGATGATCAGCACCCAGGCATGCAGCACCCGCTCCAGCACATGCCGATAGCTGTAGGTCAGGCCGTGGAGGAAGGATTCCACCAGGTTGTACAGCTTGCCGTGCTGCTGCGGCGCATAGGGCTTGAGCAGATGCCCGCACATCATCGGCGACAGGGTCAGGGCGACGAAGCCGGACACCAGTACCGCGCCGGCCAGGGTCCAGGAGAACTCGGTGAACAGCTTGCCCGAAGTGCCCTGCATGAAGCCGATGGGGGCATAGACCGCGGCCAGGGTCAGGGTCATGGCGATCACCGCGAAAGCGATCTCGCGGCTGCCCTTGTAGGCGGCCTGCAGCGGCGCCATGCCCTCCTCGATGTGCCGATGGATGTTCTCCAGCACCACGATGGCGTCGTCCACCACCAGGCCGATGGCGAGCACCATGGCCAGCAGGGTCAGGGTGTTGATGGAGAAGCCCAGCAGCACCATCAGGCTGAAGGCGCCGATCAGCGAGACCGGGATGGTCACCAGGGGAATCAGGGTGGCACGCAGGGAGCGCAGGAACAGGAAGATGATCAGGATCACCAGCCCCACCGCTTCCCAGATGGTGGTGTAGACGTTGTCGATGGACTCGCGGATGAACAGCGAGTTGTCGTTGGCGATGGTCATCTTCATGCCGTCCGGCAACAGCCCGCGGACCTCCGGCAGCGCGGCGTTCAGCCCATCGGAGATATCCAGCGGGTTGGCGGTGGCCTGGCGCACCAGGCCCAGGGACACCGCCGAACGGCCGTTGAAGCGCACGATGCTGCGCACGTCCGCCGCGCCGACCTCGGCATGGCCGACATCGGCCAGGCGCAGCAGGTAGCCACGCTGGTCGTTGAGGATCAGGTCGTTGAATTCCTCGGGGGTGCGCAGGTCGGTTTCCGAGAGCACGCTGAACTCGCGCTGTACCGACTCGATGCGTCCGGCAGGAATCTCCACGTTCTGCCGGCGCAGGGCGTCCTCCACGTCCTGCACGGTGAGGTCATGGGCGGCGAGCTTTTCCGGGTCCAGCCAGATGCGCATGGCGAAGCGCCGGGCGCCACGGATCTGCACTTCGGAGACGCCGGGGATGGTCTGCAGGCGGTCACGCACCACCCGCTCCAGCACGTCGGTGATCTCCATGGCCGAGTGCTGTTCGCTGTAGAAGGCGATCCAGATCACCGGTTGGGCGTCGGCCTCGACCTTCTGCACGATGGGTTCGTTGATCTCGTCCGGCAGCAGGCCGCGCACCCGGCCCAGGCGGTCGCGCACGTCGTTGGCCGCCTCGTCGGCATTGGTGCCCAGGCGGAACTGGGCGGTGATCTGGGTGTTTTCCGAGCGGCTGATGGAGGCGACGAAGTCCAGGCCCTCGATGCCGGAGAGCACGTCCTCGATGGGCTGGGCCACCTGGGATTCCATGATCTCGGGGCTGGCGCCGGGGTAGATGATGTTGACCGTGACGATCGGCACATCGATGTTGGGATATTCCCGCACCGCCAGCCGCTGGTAGGCCAGCAGCCCGAGCAGGACCAGGATCAGCGACAGGACGGTGGCGAACACCGGCCTGCGGATGCACACATCAGAGAGGGTCATACCCCACCTCGCGCTACGGTGCGGACCTCCAGCCCAGGGCTGACCTTCTGCCAGCCCGCGGTGATGACCTGCTCATTGCCCTGCAGGCCCTCGCGTACCTCGGCCTTGCCGCGCAGGCGCTGGCCGATCTTGATCTGTCGCCGTTCCACCTTGCCGTTCACCACCAGGTTGACGAACAGCTCCTGGCCCAGGGGCATCACTGCTTCCTCGGGAATCAGCAGGGCCTGCGGACGTTCGGCGAGGATCACCGACACCTTGACGAACTGGCCGGGCTTGAGACGGTGGTCCTTGTTGGCAATCTGCGCGCGGATCGCCTGGCTGCGACCGACTTCGTCCAGGCGCGGATTGAGGGCGATGATATCGCCACGGAAGCGTTCGCCCGGGTAGGTGTCCAGGCTGATCTCCACCGGCTGGCCGATGCCCACCTGGCTGACAGCCTTCTGCGGGATACGGAAATCGATCTTCAGCGGGTCCAGGACTTCCAGGTTGACCATGTCCTGGCCGGCGCTGAGGTAGTCGCCGACGCTCACCTGGCGCAGGCCGAGGGTGCCGTCGTAGGGCGCGCGGATCTGCGTCTTGTCCAGGCGCGCCTGGGCCAGGGCCAGGCTGGCGATGGCGGCCTGCTGCTGGGACTGGGATTCGTCCTGGGCCTGGGCATTGCTGGCGCCCCGGGAGAACAGCATCTTTGCGCGCTGGTAGCTTTTTTCCGCCAGGTCGAGGTTGGCCTGGGCCTGGGCCAGCTCGGCGCGGGCGATGGCGTTATCCAGGCTGACCAGCAGCGCGCCGCCCTTGACCTGCTGCCCCTCCTGGAAATGCAGGGCGGCCACCCTGCCCTCGATCTCCGGGCGGATCATCACCGACTCGTCGGAGCGCAGCGAGCCGAAGGTCACCAGCTCGTCGCGCACCAATGCCCGCTGCGGCTCGGCCACTTCCACCAGGGGCGCTTCCTGGGCCAGGGCGGAAACGGCGGCGAGCATCCCGAGCAACAGCCAAGCACTGCGACGGACCTTCATCTGGAGCCTCTGAGACTGAACGCAAGGGGGGAGGAAGTCTGCCGACTGTATCGGCAGACTTCGATCAGCGGCATCCAGAAGATAATGCCACTCTGTGTCGCTTTGTTTCGCCTTACTGACGCATGCCGCGCCCGCTCACCAGCAGGTGGATGCAGGCGACGTAGAGAACGGCCATGGTCAGCAGCATCAGGGCGATGGCGATACCGATATTGATGTCGGAAACGCCGAGGATGCCGTAACGGAAGGCGTTGACCATGTGCAGGATCGGGTTGCCCAGGGAGACCGTCTGCCAGAACGGCGGCAGCAGGTTGATCGAGTAGAACACGCCGCCCAGGTAGGTCAGCGGGGTCAGCACGAAGGTCGGGATGATCGAGATATCGTCGAAGTTGCGCGCATAGACGGCGTTGATGAACCCGCCCAGGGAGAAGATGGTGGCCGTCAGCAGTACCACCAGCGCCGTCACCCCGATGTGGTGCACCGTCAGCTTGGTGAAGAACAGCGACAGGAAGGTGACGATCACCCCCACCGCCAGCCCGCGCAGTACGCCGCCGATGGTGTAGCCGAGGAGGATGGTGTGCGGCGACACCGGCGACACCAGCAATTCCTCCACCGAACGCTGGAACTTGCTGCCGAAGAAGCTCGACACCACGTTGCTGTACGAGTTGGTGATGACCGACATCATGATCAGCCCGGGGACTATGTAGTCCATGTAGCTGAAGCCGCCCATCTCGCCGATCTGCCGGCCGATCAGGTTGCCGAAGATGACGAAGTACAGAACCATGG
>RCUL01001155.1_pt1 | contig 10656 bp, 12 predicted proteins | sample 2167521 | NCBI WGS metagenome assembly RCUL01 (sample SAMN09932745, study PRJNA488358) | compost metagenome | feature: garden; material: soil; isolation source: compost soil in acetic acid-enriched culture | place: Germany: Experimental Botanical Garden Goettingen | collected 2016-01-27 | reverse complement strand
TGTCCCACGACCTGGCGGAAACCGCCAGCATCGCCGACTACCTGTACGTGGTCGGTGACAGCGAGGTGCTCGGTCAGGGCACGCCGGCCGAGCTGATGGAGTCCGACAATCCGCGCATCCGCCAGTTCATGCAGGGGATCGCCGACGGCCCGGTGCCCTTCCACTATCCCGCGGCGGACTACCGGCGCGACCTGCTGGGGGGTGCCTGATGCGCAAGACTTCACCCATCGAGCGCGTGCGCCTGCTCGGCCGCTCCGGTCTGGATGTGCTCGAGGCGCTCGGCCGCTCGACCCTGTTCCTCGTGCGTGCCCTGTTTGGCCGCAACGGCGCCGGCAGCTTCCCGCAACTGCTGGTCAAGCAGCTGTACGCGGTCGGCGTGCTGTCGCTGGCGATCATCATCGTCTCCGGCATCTTCATCGGCATGGTGCTGGCCCTGCAGGGCTACAACATCCTGGTCGACTTCGCCTCCGAGGAGGCGGTCGGGCAGATGGTCGCGCTGACCCTGCTGCGCGAACTGGGGCCGGTGGTCACCGCGTTGCTGTTCGCTGGCCGCGCCGGCTCGGCGCTGACCGCCGAGATCGGCAACATGAAGTCCACCGAGCAGCTGTCCAGCCTGGAAATGATCGGTGTCGACCCGCTGAAGTACATCATCGCGCCGCGGCTGTGGGCCGGCTTCATTTCCATGCCGCTGCTCTCGGCGATCTTCACCGTGGTCGGCATCTGGGGTGGGGCGATGGTCGCCGTCGACTGGCTCGGCGTCTACGAGGGCTCCTACTGGGGCAACATGCAGCGTAGCGTCGAGTTTCAGGGCGATGTGCTCAACGGTGTGATCAAGAGCCTGGTGTTCGCCGTGGTGGTGACCTGGATCGCGGTGTTCCAGGGCTACGACTGCGAGCCGACCTCCGAGGGCATCAGTCGTGCCACCACGCGTACCGTGGTCTACGCCTCGCTGGCCGTGCTCGGCCTCGACTTCATTCTTACCGCTCTGATGTTCGGAGACTTCTGATGCAATCCCGTTCCCTGGAAATCGGTGTCGGCCTGTTCCTGCTGGCCGGCCTGCTGGCTCTGCTGCTGCTGGCCCTGCGTGTCAGCGGTCTGACCATCGGTGCGGCAGACGATACCTACCGTCTGTATGCCTACTTCGACAACACCGCCGGCGTCAGCTCGCGGGCCAAGGTGACCATGGCCGGGGTGACCATCGGCAAGGTGGTGGCCGTCGATCTGGATCACGACAGCTTCATGGGACGCGTGACCATGGAACTCGACAAGCGTGTCGACAATCTACCGACTGACTCCACCGCCTCGATCCTCACCGCCGGCCTGCTCGGCGAGAAGTACATCGGCATCAGCATCGGTGGCGAAGAGGAAGTGCTGAAGGATGGCGGGGTGATCCGCGATACCCAGTCGGCACTGGTGCTGGAAGACCTGATCGGCAAGTTCCTGCTCAATACCGTCAACAAAGAACCCGCCAAGTAAGCCATTGGGGAACTCAAACATGCTCAAGATCCTGCGTCGCAGCCTGCTGGTCCTGCTGGCCTGCCTGCCGTTCACCGTCCATGCTGTGGCGACCACTCCGCAGCAGTTGGTGCAAAGCACCACCGATCAAGTGCTGGGCGAGCTGACCAGCAAGCGCGAGCAGTTCAAGCAGGATCCGGAGGCCTTCTATCAGGCGCTCGACGGCATTCTCGGTCCGGTGATCGACTTCGACGGCTTCGCTCGCGGGGTGATGACTGTGCGTTACAGTCGTCAGGCCTCGCCCGAGCAGATGCAGGCCTTCCAGACCAGCTTCAAGCGCAGTCTGGTCAAGTTCTACGGCAGCGCCCTGCTCGAATACGACAACCAGCAAATCCGCATGCTGCCGCCGGTGGCGGCGCGCGAGCCGGGGCGGGCCACGGTGAACATGGAAGTGGTCGGCCGCAACGGCGCCATCTATCCGCTGACCTACACCCTCGAGCAGAAGGGCGGGGCCTGGAAGGTGCGCAACGTGATCATCAACGGCATCAACATCGGCAAGCTGTTCCGCGACCAGTTCGCCGAGTCGATGCGCAGCAACGGCAACGATCTGGACAAGGTCATCGCCACCTGGGGTGACGCCGTGGCGCGTGCCCAGGAAGCTGCCGACGTGACGGCCGGCCAGCAATGAGCGGAGGCTCGCTGCGCGAGGTGCAGGGCGGTGGTCTGGCGCTGCATGGCGTGATCGACATGCATGTCGGCGCCGAGCTGCGCGACGCCGGGCGTCGCCTGCTCGCCGCCAGTCGCAGCCGCGAGGTGTGGATCGATTGTGCGGCCATCACCCAAAGCAGCAGTGTCGGGCTGTCGCTGTTGCTGTGCCTGCTGCGCGATGCCCGGGAGACCGGCAAGATCCTCCAGGTGCGCAACCTGCCGGACGACATGCGCCAGATCGCCGAGGTCTACGGTCTGCTCGAGCTGCTGCCGCTGGCCGATTGAAGCGCTGTCGGCGTGCCATGGCACGCGGCCGGCGGGGTTCGCAGGTCGGGGGCTTTTTTGTATGATGGCCGGCCCGTTCGTGCCGGTCCCCAATCGAGGTTGAGTTATGCAGGCTGAAGACGTCAAACGCCATCTGGAAGCGCAGCTGCCCGGCACCCGTGTGGAAGTCGAAGGGCAGGGCTGCGATTTCCAGCTGAACCTGATCAGCGACGAACTGGCTGCCCTCAGCCCGGTCAAGCGCCAGCAGCAGATCTATGCCCACCTCAATGCCTGGATCGCCGATGGCAGCATCCATGCAGTGACCATGAAATTCTTCACCCAGGCTGCCTGGGCCGAGCGCGCCTGAGCGCCGGCGACCGAGATTCCCAATGGATAAACTGATCATTACCGGTGGCGCCCCGCTCGACGGGGAAATCCGCATTTCCGGCGCGAAGAACGCGGCCCTGCCGATCCTCGCCGCGACCCTGCTGGCCGATACCCCGGTCACCGTGCGCAACCTGCCGCACCTGCACGACATCACCACCATGATCGAGCTGTTCGGTCGCATGGGCGTCGAGCCGGTGATCAACGAGAAGCTCGACGTAGAAGTCGATGCCACCACCATCAAGACCCTGGTGGCGCCCTACGAGCTGGTCAAGACCATGCGCGCCTCGATCCTGGTGCTCGGTCCGATGGTCGCCCGCTTCGGTCAGGCCGAAGTGGCCCTGCCCGGCGGCTGCGCCATCGGCACCCGTCCGGTCGACCTGCACATCCGCGGCCTCGAGGCCATGGGCGCGACCATCGACGTCGATGGCGGCTACATCAAGGCCCGTGCCCCGGAAGGTGGTCTGCGTGGCGCGCACTTCTGCTTCGACACCGTCAGCGTGACCGGCACCGAGAACATCCTGATGGCGGCCACCCTGGCCAACGGCCGCAGCGTGCTCGAGAACGCCGCGCGCGAGCCGGAAGTGGTCGACCTGGCCAACATGCTGATCGCCATGGGCGCGCAGATCCAGGGCGCCGGCACCTCAACGATCACCGTCGATGGCGTCAAGCGTCTGGGTGGTGGCAGCTACGCGGTGATGCCCGACCGCATCGAGACCGGCACCTTCCTGGTCGCCGCCGCCGCCAGTCGCGGCCGGGTCAAGCTCAAGGATACCGATCCGACCATCCTCGAGGCCGTGCTGCTCAAGCTGCAGGAAGCCGGCGCCGAGATCACCACCGGTGAGGACTGGATCGAGCTGGACATGAAGGGCAAGCGGCCCAAGGCGGTCAACGTGCGTACCGCACCGTACCCGGCGTTCCCCACCGACATGCAGGCGCAGTTCATCGCCATGAACGCGGTGGCCGAAGGTACCGGCACGGTGATCGAGACCATCTTCGAGAACCGCTTCATGCACGTGCAGGAAATGCAGCGCATGGGCGCGCACATCCAGATCGAGGGCAATACCGCCATCGTCACCGGTGTGTCGCGCCTCAAGGCTGCCCCGGTGATGGCTACCGACCTGCGTGCCTCGGCCAGCCTGGTGATCGCCGCGCTGGTCGCCGATGGCGACACCCTGATCGACCGCATCTACCACATCGACCGTGGCTACGAGTGCATCGAGGAAAAACTGCAACTGCTCGGCGCCAAGATCCGCCGTGTACCGGGCTAGGGGTAAGTCATGCTGACCATCGCGCTGTCCAAGGGCCGCATTCTCGACGATACCCTGCCGCTGCTGGCGGCAGCCGGCATCGTGCCGACCGAGAATCCGGACAAGAGCCGCAAGCTGATCATCCCGACCACCCAGGCCGACGTGCGCCTGCTGATCGTGCGCGCCACCGATGTGCCGACCTACGTCGAGCACGGCGCCGCCGACCTCGGCGTGGCCGGCAAGGATGTGCTGCTGGAGTACGGCGGCCAGGGCCTCTACGAGCCGCTGGACCTGCAGATCGCCCAGTGCAAGCTGATGACCGCCGGCAAGGTCGGCGCACCCGAGCCCAGCGGCCGGTTGCGCGTGGCCACCAAGTTCGTCAACGTGGCCAAGCGCTACTACGCCGAGCAGGGTCGCCAGGTCGACATCATCAAGCTGTACGGCTCCATGGAGCTGGCGCCGCTGGTGGGCCTGGCCGACAAGATCATCGACGTGGTCGACACCGGCAACACCCTGCGCGCCAACGGCCTGGAGCCCCAGGAGCTGATCTGCCATGTCAGCTCGCGGCTGGTGGTCAACAAGGCCTCGATGAAGATGCAGCACGCGCGCATCCAGGCGCTGATCGACACCCTGCGCCAGGCCGTGGAGTCACGTCGGCCGGCGTGAGTCATACCCGGCGCCAGGGACGGCGCTGCTGTCGACCCGTCTCCCTGTGCGGTCGACAATTTGCTGTTTTCCAGACGCGACCATCGGTCGCGACAGCCTATCCGTGTCATAGCCACAATTGCCGGGTGCCCGCACGGAAGGCCTGCTAGTCTAGCGGCGCCCGACCCCGCTTACGCCAGAGAGGCTTTGCCATGACCGCACCAATCGCCATCCGCCGACTCGACGCCGCCGATCCGCAGTTTGCCCGTCATCTGGATCATCTGCTGAGCTGGGAAAGCGTGTCCGACGATGCGGTCAACCAGCGCGTGCTGGACATCATCAAGGGCGTGCGCGAGCGCGGCGATGCCGCGCTGGTCGAGTACACCCAGCGCTTCGACGGCGTCGAGGCGACCTCCATGGCCGAGCTGATCCTGCCGCGCGAGCGCCTGGAGCTGGCCCTGACCCGCATCAGTGTCGAGCAGCGCACGGCGCTGGAGCAGGCCGCCGAGCGCGTGCGCCTCTACCACGAGCGGCAGAAGCAGGACTCCTGGACCTACACCGAGGCCGACGGCACCGTGCTCGGCCAGCAGGTCACCCCGCTGGATCGCGCCGGCCTGTATGTGCCGGGCGGCAAGGCGGCCTATCCGTCGTCGGTGCTGATGAACGCCATTCCGGCCAAGGTGGCCGGTGTCGCCGAAGTGGTGATGGTGGTGCCGACCCCGCGTGGCGAGCTCAACGAACTGGTGCTGGCCGCCGCCTGCGTGGCCGGTGTCGACCGCGTGTTCACCATCGGCGGCGCCCAGGCCGTGGCCGCGCTGGCCTACGGTACCGAGAGCGTGCCGCAGGTGGACAAGGTGGTCGGTCCGGGCAACATCTATGTGGCCACCGCCAAGCGCCACGTGTTCGGCCAGGTCGGCATCGACATGATCGCCGGCCCCTCGGAGATCCTCGTGGTCTGCGACGGCCAGACCGACCCGGACTGGATCGCCATGGACCTGTTCTCCCAGGCCGAGCATGACGAGGACGCCCAGTCGATCCTGGTCAGCCCGGACGCCGCCTTCCTCGACCGGGTGGCCGAGAGCATCGCCAGGCTGCTGCCGACCATGGAGCGTGCCGAGATCATCCGCACCTCGCTGGAGGCCCGCGGCGCGCTGATCCAGGTCGCCGACATGGAGCAGGCCATCGCCGTGGCCAACCGCATCGCCCCGGAACACCTCGAGCTGTCGGTGGCCGAGCCGCAACAGTGGCTGGCGCAGATCCGTCACGCCGGCGCGATCTTCATGGGCAGGTACACTGCGGAGGCGCTGGGCGACTACTGCGCCGGGCCGAACCACGTGCTGCCGACCTCCGGTACCGCGCGCTTCTCCTCGCCGCTGGGGGTCTACGACTTCCAGAAGCGCTCGTCGATCATCTTCTGTTCGGCCGCCGGCGCCTCCGAGCTGGGCAAGACCGCCTCGGTGCTGGCCCGCGGCGAGTCGCTGACCGCCCACGCGCGCAGCGCCGAGTACCGTATCAAGTAATACGTCGGGTGCGCGGTGCGCACCCCGGGAACGATTCGGTGCGCACCGCGCACCCTACGCATTCGAGGAGAGAAGGGCGTGAGCAAATTCTGGAGTCCCTTCGTCAAGGACCTGGTGCCCTACGTGCCGGGTGAGCAGCCCAAGCTGGAGCGGCTGGTCAAGCTCAATACCAACGAGAACCCCTACGGCCCGTCGCCGAAGGTGCTCGAGGCGATCGGCGCCGAGCTGGACGACAACCTGCGCCTGTACCCGGACCCCAACGGCGAGCGCCTCAAGCAGGCGATTGCCGGCTACTACGGCGTGCAGCCCGCCCAGGTGTTCGTCGGCAATGGTTCCGACGAGGTGCTGGCGCACGTGTTCCACGGCCTGTTCCAGCACGGCCGGCCGCTGCTGTTTCCGGACATCAGCTACAGCTTCTATCCGGTGTACTGCGGCCTCTACCACATCCCGTTCGAGACCGTGGCGCTGGACGAGCAGTTCCGCATCAATGTGGCGGACTACGCGCGCCCCAACGGCGGCATCATCTTCCCCAACCCCAATGCGCCGACCGGCTGCCTGCTGCCGCTGACGGCGATCCGCCAGCTGCTCGAGGCCAACCGCGAGTCGGTGGTGGTGGTCGACGAGGCCTACGTCGACTTCGGCGGCGAAAGCGCGATCAGCCTGGTCGACCAGTATCCCAACCTGCTGGTCACCCAGACCCTGTCCAAGTCGCGCTCGCTGGCCGGCCTGCGCGTTGGCCTGGCGGTCGGCAATGCCGAGCTGATCGAGGCGCTGGAGCGGATCAAGAACAGCTTCAACTCCTACCCGCTCGACCGCCTGGCCCTGGTCGGCGCGGTGGCGGCGTTCGAGGATCAGGACTACTTCGAGCAGACCTGCCAGGCGGTGATCGCCAGCCGCGAGCAGTTGGTCAGCGAGCTGCAGGATCTGGGCTTCGAGGTGCTGCCGTCGGCGGCCAACTTCATCTTCGCCCGCCACCCGCAGCATGACGCCGCGCAGCTGGCGGCGGCCCTGCGCGAGCAGGGGGTGATCGTGCGCCACTTCAAGCAGGCGCGGATCAGCCAGTTCCTGCGCATCACCATCGGCACCGCCGAGCAGAACATGGCCCTGCAGGAGGCGCTGACGCCGCTGGTGCAGTGATTCCAGCCCATTAACGACAACGGCGCCCACGGGCGCCGTTGTCGTTAATGGGTACGGGACTACTCGCTGCTCACCGCCGGGCGCAGGCCGACTTCGGCGCTGAGCTGCTGAGTCTCGCCACCGCGCATGACCTCGATGCGGATCCTCTCGCCCGGACGCTTGCGCGCCACCTGGTTCATCGCCCGGCGGCCGTCGCTGGCCAGCTCGCCATCGATGGCGAGGATCACGTCGCCTGGCTGCAGGCCGGCGCGCAGGGCCGGGCTGTCGCGGTAGATGCCGGCGACGATGATGCCGCTCTGCCCGCCCTGCAGACCGATGGATTCGGCCAGCTCGGCGGTCAGCGGCTGCACCTCGAGGCCGAGCCAGCCGCGGATCACCTGGCCGTGGGCGATGATCGCCTCCATCACTTCCTGGGCCAGCTTGGTCGGGATGGCGAAGCCGATGCCCTGGGAGCCGCCGGAGCGGGAGAAGATCGCGGTGTTGATGCCGATCAGGTTGCCGTGGGCGTCGATCAGCGCGCCGCCGGAGTTGCCCGGGTTGATCGCCGCGTCGGTCTGGATGAAGTCCTCGTAGGTGTTGAGGCCGAGCTGGTTGCGCCCGGTGGCGCTGATGATGCCCATGGTCACCGTCTGGCCGACGCCGAACGGGTTGCCGATGGCCAGGGTGACGTCGCCGATGCGGATGTTGTCGGAGCGGCCGAGGGTGATCGCCGGCAGGTCGGGCAGGTCGATCTTGAGCACCGCCAGGTCGGTTTCCGGGTCGCTGCCGATCACCCGCGCGAGGGTCTCGCGGCCGTCCTTGAGGGCGACGATGATCTGGTCGGCGCCGGCGGTGACGTGGTTGTTGGTCAGCAGGTAGCCCTTGGGGCTCATGATCACCGCCGAGCCGAGGCTCGACTCCATGCGCCGCTGGCGCGGCAGGTTGTCGCCGAAGAAGCGGCGGAACTGCGGGTCGTCGAACAGCGGGTGGCTCGGCTTGTCCACCACCTTGGTGGTGTACAGGTTGGCCACCGCCGGTGCGGCCAGCTCCACCGCGTCGCTATAGGACACCGGGCCCAGCGTCGGCAGGCCGAGGGCCGGGGCCTGGCGCAGTTCGAGGTCCTGCTGGTCGCGGCCGACCCACTGCGGGAACAGCTGGATCACCAGCAGGGCCAGCAGGAGGCCGGCGACAACCGGCCAGCCGAGAAAGCGCAGCGCCTTGTGCATCGAAAAATCCTTGGGGTTGCGAGGGCCTGGGGTGGCCATTAAGGTGGCGGCATTATACGAGGCCGGCGCGCGGGAAGCAGTCGCCAACTGTTACGGAGCATCACCATGGCCATTGCCCTGAATACCCTGGTCGCCGAGTGCGATCGCTACCTGGATGCCGCGCGCATCGCCGACTACTGCCCCAACGGCCTGCAGGTCGAGGGCCGCGCCGAGGTGCGGCGCATCGTCAGCGGGGTCACCGCCAGCCAGGCGCTGCTCGATGCCGCGGTCGAGGCGCAGGCCGATGTGGTGCTGGTGCACCACGGCTATTTCTGGAAGAACGAGAACCCCTGCGTCACCGGCATCAAGCAGCGCCGCCTGAAGACCCTGCTCAGCCACGAGATCAGCCTGCTGGCCTACCACCTGCCGCTTGACCTGCACCCCGAGGTGGGCAACAACGTGCAGCTGGCGCGGCGCCTCGGCCTGCAGGTGGAGGGGCCGCTGGAGCCTGGCAATCCGCGCTCGGTGGGCCTGCTCGGCAGCCTGTCCGAGCCCCTGGCGCCGGCAGCCTTTGCCGCGCAGGTGGCTGCGGTGCTGGGCCGCGAGCCGCTGCTGGTGCCCGGCTGCGGGCCGATTCGCCGGGTGGCCTGGTGCACCGGCGCGGCGCAGGGCTACATCGAGCAGGCGATCGCCGCCGGTGCGGATGCCTACCTGAGCGGCGAGGTGTCCGAGTCCACCGTGCACAGCGCGCGCGAGAGCGGCATCAGCTTCCTCGCCGCCGGTCATCACGCCACCGAACGCTACGGCGTGCAGGCGTTGGGCGAGTATCTGGCGCAGCGGTTCGCTGTCGAACACCGCTTTATCGACTGCGACAACCCGGTCTGAGCGGTCGCGCTTGGGCATATTTATAGAATGATTGGTTCTAGTGTGTCGCCTTATTAGAAGTTGGGTGGCGTGCTATCGTGCGCGCACGTTCACGGCCCGCCGGCCGCAATCCGTATGTCTTATGTGAGTAGCCATGGTCGACAAACTGACGCATCTGAAGCAGCTGGAGGCGGAAAGCATCCACATCATCCGTGAGGTGGCCGCCGAATTCGACAACCCGGTGATGCTGTATTCCATCGGCAAGGACTCCGCGGTGATGCTGCATCTCGCCCGCAAGGCGTTCTTCCCCGGCAAGCTGCCGTTCCCGGTGATGCATGTCGACACCCAGTGGAAGTTCCAGGAAATGTACCGCTTCCGCGACCAGATGGTCGCCGAGCTGGGCCTGGACCTGATCACCCACGTCAACCCGGAAGGCGTGGCGCAGGGCATCAACCCCTTCACCCACGGCAGTGCCAAGCACACCGACATCATGAAGACCGAGGGTCTCAAGCAGGCCCTGGACAAGTACGGCTTCGACGCCGCCTTCGGTGGTGCGCGCCGCGACGAGGAGAAGTCGCGGGCCAAGGAGCGCGTCTACTCGTTCCGCGACAGCAAGCACCGCTGGGACCCGAAGAACCAGCGTCCCGAGCTGTGGAACGTCTACAACGGCAAGGTCAAGAAGGGCGAGTCGATCCGCGTGTTCCCGCTGTCCAACTGGACCGAGCTGGACATCTGGCAGTACATCTACCTGGAAGGCATCCCGATCGTGCCGCTGTACTTCGCCGCCGAGCGCGAAGTGATCGAGAAGAACGGCACCCTGATCATGATCGACGATGCGCGCATCCTCGAGCACCTCAGCGACGAGGAGAAGGCGCGCATCCAGAAGAAGATGGTGCGCTTCCGTACCCTCGGCTGCTACCCGCTGACCGGTGCGGTGGAGTCCACCGCCACCAGCCTGCCGGAGATCATCCAGGAAATGCTCCTGACCCGCACTTCCGAGCGCCAGGGCCGCGTCATCGACCACGATGGCGCCGGCTCGATGGAAGAAAAGAAACGTCAGGGCTACTTCTAAGGGTTTCGCATCATGTCGCACCAATCTGATCTGATCAGCGAGGACATCCTCGCCTACCTGGCCCAGCACGAACGCAAGGAACTGCTGCGCTTCCTCACCTGCGGCAACGTCGACGACGGCAAGAGCACCCTGATCGGGCGCCTGCTGCACGACTCCAAGATGATCTACGAGGA
>RCUL01001151.1_pt1 | contig 10674 bp, 11 predicted proteins | sample 2167521 | NCBI WGS metagenome assembly RCUL01 (sample SAMN09932745, study PRJNA488358) | compost metagenome | feature: garden; material: soil; isolation source: compost soil in acetic acid-enriched culture | place: Germany: Experimental Botanical Garden Goettingen | collected 2016-01-27 | reverse complement strand
TAACAGCGACAACGCTGCCTCGGCAGACTGGGCCTGGTACACCTCGCGGCCTTCGCCCTGGATCAGGGCGTCGAGGGCCAGCAGGTTTTCCGGCAGGTCGTCGACGATCAGCAGTTTGGCGGTGATGTGGCTTAGCATGCGCTGGATTCCAGGTTGGCGAGCAATTGCCCGATGCCGCTCAAAGAAAGAATAAGGTCGGGCTGGTGGAGCGCCAATGCGGCCTCCGGCATCAGCGCCACCTGGGCGTCGCGGGGGTCCTGGACCACGGTCCGGCCGCCGCTGTTCTTGATGTAGGCAAGGCCTTTGGCACCGTCCTCGTTGGCGCCTGTGAGCAATACACCCAGCAGGCCCGCGCCATAGGCATCGGCAGCCGAGATGAACAGGAAGTCAATGGCCGGGCGCGAGAAATGCACCGGCTCCTCCTGGCTCAGCGACAGGCTCAAATCCTGCTCGACCGACAGGTGATAACCAGGCGTCGCCACGTAGATCTGGCCAGGGGCGATGGCCTCTTTGTCCCGAGCCTCACGTACCGGCCTGTGCAGACGCCGCTGCAGCACTTCGGCCAGATGGCTGTGACGGTCATCGGGCAGGTGCAGCACGCACAGCACAGGCGTCACGAATGCCGGCGGCAGGCCACCGAGCACCTGAAACAGCGCCTGCACGCCGCCCGCCGAGGCACCGATCACCACCGCGCTTACGCCCTTCATGATTTCCGGAAGATCCGTTCGGGCTTGACCAGCGGCTCGAAGCGGTCGCTGTAAGCGGAGAAATCCACCGATTCCTTGCTGCCCAGCACCAGAAAGCCACGGTGACACAAGGACTCATGGAACAGCCCCAGGGCGCGGTCCTGCAGGTCCTTGTTGAAGTAGATCAGCACATTGCGGCAGGACACCAGCTGGGTTTCGGAAAACACGCTGTCAGTGGCCAGGCTGTGGTCGGCAAAGGTCACGTTGTCGCGCAGGCTGCTGTCCATGATGGCGTTACCGTAGGCGCTGGTGTAGTACTCGGCAAAATCGCGCCGCCCGCCGGCCAGGCGGTAGTTTTCTTCGTACTCGCGCATGCTCTGCATTGAGTAGATGCCCTGCTTGGCCCTGTCCAGGGAACGCGGGTTGATATCGGTGGCATACAGGATGGTGCGCTCGAGCAGCCCCTCCTCGCGCAGCAGGATGGCCATCGAGTACACCTCCTCGCCGGTGCTGCAGCCGGCGATCCAGATCTTGATCGACGGCCAGGTGCGCAACAGCGGCACCACTTCGTTGCGCAGGGCAAGGAAGTGGCTAGGGTCGCGGAACATCTCGCTGACCGGGATCGTCAGGAACTGCAGCAACTGCATGAACATGCCCGGGTCGTGCAGCACCCGCTCCTGCAGGGCCGACACCGTCAGGCAATCGAACTGGCGCAGGGCATGGAGGATCCGGCGCTTGATCGAAGCGCCGGAGTAGTTGCGAAAATCGTAGCTGTACTTGAGGTAGATCGCCTCGATCAGCAGCCTGATCTCGATGTCGGTGTTGCGCTCGCTAATCAAATTCGCTCCAGTTGCGGCAGCCACACACGGATCAACGAGAACAGGCGGTCCAGGTCGATCGGTTTGGCCAGGTAATCATTGGCGCCAGCCTGCAGGCAGCGCTGCTGGTCATCCTTCATCGCCTTGGCGGTTACGGCGATGATCGGCAACTTGCGCCAGCGCGGCTGCTGGCGGATCAGGCGGGTAGCCTCGAAGCCGTCCATTTCCGGCATCATCACATCCATCAGCACCAGGTCGATATCGTCATGCTGCTCCAGGCGTTCGATGGCCTCACGCCCGTTGCGGCCGATCTCGACGATGGCGCCCTTGTGCTCCAGGGCACTGGTGAGGGCGAAGATGTTACGCACATCGTCGTCCACCAGCAGCACCTTGCGGCCTTCGAACACCTTGTCACGGCTGCGCGCGGTCTTGAGCATGCGCTGGCGTTCATGGGACAGCTGCGATTCGACTTTGTGCAGGAACAACGTCACTTCGTCGAGCAAACGCTCTGGCGAGCGGGCCCCCTTGATGATGATCGAGCGTGAATACTTGAGCAGCTCGGCTTCTTCTTCGCGGGTGAGGTTGCGCCCGGTATAGACGATCACCGGTGGGAAGGAGCGGATATCTTCTGCAGTCATGCGCTTGAGCAGCTCATTACCGAGCATGTCGGGCAGCTTGAGGTCGATGATCATACAGTCGTAGATGTTCTCGCGCAGCAATGCCAGGGCGTCCTGGGCCAGGGCCACGGCGGTGATCTCGATATCGTCGTCGCCGATCAGGCGGGCGATGCTCTCACGCTGCAGGTCGTCATCCTCCACCAGCAGGATGTGCTTGAGCTTCTGCGTGAGCTTGGCTTCCAGGCGAGCGAACACTTCCTTGAGCTCTTCGCGGCTGGTCGGTTTGACCGCGTAACCCACCGCCCCCATGTGCATGGCCGCCTCGACGCGGTCTTCCACCGATATGATGTGCACCGGGATATGCCGGGTGGCGGCCAGCTCCTTCAGGCGCTGCAACACGGTGAGGCCGGAGTGGTCGGGCAGGCGCATGTCCAGCAGGATCGCATCGGGAATGTACTGGGCTGCCAGCGCGAAGCCCTCGTCGGCGGCCTGGGCCACCAGGCAGCTGTAGCCCAGTTCGTGAGCCAGGTCGAAGAGGATACGGGCGAAGTTCGGCTCGTCCTCGATCACCAGGATGCAGCGGTTGCCGAACGGGGCGTGCTCGCGGTCATCGGTGAAGGTCGGTGCCGGCAGTTTCGGCGCCACTGCCGTAGCCACCTTGGGCTCTGGCGGCAGCGTGTCGACCGCAGGGCGCAGGCTGTGGGCCTCGACTTCCTCGGCCTCGGCTTCGTAACGTTCCGGCATGGTCAGGCTGAACACACTGCCCTGGCCTGGGTTGCTGTCGACACTGATCTGCCCACCCAGCAAATGCGCCAGGTCGCGGGAGATCGACAGGCCCAGCCCGGTGCCGCCGTATCGGCGGTTGCTGCTGCCATCGACTTGGTGGAAGGCGCCGAAGATCGCCTGCTGCTGGTCGGCGGCAATACCGATGCCGGAGTCGCGCACGGCGAAGACAATGCCGGTGCCTGCCTGGTGGCTGATGGTCAGGCTGACCTGGCCGTGGTCGGTGAACTTGATCGCATTGGACAGCAGGTTCTTGAGTATCTGCTCCAGGCGCTGGCGGTCGGTGAACAGTGTCACCGGTACATGAGGCTCGACGTTGACCTCGAAAGCCAGGCCCTTGTGCTCGGCCAGCGGCAGGAACATGCCGCGCAGGCCCTCGACCAGGCGCTCCAGCTGAGTGGTCTCGGGGCGCACTTCAAGCTTGCCGGCCTCGACTTTGGCGATGTCGAGAATGTCGTTGATCAGGTTGAGCAGGTCATTGCCGGCCGAATAGATGGACTCGGCGAACTTGACCTGTTCGGCGCTGAGGTTGCCCTCGCCGTTCTCCGCCAGCAGCTTGGCCAGGATCAGCGAGCTGTTGAGCGGCGTGCGCAACTCGTGGGACATGTTGGCGAGGAACTCGGACTTGTACTTGCTCGAACGCTGCAGCTCATCGGCGCGGGCCTGCAACTCTTGCTGGGCCTGCATCAGCTCGTCGTTCTTGCGGTCCAGGGCATCGGTACGCTCGGACAGTTGCTCGTTGGTCTGCTCAAGCTCGGCTTGCTGGGTCTCCAGGTGGGCCTGGGACTCCTTGAGCACGCGGGACTGCTCTTCAAGCTCCTCGTTCGCAGTCTTGAGTTCTTCCTGCTGCACCTGCAATTCTTCGTTGAGCTGCTGAGTCTCGGCCAGCACTTCCTGGAGGCGCTGGCGGTAACGGGCGCTTTCGATTGACATGCCGAGGTTGCCACCAACCCGCTCCATCAGCTCATCGTCCCGCTCCTGCAGTGGGCGCAGGAAGCCCAGTTCGATCACACCGTTGATCTGGCCATCATCGATGGCCGGCATCAGCAAGGCACTGCGCGGCAAGCCGCTCCCCAGGCCGGAACTGAGGCGGTAGTAGTCCTCGGGCAGGTCATCCAGGCGCAGCAGGCGGCCTTCGCGCACTGCCTGAGACAGCAGGCCATCGTGGGCGGCCAGCACCTGTTCGCGGCCCTGCTCCTCGGCGTCCAGGCCATAGCTGGCGACGCGCACCAGGCGCCCATGGCCGTCGCGCACGTACAGCGCACCGACCACGCTGCCCAGATAGCTGGCGAAGAAGCGCAGGATGTTTTCGCCAAGCATCGGCAGGGTCAGCTGCCCCAGCACCTGCTCGGCCAGCTGGGTCTGACCGTTGCGCAGCCAGGCCTGGTGTTCCAGGCGCTCGGCCGAGCGCTGCTGGGCCTTGAGGTTGTCATCGTAGCTGGTAGACAGCGCCATCAGGTCGCGACGGCCCAGGTAAGCCAACAAGGCGCTCAGGCCAACGATCAACAGCACGAACGCTGAAATGGCGGTCACTGTAACGTTGCTGACCTTCTCGTTGCGGGCCATGCGCAGCTGCTGTTCAGTGCCGATCAGGTCGTCGAATTCCTTGCGGATCTCGTCGGTGATGCGTTTGCCGCGACCGTTGATGACCGACTGTCGGTAATCCCCGCCATCGCGGCGCTGGTTGATCATCTCGCCGCCAAACTCATTCCAGGCATGCTGCAGGGCGATCAAGCGGTCGATGCGGTCGACCTGCTGAGGGTTGTCCTCGACCATACCGCGCAGGCTGTTGAGGCTACCCTGAATCTTCGGTTTGGCGACCTCGTAAGGGTCCAGGAAGCGCTCGTCACCGGTGATCAGAAACCCGCGCATGCCGGTTTCCATGTCGATCGACAGCTTGACCGCTTCGTTGGCATTGCCGATCACCCGATCGGTGTGCTCGACCCACTGCATGGCCGACAGCAGGTAGTTGATCACCGCGACGAAAGCCACGGCACCGAGCAGGCCCACCCCCAGGGGCAAGCCAATGTTGCGGCTCAACAGCTTGCGGAAGCTTTGCTGGTCCATCGAGGCTGCTTGAATCATTTGAAAACGCCCGAGCGAAAAAGTCCATTGAACGGTGTGGCGGATAAAGCCTGTTCTTGTATGCCGCCGCGCTCACCGGTTAACAGCGAGTCTAACCAGCTTTGCTGGCCGCGACAGGGCATTTAGCCAGTATTTGAAGGTTACCTTCAGCAATCGTTCCATCCAATCGCAACGATCGGTATCCTCACGGAACTTCTGACGCTGGCCGGCGCACAGAATAAAGACATTCTTCTGGTACAGGATCACAAAATGCACCTCTTGGTAGTCGAAGATGACGACATCGTCCGTATGTTGATGGTCGATGTGCTCGACGAACTGGGCTATGAGACCCTCGAGGCGGACTGCGCCAGTGCCGCGCTAAAGATCCTTCAAGACCCAGACAAGGCGCTGGCCCTGCTGATGACCGATGTAGGCCTGCCGGACATGCGCGGCGAAGAACTGGCGAAACAGGCCCGCGCCATCCGGCCAGCGCTGCCAGTGCTGTTTGCCAGCGGCTACGCCGAAAGCCTCGATGTGCCCGAAGGGATGCACATGATTGGCAAGCCGTTCAGCATCGAGCAGTTGCGCGATAAAGTGGTGGGGATTTTGGGTACGCCGTGACATCCGTCGCGCCTCTTCGCGGTTTTACCCGTGAAGAGGCCGGCTCAAGTCCATGACTCGCGCCGCAGCAGGTAGGTATCCATGATCCACCCCTTGCGCCCCCTCGCCTCTTCGCGCACCTGCAAAATCCGCCCCTTCACCGCCTGCAAAGGCCCGGCGATCAGCACTTCGTCCTCCGTTCCCAGGTAAGCTCCCCAATAAATCACCAACCCAGGGTCGTCGACCCGGGCAAATGCGCATTGCCCGTCAAGCATCACCACCACGTTGTCAATCTGCCCCTGTTGCGCGAGGCGCCGCCCCGGTAAAACCACCAATGGCTCGCCTATACGGTTCAGCGGCACCTGATGCCGCGCCGCCAGCGCCTGCACACTGCTGATGCCTGGGATGACCTGCAGGCGCAGTGCCACACCACGCTCGCGAACCAACTGCAGAATGCGCAGGGTGCTGTCATACAAGCCAGGCTCGCCCCAAAGCAAAAAGGCGCCGATATCCTCACTGCACATTTCATCGGTTATCAGCCGGGCATACAGCGCCGCGCGCTGGCGATGCCAGTCCTGGACCGCAGCCACATAGTCGGCCGCGTCAGCATCGCGTTGCGGGTCCGCCACCTGTACCAGGCGGTAGCCGCCCTGCGGCCTGTAGTGTTCAACAATGGCCTTGCGCAGGCTAACCAGCTCGTCTTTGTCCGAACCCTTATCCAGTAGGAAGAAGACGGTGGCGCGACGCAACGCCTCGACAGCCTCGTAGGTCACCTGGCGCGGGTCGCCCGGGCCGATACCAATCAACAACAGGTCTCTCATGGCTTCGCCCTGCACAAAAACCAGCAGCCATTGTCGGCCGACCGCCGGTGTTTGGCAAAGCGCACTCAGAAGATCGAGAAGTTGTAGCTGACGATGACCCGTGTTTCGTCCATGTCACGCGCCCACTTTTCGTAGTTGCTGCGGTAGGTAGAATTGCGCAGGCGCACGCTGACATCTTTGAAGGTACCGCTCTGTACCTGGTACTTGAGCTCGGTGTCGCGCTCCCACTCCTTGCCTTGGGCGTCACTACCCGGGACCTTGATGTGGTCGCCATTGATATAGCGGGTGAAGAACGTCAGGCCCGGCACGCCCAGGGCCTTGAAGTCGTAGTCGTAACGCAACTGCCATGAGCGCTCCTGCGCGGCGGCGAAGTCGTTGACCTGCGCATAGTTGACCAGGTACGGGTTGCTGCCATCGAGGTAAGGCATGGCGTTTTCGCCATACATGCGCTGCCAGCCTGCGCTGACCTTATGGCCGCCCAGGCTGTAGCCGAGCATGGCGCTGAAGGCGCGATGATCGATTTGGCCTGCTCGGGCGCTACCGATGTCATCGCTCTTGATCAGCCGCAGGTCGGCCGACAGGCTGCCCAGCGCAAGCGGCTGGCTGGCGATCAGGCCGAGAAAGTGCTGACGGTAGATGTTTTCCAGCCTGGCCACTTGGTATTGAGCACTGAACCGGTCATTGAACCGGTAATCCAGCCCTGCCAGGTCGAAGTGGTCGGCTTGGGTATCGCAGGCATAGCGCTTGTTCTTGCAATGCACGCGAATGTCCTGGCGGTCGGTGGAATCACGGGCGGTGTACTTGTTCAGGCGGGCCAGTGTGAACTTCAGGTCGTGCACTTCTTCTGAAGTGAGCATGGCGCCGTGGAACAGGGTGGGCAACAGGCGACCGTCGTTGTATTTCAACAACGGTACATCCGGCATCATCGAGCCGTATTTGAGCACGGTATTGGACACCTTGGCCTTGGCAGCCAGGCCCATCTTCGCGTATTGGTCGGCAGCGCGCCTGGGGTCATGGCCGGAAGAAGGCAACAAACCGCTGTTACTGTCCGCCGGGCTGGAGTCCAGCTTGATACCGAACATGCCCACAGCATCCACACCAACGCCTACCGGGCCTTGGGTATAACCCGACTGCACATTGAGAATGAAGCCTTGTGCCCACTCTTCGCGCTTGGACGCACCTTGGCTGGAAGTGCTGTGGCCGTCACGAAAGTCCCGGTTGAAATAAACAGTGCGTGCTTCGACCTTGGCACGGCTGTCTTCAAGAAAACCGGCGGCCTGGGCGTGCGTGCCGGCACACATCAGCAACAGGCCGGCAACTCGGCGCCCGGGGGCGAGAGGAAAAGAGGCAAACATGCGAGGGAACATCCAGAGAAAGACAGAAACAATGCACGGCGAACGCACGCGGCGCAGACAAGACGCGGCCGAACAATGCTCGGCCATCATCAGAAATGATCGCGAAAAGGCTCTGGCGCGCACCATTGGACCATGGTCTAGATGCCCCGGGCCGACGGCCTGTACCCACCGGAATTATGCGCCCGGAAAACTTGTAAAGTTCCCGTCTTATTTGGAAAAGTTTGCGGTTTACCCAATTGTCACAAGTGTCTACACTCGTCATCAGCGAACAGTTTAACCCACCCGCGTGGCCGGCGTTATTTCTCTTCAATGTTCGTCACGCCCCGCCACAGATGACGTACAGGAGTGATTACAGTGTCCAGACTTGCAGAGTTTCGTGCTGCCGAAAAAGCGCTCCAGGAACAGATGGCTCAACTGGAGGCGCTGAAAAAGGATACCGGCCTAAAACGTGAAATCGAATTCGAGCAGAAACTAGTCGGCCTGATGAAAAGCTATGACAAAAGTCTGCGCGATATCATCGCCATCCTCGACCCCAAGGCCGTCACCCGGGGCGCAACCAATGCGCCAAAGCAACAACGCCGCCCACGCGTGGTGAAAGTGTATGAAAACCCGCACACCGGCGAGCTGATCGAGACCAAAGGTGGTAACCATCGCGGGCTGAAGGCGTGGAAAGAACAGTACGGGGCCGGCACGGTGGAAAGTTGGCTGCGCTGATGAAACGTCAACGCTTGCTTCACACTTTTTTCACAAGGGCTGGCTCAATATCGAGACAGCTAAAGGACTAGCGACCCCATCACGCGCCCGCACACGCGGGCCTCTAATTCCAGCGCCCTGCACTCGTGCAGGGCGCTTTCATTTGCGCAATCGGTTCACTGCCGTATCATGGCCCTCCTGTCTGTTCCGCTGGCCCCGGTGCCAGCCTCGTCTCTGGAGTACCCATGAGCCTGCACGATCTGCAAAACCTGCCTGGCGTCACCGCGCAGCCCGACGCCGCCACTGCCCAATTCGTCTTCAACCACACCATGCTGCGGGTCAAGGACATCGAGAAGTCGCTGGACTTCTACACCCGTGTGCTGGGCTTTCGCCTGGTCGACAAGCGCGACTTCCCGGAAGCGAAATTCAGCCTGTACTTCCTGGCCTTGGTCGACCCGGCGCAGATTCCGGCCGACGACGCCGAGCGCCATCAGTGGATGAAATCGATCCCCGGCGTGCTTGAGCTGACCCACAACCACGGTACTGAAAACGACCCGGCGTTCGCCTATCACAACGGCAACACCGACCCACGTGGTTTCGGCCACATCTGCATTTCGGTACCGGACGTGCGTGTTGCCTGCGCCCGCTTCGAAGAGCTGAACGTGCCGTTCCAGAAACGCCTGGCAGACGGCCGCATGAACCATCTGGCCTTCGTCAAAGACCCGGACGGTTACTGGGTCGAAGTGATTCAGCCCTCTGAGCTCAAGGGCTGATCCGAAAGTGTGAGCCTCGTCGGCTCGCGCTCGTCAGGCCGGGAACTCCCGGCCCCTCGCTGTGGTATATGGAAGTAACAGCTTCACTAGCCACAGCGAGGTAAGGACGATGCAATCTCTTCACTGTGAATACCGCGACCACACCATCACCGCCAGCGTGATGCCTCACCCCGACTCCCCTCTGCCCTATTCTGCGGGCTGCCTGATCACCGATCCGCAAGGCCATACCAGCAAGCGTTTATCCATGCCGATGAAGTTCTTCTCTGACCTTGAGAATGCCCAGCATGTGTCGCTGGCCCATGGCCGGGCCCTGGTGGACGAGCAGTTGGACAAGGGGCACAAGGCGTTCTGATCTTGGGCGCAGTCGGCCTCCTCGCCGGGTTGCCCGCGAGGAGGCCGCAGAAGAAGAGCTAGACGTCCCGGGCGTAAGCCACTGCAGCCTCGACCTGCTCCCGGTCAGGGCGCACGTCGGTGTACAGCACGAACTGCTCCAGTGCCTGCAACGCGATCACCTCCAGGCCGGTAATCACCGGCTTGCCCAGCGCCTGCGCCCGCTGGATCAAGGGCGTCTGCGCCGGCATCGCCACCACATCGAAGACCCGCTGCGCCGCAGCAATGGCGTTCTCGCTGAACGCCAGCTCATGGGCCTCCTGCCCGCCCGCCATGCCGATCGGCGTCACGTTCACCAGCATCGGCGGGCACCGGTCACCCAGCTCAGCGACCCAGCGATAGCCACAAACGTCGGCCAACTGGCGCCCCGCCTGCTCGTTGCGGGCGACGATGATGCCCTCCTTGAACCCGGCATCGCGCAGCGCACTGGCCACCGCCTTGGCCATGCCACCACTACCGCGCAGGGCAAAGGCTGTAGACGGGTCGACACGATGCTGTTCGAGCAACTGCCGTACTGCCAGGTAGTCGGTGTTGTAGGCTTTCAGATGACCAGCCGTGTTGACCACGGTGTTGACCGACTCGATGGCTGCCGCTGACGGGTCAACCTCATCGACCAAGGCCATGCAGGCCTCCTTGTACGGCATGGAAACACCACAGCCGCGGATGCCCAGCGCGCGGATACCCGCCACAGCGGCCGGCAAGTCATCGGTGCTCATCGCCTTGTAGTAGTAATCCAGGCCCAACTGGCGGTACAGGTGGTTATGAAAGCGAACGCCAAAGTGACCTGGCCGGCCGGCCAGGGAAATGCACAGCACAGTGTCCCTGCTGGGAGTTGCCGTCATGACCTGCTCCTTGTTCGTAACTGAAACGTTTGTTCAGCGTAACAGACCCGCCCGTTCATCGTCCCTTACACAACCTTTACCGTTTCCCTGCGCTCAGCTGACAGAGGCAAGAGCCATAGTAGTGAACAGTTGATAAAGCTGATGAGCACTATTGAGCGAGTCGATTTCAAACCGAGCTGGCCACTGCGTAAGGTAGCGGCATGTTTTACAGGAGGTCCACATGGCCACTATC
>RCUL01001150.1_pt1 | contig 10675 bp, 4 predicted proteins | sample 2167521 | NCBI WGS metagenome assembly RCUL01 (sample SAMN09932745, study PRJNA488358) | compost metagenome | feature: garden; material: soil; isolation source: compost soil in acetic acid-enriched culture | place: Germany: Experimental Botanical Garden Goettingen | collected 2016-01-27 | reverse complement strand
CGATCAGGACGATGCCGTCTTCCTCGCGCTTGTAGATCGCGCCGCTCGGGCAGGAGGCCACGCATGCCGGGTTCAGGCAGTGCTCGCACAGACGCGGCAGGTACATCATGAAGGTGTTTTCGAACTGGCCGTAGATATCCGCCTGGACCTGGTCGAAGTTGACGTCTTTGCGCCGCTTGGCGAACTCGGTGCCCAGCAGTTCCTCCCAGTTCGGTCCCCATTCCACCTTGTTCATCCGCTGCCCGGAGATCAGCGAGCGCGGCCGCGCCACCGGTTGGTGCTCGCCTTGTTTGGCGCTGTGCAGGTGCTGGTAGTCGAAGGTGAAGGGCTCGTAGTAGTCGTCGATCTCCGGCAGATCGGGGTTGGCGAAGATGTTCGCCAGCACCCGCCACTTGCCGCCGATGCGCGGGTTGATCGAGCCGTCGGCGTTGCGCACCCAGCCGCCGTTCCATTTTTTCTGGTTCTCCCATTCCTTGGGATAGCCGATGCCGGGTTTGGTCTCGACATTGTTGTACCAGGCGTACTCGATGCCTTCACGGCTGGTCCAGACGTTCTTGCAGGTGACCGAGCAGGTGTGGCAGCCGATGCACTTGTCGAGGTTCAGGACCATGCCGACCTGGGAGCGGATTTTCATTTCACGGCCTCCTGCTGGTAGTCGTTGCCTTCGCCGTCGAGCCAGTCGATGTTGCGCATCTTGCGCACGATGACGAATTCGTCGCGGTTCGAGCCGACGGTGCCGTAGTAGTTGAAACCGTAGGAGAGCTGGGCGTAGCCGCCGATCATGTGGGTCGGCTTGGGGCAGACCCGGGTGACCGAGTTGTGGATGCCGCCACGGGTGCCCGTCACCTCGGAGCCCGGTATGTTCAGGATGCGTTCCTGGGCGTGGTACATCATCACCATGCCCGGCCGCACCCGCTGGCTCACCACCGCGCGGGCGGCGATGGCGCCGTTGGCGTTGTACAGCTCGATCCAGTCGTTGTCGGCGACGCCGATGGCGCGCGCGTCATCCTCGGACATCCAGACGATGGGCCCGCCACGCGACAGGGTCTGCATCAGCAGGTTGTCGCTGTAGGTGGAGTGGATGCCCCATTTCTGGTGCGGGGTGATCCAGTTCAGGGCGATCTCCGGATTGCCGTTGCTGTGCGGTGCGGCGACGCTGGCGATGGCCTTGGTGTCGATGGGCGGGCGATAGACCATCAGGCTCTCGCCGAAGGCGCGCATCCAGGGGTGGTCCTGGTAGAACTGCTGGCGGCCAGTGAGGGTGCGCCAGGGGATCAGCTCGTGGACGTTGGTGTAGCACGCGTTGTAGCTGACGTGCTCGTCCTCCAGGCCCGACCAGGTGGGGCTGGAGATGATCTTGCGCGGTTGCGCGACCAGGTCGCGGAAGCGGATCTTCTCTTCTTCCTTGGGCCGCGCCAGGTGGGTGTGGTCACGCCCGGTGATCTTCGACAGCGCCGCCCAGGCCTTCACCGCCACCTGGCCGTTGGTTTCCGGCGCCAGGGCGAGGATCATCTCCGCAGCATCCACTGCCGAGTCCAGTTTCGGCCGGCCCTTGGCCGAGCCGTCGAGCTTGCGGTAGTTGAGCTTGCCGAGCAGGTCGACTTCCTCCTGGGTCTTCCAGGCGATGCCCTTGCCGCCGTTGCCGATGTCGTCCAGCAGCGGGCCGACGGAGCTGAAGCGCTCGTAGGTTTCCGGGTAGTTGCGCTTGACCTCGATGAGCGAGGGCATGGTCTTGCCGGGGATTGGTTCACACTCGCCTTTCTTCCAGTCACGCACCTCGGGCTGGGCCAGCTCGCCGGGGCTGTCGTGCTGCAGGGGGAGGGTCACCAGGTCGGTTTCCTCGCCCAGGTGGCCGACGCACAGGCGGGCGAAGGCGCGGGCGATGCCGTCGTAGATCTGCCAGTCGCTGCGCGCTTCCCAGGCCGGGTCGGTGGCGGCGGTGAGCGGGTGGATGAAGGGGTGCATGTCCGAAGTGTTGAGATCATCCTTCTCGTACCAGGTGGCGGTGGGCAGCACCACGTCCGAGTACAGGCAGGTGGTGGACATGCGGAAGTCCAGGGTCACCAGCAGGTCGAGCTTGCCCTCGATGGGATCGTCCTTCCAGACCACCTCTTCGGGCTTCTGTTTCCCAGCCTCGCCCAGGTCCTTGCCGAGCACGCCGTTGCGGGTGCCGAGCAGGTACTTGAGCATGTATTCGTGACCCTTGCCGGAAGAGCCAAGCAGGTTGGAGCGCCAGACGAACAGGTTGCGCGGGTGGTTCTGCGGGTTGTCCGGGTCTTCGCTGGCGAAGCGCAGTTGGCCGCTTTTCAGTTGTTCGACGGTGTAGTCCACCGTGCTCTTGCCGGCGGCCTGGGCGGCGGCCGCCAGGCGCAGCGGATTGATGCCCAGCTGCGGCGCGGAGGGCAGCCAGCCCATGCGCTCGGCGCGCACATTGAAGTCCACCAGGCTGCCGCTGAAGTCCTGTGGGCGGGCCAGCGGGGAGAGCAGCTCGCTCACTTCCAGCTTTTCGTAACGCCACTGGCTGGAGTGGTTGTAGAAGAACGAAGTGCCGTTCATGTGGCGCGGCGGGCGGTGCCAGTCCAGGGCGAAGGCCAGGGGCGTCCAGCCGGTCTGCGGGCGCAGCTTCTCCTGGCCGACATAGTGCGACCAGCCGCCGCCGCTCTGGCCGATGCAACCGCAGAGGATGAGCATGTTGATCAGCCCGCGGTAGTTCATGTCCATGTGATACCAGTGATTCATCCCGGCACCGACGATGATCATGGAGCGGCCGTGGGTCTTGTCGGCGTTCTCGGCGAACTCGCGGGCGATGCGGATCATCTGCGCCGCCGGCACCCCGGTGATCGCCTCCTGCCAGGCCGGGGTATACGGCTTGAGCTGGCCGTAGTCGCTGGCGCCGTCATCTTCGCCGGTACCGCCAACGGTGGCGGTCAGGCCACGGTCGATACCGTAGTTGGCGGCGGCAAGGTCGAACACCGTGACGGCCAGCACCTCACGACCATCGGCCAGCTTCAGGCGCTTGGCTGGCACGTGGTGGTGGATCACGTCGCGCAGCGGCACGCTGGGGAAGTGCTTGCGCTCGATGCCGCCGAAATAGGGGAAGGCCACCCGCGCCACTTCGTCATGGCGGCCGAGCAGGGACAGGCACAGCGCCACTTCCTTGCCGTCGGCGTCCACCGGTTCCAGGTTCCAGTGTCCGGTCTCGCCCCAGCGGAAACCGATGGAACCGCGCGGCACCACCAGGCGGTCGGCGCCTTCGTCCCAGGCGATGGTCTTCCACTCGGGGTTGTTGGCCTGCTCCAGATTGCCGGCGAAGTCGCTCGCGCGCAGTTGTTTGCCCGGCACCAGGCTGCCGTCCTCACGGGGCTCCAGTTCCACGAGGATCGGCATGTCGGTGTAGCGGCGGATGTAGTCGGTGAAATAGGCGCTGGGTTTCTCCAGGTGGAATTCCTTGAAGATCACGTGGCCCATGGCGATGGCCAGGGCGGAGTCGGTGCCCTGTTTGGCGCTCATCCACTCGTCGCAGAGCTTGGAGATTTCCGCGTAGTCGGGGGTGATGGCGATGGTCTTGGTGCCCTTGTAGCGCACCTCGGTGAAGAAGTGTGCATCGGGGGTGCGGGTCTGCGGGACGTTGGAGCCCCAGGCGATGATATAGCCGGAGTTGTACCAGTCAGCGGATTCGGGCACGTCGGTCTGCTCGCCCCATACCTGCGGCGAGGCGGGGGGGAGGTCGCAGTACCAGTCGTAGAAGGACAGGCAGATCCCGCCGATCAGCGACAGGTAGCGGGTGCCCGAGGCGTAGGAAACCATCGACATCGCCGGGATGGGCGAGAAACCGGCGACGCGGTCGGGGCCATAAGTCTTCACGGTGTAGACGTTGGCGGCGGCGACCAGGGTCTGCATCTCGTCCCAGTCGGTGCGCACGAAACCGCCACGGCCACGGATGGACTTGTACTGCTTTGCCTTCTGCGGGTCCTCGACGATGCTCGCCCAGGCCAGCACCGGATCGCTGTGGGTCGCCAGCGCCTCGCGCCAGAGCTGTACCAGCGCCTTGCGCACCATGGGGTACTTGAGCCGGTTGGCGCTGTACAGATACCAGGAATAGCTGGCCCCGCGTGGACAGCCACGAGGTTCGTGGTTGGGCAGGTCGGGGCGAGTGCGCGGGTAGTCGGTCTGCTGGGTCTCCCAGGTGACCAGGCCGTTCTTCACATAGATCTTCCAGCTGCAGGAGCCGGTACAGTTCACTCCGTGGGTCGAGCGGGCGATCTTGTCGAATTGCCAGCGCTGGCGGTAGCTATCCTCCCATTCGCGGCTCTCATCGCGGGTTTCGCCATGGCCGTCGGCGAACTCAGGCGGACGCTTGACCAAGTAGCGCAGGCGGTCGATGAAGAAGCTCATGTTTCTCCTCCTTTGTAGGGCGCCTGACGACTGCTAGCAGCGCACCTCGGCATTGCGACGGGTGTAGAAGAACCAGGTCAGCGCGATACACAGCACGTAGAACACGATGAACCCGTAGAGGGCCCATTCCGGGCCTCCGGTGAGGTCGAACGAACTACCGAACGATTTCGGAATGAAGAAGCCGCCGTAGGCCGCCACCGCCGAGATGAAGCCCACCGCTGCGGCAGATTCCTTCTCGCTCTGCAGCGCCTGCTGCTCGGCGGGCAGGCTGGGGAACAGGCGCGGCGTCTGGATGCGGAAGATCGCCGGAATCATCTGCGTGGTGCTGGCATTGCCCACGCCGGAGAAGAAGAACAGCAGCAGGAACATCGCCAGGAAGCCCCAGAAGGCGCCCGGCTGATCCTTGATGCCGATGAAGAACAGCACGCCGAACACGCAGGCGGACATGGCGACGAACACCCAGAGGCTGATGCGACCACCGCCGAAGCGATCCGCCAGTCCACCGGTGAAGGCGCGGGCGAGGGCGCCGATCAGCGGGCCGAGGAAGGCGAACTTGAGCACGTCTACGTTGGGGAACAGATGCCCGGCCAGCAGCGGGAAACCGGCGGAGAAGCCGATGAAGCTGCCGAAAGTGCCGGTGTAGAGCACGCTCATCAGCCAGGTGTGCTTGCGCTTGAAGATCGCCATCTGGTCGCCGAACGAAGACTTGGCGCTGGCGATGTCGTTCATCCCGAACCAGGCGGCGATCGTCGCGACGATGATGAAGGGCACCCAGATGAAGCCGGCGTTCTGCAGCCAGAGCGAGGTGCCTGCGGCGGTGGTCTGCGGCTCGCCGCCCAGGCTGCCGAACACCGTCATGGTGATCGCCAGCGGCACCAGGAACTGCATGACGCTCACGCCCAGGTTGCCCAGCCCGGCGTTCAGCCCCATGGCGGCGCCCTTGGCCTGTTTGGGGAAGAAGAACGAGATGTTCGCCATGCTCGAGGAGAAGTTGCCGCCGCCCAGGCCGCACAGCAGCGCGAGGATCAGCATCACCAGGTAGGGCGTCTGCGGGTTCTGCACGGCGAAGCCGATCCACAGCGCCGGCACCAGCAGCGAGGCGGTGGACAGCGCCGTCCAGCGCCGGCCGCCGAAGATCGGCACCATGAAGCTGTAGAAGATGCGCAGGGTAGCGCCGGACAGGCCGGGCAGGGCGGCCAGCCAGAACAGCTGGTTGGCGCTGTACTCGAAGCCGGCCAGCGGTAGCTTGGCTACCACCACCGACCAGACCATCCAGATGGCGAAGGCCAGCAGCAGGTTGGGAATGGATATCCACAGGTTGCGCGTGGCGATGCGCTTACCGGTCTGTTCCCAGAAAGCAGGATATTCCGGATGCCATTCACGCAGTACGAAGCTGCTGGGGGTGGACAGCTCCGGCAGGTCGCGGCTTTCGCTGTGCTCGGCCCATTCCACGCGTTCGGCCATGCGGATCGCGTAGTGCATCCAGGCCAGGGCGCCGGCGGCGATCAGGAACAGCAGCATGAAGCAGCTCTGCCAGATGCCAACCACATCGTTGAGCATGCCGAAGGTCAGCGGCAGGAGGAAGCCGCCGAGGCCGCCGATCATGCCCACCAGGCCACCGACCACGCCGACGTGGTTCGGGTAGTAGGTGGGGATGTGCTTGAACACCGCCGCCTTGCCCAGGGACATGAAGAAGCCCAGCACGATGATGACTAGGGCGAAGCCAACCAGGCCGAGATGTGTCGAGAATTCCATCTCGCTGCGTACGCCGGTGACGATGTAGCGGGTCGGCGGGTAGCTGAGCAGGAAGGTGCAGATCACCGACACGCCCAGGGTCCAGTACATCACCTTGCGCGCGCCGTAGCGGTCCGACAGCCAGCCGCCGAGGATGCGGAACAGGGAGGCGGGCACCGTATACAGCGCAGCGACGAAGCCGGCGGCAGCCAGCCCCAGGCCGTACACCTCCATCAGGTAGTGCGGCAGCCACAGGGCCAAAGCGACGAAGGCGCCGAATACGAAGAAGTAGTACAGCGAGAAGCGCCAGACCCGCAGCTCGGCCAGCGGCGCCAGTTGCTCGGCCAGTGGAATCGGGCGGGCCTGACGGGTGGCGGCCTGCGGGTCGTTCTTCGCCAGCAGGATGAACAGGATGCCCGTGAGGCCCAGCACCAAGGCATACACCAGCGCGGCCCCGCGCCAACCCAAGGCCAGCATCAGGAGGGGGGCAGCGAGGTTGGTCAGGCCGGCGCCGACGTTACCGGCGCCGAAGATGCCCAGCGCGGTACCCTGGCGGCTCGGCTCGAACCAGGTAGCGGTGTAGGCCGTGCCGACAATGAAACCGCCGCCCGCCAGCCCCACGCCCAGCGCCGCGAGGAGAAGCATCGCGAAGCTGTCGGCGAAGGTCAGCAGGTAGACACAGACGGCTGAGGCGAGCATCAGGATGCCGAACACCCAGCGCCCGCCATAGCGGTCCGTCCAGAGGCCAAGGAAGATGCGCGAGATCGAGCCAGTCAGCACCGGCGTCGCCATCAGCAGGCCGAGCTGGGTATCGGTGAGACCGAACTCGTTTCTGATCTGCAAGCCAAGGATGGAGAACAACGTCCATACGGCGAAGCACAGCGTGAAGGCCAGGGTGGAAAGGCAGAGTGCACGGTACTGATCGCGGGTTGGTACGTTCGTAGCCATGGAAGCCCTTATCGGTACTCAAAGCGACGCTTTTGTATCAGCCGCGGCTGTTCCGGGTCCTAGTGAGCCCAGTTCCACTGCAAAGAACTCTGCCAAAGGCCGAATCACGGTTATTGCTGCAAGATCTCGTTATAGGTACAGCGAAGTACCGAAGGTGAGGCTAGACCGCATTCCAACCGGGCGCCAATTCCAAGGCGGCAAGGATCGAGGGCGGCAGGGCAGGGTATTTGCCAACTGAAGAGCTTCGGCGATAAGGGGAACGCATTCGTCGAGGGAAACGTCAGGGTCAGTTGGGTAGGGCAACGCCCTGGTTTGCTGGATCAAAGATGTTGGCAAATATGCTGTCGAAGCTGAAGCAAGATTGGAGGAGAGGAAGAGGGCGGCGATGCTTGCTTCTGGTCGATCACAGCTGTCAAAAGGTATCGGGGAGACGTGGGCAGTCCGTGTCATAGGCACTAGCCTGCCCACGGCAGCTCAGGTCGTGGTGTTTCGGATGGAGCGGGCGTTGATCATCAGCTATGCCAGCCGCGGCGAATCAGGATTTGATCCAGGGTTCTGCTGATTGCGGTGCAACTACGCACCATCTCCATGCGCTCCCAAGTCGCCTGCTCACCCGCCTGCACAAGTTGCCGCACCTGCGAGACAGATTTCGGCGACAACACTTTGAGAGGGCTATGCAAGCGCTTGCTCAGGAAGATGTTGATATCGGCGGTATAGTCCTGTGCCAGCAGGTTGTAGCTGAGGTGCCGCAAGCGAGCGAGGGTGGGATTGCGGATGCGCAGGTGATTCCTGCTCAGGCGCAGCAGGCGGACTGCGAGACCTTTGCTCAGCCGCATCTGCTGATCCAGGGCACCTTTGAGCAGGCCGTGTTGAACATTGGGATTCGGCGTGAAGAGCAGCGCAGCCGGATTGGCCATGCTCGAAATGAAGTGGTTTACGCCATACAGCCGCCCCAGGCGCTTGGCAGGCAGGTCATCGACAAAGGAGCCGTCGATCCAGCGTTGTTCCGGTAGGTAAGGGACTTGTTGGCCGGCGGCGTTCTTTGCCTGCAGGGTTACCGGCGGATAGATGCCCATTATTGCGCAAGAGGCCTGGATCGCCGAACGGATTAATACGTTCGGCGCGGTGATGGCGTTCAGCAGGCGAGGCGCCTGTTGTGGTTCCAGCCCGGTGATAGTGATGTTCAGGTGGCGCCCGCTGACTTTGTAGGCCTCGGCGAAGGTCAGGTCAGGTACCAGGCGCTCTATATAGCTGTTGGCATCGCCAGCCTGCAGAACGGAGCGCAGTCGCGGGCGAGGCTTGCCTTCAGTGGAGGGGAAGGTCATGGCCAGTTGTTCGGGCTGCAGGCAGTCGAGCAATTCAGTGTCGCTGTGGGTGCAGACGATGGCCGCCATCAGCGACCCGGCACTGGAGCCGGAAATGATCTTCGGCAGCAAGTGCTCCTCAAACAGCGCTTTCAGTACTCCAATATGGAAGTAGCCGAGCATTCCTGCACCGCTGAGCATCAGCGCCGAACAACCGAAGCAATGGCTGGCACGAAGGAAGAAATCCTGGCGTTCCTCCAACGGAATAACATGGTCATCAAGGTTGTCGATGACGTCTAGCGATAGACAGACTTCCTCGATGTACTGGTGGATCAGATGCTTGGTGCCCATGTGCGCGCGGCTGTAGAGCGTCGCCTTGCCCATCCCGGCGAGGTTGCCATGAATGCCCTCGTTGAGGGCGAACATCAGATTGGCGTAGGCGCCCGCCTTGCGCATGCCGCGCAGGCGCTCCATCCGTTGGCGCACGGTACGGTGATCATAGTCGTTCGAGACTTCATTTCTGCGCCAGTCGTCCATTCCGTTCTGTTGATCCAGAGCTGAGGCGTATTCCGCCCACTCCTTGTAGCTGTGGGCATGCTCCATTTTTGCCTGCAACGTAGTGGCCGGCTTGTTTTGCCAAAGCATGTTGGTTCTCTCCCTTAATTCCGGAACAAGATGGTTATTTGTTGGGTGACGAGGTGGGCGCCTCGGAGCCCGCTGTTCGTTTGCGTGGCGTCGAAGGTCGAGCCTCCGTGGCAGGCGATTCCGCAGTTTGGCGCCCCAGGGCGAGATATTCCTCGGTGGACTGCTGGAGGCATTCGATATAGACGTCCATGTCCGGCAGTACGTCGCGATCGCTGACCACGCCGAGGATGAACTGACCGTAGAGGCTGGTGATGCCGTGGCAGAGCGCTATACCGTCTGCCACTGGCGAGAGGGGGTAGATCGCTAGCACCTCTGCGCCGGCGAAGTATTTGCGCTCCATTCCGCCTGTCGGCCCGGGGACGTTGGTAATCAGGGTGTTGCACAGGTGGTACTTGCCGACATAGCGCAACTGACTGGTCATCCAGTTACTGAGCATACGTATCGGCGCCGGCACAAGTTCGCCCATGGAGATGAGCAGGTCGTGCACCACATCTCGGGCCAGTCCGGAGCCTGATTGCGTACGTTCAAGGATCGCCTTCAACCGTGCGACCGGATCTTCGATGTCGGTGCCGATACTGATCAGCATTCCGGAGATCAGGTTTCCTGTCTGGCGCTGGTCGTGTTCGGGGGGAATGGCCACTGGGCAGAGAGCTACTAATGATTGCTCTGTAGGCAATGCTTCACGGCGCAACAGGTAACGACGCAGACCTCCCCCGATGATGGCAAGGACGACGTCGTTAAGGGTGGCGCCTTCCGCATAGCGGCGTATGTGTTTGAGATCGCTGATCTTCCAAGTCAGCCCACCGAACGTCCGGTGCGGGGAAACCTGAGTATTGAACAGTGTGGTGGGGATGCGTTTCTGGGTAGGCCTGTCCTCGCCGCGCATTCTGGCCATCAACTGCAAGCTTGCCTTGGTCACTCCGAAGCTGGCACGCAAGCTGCGCAAGGGCTGGGTCGCTAGCCGCGGAATCGTTCTGGCCCACAATTGCGCGCGCGTCGGTAGGCGCTCGTTGAAGGGTTTGCGGTAGGTGTTCTCGTCGAACTCCGGCTGGTCACTCATTAGCAGGTTGTTGATTTCGATGCCGGCCTTGCCATCGATGTAGGCGTGATGAAAACGCAGCAGAAGGGCGAAGCTGCCGGGTGGCACGCCTTCGACGTTGTTCAGCCCCTCAATGACGGTGAGCTCCCAGGGCGCACGCTCCATGTCCAGGGTGCGTGACATCGCACGTGCCGCGAAGATACACAACTGACGCCAGTTTCCCGGCTGCGGCAGGCCTACATGGCGAATGTGATATTCCAGGTCGAAGTTCTTGTCTTCCACCCAGTAGGGATCGTCCAGTCGGTAGGGTGCGTGCTGCAGACGTCGGCGGAACAACGAGGTGCCGCTCAGACGACTGTTGATGTAACGGATGATGTCCTTGTGCCGAACCAACCCATCGGGAGCGCTACGCTGGTCGCATATCCACAAGCTGCCTATCACCATTGGTTGGTGGGGGGCGTCGGCATAGAAGAACTGTGCGTCCAGCGGGGTCAGTTGTTTCATGGCTAGCTTCCTCTGATGGCATGAATGCCGAGGCAACAGTCGGCAAAAAGTTACCTATGCCTCGACAGCAACAAGTGTGTTCGCGCTGGCTTCTGGGAGACGGTCA
>RCUL01001147.1_pt1 | contig 10693 bp, 9 predicted proteins | sample 2167521 | NCBI WGS metagenome assembly RCUL01 (sample SAMN09932745, study PRJNA488358) | compost metagenome | feature: garden; material: soil; isolation source: compost soil in acetic acid-enriched culture | place: Germany: Experimental Botanical Garden Goettingen | collected 2016-01-27 | reverse complement strand
CTCCGGCACGGTGCATGGGCAGATGTACAACATGTTCACCCTGCTGCGCCATGGCAGCGAGGAACAGAAGCGCCACTACCTGCCCAAACTGGCCAGTGGCGAGCTGCGCCTGCAGTCGATGGGCGTGACCGAGCCCACCACCGGTACCGACACCACCAAGATCAAGACCACCGCGGTACGCCAAGGCGACAAGTACGTGATCAATGGGCAGAAAGTGTGGATCTCGCGGGTTCAGCACTCCGACCTGATGATCCTGCTGGCCCGCACCACGCCTTTGCCTGAGGTGAAGAAAAAGTCCGAGGGCATGTCGATCTTCCTGGTCGACCTGCGCGACGCCATTGGCAAGGGCCTGACCGTGCAGCCGATCGCCAACATGGTCAACCACGAGACCAACGAGCTGTTCTTCGACAACCTGGAACTGCCGGCCAGCAGCCTGATCGGCGAAGAAGGCAAAGGCTTCAGGTACATCCTCGACGGCCTCAACGCAGAGCGTACCTTGATTGCCGCCGAGTGCATCGGTGACGGCCGCTGGTTCGTCGAAAAAGCCAGCGCCTATGCCCGTGACCGCGTGGTGTTCGGCCGGCCGATCGGGCAGAACCAGGGTGTGCAGTTCCCCATCGCCGAAGCGCACATCGAAATCGAAGCCGCCGACCTGATGCGCTGGCGCGCCTGCGCCGAATACGACAGCGGGCAGAATGCCGGGGCCAGCGCCAACATGGCCAAGTACCTGGCGGCGAAGGCCTCGTGGGAAGCCGCCAATGCGTGCCTGCAAACCCATGGCGGCTTCGGCTTCGCCTGCGAATACGACGTCGAGCGCAAGTTCCGCGAGACCCGCCTGTACCAGGTGGCGCCGATTTCCACCAACCTGATCCTGTCCTACGTGGCCGAGCACCTGCTCGAACTGCCGCGCAGCTTCTGAGGGCCTGAGCATGCAACATACCCACGCCCTGGCCGGCTTTCTCGCCGACCTGCGTTACGCACACCTGCCCGGCCACGTGCTGGACCGCACTGAAGACCTGTTCCTGGACTGGCTTGGCTCGGCCCTGGCCAGCCAAGGCGCGCACCCGATCCCGCTGTTCGAGCGCTATGCCGAACGCATGGGGCCTGCGCAGGGCAATGCTCGAGTATTGACCAGCGGGCGCACGTCATCCCCCTACTTCGCTGCCCTGGTCAATGGCGCGGCCTCGCACCTGGTCGAGCAGGACGACCTGCACAACAGCTCGGTGCTGCACCCGGCGACCGTGGTGTTTTCTGCCGTACTGGCGGCGGCACAGGACCTTGGCAAGTCTGGCCAGGACCTGCTGCTGGCTGCAGTCGCCGGCTATGAAGCCGGCATCCGCATCGGTGAATTCCTCGGTCGCTCGCATTACCGCATCTTCCATACCACCGCCACTGTCGGCACCCTGGCCGCAGCCGTCGGGGTGGGCAAACTGCTGGGCTTCAACCAGGCGCAGTTCATCAACCTGCTCGGCAGCGCCGGCACCCAGGCCGCCGGGCTCTGGGAGTTCCTGCGCGACGCCGCCGATTCGAAGCAGTTGCATACCGCCAAGGCCGCCGCCGACGGCTTGCTGGCCGCCTACCTGACCGCCGATGGCCTGAGCGGTGCACGCAATATCCTCGAAGGCGAACAGGGCATGGCCGCCGGCATGTCCAGCGATGCCGACCCGGCGCGCCTGAGCGACCGCCTGGGCACGCGCTGGGCGCTGGTGGAAACCTCGTTCAAGTACCACGCTTCGTGTCGCCACACCCACCCCGCCGCCGATGCCTTGCTGCTGCTGATGCAGCGCGAAGGCCTTGGCCATGAACAGATCGCCAGGGTCGTCACCCGCGTGCATCAGGGCGCGATCGATGTGCTTGGCCGCGTCACCACACCTGCCACCGTGCACCAGGCCAAGTTCTCAATGGGTACCGTACTTGGCCTGATTGCGGTGCATGGCAGCGCGCAACTCATCGACTTCCGTGACCTGGCGCTGACCGACCCACAGGTCGCGCACTTTCGCGAGCACGTCGAGATGCAACTGGACGCCGAAGTGGACGCCGCCTACCCCAAGAGGTGGCTGGGCCGCGTGGACGTTACCTGCACCGATGGCCGCAGCTTCAGCGCCGCCATCGACGAACCTAAAGGCGACCCCGGCAACACCCTGTCGCGCCCGGAGCTTGAGGCCAAGTTTCAGCGCCTGCTGGCGTATTCCGGCGCGCGCAGCCCGGCTCAGGGCCAGGCATTGATCGAGCGCGCCTGGCAACTGCGCGACGCCCGCTCGCTGGCTGATCTGCACTGAACACCAACAGGTGACCCTATGACCCAAACAACGCCCCGCCCGCTGGACGGCATCACCGTGATCAGCCTGGAGCACGCTATCGCGGCCCCCTTCTGCACCCGCCAACTGGCCGACCTCGGCGCCCGCGTGATCAAGGTCGAGCGCCCTGGCAGCGGCGACTTCGCCCGCGGCTACGATCAGCGTGTCGATGGCCTGGCCTCGCACTTCGTCTGGACCAACCGCTCCAAGGAAAGCCTCACCCTGGACCTCAAGCAGGACGCCGCCGACGGTATTCTCGAGGCCCTGCTGGCCAAGGCGGATGTGCTGGTGCAAAACCTCGCACCGGGCGCGGCAGCGCGCATGGGCTTGTCGTTCGACGCCCTGCACGCCCGCTTCCCACGGCTTATCGTGTGCGATATCTCCGGGTATGGCGAAGGCGGCCCTTATGAAAAGAAAAAGGCCTACGACCTGCTGATCCAGAGCGAAGGCGGCTTTCTCTCGGTAACCGGTGGCCCTGGCGAAAACGACATGGCCAAGGCCGGCTGCTCGATCGCCGATATCGCCGCCGGCATGTACGCCTATACCGGCGTGCTCTCGGCGTTGCTGCTGCGTGACAAGACCGGCATCGGCAGCCGCATCGACGTGTCGATGCTCGAAAGCCTGGTGGAGTGGATGGGCTACCCGATGTACTACGCCTACGACGGCGCGCCGCCTCCCCCGCGCGCCGGCGCTTCGCACTCCACCATCTACCCGTATGGGCCGTTCCCAACCGGCGGTGGCGGCACGATCATGCTTGGCCTGCAGAACGAACGGGAATGGGCCTTGTTCTGCGAAAAGGTGCTGCTTGACCCGGCGCTGGCCAGTGATGACCGCTTCAATGCCAACTTCAAGCGCTCAGATAACCGCGAGGTGCTGCGGCAGATCATCATCGAGGGCTTCGCCAGCCTGTCGCTGGACGAGGTAGTGGCACGCCTTGAAGATGCGCAAATCGCCAACGCCCGGGTCAACGACATGCACGGGGTGTGGCAACACCCGCAGTTGCAGGCCCGCGGCTGCTGGCGTGAAGTGGACAGCCCGGCCGGCAAGCTGCCCTCGCTGCTGCCACCAGGGCGCAACGCGGCCTTTGCCCCGCGCATGGACGCCGTGCCGGCGCTGGGGCAACACACCCAGGGCATCCTCGGCGAGCTGGGCTTCAGCCCGGCAGAGCAAGCCAGCCTGGCCGCAGGTGGTGTGGTATGAACAGCGTGCGCTCTGCACTGTTCGTACCCGGCAGCCGGCCTGAGCGTTTCGCCAAGGCGCTGGCGGCAGGGGCCGATGCCGTCATCGTCGATTTCGAGGATGCCGTGGAGGAACCCCTCAAGCGCCAGGCCCGGGACCACCTGGAGGCGTTCCTGCAGGCCACGCCATTGGCGTCGGTGTGGGTCCGGGTGAATGCGCCGCAGCACGCCGAGCATGCGGCAGACCTGGCCTTCTGCGCGCAGCAGCCTGGCATCGCCGGCGTGCTGCTGCCCAAGGTGGAACACGCCGCACAGGTGGCCGTTGCCCGGCACACCGGCAAACCGGTATGGCCCATTATCGAAAGCGCCAAGGGCCTGCTCGCGCTGGAGCAGATCGCCCATGCCGAGGGGGTCGAGCGGTTGTCGTTCGGCAGCCTCGACTTGGCGCTGGATCTACACTTGAACACCGACAGCGCTGCTGCCCGGCAGTTTCTCGACCAGGCGCGCATGGCCGTGCAGCTACACTCGCGGGGTGCCGACCTGCTGCCGCCGCTCGATGGCGTGTTTCCTGCCATTGGCGACGCCGAAGGGTTGCACCAGGCGGTACGGCATGCCTGCGACTTGGGGTATGGCGGGGCGTTGTGCATTCACCCCAGGCAAGTGCCGGTGATTCACGCGGCACTCGCGCCCGACGCCAAAGCGCTGGCCTGGGCCCGGCGGGTGCTGGCGGCGAGCGCCGCAGCGAACGGGGCCGGTGCGTTTCAGCTGGACGGGCAGATGGTGGATGCGCCGGTCGTGTTGCGGGCGCAGCGGTTGTTGGCACAGGCGTCCGGTTGAACTGGGTTGGCGTTCGGCTACACCGAATGCCGCCTTACACAAATGCTAATTCACCACACGCAAGCCATTGGTCCATCGTTACATCCATCCTCCTACAAAAATAAATCTGAGGTGACATCGATGTTCAAGCTGACCCAGGCGCTGTTCTGCGCCGCCGCAGTGTCCATGGCCGGCCTTGCACAGGCTGCCGATCCGATCATCATCAAGTTCGCCCACGTGGTGGCCGACAGCACGCCCAAAGGCCAAGGTGCACTGATGTTCCAGAAGCTGGTGGCGGCGGACCCGCAGCTCAAGGACAAGGTCAAGGTCGAGGTCTACCCCAACTCGTCGCTGTTCGGCGACGGCAAGGAGATGGAAGCGCTACTGTTGGGTGATGTACAGATGCTGGCGCCTTCACTGGCCAAGTTCGAGCACTACAACAAACAGGTGCAGATCTTCGACCTGCCGTTCCTGTTCGACGACCTGGCGGCCGTCGACCGCTTCCAGCAAGGCCCGCAGGGCAAGGCACTGCTGACCTCGATGGACGACAAAGGCATCCACGGCCTGGCCTACTGGCACAACGGCCTCAAGCAGCTGTCGGCCAACAAGAAAGTGATCCTGCCCAAAGATGCCCGCGGCCTGAAATTCCGCGTGCAAGCCTCCAGCGTGCTCGAAGAGCAGTTCAAGGCGATCCGTGCCAACCCGCGCAAGATGAGCTTTGCCGAGGTTTATCAGGGCCTGCAGACCGGCACGGTCAATGGCACCGAAAACACCTGGTCGAACTATGAAAGCCAGAAGGTCAACGAGGTGCAGCCGTTCTTCACCGAGACCAACCACGGCCTGATCGACTACATGGTGATCACCAACGCCAAGTTCTGGAACGGCCTGCCTGAGGACGTGCGTGGCGAACTGCAAACGCTCATGGACCAGGTCACCGTCGAGGTGAACAAACAGGCCGAAGCCCTCAACCAGACCTCCAGGCAGAAAATCATCGATGCCAAGACCAGCGAGATCGATGCCCTGACTGCCGAGCAGCGCCAGCAATGGCGTGAGGCCATGCGCCCGGTGTGGGACAAGTTCTCCGATCAGATCGGCGCTGACTTGATCAAGGCAGCCGAGGCCGCCAACAAGGCTTCCTGACAGCCGCACGCCCTGCCCCGGCCACCTGCGCACAGGTGGCCAGCCCTCTCTCTGTCTGGAGAATTCCTATGCAATCGCTCAGGCGTGTCTGGGAGCACTTCGAGGAGGGCATGATCGCCCTTCTCCTGGCGGCCATGACCTTGGTGACCTTCGTCTACGTAGCACTGAACAACCTCTATACCGTGTTCTACACGCTCAGTGACCACTGGGCTTTTGCCAGTGACCTGCTGCTGGGCATCGGCGACCACCTGATGGGTTACGCCCAGGAAATGACCTGGAGCATCGCCCTGACCAAGGCGCTGTTCGGCTGGCTGATCTTTTTCGGTATTGCCTATGGCGTGCGCACCGCCGGCCACCTGGGGGTCGACGTACTGGTGCGGCGCACCCGCAAACCAGTGCAACGGGTGCTGGCGATGATCGCCTGTGCCTGTTGCCTGGCGTATGCCGGGCTGTTCCTGGTGGCCAGCATCAAATGGGTAAGCGCAGTGCTGGTGGCCGGCATCGGCGCCGAAGACCTGGACCGCTATGGCATCAAGGTTGGCCATATTGCGCTGATCGTGCCCTTCGGTTTCGCCTTGGTCATTGTCCGCTACCTGGAGATCCTCTATCGCCTGTTCACCCATCGCCAGTATGGCCTGGGCCTGGCCGACGAGGCTGCAGAGGCGAGCAAGCTGGCCAACCCGGGTGAGGAGCATCACTGATGACGGTTATCTGCCTGTTCCTGTTGTTGTTCGTGTTCATGTTCCTGGGGGTGCCGATCGCAATTTCGCTGGGCTTGTCGGGCGCACTTTCAATCCTGATGTTCAGCCAGGACTCGTTGAGCTCGCTGGCGATCAAGCTGTTCGAGACCTCCGACAGCTACACCTTCCTGGCCATCCCGTTCTTCCTGCTGTCGGGCGCGTTCATGACCACCGGTGGCGTGGCCCAGCGGCTGATCGACTTCGCCAACGCCTGTGTGGGGCACATCCGTGGCGGCCTGGCCATTGCCGCAGTGCTGGCATGCATGCTGTTCGCCGCGTTGTCGGGCTCGTCGCCGGCCACGGTCGCGGCGGTGGGCTCGATTGCCGTTGCCGGCATGGTGCGCTCCGGTTACCCCCGCGAGTTCGGGGCCGGGATCATCTGCAACGCCGGCACCCTGGGCATCCTGATTCCGCCATCGATCGTCATGGTGGTGTACTCGGCGGCGACCGAGACCTCGGTAGGCAAGCTGTTCATGGCCGGTGTGGTGCCAGGCATCCTGCTCGGCCTGGCGCTGATGGTGACGATCTACATCGTCGCCCGGATCAAGAAACTGCCCGCACAACCTCGTGCCAGTTTTGCACAATGGTTGAGCACCGCCAGGCGCGCGTTCTGGGGGCTGTTGCTGTTGGTGATCATCCTGGGCGGCATCTACAGCGGCATGTTCACCCCCACCGAGGCGGCCGCCGTGGCAGCGGTGTACTCAGCGTTCATCGCGCTGTTCGTGTACAAGGACATGCGCCTGCGCGACTGCCCGAAGGTATTGCTGGAGTCGGGCCGGCTGACCATCATGCTTTTGTTCATCATCGCCAACGCCATGTTGTTCGCCCATGTGCTGACCACCGAGCAGATCCCCCAGCAGATCACCCAGTGGGTGCTGTCCGAGGGCCTGACGCCGATCGGTTTCCTGATCATGGTCAACGTGGTACTGCTGGTGGCGGGCAGCTTCATGGAGCCGTCGGCGATCATCCTGATCCTGGCGCCGATCTTCTTCCCGATCGCCATGAAGCTTGGGATCGACCCGATTCACCTGGGCATCGTCATGGTGGTGAACATGGAGATCGGCCTGGTGCATCCGCCGGTGGGGCTGAACCTGTTCGTGACTTCAGCGGTGACGGGCCTGACGCTGGGGCAGACGATTCGCGCCGCGCTGCCGTGGCTGTCGATCCTGCTGCTGTTCCTGGTGCTGGTGACTTACGTGCCGTTCATTTCGCTGGCACTGCCGCAGTGGTTGGGCATGCCGTAATGCACTGATCTTCCGGGCCCCATCGCCAGCGATGGGGTCAGTGCAGGCATCAGATCCCTCCACCCTCCAGCACCTGCGACATGACCTTGGCCAATGCCGTGACCATCACATCCGCCGTCGGCCGGTGGACGATGACGATTTCGTAGCTGTCCACCTCAGGCAACCCGTGTTGCCTGCCAAGCACCCGATGCTCAGGGGTCGCCGCCCGTGGTGGCAACAGGCTGATGCCCATGCCGTCGGCCACCGCGGCCTGGATGCCACTGAGGCTGGAGCTGGTGAAACTGATGCGCCAGCGCCGGCCCATGCCTTCGATGGCGGTGATCATGTCATCGCGGTACAAGCCGCGTGGCGGAAAGGTCACCAGCGGGATCGGGTCGAGCTCGAAGGACGGCATGCGTGCGCTGTCGATCCACTGCAGACGCTCGGGCCAGCACGCCACGCCTTCGCGGCTGTTGCGTCGCTGCTTGAGCAACACCAGGTCAAGTTCGCCATTGTCATAGGCCTGGCTGAGGTCGCGGCACAGGCCGCTGGTGACCTCCAGCTTGACCTGCGGGTGCAGCCGGCTGAATGCCGACAGCGCGTTGGTGGTGCGCCCGCCGACGAAATCTTCGGGAACGCCCAAACGTACGGTGACGCCGACCATGGCACCGGCCAAAGCCTCGAGCATCTGGTCGTTCAATGCCAGCATGTGCCGGGCGTAGCCGAGCAAGGTCTGGCCGGCGTCGGTCGGCAACACGTCACGGTTCCCGCGCACCAGCAGGCGGTGGCCGACCATGTCCTCGAGCCGGCGGACTTTCTGGCTGATGGTCGATTGCGTCGAATGCAGGCGTGCGGCAGCGGTGGTGAAGCTGCCGCAATCGGCCACCACGACAATGGCACGCAGCAGGTCGAGGTCGAACAGAGCCCTATTCGATTTAACGCTGATAGACATCCTGGTATTCAACATTTGAATGACAAGGTTGTCTTCTACCATGGCTAATCGCCAAGCGCCACGCCTTCGCGCCGCGGGTCGGCGCCCCCCGCCCAGCCTGCGCCGGTACGCTGGATGATCTGCATGCCGCTGGTCATGGTCATGGGCGTCACCTCATGGCCCCAGGCCGCCAATTGCCGGACCAGCGCCGGGCTGGTCAGCCCGGCTTCCACTTCGGTACCGGCGTTACGGCTGCCGAAGTTGGGCAGGTTGCTGGCCTGTTGCGGGTCGAGCCGCCAGTCCAGCAAACCCACCAGCGCCTTGTTCACGTAGCCGATGATCTGCGAACCACCGGGTGATCCGAGGCTGGCCACCAGCTCCCCGGACGCCTGCGAAAACACCAGGGTCGGGGCCATCGCCGACAACGGCCGCTTGCCCGGTTCAACCCGGTTGGCAACGGGCTTGCCGTTCTCCTGTGGGATGAAGGAAAAGTCGGTCAACTGATTGTTCAGCAGGAAGCCCTTGACCATCAGGTGCGAACCGAATGCCGCCTCTACCGAAGTGGTCATAGCCAGCGCCTGACCGCTGTCATCCACCGCCGAAAGGTGCGAGGTGGAGATGCGCAACGGCGAACGGTCCGGGGCCAAGGCCAGGTCCGCGCCCTGCGGCTTGCCCGGCCGCGCATGTTTCATGCTGAAGTCGCCGATCAACTCGGCCCGCCCGGCCAGGTACCCCGGGGCGGTCAATGCCTTGAGCGGTATCGGCACATAGTCGCTGTCGGCCAGGTACTGGGCACGATCGGCGTAGGCCAGCCGTTCGGCCTCGGCAATCAGGTGAACGGCCAGCGGCGCAGGCTCAAGGCCTGCCGGCGAAGCACTGACGCTGGGCGGCAGCTTCGCAAGGTCGCGTTGTGGCATGGCGTGCTGCAGCGCCTCGAGGATGCCCAAGGTCTGCAGCACGGTCACTGCACCTGAAGATGGCGGCGGCATGCCGCAGATCTGCCAGGCCTTGTAAGGGCCGCATAACGGCGTGCGCTCCTTGGCCTGGTACTGGCGCAAATCCTCCAGTGACAGGAGCCCGGCATTGGCATGCCCCTGTACCTGGGCGACGATCGCTTCGGCAATTTCACCGGTATAGAACGCATCAATGCCCTGTTGCGCGATGCGTTCGAAGGTATGGGCAAGTTCGGGGTTGCGTAGCAGCGCCCCCACCGCCAGCGGCTGGCCGTGCTCATCCAGGAAATAGCGGGCCATGGTGGGTGAACCGGCGATGAAAGGGTCACCCGCCAGCAACGCATGCAGGCGCTCGGACACAGGGAAGCCACTGCGCGCCAAGGCAATGGCCGGCGCGAACAGTTGATGCCACGGTAGCTTGCCATGTTGCTCGTGCGCCATTTTCAAGGCACGCAGCACCCCTGGTACGCCTACCGAGCGCCCGCCGATCTGCGCTGCGCGGAACGGCATCGGGGTGCCGTCCGGTTGCAGGAACAGCGTTGGCGTCACTGCGGCCGGCGCGGTCTCGCGGCCGTCGAATGCCTGTACCCGTTTGCCGTCCCAGTACAGGATGAACGCCCCACCGCCAATGCCGCTCGATTGCGGCTCGACCAAGGTGAGTACCATTTGCATGGCAATTGCCGCATCGATGGCACTGCCACCGGCGCGCAGCATCGCCCGCCCGGCTTCGCTGGCCAGCGGGTTGGCAGCCGCCACCATGTGCCGGGTGGCGTGAACCGGGTGCAGGCCGGAGCGGTAACCTGACCCAAGCTCCGGGGGCGCGGGCAGCGGCTGGTCGGCCCAAGCCCATTGGCTGGCCAGGGCAAGGCACAGGGTGCTGATCAATCGGGTTGACGATGGCATTGGTGGCGTCCTGTCGAAGTGCATGCCTTTGGGCGCCCAACATAAACCAGGCCATGTACTGCGCAAAGCGCCGCGGCACCACCTCGACATTCAATGCAGAATTTTTCGTATACAAAAATGAACATTTCTGGTTACATCAACCCGCGCCTACGACAGTGGTAATCGCCGCTGCGTATTGCGACAGGCTAAAGCCATGCATTACCCCTATCTGCTCAATCCCTTCGAGCGCCCTCTGCGAATCGACGCATTCGCCGTTCACCCGTCGCCCTATGCACCCATCCGCCGTCTCGCGCCTAGTCTTTGTGACTCAGTGGTGTCGGCGCGTGCGCGGCTGCGCTGACTGGCCCTGCTGCCCACGCCGTGTTTTCCACACCGAGCCTGGTTGCCCTCGAGAAAAAACCAGGTGTCCGCACTGACGAATTGCACCCCGCCCTTGGCGGGAAGGAATACCTATGCCCAAGACTTTGCTGATAAAGAACGCCGAACTGCTGGTGACGATGGACGGCGAGCGC
>RCUL01001146.1_pt1 | contig 10693 bp, 8 predicted proteins | sample 2167521 | NCBI WGS metagenome assembly RCUL01 (sample SAMN09932745, study PRJNA488358) | compost metagenome | feature: garden; material: soil; isolation source: compost soil in acetic acid-enriched culture | place: Germany: Experimental Botanical Garden Goettingen | collected 2016-01-27 | reverse complement strand
GCCGAAGCCGAAGCCGAAGCCGAAGCCGAAGCCGAAGCCGAAGCCGAAGCCGAAGCCGAAGATTGGGAGATGGCGGTCGAGGAGGAGCCTGCAGCTCCGAGCGTCGAGCTGGATCTGAGCGTGTTCGAGCTGCCCGAGCCTCCGGATGATGCCCGGCTCTGCCTGGACTTCGGCACGGCCATGTCCAAGGCGACGCTGGTGATCGATGCCGACGATTACGAGGAGATTCATGTCCTCGAGCTGGGTATTCCTGGCGATCAGCCAGAGGTCAGCGAGACCATGCTGATCTCCTCCGTCTACATCGATAACAACGGGACGCTGTGGTTTGGCAAGAATGCCGTGGATTTCTCTCTGCTGGAGGGGAGCGACGGCGAGCGCATGCGGGTCGACAACGTCAAACGCTATCTCTCTGAGGATGCTCTGCACAGCCGCGTGCTGGCGTCCTACAACCCCACTGGCATGGCCATCGAGTTCGGCGATTTACTGCTGGCCTATCTGACGTTCATGACCTGGGCGGTCAATGAGTGCCTGAGCGATCACGAAATGCCGCGCAATATCAAGCGCCGTTTTGCCATGCCCTGCTTCGAGCAGGACAAGAGCCGTGCGGTGGCCGATCAGCTCCGCCTGCTGCTCGGCGAGGCTCAGGTGCTGGCCGACACATTCGGCAAGCGTCTGCAGCAGGGGCTGCCGCTGGATGAGTTCCTGGCGGCGGTGCGGTCGCTACGAAGCGAGAAGCGTGCCTACGATTTCATCACGGACAACCTGACCGAGCCGCTGGGCGTAGCCAATGCCCTGCTGCGCAATGGTGGCACCACCAACAGCGTGACGTTGGTGGTGGATGTGGGGGCGGGCACCAGTGACATGAGCTTGTACCGGCTGCAAGCCAACCCGAATATGCCGGTTCGTCAGGCCGTGGAGGTGGACGGCTCCGCGCGCGGCATCACCAGGGCAGGCAACTACCTGGATCAGGCTCTGATTCACCTGCTACTCAGCAAGGGTGGTATCGGCAGCGATCACCCGCGTAGGACGAGAATCGTGCGCGATCTTCTTCTGCGTATGCGCGACTACAAGGAAGCTCTGTTCAATGATGGCGACCTGACCGTCACCTCGATCGGCGACGAGTCTGTCGAGGTGACGCTGCAGGAGTTCATGGAGCTGAACACGGTTCAGAAGTTTGCGCAGGATCTGGAGCAGTGCCTTCGCGAAGTGCTGAGCGGCGTAGACCCCAGCTGGATCCAGGTGGCCAACAAGCACGGCGGCCTGGCAGTGGTGCTGACTGGCGGCGGGGCCAAGCTTCCGATGGTCCAGGCACTGGCGAGCGGCCAGCTTGAGGTCAATGGTCAGACGGTACGCCGTATCCATGCACCGGATTTCCCGCAGTGGTTGCAGGAGGAATATCCGGAGCTGGAGGATGACTTCCCTCGTATCGCTGTGTCCCTGGGCGGAGCCCGCAAGAGCCTGATCGCGCTGCAGGGCAAGGCGCGGGTCACGGCGGGGGATGTGTCTGGGAAGCCGGTGTTGACGGGGTTTTACAGCCGGTAATCAGGGGATGAGTGGAAGGAGCCGCGTGAGCCATGTACTGCATTTTGCTGGTTTCGCTCTTGGATATGACAAGAAGATCTGAAAGAGCCTTCGTCGGCTTCTCACGACACCGTATGGACTTACCATAATGGTAACAACTAGAATCGTCAGCCGCTTTTCAGGGCCGCCATTGCCAGGCGAGGCAGCGGGTCGCAAGATCAGTGGGGGACCGCTCTACGAGGCGACCGAGGTTCTGGGACTGCTCGACAGGGCGGGTGGGGCAGCTGTGCAAGCTTGGTCGCGGGACTGCATCCGTGATGTGCAGAAGCTGGAGCTGGATGGTGACGATCTGGCTGGTTTGATCGGCGAGGCGGTGCGCTGCGGACGTTTCCTCGGGGCCGAGTGGTGTGTGCAGAAGCCAGACGGCCCTTGGGCAGCCTGTGATGCCTACAGCCTGCGGCGCTATGAGTGGATTGAGGCCGCCGGCAAGGAAATGCTTGCCGAGTACTACATCAAGTTTGCGATTGGCAAGACGGGGCTGTTGTTGTTGCTCGCATCTTGCCACCTCTCAGGGAGCTGAACATGGCTACTCAAGCAGAAATCTGCCCGATCTGCGGCGAAGGCCACCTGCATGCACGGGTGGGCGAGCAAGCGGTGGACTACCACGGGCAGCATGGGCAGATTGCCTTCCACTACGCCGAGTGCAATGCCTGTGGTTCCGAGCAGGCCAATGCAGCACAGTTGCGCGACAACAAGCGTGCCATGACAGCTTTCAAGAAACAGGTCGATGGCCTGCTTAGCGGACCTGAAATCCGTGTATTACGCGAGGAGCTGGGTATCACCCAGGCAGATGCCGCACGAGTTTTTGGTGGTGGCCCAGTGGCGTTCGCCAAGTATGAAGCGGACGATGTTGTGCAGTCCGAAGCCATGGATAAGTTGCTGAGACTTTCCCTGGCAGTTCCAGATGCCTGGCGATGGCTATCCGAACGGGCTGATCTTCCACTGGGTGCCAGCGTTTCCAAGGTTGTTACTTGGACGCGAGCTGAAATCACTATCCTGGCAGACAAAATGCAGCCCCGCCCTCATTTGCGCGTAGTCGATGAGTCTTTCCTTGATTCAGATAATCGTAGGTATGGTTAATGGGCTCGTTACTTCAGCAGGCGATAAATAATCTGCATATTCGTGATGTTTACCTGCGGGATCTGCGTTGCGGTTGTTTCAATGGCTTCGATCCGAAATATGCAGAGAGTCTAGATTCCCTCGAAGTGCAGACCATGCACATCGTGCGCAGGACGGAAGTGGTGCAGTTGGACTCGCAGGAGTCGTTGCTTTTCAGGGTATTCATCCTCTTCGGGGCACGCTGGGTTGATTCTCAGGCAGATACCGAAGAACCTGCGATGCAGGCTATGATCGAGGCGGAGTTCGTCGCTGAATACGCCATGAGTGCGAAGCTCAAGAAGGATTGCCTGAATGAGTTCGCCTTGCGCAATGCCAGTTACCACGTCTGGCCATATTGGCGGGAGCTATTGATGAGCCAATGCGCCCGCATGCACCTGCCGCGACTAGTAATGCCAACCATGCAGGTGGCCCAGAGCGGCGTTGAGCAATGACTTTTCGATAGTGCCTGATCCGATCATTGAAAGGTAGCGAGCGAGAAGCACGATGAGAAACAGATGCGCTGACTGGCTTCTTGGGTGCGCTGGTCAGTCTGACGCTGGTGCCACAGGTGTTCTGTGGGCATCGGCCCGCTGGAAGACCTGCTGATCCGCCGTGAATCCGCCGACTTCACTCGGGTCATCGGGCTAGCACTGGCGCAAGCGAGTTATTGAGTGGAATCGGGTGGATTACGAAGCGTAGTGGCAGCTCAATGAGGATCTGCCTGCATAGGCGTGGCTGAGTTAGGGACAGGGACAGGGACAGGGACAGGGACAGGGACAGGGACTACATGAAGCTTTTCCAGCAAATACCAGCACATGTTGCCAGTAGCATGATTCACATGGCCAGGAAGCGAGTCCTGTTCATAGGGCCATCGTTAACTGACGACATTGCTGGGGCTTTGATTTCCGCCAAACAGGCACTTGGCGATGAACAAGTGGTTGTCGTGCTGGATTTTGAAGAACAGGTCTTCCGGCTGGGTTATGGGCATTATGAGTCGGTGAAAATGCTTGAGGATGCCGGTCTGGTTGTTCGTCAGCAGTCCGGCTTGCGGCTTGGTGTATTGATTCTCGACGACAAGGGCTGGGTGTTCAACCTGCCGCCCATGGCTGTGGAAGGCCAGCATGATCTGATGTTCAACGCCATGGCTTTGATGTCTGAGCAGGTTGATGAGGTTGTGCGTACTCTGGTTACTCCGACGTTGGTGGTCGAAGGTGACCCCAAGCCGCGCTTCGAGATTGGTAATAAGCCGGTAGCACCCGAGATTCGTAAGCAGGTGGCGAAAGCCATCGAGCAGAACCCGCCAGCAGCCTTTGATCTACAGAGGCAGGTCAGCGTCTACCGCGCCCATGTCCAGTTCGTCGAGATTGAGCTGGAAGGTGGTCGGATCGAACAGCGGACAATCAAGCTGCCCAAATCGATCAAGGAGCAGGCCTTCTCAAAGGACAAGGCATTTCAAGAACGCCTGCGCGCCAGTTACAAGCTGATAGAGGTTAGCGAGTTGGATTTCCTGCGCGAGGTGCGTGATGAAGTCGAAAAGCTGCGGATGTTTACGCCCAGCCTCGGTAAGCGCCTCGGGCGAGTGATGCTGGCTTCACGCAAGACCTTGTTCATGGCAAAGGTGGCAGAGCTGGATAAGCTGATCGAGCAGAAGCGGCAGGAGGTAGTCGCCTCGCTTGATAAGCAGATCAATGAGTCACTGCTGGCCTTGGCGAAGGTCTTTGTCCCAGGCTATGTGGCTGATCCGCCAAACGATCTTTTATACCGTTGCTCAGAGGTCACCGAAGAAGTAGCCCAGTCGTACATCCTGGAGCAGCTTCGTCGTGAGTCACCAACCGGGGAGCAGTTGTTGCAGGGGCTACGCCTGCATTGCACCTTCAAGGATGTCACGCTGGAGATGCTCAATGATGAGGAATTCCAGAAGAAAGTGGCCGAATTGTTCCCCTATGAGTCATGGGCCAAGCCATTTCAAGAGTCCTTGGCCGTTGAGCAGAATGCTTGAGCGTGCTTTCGGACCATGAATATGACGAGCAACAAGAGCTGCCCCATCGGCGGGGGGGGCGGCTGCATGCTCGGGGCGCTGTGCAAGCAGTGACGCATCGCGGGCAGCAAGGTCTGTATGCCCTGACGAAGATGCTCTGCGAGTCGAGCAGGCGACTGATGAGGCTGCTGGTACTCGCTTGTAACGCAAAAATTGCACACTAACCAATCAAATGTTAGCGTGCAAGAATCTTGTTGGAAACGGTGCTTTCATGCTGCATGCAGAGATCGAGCGTTACCTGCACGATGTGTTGGGCCTCGAGGTGGTCATCCGGCCGTGGAAGGGCGCTGAAAAGCTGCCGTTCTATCTGCAGGATGCTTACGAGTTCAGCTCCCTGGAGCTGCTGGAGCACCCGTATGTGCTGATGCAGGCGCGCGATGAGGGTGGTACGGCAAGCGAGCTGCGCAAGCGGATGGAGACACTGGGTCGCTTGACCGGGGCTGTGGGTATTTATGCGATTGCTGCGCTGAGCTCCCATGAACGCAAGCGACTGATCGAGCAGCATGTGCCGTTCATCGTGCCGGGCAACCAGTTGTATTTGCCCGATCTGGGGCTCGATCTGCGGGAGTACTTTCGTCAGCGTCGCGAGTCGCCGGACAAGGCGCTGAGCCCGGCCACTCAGGTCCTGTTAATTCGCGCCTTGCTGCAGTCTTGGCAGGAGGAGATTCATCCCGCCGAGCTTGCCGAGCGTCTGGGGTATACGGCCATGACGCTCTCGCGAGCGGCTAAGGAACTTGCTGCTGCCGGTCTGGTGCAGACCGTGGGCAAGGGGCGCTCGCGCTGGCTGCGCTTTCAGGGCGGCAATCCGCGAGCGGTGTGGAATGCGGCGTTGCCCCTGTTGCGTGATCCGGTGAGAAAGCGCGTCTGGGTATCGTTGGAGTCTCTGAGTCTCGGGCCGTTTCCGCTGGCAGGGGAAAGCGCCCTGGCGCGCCTGACGCTGCTGGCTGATCCGGCGAACCCCGTGTATGCCATCGGTGCCGAACAGTGGAAGCTGATGCAGCAGAAAGGCATTCGGGTGCTGCCTGAACGGGAGCCGGAAGCACTCCAGTTGCAGATATGGCGCTACCCCCCAGTGGATTACCAATCCGGTGCTGTTGTTGACCCCTTGTCGTTGATTTTGAGCTTGCAGGCGGAGCACGATGACCGTGTCCGGCAAGCGGTGGAAGAGCTTGAGGAGCAATTGCCGTGGTAAAGGGACTGGATGTTTTTCGCCAGCATTTCGCCGGCTTTACTGATCGCTATGTGCTGATCGGTGGGGTGGCTGCAGCACTTGCCATGCATGAAGCCGATCTGCCCTTTCGGGCGACCAAGGATCTCGATCTGGTACTGGTCGTCGAGGCGCTGGATGCCAACTTCGGTAAGCATTTCTGGCGTTTCATCGAGGCTGGTGGTTACGAGATCCGCCAGAAAAGCGATGGTCAGCCGCAGTTCTATCGCTTCCAGAAGCCGAGCAATCCCGGCTATCCCGTGATGCTGGAGCTGTTCTCCCGTGTCCCGGATGGCCTGCAGTTGCACGCCGAGGCCCATCTGACGCCGATCCCGGTGGATGAAACGGTTTCCAGCCTTTCGGCCATCCTGCTGGACGACGAGTACTACGAATTCATCCTGGCTGGGCGGCATACGTCGGCCGAAATCACCTGGGTTGATGCGGACCGGCTGATCCCGCTGAAGGCTCATGCCTGGCTGGATTTGAGCGCTCGCAGGCGTGCGGGGGAGGGGGTAGATGCTCGCAATGTGAGCAAGCACCTCAACGATATCCTGCGTCTGAGTCAGTTGCTCTCGCCTGACGAGCGTGTGGCATTGCCCGCCCGAATTGCCGAGGACTTGCAGCGGTTTCTTGCCATGTTGCCCGGCGCGGCACCTGATCTGAAACCCCTGAACCTGGGGCGAACCTCGCTACCAGTGCTGATTGAGCGGCTTCGAGAGATTTATGGTCTTGGCCAGTGATGAGCGTGGTGATATCAGCTGGCCGTATCTGCAGCGTCCATAACCGCTGAAAACAAGGAACGTCATGTCGCGCTACAACCCCGATCACAACGCAACGCCCATCTTCGCCGCCTTCGACCAGTGGAAGCAGAGGTGTCTGCTCGGTGGGCAGGCGCTCTTCGCCGTCGGTCCGCGCTGGACGGCTGAACTGCTTGACGAGTTGCGCCAGCGTTTCGTCGAGAGCCCCGATGAGTCTTCGGCGGTCTTTCTGGAGAAGCTCAAGGGGCAGATGGCCGAGGCTTCGCCCGAGGCGGTGCAGCTGATGGCCGAGGTTCTCTGGGTGGTGATGCTGTTCCAGAGCAATGTGACCCCCGGCAAGAAGCGCGAGAACATCGAGCAGGTGTGGAGCTGGTCGGGGAGCGACTTCCCAGCCAACCACCTGTGGATGCAGGACGAGGTGCTGTGTGGGCTGGGGTCGGCTGGGCAAGGTTTCAATCGGTATCGTGCTGATGAGTTGGCCTGGCTGATCCGGATGGTCGAGGCTTTTCAGCGTCTGCCTCGGACCCAGCAGGAGGAGTATCTGCGTGAACCCTGGAGTTGTGCCGAATGGCTGGATACCCAGCCATGGGGGCGTGGGCGGCAGATGCGCCATATCCTGCTGCATCTGCTGTTCCCCGAGACCTTTGAGCGGATTGCCGGCCCGAATGACAAGGCAGCTGTCGTAGCTGCTTTCAAGGCGTTGCCTGCCGCCACCGTCAAGGCGTGGCCGCTGCTCGATCTGGACAGGGCTCTGCTGGAGATTCGCCAAGCCGAGGAGGTGGCCACAGGGCCAGAGGTGGATTTCTATGAGAGTCCCTGGCTGGAACGGTGGCGGCCGCAGCCGGGTTTCTGGTTGTTCAGCTGGAATCCGTCGGGCTATGCCTGGGGGCACTTTGCGCAGGATCGCCAGAAGGTGCTGGAAGGTGGCGAGCTGATCGTGCGTTGGAGTTGTGCCAACAGCAAGGTGAAGCTGGGGGACACGGTGTTCCTGCTGCGCACGGGGCAGGCACCGAAGGGCATCATTGCCTGCGGCAGTATCGTCAACGGCCCCTATCAGGACGTTCACTGGGACGAGGCAAAGGCGGCACAGGGTGTCATGCTGGATTACGTAGATATCCACTTCACGGATCTGCGTGATCCGCTTCAGGATGGTTTTGTGTCCTTGAGCGAGCTGGAGTCCAGCAGTGCTGATAACCAGCAATGGAATCCCCAGTCGTCCGGTATCGAGATCAAGCCGAAGGCCGCTGCGGAGCTGATGAAGCGCTGGAGTGCACTGGCAAAGCCGGGTTTACCAGTCCAGGCAGTCAGCAAGCCGCTACTGGTCGAGCCGGCACGCAACCTGATCTTCTACGGGCCGCCCGGTACCGGCAAAACTCATAGCCTCAAGACGCGCCTGCCCAGGTATGAGGAGCAGGTCAGCAAGCTCACTGAGGCCGAATGGATGGATTCCAATCTGGAGGAGGCGGCCTGGTGGCAGGTCGTTTTCATGGCTCTGTATGCGTTGGGTGGCAAGGCGAGTGTCAGTCAGTTGATCGAGCATCCGTACTTTGTGGCCAAGGCGAAGTTCCGCAGTGGCAACAGCAGTCTGCGTGCAACGTGCTGGGAGGCATTACAGAGTCATGCGCTGCTGGATTCGGCGACCGTTCAGCGTGATACGGCAGCCCGACGTGCTCCTCATGTGTTCGACAAAAATATTGAAGGGAGCTGGCTCCTCGCGGGTGACTGGAAAGAGAGCTGCGCTGAATGGGTCGAGCGCGCGGAGCTGATCAAGCAAGGGCCGAAAACGACCGGCGAGCAGCTGATCAAGCGCTACGAGTTCGTCACCTTCCACCAGTCCTACAGCTACGAGGACTTCATCGAAGGTATCCGCCCCGAGCCGTCGGTCGACGGTCAGGGCGTGACTTATGCCGTGAAGCCGGGGGTGTTCAAGCGGCTGTGCGAGCGCGCCAAGCTGGATCCACAGCATCGTTACGCAATCTTCATCGACGAGATCAACCGCGGCAATGTGGCGAAGATCCTCGGTGAGCTGATCACGCTGATCGAGGTGGACAAGCGTGCGCACTATGATGCCGGCGGTCATCTGCTGGGGGGCATGGAGCTGACCTTGCCGTACTCCGGGGAGCGCTTCGGAGTGCCGCGCAATCTGGATATCTACGGCAGCATGAACACTGCCGACCGTTCGATCGCGTTGCTGGATGCTGCCTTGCGCCGGCGCTTCCAGTTCCGCGAGCTGATGCCAGACTCGCAGATAATTCCCGGGGCGCAGGGGGACGGCTATATCCCGGATGGGGAGGGTGGCGTGCTGAACCTGCGCGCGCTACTGGATATGCTGAATCGGCGGATTGCGTACCTGCTGCACCGGGATCAGACCATCGGTCATGCCTTCTTCACCCGCGTGCGCGACATGGAAGGGCTGCGCAGCGTGCTATGCCGCGAGATCATTCCCTTGCTGCAGGAGACCTTCTACAACGACTGGCAGCGAATCCGGCTGATCTTCGGTGATGTGAAGACGCCGTTGGAGATGCAGATCATCCGCGAGTTCAGCGACTCGGCGAGCGATATCTTCGGCGATCTGGAGGATGACCTTCCCGAGGCGCAACGCTACGAGGTCTGTTCGCCCGGCGAGATCACCCCGGAGGCCGTCCGCAAGATCTATGAGCCGCTGGCATGACGCTGTTGCAGGTGCTCGAGCACGAGTGGCTGCCCATTCGTGCCGCAGGCGGCCAGTCGCTCAGCCAGCAGCAGGCGACGCTGCTCGAGCGGCTGGCTGATTCGCTGCCGGCGCGGGCGTTGGAGTGGCGCCGGGCGGCGGTGAAGTTCACCCAGTTCTGCGGGGTGATCCAGCTTGGCGAGCTGACCATCGAGGTGTTGCCGAAGATTGCCCGTCATGAGCGTGATGTGCAGCTGTGCCGGCAGGTTCTGGTGCGGCTGTTGCAACTGACCGGCTCGCTGCCGCCGCACAGTGTCGGTGAGGCGGCACTGGGGCAGCAGCGCCATGCCTTGCTGGATGTGTTCATCGAGCACTTTCGCAGCATGATCGCTCAGCAGATGCAGCTCGGCCTGATCCGGCGCTATGTGCCAATGCAGGGTGAGTTGAGCACCGTGCGCGGGCGGATCGATCTGGTCAGGCAGGTGCGTCTGAATGCCTTCACGCCGCAGCGGGTACAGTGTCGCTTCGATGAGTTCGATATCGACAACCCTTACAACCAGGTCCTGCGCTATGTACTGGGCATGCTGTTGCAGCGGTCTCATCATCCGGCCATCAAGCGCGGCCTCAATGAGCTGCTGGCACACCTGGCAGCGGTCTCGGGTTGCGCCTTCACGCCCGAGCAGGTCGAGGCGCTGGTCTTCGATCGGCTGAACCAGCGCTGGCAGCCGGTGTTCCAGCGTTGTGTGGACTTCTTGCGAGCCCTGCACCCCAACGTGACGGCCGGTGGCATGCCGGCCCTGGCGCTGCTGTTCGATATGAACCGCCTGTTCGAGGGCTACGTTACCTGGCGGATGCGCCGCACCTTCAAGGATCAACAGATCCAGGCTCAGGGTCCGCGCCGCTACCTGGCGACCAATCAGGCAGGGCAGGGGGTGTTCCAGCTACGCCCGGATATTTCGGTGCTGCAAGGGAGTCAGGTGGTGGCGATTGCCGATGCCAAGTGGAAGATCCTCAGCCCAGATGATCGCAAGCTGGGTATTGCATCGGCCGATCTGTACCAACTGGTCAGCTATGCCCAGCGATACCAATGCCCACGCTTGGCGCTCATCTATCCGGCGATGGAAGGCGTCAAGCCCGGACTGCGTGAGAGGCTGTCGATCCAGGGTTCGGATGTGCAGCTGGCGGTCTGCAGCGTTGATCTGGCCGGGGTTCTGGCAGGGAGCGATGCTGCTTTCGAAGGGTTGCGCGGCTGGGTGGTTGAACGCTGAAGTATCCGGCACGCGGATGTGGCCGGTTTATCAAGGATTGAGGAGCATTGCCCATGGCCAACCCACGCTCTCTGGTGTTTGCCCTGTACAACC
>RCUL01001145.1_pt1 | contig 10696 bp, 10 predicted proteins | sample 2167521 | NCBI WGS metagenome assembly RCUL01 (sample SAMN09932745, study PRJNA488358) | compost metagenome | feature: garden; material: soil; isolation source: compost soil in acetic acid-enriched culture | place: Germany: Experimental Botanical Garden Goettingen | collected 2016-01-27 | reverse complement strand
GCGCGAAGACGATGTTGCGAAACGCCTGCACCAGCAGGCTCAGGCGCTCGAACAAGGCGGCTGCCAGCGGTTTGCGCCGGGAAATGTCGGGGATGCGCTGCAGGGCGATGATGGCGCCGAGTATCATGCCGATCAGCAGCGTCACGAACATGTGCGCCATGCCCTTGCCTACCAGCTGCAGGTCGCTGAGGTGGCTTTTGACCCAGTCCCCGATGGCCACCTTGAACTCTGCGGCACTGGCCGGCAGATAGGCCTCGATGAACGGAGGCAACTGGCCACGAGCACGCTCGAACAGGGCCATGAACTTGTCCAGCGAGGCGCCGGGGTTCTCTGCCTCGTGCAGCAAGAAGCTGAACGCGCCGGCGATCAGCAAGGTCAGGGTACTGACCACCAGGGTACCCAGCAGCGCCACCGCCAGCCAACGTGCGCGTTGCCCGGCAATGATCGGCTGCAGACGTGGCGTGAGCATGTTGACCAGCTCGAACACCAGCAGCCCGGCCAGCAGGCTGGGTAACAATTTCAGGGGGAGCGCCAGCAGCAAGCCGGCAAATACGATGATCCAACTGGCCAGGGTGACCTGGCGGGGGGTGAAAGTCATACAGCCTCAACGGCAGACAACGGAAAAGAACCGCAGTCTGCCAGCCTTCGTCCTACAGGCATAGGCGCAGGTCATTTCTTCTTCAGGCAGTCACTCATGTAGGCCTTGCGCTCGTCGCCCTTGAGGGCCTGGGCGCTGGCGTCAGCGTTGCAGATCTTCATCTTTTCCTGCTGGGTGGGCGGTACGCTTTTCTTCAGGCAGGTGCTCATGAAGGCTTTGCGCTCATCGCCCTTGAGCGCCTTGGCAGAAGCGTCGGCATTGCACGAGGTCATCTTTTCCTGTTGAGCGGTGGCAGCGAATCCCTGCGCACTGAACATAACAGCCAACGCCAGCAATGGCATGTGCAGCATCTTCATGGAGTGGTCTCCTTGTCTCCCGCGCCCGATGCACGGTGTCGCAGGTGAGTGTAGACAACAAATTTTACACACCCGTCCGCGCTTGCCGCCGGTACTGCTCCGGCGTGCAATGGGCCTGACGCTGGAACATGGCGATGAATGCCGAGGCGCTGCTGTAGCCCAGGTCGAAGGCGATGGCCTGTATCGGCAAGCCGGCCTCCAGCGCTTCGATAGCCCGCAAAAACCTCAGGCGCAGGCGCCACTCACCAAAGCTAATGCCCAGTTCGCGCAGAAATTGCCGCGCCAGGGTGCGCTCGCTGACATGCACCTGCGCCGCCCAGTCCGCCAGCGGGCGGTTGTCACCAGGTTCGGCGCCGAGGGCATCGAGCACCTGGCGCAGGCCCTCGCTCTGAGCAAAGGGCAGGTAGCAGGTCTGGGTGGGTGCCAGCAGCAACTGATCGAGCAGCACCTGCACCAGACGCTGGTCGCGTTCGTCCTTGGCCACCTTGACGTCGCGGCGGGCGAAGTCGCCGAGGATGGCCTTGAGGATATCGCTGATCACCAGGCTGCACGCCTGCTGCGGCAGCCCGGCGCACAGGCTGCGGTCCAGATAGACCGAGCGGTAGACGATGGCCTGAGGGTTGTAGCAACCATGCTGGGTATCCGGCGGCACCCAGACGGCGTAATGCGGGGGTGACAGAAAACGCTGGCCATCGACATCCAGGTGCATGACGCCATGGGCGGTGTAGTTGAGCTGGCCCCAGGTGTGGCGATGGGGCGGGCTGTGAGTGTCGGCGCCAAATTCGTCGTGGCGCAGGTACACAGGCGCAGGAAGTTGGTCGAATTGGGGGATGTCGAGGTATTTGCGGTGCATGCTGTCTGCTTCAAGGGGCAGGTTGTCTGGATAGGAGTATAGGCTTGCTGACAGACACCCGATAATACCGGGCCACACTACAACCTCTGTGTGCTAGCGCAAACGCGCCCACAGAGGCTAGTAAGCATCCGAGAGCCGTTGCGTCATGAATTATCTGTACCCCCTTACCGCTATCCTCATCTGGGCCGGCAACACCGTGGTCACCAAGCTGTCAGCAGGTGCCATCCACCCTGCCGAGATCGGCTTCTACCGCTGGCTGCTCGCGGGGCTGCTGTTCACCCCATTCCTGCTGCCGGCCGTATGGCGCAACCGCGCAGCCATCCGTGCGCACCTGGCCAGAATCTTCGTCCTTGGCGTGCTCGGCATGGCCCTGTACCAAAGCCTCGCCTACTTCGCGGCCAGCATCACAAGCGCTACCAACATGGGCATCATTCTCTCGCTGATGCCCTTGATGTCGCTGGCCCTGTCCATCGCATGGCTCGGTCAGCGGCTGAGCTACGGTGCGCTGACAGGCGCGGTGGTGTCGTTCATCGGCGTGCTGGAAGTCGTCTCCGCCGGCCAGCCCGGCATCTTGCTGGAGCAAGGCCTGAACCGCGGTGACCTGCTGATGCTGGTGGCCACCCTGGCCTACGCGCTGTACAGCTTCCTGCTGAAGAAATGGCAGCTGCGCCTGCCGCCGATGCAGCTGCTGTACCTGCAGGTGCTGGTAGCCATCGTCGTGCTGCTGCCGCTGTTCCTGCTGTCGGACAAGACCGGCCTGAACAGCCGCAACATCGGCCTGGTGCTGTACGCCTGCGTGCTGGCCTCGATGATCGCCCCGCTGGTGTGGATGCAGGCCGTGCACCGCCTGGGGCCAAGCCGCACCACGCTGTTCTTCAACCTGCTGCCACTGGTGACCGCGCTGATCGCAGCCGCAGTGCTCGACGAGCAACTGGCCAGCTACCACCTGATCGGCGGCTTGCTGACCCTGGCCGGGGTGGTCCTCGCCGAACGCTGGACCACCCCCGTGCGCCGCAGCGCTACAGCCCCGCAGCCTTGAGGCGGGCGGCGTGCTCGGTGAACAGCCGCACCGGCTCGGCGCCCTTGCCCACGGCGCCGAGCGACTGGTTGACGATGTCCAGGTGATCGAGCGGGTAGTCATCACCGATCACCTGCCCCAGGTGCGAACTGAAGCGCCCGACCATGCCGTCACACTGGCCCTTTTCCTTGACGAAGCTGCGGGCGAACAGGCGGCAGAAGCGGTTGCTGCCGTCAAAGCGGTTACGCCCCTGGTCGGTGATACCCGGCTGCAAGGTGCCTGACCACGAATAGTAACGCACGCCGTTGACCTCTCCCGCGCCCTCACCGCCCCAGGTGTCGGGCAGGCCCTGTGGATAAACCTGGTTGAACAGCGCTACGCCAGCGCTGGTCAGCGATTGGTGCGAGGCATGCACGTCGATAGGCAATGAGTCGCGGCGCCAGCCGGTTTCCAACCACCCCAGCAGCACCGCCAGGCCATGCAAAACAGCCCTGAGGATGCGCCCTTGGGGTGAATCGCCCGGCGCTGTGCGAGCCAGGTGGTCGGCCAGTTCCGAACCATGGTTGGGGCCGGCTACCGAAGTCACCGAGGCCACCCGGCCAGGCCGCTTGGCTGCGGCATAACGCGCGCTCAGGGCGCCTTGGCTATGGCCGATCAGGTTGACCTTGTCAGCACCGGTGCGCTGGCAGATGTCTTCGATGATCGCCAGCAACTGCTCACCACGCACTTCGCTGGAGTGCAAGGGCGATACCTGCACGGGGAACACCTGCGCCCCGCCCTTGCGCAAGGCCGGCACGATGCCGAACCAATAGGGATAGAGCAATGCCCTGACAAAGCCGAGCATGCCCGGTACCAGCACCAACGGGTATCGCGTAGCCAATTCCTGCTGCATGGGCCCAGCCCCTTTTGCGTGGACGTTCGGCCAACACTACAGCGGCCTGAATGACCATCGCAATCGAACTCCTGACGCGCCGTGCGGTTCCAAACCAGAACAGACCCTTGAGCAAGGAGCGGGACCATGTACAAACAGACCCTGGCAATCCTTCTGGCAAGCGCGACCCTGGCCGCCTGTGGCAGCCGCCCGGAAAACCCGGTGGACTACGTCACCTACCGCGACGAGCCGCTGGTCAAGCAAGTCGAAAACGGCATGACCATGCAGAAAGTCATCGCCATCGGCGGCAGCCCATCGAATGCGATCGACCTGCCGCACGGAGGCACCTGCAACGACTACATCCTCAACCGCGATGGCCATCAGCAGCCTTACTACGTGCGCTTCGATGCCACCGGCCATGTCGATGCCAAGGGCTTCAAGACGTGCAAACAACGAGAAGAGGACAGCGAAGCCGTACACGGCGCGTGAGCCTGCGCAACACCTTGACCACCCGTCCTGATTTGTCTGGAGAAAACCATGAGCAACGTTGAACTGACCGATGTGCAAACCCTGCGCAAGCGTGCCCGTGAGCACGTCGAGCAAGGCGCGGTGACCGAGGGTTACCACGCCGACCGCCAGGAAATCCTGCGCCTGCTCAATGAGTCGCTGGCCACCGAGCTTGTCTGCGTACTGCGCTACAAGCGTCATTACTTCATGGCCAGCGGGATCAAGGCGAGCGTGGCTGCCGAGGAGTTTCTCGAGCATGCCAACCAGGAAGCCGAACACGCCGACAAACTGGCCGAGCGCATCGTGCAGCTGGGCGGCGAGCCGGACTTCAATCCGGACAACCTGACCAAGAATTCCCATGCCCAATACGTAGCAGGCAATTCGTTGAAGGAGATGGTGCTGGAGGACTTGGTGGCCGAACGCATCGCGATCGACAGCTACCGCGAGATCATTCAGTACATTGGCGACAAAGACCCGACTACGCGTCGCATCTTCGAGGACATCCTGGCTCAGGAAGAAGAACACGCAGACGACATGTCCGATCTGCTGCAAGGCTTGTAATCGCCAGGGGCCGCTTTGCGGCCCCGGTTCACTTATTGCTTGCCCTTCACCTCAGCCGGCGCCTTGCCGGCTTTCATCTGCTGCAGCAACGGCGTGCACTGGTTGGGCTCATCGCCACTGCTTGGCGCCACCAGCGCCAGCAGCCCCGCCGCAGGCCCTGCAACTACCCCCAGTGCCACCATGCCCACGCCGCGCAATGCCAGCGGCACCGCCTGCACGCCCGCACCGGGCTTGGCGAACGGCCCGCGGACATACAGCGGCGAACGCAGCGAGAACAGCCGCAAGCCTTTCGATTCAGGAGTGATCTCAAGGTCCAGCTGCTCGCTGGCGAAGTTGGCCGTGCCGTTGACGTAGATGATCGCGTTCTCGGTATCGAATATGAACAGGCGCGTGCTCGCCAGCCCGTCCTTGATACCAACATCAGCTGCTGCGCAGTTGATCTGCACATCCTCATCGCCAAACAGCTTGCCGATCACGTAGTTGCCCACGTTCAACCCTGCAATCTCCATCAGGCTGCGGCTGATCGCACCATCGTTGATCAGCATGCGCAGGTCACCATTGGCCGTGCCCAGCAGGGCTGCCACCGAGTTGCCGCGGCCGCTGATATCGGCATCGCCGTTGAGCTCACCGAAGCTGGTCTGCATCGGCGCAAAGGTGGGGAACAGCTGCTTGAGCTTGAAGCCACGTGCGGTCAGCCGAGCGCGCCCCTGCAGCGGTACGCTGCGGCCATCCAGGCGTATCCTGGAGGCCAGGTTGCCACCGGCCACCCCAAAGCGCAGCGGCTCCAGGCGCAGCAGGCCGTCCTCGAGGATTACATGGGCAGAGAGGTCTTTGAACGGCAATTGCTCACTGTGGACGATTCGTTTGCCGGCAAACTCGACGTCGGCGTCCATGGTGCGCCAGCGATCAGTGCGGAACTCCTCCACCGGCAGCACCTTGCCGGCAGGCTGCTTGCTGGCGCCCCCGCGGGCTTTCTGCTCGGCGTTGGAGTCGGCACCGATCAGCGGTGCCAAGTCTTTGAACAACAACTGGTTGGAGACCAGCTTGCCAGATAGCTTAGGCCGCGGCTGGCTGGCGACGAACGCCAGGTCGCCGTGGATGTCACTGTTGCCGATCTTGCCGTTGAATCCTTCGTAGTTGAACGTCGCACCTTCGGCCGCCTGCAGGTTGGCCTTCAGGTGACCATCGGTTTCGTAGGCTGGTGTGTCTGGCAGGGTCACCCCCGTCAGCGGATAAAGGTTACCCAAACTGGCGCCTGACAAGCGCAGGCGAAGATCCAGCGCCCCCAGGTTGCGAGGGTCGGTCAGGGTGCCTGCGAGCACTACTTGGGTATCGGCAACGCGCACGTCGGCCTGCAACGGAAATGGCTGGCTGGCGTCCTGCAGCGCCAGCAGGCCACCAATCTTGCCAGTACCGGAGACTGGCTGCCCCTTGTAACGGCCCTGGGCCTTGAGCCCGAAGGCATAGTCCTGAGCGCCGCCGGCCTTGTCGGCACTTGCCTTACCCACGATCTCGCTGAACGGTATGGGTTTGCCCAGCGGATCTATCTGTACCTTCATGCTGGTTTTCAGGGTCTGGTCGTCGAAGCTGACATTACCTTGGTCAAAACCGATGGCACCGATATCCAGCTGCCACTTGGAGGGCTGTGCATTCTCATCCTTGGGGCCGAAATCGAAGGTCCAGTTGGCACGGCCATCGGCCAGGCGAGTAAGGCTGGCGGTGGGTTTGACCAGGTCGATGCGCGGGATGACGATCTGCTGGAATACCAGCGGCAGCGGCGCCAGTCGAAATTCCACACGCTCCAGGCCGACCATCTTCGGCTCCTTCAGCCACTCGGGATTGCCTAGGGCCAGGTCCTCGGCAATGAAGTGCGGCCACGGTACCCAGGCGCGCCACCCGCCTTCTTCCGGCTCAGTGCGCCAGTGCACCGACAGGTTACCGTTGATCGCGAACGGCCGGTGCAACGCTTCGGAGACTTTCTCGTTAAGCAATGGCTTGACCCGGTTCCAGTCGAAGGTGGCGATCACAACCACCAGTATCGCCAGCAAGGTCAGCAGGCTGGTAAGGGTCCAGACGAGGATTCTGGCGGGACGCGTCATTGCGTTATTCTCCTGACGGCTTGGGGCAAAACGGGCGCAACGATCGCACTCAATATCTCCGACTGATGAAAGCCCCCAGGGTTTTATCCATGAAGCCCATGACGGTGAAGTTTTCTTGCCTACCTGCTCAGCTTTTTATCACATGATGCCTTGAAACACCTGCGTTAGAGCATTGACACCGCGCTATCAATACCATCGATTGTTACCATTACCCGTATGAACTTCTCTCTGGCGTTGCCGAGCGTAGCATTGGCTTCGTACCCACTTTCCAGCCCCCGAGAGGAGCACCGAAATCATGAAACGCCAATTGCTGACCCTGACGCTGTCCATTCTTGCTGCCAACGCCTTCGCCGTTCCAGCTGCCGATCAGCACCTGACCGCCGAATCGCGCTCCAGCGCTGTTGAAATGGCCCAACCGCTGAAAACCGTTGCCGAAGGTGGTGCCGAGCGTCTGATCGAACGCAGTGGCCGTGTTGCCGAAGGCGGTTCGGATCGCCTGATCGAGCGCACTGGCCGTGTTGCCGAGGGTGGTTCGGATCGTCTGATCGAGCGCACCGGCCGCGTTGCCGAGGGTGGTTCGGATCGCCTGATCGAGCGCACCGGCCGCGTTGCCGAAGGCGGTTCGGATCGCCTGATCGAAATCAGCCGTGTGAGCTGATCTCCATGGCCGAAAACAACAACCTGCATCAAAGTGCCTACCCACCTCCCAGCCCGGTCAATTGACCGGGCTTTGTTTTCAGGTAACACCGCCCCGCGCAACTGGTAATTCTGCTAGTTCCACATCGCCCATCGCCATTGCTAGGTTACTGAAGGTATGGCTACGGAGCGTTCAAATGAGAAACCCGGCAACCGATCTGATAGCACTCAGGCCTGACTGGCTGGACGAAAGACTGCTGGCGCTCATCGCCCGGCCGATCGAGAACAGCGAAGAGGCCAAACGAACCTTCATTGAACTGTTGGCGCAGCCAAGCCTGCAGGGCGATGCATTGCTTGCCGATCTGCCTAAGTTGCTTCGGTTTCATACAACCTGTGCCATGCATGACGGTGCTCTGGCATCGATGATCTCGATTCACTACAACTTGTGCATGGGCTCGATCAAATCGATGGGCAATGACAGTGACTATGTGCGCAGCCTGTACAAACAGTTGAACGAAGGCACGGCAATCGGTGTATACCTCGCCACGGAACTGGGGTATGGCAGCAATCTTTTCTCACTGGAAACAGAAGCACGCTATTGCCCCGAGCGACAGATATTCGTGCTTGATTCGCCCAGCCGCCAATCCTACAAGTTCATGCCAAACAGCACGCATAGCCCCTTGCCCAAGATTGCAGTGGTGATGGCGCGCCTGATGGTCAACGACAAGTTCATCGGTATCTTGCCGTTTCTTGTGCCACTGCATGCGGGCGACACGGCCTTCCCCGGTGTTCGTATTACTGCACTGGGCCACAAACCAGGGATGCACCTGGACAATGCCATGACCTCGTTCGAAAACGTTGAACTCCCTTACGAGGCGCTCTTGCAACGAGGCACCATCGAACTGGACCGCGATGGGCAACTGCGCACGCTGGCCACTACACGCAGCCAACGCTTCATGCGCTCCATCGAACGTGTCCAGTCCGGCAAGCTGTGCATGGCCAGTTGCGCCCTGGCGGTGGCGATGGCCGGCTTGCATATCAATTACACCTACGCACAGAAACGCCAGACCTTCAGCCCGGCCGGTCCGGTCAACTTGCTTGCCCATCCCACCTATCGCCACCCACTGGCCATTGATGTCGTGACCAACCTAGTTCATGCCGCGTGGCTTGAACAGATCGTCGCCGGGCACGGCAAGGATGCGCTCAAGCCTTTAGCGCCTGACGTACTCAACGAAGTGGCAATTCTCAAGGCAGTTTCAACCTGGGCCAGCCAGGACATTCTGGTGCGCTGCCGTGAACGTTGTGGCGCACAAGGCATGTTCGCGGCGAACAAGATCATCGGTTACCTGTTGAACAATAACGGCGCGATCACTGCCGAAGGCGAAAACCTGGTGATCATGCTCAAGGCCGCTGCCTACTTCATGAAACACGCGGCCCCAGCCAGCGCGCACGCAGTGAAGGGCAAAAAGCGCCAGCGTCTGCTCGAACACCTCGACACCTGTATCGACCTCATCCGCTCAGGCATTGCCGACAAGCGTGACCGGTTCTTGCAAAGCGAGGACATGCTGCTGCTGGCCAAGCTGCTGGGGGTACGCATGGCCAGTGTGCGCTACCTGGCCCATATCGATGAAAGCCCACTGGATGGCGTTATCCTCGATGTGTTTCTGCTCAGCCAGTTAGAGCAACACGCTGTGGCGCTGGTACGGACCCAGGCAGCATCCTCCAGGCAGATCAGGAGCTGGGCAAACCGCAAACAGGCACTGCTGGTGCAGCATGCACCCTTGATTCTGGAGCGGTTGAAACGCATGGACATGAGAATGTTGGAGGTGCCGATCAGCAGCGACAGCTACATCGAGCATTACGCTTCCCGCCACCACGACGGGCAGGCAGCGTGAAACCTTTTTTTGACTTTTGTCCATGAGCCAATAAAGTGCAGGTTTCCTTCGCGATCAATGGCCTGACATGCTGCCGCGCGCCGAACAGAAGCTACAGACTCGCCAGGCCCTGCTCGACGCGGCCTGCCAGCTCATGGAAAGTGGCCGTGGTTTCGGCAGCATCAGCCTGCGCGAAGTGGCCAAGGCCGCCGGCATCGTGCCCACCGGGTTCTATCGGCACTTCACCGACATGGACGCCCTGGGCCTGGCCCTGGTGGCCGAGGTCGATGACACCTTCCGCCAGACCATCCGCCTGGTGCGGCAGAACGAGTTCGAACTCGGCGGTATCACCGACGCCTCGGTACGCATCTTCCTCGACGTGGTAGCCGCCCACCGGGCCCAGTTCCTGTTCCTGGCCCGCGAGCAGTACGGCGGCTCGCAGGCAGTGCGCCATGCCATCGGCCGCTTGCGCCAAGGTATCAGCAACGACCTGGCCACCGACCTTGCGCGAATGAAACGCTGGCAGCACCTGAACGGAGCAGCGCTGGCGGTGATTGCCGACCTGGTGGTGAAGACCGTGTTCGCCACCCTGCCGGAACTGATCGACAACCCTGAACAAGGTTATCCACAGGCGCTGAGTGCACGGGACAAGATCACCCAGCAGTTGCGCTTCATCTTCGTCGGTGCGCGGCATTGGCAGGGTTTGGGTAATCCGGGCTGAAGCGCACTTCTGCTACCATGGCGCACTGCCGATTGTGACGAGCGCATTCATGTCCGACCCCCGCCCCACTCCAGCCGAACTGGCCCGCTTCAACCAGCACTTCGCCGAACGCATCGTGCCAGTGTGGCTGGGCTCCGGCTGGAATCCCGAAATGGCCCTGCCCTACGAGGCCCTGGATGCTACGCACCGCCCGCTGCCAGTGCAGCGCTACCGGGCGATGGCCTGCGCGCGTCAGTTGTACCTGTTCAGCAGCCGTATCGAGCAACCGGGAGCGGCAGAGCGGGCCGCAGCCCTGTTTCGCTCGCTGCAGCGGCATTTCCACGACGCCGAACATGGTGGCTGGTTCTACAGCATCGATGCCCAAGGCAAGCCGCTGGACCGGCGCAAAGACCTCTACACCCACGCATTCATCGTGTTTGCCTGCGCTCATTACTGGGGAAAAGTCCGCGAAAGCCTGGTGGAATCGGCGCTCAATGCTGCCCTCGAGATCGTCAGCGAGCAGTTTGCCCGCGATGACGGCCTTTACGAAGCGAGCCTCGGTGAAGACTGGTCCGACCTCGGCAGCGGCCCGCTGCAAAACCCACAGATGCACCTGGCCGAAG
>RCUL01001144.1_pt1 | contig 10711 bp, 10 predicted proteins | sample 2167521 | NCBI WGS metagenome assembly RCUL01 (sample SAMN09932745, study PRJNA488358) | compost metagenome | feature: garden; material: soil; isolation source: compost soil in acetic acid-enriched culture | place: Germany: Experimental Botanical Garden Goettingen | collected 2016-01-27 | reverse complement strand
GATCAAGCCGATCTCCCTGGAAGGCATGTTCCAGCGCTACGCCAAGGGCGAGCTGGTGGCCAAGGTCAACTGAGGCCGCGCCTGAGACGAGAAAGCCCGCCATCCGGCGGGCTTTTTTGTGGGGCGGGCATCGATCAGGCGATCAGGTTACCGGCGCCGAGGCTGGAGACACCCACCAGCTGGATCTCGAATTCGGCGATGAGGTCGCCATTGAGGTTGCCGTAGAGCACCTGGTCGGCGAACCGCAACTGGCCGGCTCCGCTGAAAGCCGCGGAGCCGATGAAGCGGAAGGCGTCGTTGGCGGTGGTCAGGCTGTTGGCATCCAGCGTGGCCAGGTCGATGCGGTCGCCCTGGCTGGCGTTGAAGTCGAGCACGACGTCGCGCAAGGCGCCCTTGCCCATCTCGCTCTGGGCCCTGAAGCTGAAGATGTCCGCGCCGGCGTCGCCCTTGAGGCTGTCCTTGCCGAGCCCGCCGATCAGGGTGTCGTTGCCCAGGCCGCCGAACAGGCTGTCGTTGCCGCCGCCGCCATTGAGCGTGTTGTTGGCGGCATTGCCGGTCAGGCGGTTGGCCAGGCCATTGCCGGTGCCGTTGATGGCGGCGCTGCCGGCGAGCGTCAGGTTCTCCAGGTTGGCGCCCAGGCTCCAGGAAACGTACGACAGCACGCTGTCGAGTTCGGTGGCGAGGGTGCTGGTTTCGATGGCCTGGTCGGCGGCGTTGTCGACCACATAGGTGTCGTTGCCCAGGCCGCCGCTCATGCTGTCGGCGCCCGCGCCGCCATTGAGCGTGTTGTTGGCGGCATTGCCGGTCAGGCGGTTGGCCAGTGCGTTGCCGGTACCGTTGATGGCGGCGCTGCCGAGCAGGGTCAGGTTCTCGACGTTGGCGGCCAGGGTATGGCTGACCAGGCTTTGCGCGAGGTCGGTGCCCTGGCTGGCCAGTTCGGTGATCTGGTCGGCGGCGTTGTCCACCACATAGATGTCATTGCCCAGGCCGCCGCTCATGCTATCGGCGCCCGCGCCGCCATTGAGCGTGTTGTTGGCGGCATTGCCGGTCAGGCGGTTGGCCAGTGCGTTGCCGGTACCGTTGATGGCGGCGCTGCCGAGCAGGGTCAGGTTCTCGACGTTGGCGGCCAGGGTATGGCTGACCAGGCTTTGCGCGAGGTCGGTGCCCTGGCTGGCCAGTTCGGTGATCTGGTCGGCGGCGTTGTCCACCACATAGATGTCATTGCCCAGGCCGCCGCTCATGCTATCGGCGCCCGCGCCGCCATTGAGCGTGTTGTTGGCGGCATTGCCGGTCAGGCGGTTGGCCAGTGCGTTGCCGGTACCGTTGATGGCGGCGCTGCCGAGCAGGGTCAGGTTCTCGACGTTGGCGGCCAGGGTATGGCTGACCAGGCTTTGCGCGAGGTCGGTGCCCTGGCTGGCCAGTTCGGTGATCCGGTCGGCGGCGTTGTCGACCACATAGATGTCGTTGCCCAGGCCGCCGATCAGCGAGTCGATGCCGGCACCGCCATTGAGGAGGTTGTTCGTGGCGTTGCCGTAGAGGGTGTCGTTGTAGGCCGAGCCGATGGCGTTTTCGATGGTGGCGCCGTACGCGATGGCCAGCCCCTCGTTGAAGGCGCTATTGGTGCTGTAGTTGAAGAACGCCTGGCCGATCTTGCTGAACTCGCCCGACTTGAGCCGGAGCACCACTGCGCTGCCCTGGTTGCTGGCGTCCAGGGTGTCGATGCCGCCGGCATCCCAGAGGGTCTCGAAAATGGACTGGTTCGGCGCCCACCTGTAGGTGTCGTTGCCGGTCTTCCAGGTCGTGTTGGCGCCATACAGGTACTGGATGGCGGCGATATCCAGCAGCATGGGGCCGGTCGGAGCGAACGAGTAGCCGTCGTTGTAGCTCATGACGGTGTAGCGTACGTCGTCGAAGCGTGCCGGCAGCAGGTTGTAGTTGCCCTCGCCGTAATCGAAGGGGTGCTTGAGGCCTATGGCGTGGCCGATCTCATGGATGAAGGTCAGGTAGTCGTAGGAGCCCTTGGTCGGAGACGCCTCGTTGGTCGCCGGGCCGACCCAGACGTCTCCGGCTGCCGCATAACCACCCGGCAGGTAGGCCCAGGCGGCTGCGTCGTCCATCTCGCCATAGCCGGCGAAGCGCAGGTCGCCCACGCTGGTGGCGTTGTCCGCGGTCAGGGTGAACCTGATGTTCGCCACCTGGCTCCAGGCGGCCAGGGCGCTGGTCGCGGCTGCCCGTTGCCCGACGCTGAGGGCGTACATGGCCAGGTACTCGTTGCTGTCGCTGTAATCGGTGGCGAAGTAGGACGTGCCGGGGGCGGCGAAGCTGTAGGTCAGCGATACGCCGCGGGTGGTGCCCCAATGGGTGCCGAACAGCAGGCTGTCGATCTGGTTGTTGCCGGAAAGGGTGCTGTTTGATGCGGCCGAATAGCCGGTAGGACTGGGCATTGGACTGCTTCCATGCGGGTTGTGCCCTGGCGGGAGCCGCCGTGCTCCGGTCCCTGGGCTGGATGTAGTGGCGGATTGTAAAAGTTGTTACTGGTCCCGCCTACCGGAGCAGCTCGGGATTCGCGCAAATCTTCGCGTTTCGCGGGCTAGAATCCCTCCCATCGTCCCGACGTTGCCCCCTGGAGAAGCCCCGCGTGCGCCTGCTTTCAGCCCTGACCCTCGCCCTGCTGCTCACTGGCTGCGCCGCCAGGCCGCCGGTGGCCCCCGTGCCACCGCCAACACCTGCTTCCAGTGATCCGCAGCGTTGCCTGGACCGTACCGATTGCACCACCAAGACCTCGCGCACCCTGATGTTCGTCTTCGACTACGCCGAGGCCGGCGGCGCGCTGGTGCAGCGCAAGGGCGCCTGGCTGTTCACCCCGTCGACGGCCAAGCCATCCGGCTGGCCGTCGTTGAAGATCCGCCTGGCCGAGCCGCCCGATGGTCGTTTCGAGTTCGCCAGCCAGTGTCCGGCGGGGGACTGCCGGATCAGCGGGGACGACCTGCTGCGGGTCTATCGGAGTTACCTGGGGGGCGAGCCTTGCGTGCTGACGGATCCAAAGGCATTGGCTCGGTGCCTGGAACCGACCACGCTCACCCCTCGTCCCTCCCCCTGAAGAGGAGAGGGATGGGGGGAGGGCCGTTTACAGCCCCCGATGCTCGGCCTTCAGGTCGTAGAAGGTCGCCGCGCCGGACTCGGTTTCATACCCCGTGTTGTCCTGCACGTAAGCCCCGGCCTTGAAGTACAGCGGCTTGGGAGCCCAGGCCGTGGAGAGCTGCTGGCTCCAGAGGCTGCCGTTGACCATCACGCTGAGCTGGCCCCTGGGCGAGAGGTTGATCACGTAGCTGAAGCGCTGGTTGAGCGGGATGCCGCTGAGCAGCGGGATCACCGTGCCGGTCTCGTCGCTCGGGGTCTGCCGCACCTTGGCGACGATGTTCGCGGTCTGGGTCTTGGTCTTGAACTGGTATTCCAGCTTCAGCAGCGGGCTGGTGCTGCCGTGGGCGTGGATCTGGCCGATGACGATCTTTCCGGTCGAGGGCACCTGGCTCACGCTCAGGCTGGCGCTGAGGTAGTTGTCGGCGCTGGGGTGGGTCCAGTTGCGCAGCTTGCCGTCGGCGTAGGTTTCACGCAGTTCGCTGCGGGGATAGCTCGCATTGGCGGTGGTCGTGCCGTTCACCGGCACCCAGAAGAACAGGCCGCTGCTGCCGCTCTGGAAGTACTGGTCCTGGTAGCCGCCCAGCAGCAGCGGGGTCTCGATGGTGACGGCGGGGACGCCAACGGGGAGGGTCAGGTTCCAGGTGGAGAGATCGATCATGACTGAGTTCTCGAAAAGATCTTCCAGTCGGGCGCTGCGCATCCACGTCGCGCTTTCGCTGTGACGGCGTTCCGGCCAATCGCGCACGAACCAAAAGTGAAGATTGCTTGGGGTGGCAGTCGCCTGCCCGTCTCGTCCGAAGGCGTTTGGCCGTCTCGCGAGCGCTTTATACGGGCGCTCTCGAGGGCTTGTCAGTTACCGTCCGTCATCATGTTGGCGTCAAATAAAAGTCATTTTGGGGCGTTGCCAGTATTGCGCTATCGCTTTGTGCGGGCGGCCCGGATGCGGCCGGAAATGACCTGCTTTGATGGATAAGGAAATTTCTTCCGCCGGCCGCGCCGGTTTTTTGGAGAGCGACCGGCACAGGCTCGCTTGACGCCAATCAGCAGCCGACGAACGGAAATGCAGGAAATATGAACTGTGTCTCAAAGCCCCGGTCCAGAGGCGTCGCGCCGCAGCAGGCGGACTTGTGATCGGTCGAATTGGCGGCGCTCGGGTAGACTGTCGCCCCGTTCCAGCCATCGCCCTGCTTCCATGACCAGCCTCAAGTACCTTCGCGGATATCCAGCCAGCCTCCAGGACCAGGTGGCCCAGATGATTGCCTCCGGCCGTCTGGGGGACTACCTGGAGCGTCGCTATCCGGGGCGTCACGAGGTGCAGAGCGACAAGGCGCTGTACAGCTATGCCATGGCCCTGAAGCAGGAACACCTGCGCAACGCCCCGGCGCCGGACAAGGTGCTCTACGACAACAAGCTGGACGTGGTGCACAAGGCCCTCGGCCTGAACACGGCGATCTCGCGGGTACAGGGCGGCAAGCTCAAGGCGAAGAAGGAAATCCGCGTCGCCTCGCTGTTCAAGGATGCCGCGCCCGAGTTCCTCAGGATGATCCTGGTCCACGAGCTGGCGCACCTGAAGGAGCGCGACCACAGCAAGGCCTTCTACCAGCTCTGCGAGTACATGCTGCCCGGTTACCACCAGCTGGAGTTCGACCTGCGGGTGTATCTCACCTGGCGCGAGCTGGAGGGCTGAGCGGGCCGCCGGCTGCTAGGCTCAGGAAAGCAGCCGACCGAGGTCCGCGGGCATGTGTCCGACCTACCGCATCCTCTGCGTCATTCTCTGGGTGCTGGGCCTGGTCCCCTTCGCCGGCGCCCGTGACTTGCTCGCCGTCGGCACCGAGTTCCCCGGCATCTATGTCCGGGAAGCCGATGGCGGGGTCAGTGGGCTGGGTGCCGACGTGATGCGCGCGGTGGCCAAGGAGCTGGGCGACCAGGTGCGCTTCGAGGTCTATCCCTGGGCGCGCGCGCAGAAGCTGGTGGAGGAGGGGCGCGCCGACATCCTGGTCGGGCCCTACCGCACCGCCGCGCGGGAGCGGCGTTTCCAGTTCGCCGAGCCCGGCTTCTATCGCGACCGCGTGGTCTTCTATGCCCGCCGCGATGCCGCCAGCAACTGGGACGGCACTCTGGCCAGCTTGCAGGGGCAACGCATCGTGATCATCCATGGCTGGGCCTATGGCGAGCGCTTCGAGGCCATGCGCGGCCAACTCGATCTGCATGTCGCGCCCTCGGTCGAGCTGGCCTTCAAGCTGCTGATGGCCGGCCGCGCCGATCTGGTGGCGAGCAACGAGCGGGATTCCCTGCCCCGCATCGACGAGCTGGGCATAGGGGGGGACGTACGTCGCCTGGACCCGGTGATCGATTCCCAGGCCGGCTATTTCGCCCTGCCCAAGGGTGAGGCCCACCGCCAGTTGCGCGACGAAATAGGCCGGCTGCTGCGCAAGATGCGTAGCGATGGTCGGTTGGCGAAGCTCGCCAAACCCTACGGCGTGCCGCTGCCCTGAGCAGATTGTCCGATTGCGTTGAAACGCCCATGGGCGGGCGCGCTGGCGACGGCTACACTCCCGCCACAAAAAAGGAGAGCCGGATTGAGCGCAGCAGAGTCGGACTACTCGATCTACCGCAGGGTGGTCACCCAATTGATGAACGGCGAGGAGCAGTTGCCCAGCCTGCCGATGATCACCCTGGATATCCGCCGCGCGTTGTCCGATCCCAACGTCACCGTTGCCCGGCTGAAACAGGTCATCAGCAAGGACCCGGCACTCAGCGCGCTGTTGATGAAGCACGCCTCCAGCATCATGTTCCGCTCCACCCAGCCACCCAAGACCCTGGAGGACGTGATCCGCCTGCTCGGCCTGCAGGAGGTGGACCGCATCACCCTGGTGCACAGCCTGAAGAGCCTGTTCACCCTGCACAGTGCCATGCACAAGCAGTTGTTCATCGGCGTCTGGGGCCGCCTGACCCGCCAGGCCAGCATCAGCGCCGTGCTGGCGCGGCCCCTGGGCTTCCCCTCGGCGGACCACGCGCTGCTGGCCAGCCTGCTCAGCGATGTGGGCGAACTGGCGGTGCTCTCGGCGTTCAAGGACGCCAGCCAGGTCCCGACCCCGGATGTGTACGCGCGGCTCTGCCGCGAGTACGGCAAGTCCCTCGGCGTGATCGTGCTGAAGAAGTGGGCGGTGGATGAAGGCTACATCGAGGTGGTGCGCAGCGCCGGCCAGTGGGATGCCGGCGGCAGCGGCCCGCGGGTGAACCTGATCGACCTGGTCAACCTCGGCCTCTACCACGCCCTGCGCGACGAAGGCCGCTTCGCCCAGTTGCCCGCCATCGCCGACCTGGCCGCCTATCGCAAGCTGGCGCCACCCCAGGATGCGCTGGATGCCGGCGGCGGCCTCGCCCTGGTGTCCGCCCAGCAGGACGCCATCCAGCGCATGGCCAGCCTGCTGCGCTAGAGCCCGCACCTATACTCAGGCGTAACTCCGTGCCGCGGGTGTTCCATGCGCCTCTTCGCGATGCTCTGTCTCAGCCTGTGCCTGGCCTGGGTGCAGCCGCTTCCGGCCGCGGAGCAGTGGCGGGTAGCGGTGGCCGAGGTGCCGGGGCTGGCCGAGGCGAATGGCACCGGCCCGCTGCCGGACCTGGTCCGCGCCCTCGACGAGCAGATGCCGGACATCGACTTCGAGCTGCAGATCACCCCCTTCGCCCGCACCTTCAACCTGCTGCAGAACGCCCAGTGCGAATTCCAGGTGCCCTTTCTCGGCAACCTGCCGCGCCTGCCGGCCGGGCTGCGCTATGGCTCGGGCATCTTGTGGCAGGTGCGCTTCGGTCTCTTCACCCGGCGCGCCAATGCCCTCAGCGTCGCCCAGTTGCTCGATCCGTCCCATGTGCTCAGTGCCGAGCGCCTGGCCGCCAGCGGCCTGGGCGCCGCACAGCAGGCGCAGCTGAAACCCTTGCTCGGGCGCAGCTGGCGCCTGGACGAATTGCAGGAACAGCTCGCCGCACCGACCGTCGACCCGGCCCTGCGCAGCCTGGCCTATCCCTACCGGGTCGAGACCGACCGCGCCCATGCGCCCTGGCTGGGATTTCCCGCGCTGTCCGGCAACAGCATCGAGGGCAGCCTGCAGAAGCTGGTGCGCGGACGCATCGATGGCTATGTGTTCGCGGTGCTGGAAACCGAGCACGAGGTCGACCGCCTGGGGCTGCGCGACCAGCTCAGGGTCCAGGACTTCGGCCTTTACCCGGTGCGCTGGCTGGTGGCCGACAACCCGCGCGGCAAGTGGGTGGACCAGCGCCTGGCCGAAGCCTTGCGCAAGCTCCAGGCGCAACCCGCGTTCCGGCGCCTGCAGGCGCCGCTGAAGGCGCCTACCGACGACTGGAAACCCTGGCCCTGAGCCGTCCCGGCGAGGTCAGAGTTTCCAGAAGGGCTTGAGTGCTTCTTCCAGGGCCTGCTCACGGGTCAGCCCGACGTCGCGCAGCAGGCGGGCATCCAGCTCCAGCAGGGCTCGACGGGTATGCAGGCGCATCCAGAAGCGGTCCCAGCGGTTGCCCGGCAACGGCGGCGCCACGGATACAGCGGTGCGCTGTTCCCGTTCCAGTTCCCGTGCGTGGAGAGTCAGGCGTACATCGCTCAGGCCGTTCATCATCGCGTTCCTCATGCCCTGTGGTGGATCGGGGTGGAACCATGATGTCCGTCGGGAGAGTCTCAATACAGATTCACGATCTGTATATTTCTTTCATACAGATTGCGTGTTTTTCTATCTGAATCTTCAATTCAAGGACCATCTGTACTGGTCTGATTGCGGATGCGAGCCGATCGGGGAGACTGTCATGAAACTCTATATCAAGCTGGCCGAAACCCTCGGCGAACGCATAGAGCAGGGTTACTACCGCCCCGGCGACCGCCTGCCTTCGGTACGCGCCCTGAGCCTGGAGCACGGGGTGAGCCTGAGCACGGTGCAGCAGGCCTACCGGATTCTCGAAGACGGCGGCCTGGCCGAACCGCGTCCAAAGTCCGGCTACTTCGTCCCGCCGCGCCGCCAGACCCCGGCGCTGCCGGCCGTGAGCCGTGCACCGCAGCGGCCGGTGGACGTTTCCCAGTGGAACGACGTCCTCGACCTGATCAAGCGCAGCGCCAAGGACAATGTGGTGCAGCTCGGTCGCGGCATGCCGGACATTACCAGTCCGACCCTGAAGCCTCTGTTGCGCAGCCTTGGCCAGATCAGCCGGCGCCAGGACGGCAGCGGCCTGTACTACGACAGCATCTACGGCACCGAAGCGCTGCGCGAACAGGTGGCGCGCCTGGCGCTGGATTCGGGCTGCCAGATCCCCGCCAGCGACATCGTCATCACCACCGGCTGCCACGAGGCGCTGTCGGTGGCCATCCGCTCCACCTGCGAGCCGGGCGACATAGTGGCGGTGGATTCGCCGAGCTTCCACGGCGCCATGCAGACCTTGAAGGGCTTCGGCATGAAGGCCCTGGAGCTGCCCACCGACCCACTCAACGGCATCAGCCTGGAGGCCCTGGAGCTGGCGCTGGAGCAGTGGCCGATCAAGCTGATCCAGCTCACGCCCAACTGCAACAACCCGCTCGGCTACATCATGCCGGAGGCGCGCAAGCGCGCCCTGCTGACCCTGGCGCAGCGCTATGACGTGCCCATCCTCGAAGACGACGTCTATGGCGACCTCGCCTATCAGTACCCGCGGCCGCGCACCATCAAGTCCTTCGACGACGACGGCCGCGTGCTGCTCTGCAGCTCCTTCTCCAAGACGGTGGCGCCGGGCATCCGCGTCGGCTGGATCGCCCCCGGCCGCTACCTCGACCGGGTGCTGCACATGAAGTACATCTCCACCGGCGCCACCGCCACCCAGCCGCAACTGGCCCTGGCCGAGTTCATCGGCAAGGGCCACTACGAACCGCACCTGCGGCGCATGCGCAGCCAGTACCAGACCAACCGCGACCGGATGATCGACTGGGTGATGCGCTACTTCCCCGCAGGCACACGCGCCAGCCGGCCCCAGGGCAGCTTCATGCTCTGGGTGGAATTGCCCGAGGATTTCGACACCCTGCGCCTGAACCGCGCCCTGTTGCCCAAGGGGGTGCAGATCGCCGCCGGCAGCGTCTTCTCCGCCTCCGGCAAATACCGGAACTGCCTGCGGATGAACTACTCCGCCAAGCCCACCCCGGCCATCGAGGCGGCGGTGAGGGCGGTTGGGGAGACGGTACGGCAGTTGATGGGGGAGTAGCGGCTATGCGGGTGGGATCGACTTTTGTGGGGGCGAATTCATTCGCTATGCAGACCGCAGGTCTGCCCGAGTGTCCCATGGGGCCGCTTCGCGTCCCTTAGCGAATGAATTCGCCCCCACAGGTGTAGCGCCGCCCCAACTCAAAGCCAGTGGGCATCCCAGAACGGATAGTCGCCAATCTGCTTCACCAGCCCGGTTCTCAGGGGGTTGGCCACTATGTAGCGGGCGACCTTGCGGATGTCTTCCTCCCTGCGCAGGGCGTGATCGTGGAAACCCTTCTGCCAGATCGGCTGGGAAGCTGGAAGGAAATGGCCCAGCTGTCGGGAGGAGCGACCCTTGAGCACCTTGACTGCAGTGGATATGGCCACCGGGCCGTTGAGCTGCAGCAGCCAGTGCAGATGGTCCGGCATCAGTACCCATGCGATGGAGTGGAGCAGGTTCTGTTCTTGCAGGCGACGCATCTCTGTGATGACCAGGCGCGCCATGGCGAAGTCTTCGAACAATGGCGCTCGCCCTTCGGTGGTCGTGGTGATGTGGTAGATCTGGCCGGCACGGGATACGCGGCCCTTCAGAAGATCGTCGCTCGGCATTTCCATTGCCCTCAGGGTGTAGAAGGCAATGACTCTATGGGGTGGCGAGTGGCGGCTGGGCTGGAGCTGGCTTTGAAACGGATGATCCAGGAATGGGAAAGTGCCGAAGGCCGTCATCCTGTGGGGGCGAATTCATTCGCTAAGCAGACCGTAGGTCTGCCCGGGGACTTCTGGGGGCCGCTTCGCGCCTCTTAGCGAATGAATTCGCCCCCACAAGAACGGCAGAAGTCCCTGCCAGCGGCTCTACGCCACCTTCCCCTCATTCAGCAAATGCGCCGCCAGGGTCCGCAGCGGGCCCAGCTGGCGGCAGATCAGCCCCAGTTCGGTCTGCACCAGCCGCGGGCGGTCGTCCATGTCTTCCGGGAGTTGCTCCAGGGTCTTGGCCAGGGTCTCTTCCTCGTCTCGGTGGATGCTGATCGGGCGTCGGTCGGCCAGCCCCTGGGCGATGCAGTCGAGGCTCTCGGCGATCTGGCTGGCGGCCTGTTCGGAGACCGGGTTGAGCGCCTCGCCGGGTTGCTCGCTGCGGTGTGCGCCGAGGGCGGAGAGGTAGCTGAGCAGCGTGTGGGAGAGCACCAGGAAGCGGAAGCCGATGTCCGCCTCCTTACGGAAGTGGCCGGGCTCCATGAGCATGTTGGACAGGGTGGTGGACAGTGCCGCATCGGCGTTGTGGGCATTGCGCCGGGCCAGGCGGTAGGCCAGGTCGTCGCGCTTGCCGCTGGCGTACTGCTCGATGATCTGCCGCAGGTAGCGGC
>RCUL01001143.1_pt1 | contig 10712 bp, 5 predicted proteins | sample 2167521 | NCBI WGS metagenome assembly RCUL01 (sample SAMN09932745, study PRJNA488358) | compost metagenome | feature: garden; material: soil; isolation source: compost soil in acetic acid-enriched culture | place: Germany: Experimental Botanical Garden Goettingen | collected 2016-01-27 | reverse complement strand
GAGATCGGTGCCCAGGAATACCAGTACGGCACGCGCCTGAACGGCAAGCCGGCCAGCGCCTTCAGCGTGCAGCTGGCGCCGGGCGCCAACGCCATGGAAACCGCCACCCTGGTACGGGCGAAGATGCAAGAGCTGTCGGTTTATTTCCCGGAGGGAGTCAAGTACGACATCCCCTATGACACATCACCGTTCGTCAAGGTCTCCATCCAGCAGGTCATCAGCACCCTGTTCGAAGCCATGCTGCTGGTGTTCGCCGTGATGTTCCTGTTCCTGCAGAACCTGCGCTATACGCTGATCCCGACCCTGGTGGTGCCGGTGGCGCTGATGGGTACCTTCGCCGTGATGCTGGCGCTGGGCTTCTCGGTCAACGTGCTGACACTGTTCGGCATGGTCCTGGCCATCGGCATCCTGGTCGACGATGCCATCGTGGTGGTGGAGAACGTCGAGCGGATCATGGCCGAGGAAGGCTTGCCGCCGAAGGAAGCAACGCGCAAGGCGATGGGCCAGATCAGCGGCGCCATCATCGGCATCACCCTGGTGCTGGTGGCGGTGTTCCTGCCCATGGCCTTCATGAAAGGCTCTGTCGGGGTGATCTACCAGCAGTTCTCGCTGTCTATGGCGGTTTCGATCCTGTTCTCGGCGTTTCTGGCCCTGAGCCTGACCCCTGCCCTGTGCGCCACCCTGCTCAAGCCGCTGGCCAAGGGCGAACACCACGAACGCAAGGGTTTCTTCGGCTGGTTCAACCGCAGTTTCGAACGCATGAGCAACGGCTATGAGCGCTGGGTGGTGCAGGCTCTCAAGCGCAGCGGCCGCTACCTGCTGGTGTATGGCGTGCTGCTGGCGGTGCTCGGCTACGGCTTCAGCCAGTTGCCCACCGCGTTCCTGCCCACTGAAGACCAGGGCTACACCATCACCGACATCCAGCTGCCACCAGGTGCCAGCCGCATGCGTACCGAGCAGGTAGCAGCACAGATCGAGGCGCACAATGCCCAGGAGCCCGGGGTGGGCAACACCACGGTGATCCTCGGTTTCAGCTTCTCCGGCAGCGGGCAGAATGCGGCGCTGACCTTCACCACCCTGAAGGACTGGTCCGAGCGTGGCGCCGACGACAGCGCCCAGTCGATTGCCGACCGCGCCAGCGCCGCATTTTCCCGGATCCGCGATGCGGTAGCGTTCTCTGTGCTGCCGCCGCCCATCGACGGGCTGGGGGAGTCCACCGGTTTCGAGTTCCGCCTGCAGGACCGCGGTGGCATGGGCCATGCCGCGCTGATGGCGGCGCGTGACGAACTGCTGGCCGGCGCCGGGAAAAGCAAGGTCTTGGTGAACGTGCGCGAAGCTTCGCTGGCCGAAAGCCCGCAGGTACAGCTGGAAATCGACCGCCGCCAAGCCAATGCATTGGGCATATCGTTCGCCGACATTGGCGCGGTGCTGGACACCGCCGTGGGCTCCAACTACGTCAACGACTTCCCCAACCAGGGCCGCATGCAGCGGGTGGTGGTGCAGGCCGAAGGCGACCAGCGCAGCCAGGTTGAGGACCTGCTGAAGATCCACGTGCGCAACAGCAGCGGCAAGATGGTGCCATTAGGCGCCTTCGTACAGGCCAAATGGGTCAGTGGCCCGGTGCAACTGACCCGCTACAACGGCTACCCGGCCGTGTCGATTTCCGGTGAGCCGGCGGCCGGCTATAGCTCGGGCGAGGCCATGGCCGAAGTCGAGCGTCTGGTCGCGCAATTGCCGGCCGGGGCCGGCCTGGAATGGACCGGCCTGTCGCTGCAGGAACGCCTGTCCGGCAGCCAGGCACCGCTGTTGATGGCGCTGTCTCTGCTGGTGGTGTTCCTGTGCCTGGCGGCGCTGTACGAAAGCTGGTCGATCCCCACCGCAGTGCTGCTGGTGGTACCGCTCGGCGTGCTCGGCGCAGTGCTGGCAGTGACCCTTCGCGGCATGCCCAACGATGTGTTCTTCAAGGTCGGCCTGATCACCCTGATCGGCTTGTCGGCGAAGAACGCCATCCTCATCATCGAATTCGCCAAAAGCCTGGTGGACCAGGGCGTGGATGCCGTCGACGCCGCCGTGCAGGCCGCCCGCCTGCGCCTGCGGCCGATCGTGATGACCTCGCTGGCATTCATCCTCGGCGTGGTGCCACTGGCCATCGCCACCGGCGCCAGTTCGGCGAGCCAGCAGGCGATTGGCACCGGGGTGATCGGCGGGATGCTCAGCGCCACATTGGCGGTGGTGTTCGTGCCGGTGTTTTTTGTGGTGGTGATGCGTTTAGGCCGAACTCGCCAAGAACCGGCCGAGGGCAAGTTGACAAACGTCGAGAATCTGTGAGGCCAGTGGGGCTGCATTGCCAGCCCCCTTTGCCCCCCTCCACTGGGCGGTGCAGGCGGCTATTGACTGTCCTGATCCTGTCCCATCACGGCGTCTTTCAACCCTTTACCAGGCTTGAATTTGACAACGGTGGCCTGCTTGATCTGGATCTCTTTACCCGTTCTTGGATCACGCCCCTTGCGCACTTGCCGTACATCGGTTGTGAAAGACCCAAACCCAACCAGCCTGACCTCCCTTTTCTTGACCAATGACTCGGTAATGGCTTCGATCAGCGCTTCGACAACATTGCCAGCCTCGACCTTGGTAAGGTCAGCCTTGAGTGCTACGTCCGCTATCAATTCACTTTTGTTCAAGTCTTTGCTCCTTGGCGTACCTGAATGGGCCTGTGCATTGCCTGCCACTGATACCATTGAATGAAGATCGACCAATCAGCACAACTGGCAAAAATGCCAGGTCGCCGCTTACCGGCCAGCCTGGACAATTGCACTGCACCGTGGGAGGGTTCGCTGCCCTACGTTCAGGAACCGGCCCAATGACCAAACCCCTACCGCCCTTCACCACGTTGATCCTCGCCGGTGGCCGTGGCCAGCGCATGGGTGGCCGTGACAAGGGGCTGGTTCTCTGGCGCGGCGAGCCGCTGGTGGCGCATGTGCAGCGGGTGGTGCGGCCCCTCTGCGACGATGTGGTGATCTCCTGCAATCGCAACCACAACGTTTATCGTCCGTTCTCCGATCAGCTGGTCTGCGATGCAGAAGCGGACTTCCCAGGCCCGTTGGCTGGGGTGATTGCCGGCCTGACAGCGGCGAGGCATGCGTGGGTGGTGGTGCTGGCATGCGATGCACCGCTGATCGACCCCCACTTGATCGAAGATTTGCTGCAGTTGGCAGTGGCCAATGACAGTGCGGTCATGGCGCGTCAGGGTGGGTATTGGCAGCCGATGTTCAGCGTGCTGCCGCGCAGGCTGCTGCCCTTGCTCAGGCAGGCCTGGGCGGATGGAGAGAGGAGCCTGCAAAAGGCCCTGCTGCACGCGCCGGTCGAGGGGTTGGAATACCCCGTGGGTGACCCACGCTTGAGCAACTTCAATAGCCCAGATCTGCTGCAGGACTAGGCCAGGTCGCTTGAGCCGGCGATGCGCAAGCGACCTGGTTGCTATCTACACTGCGCACACGCCTCATTCACCATTGATCGTGTAAACCAGTTCCTCCTGGGGGGGCTCCAGAGTACGCGTGAACAGCGTTTCACCCCGATACACAAGCTGCACTTTCTCGGGCCGATCAGAAGTATCGAGATTGACATGGAATTTGTTCATCACATTCGCCTGCAGACGGATGCCGGGCAGATTGTAGCGCCGCACCCCAGCTACCGTGACTACCCAAAGCTGCCAGCCAGGGTTTGCGGATGCACCACTGTCATCCTCGTAGACGAAGCCGTAGGCACCATGCAAAGCGGGATAAATATAGTGTGGTAACTCACGCTGCGGGTCGTAGTAACCCACCAGCGTAGTGATGGGTACACCGAACTTTTGCGGCACGCGCTCAACACTCACATCCTCTGCATGGGTGTACTCACGCCAGGCTCCCCCCTCAGACATATACAGTCTCAGGGAGCCTTGGGAGAGCGGCAAAATCAGGCCATTGATATGAAGCTGCGTCTGGTACGTGGCCCCCTGATCAATGCTGATAACCCGGCGCTCGTTCAACTCAGAGGCAGGAGGCACGTGGATGGCAGGCCCCCAGTCCCCATCGCGCATCACGACATTGAGCACGGCGAAACCGGCCAACAGGCTCTGGAGGTTAGCCTGACTCAAGTCATTGTTTGGCACAGTGATTCGCGCCATGCTCGTGTCTAACAGGATCGTCTCTGTCCAGGTTGCCCCGTTCGAGCGATAGCTCTTGAAAAATCCTCGCCCGATGTTCAACGTCTGACCATTGATGGACAGTTGGCTATTGTAACCGGCGTCATGATTGAAGGTGATCACGCAGTTGGCATTGGAGGATGCAGCACGCGGAACTTCAATACGCGGCGCCCAGTTTCCATCCTCCATTTCTACCCTCACCACGGTATTGAGGTCGAACAAGGCCGACAGGGCAGCGTCGCTCAAGTCGTTGTTGGGAGCTGTTAGTTGGGGGCGTAAGTCAACTCTGTGAGCGTAAGGTTCCATGCCTTGAGCAAGGGCACTCCAGCGGCGGAAGCCTGTCGCTGAATCAGACGCAAAAACTGCCTTTCCCTCAAAGAATTCCTGAGTGATTGCCGCGGTATGAGGCGTGTGCAACGTGAAACGGTTCAAATGGGACATCGGTGCGCCGCCCGCCATCGGGTCGAGACCGAAGGCATGGCCATGAAAAGGCGCCTGGCACTGATCCTCGACGCAGGTGGGTTCTTGCGTAATGTTCGCCCGGAAGTTGGGTATGAACTGACCAAGGCGCATGTCCCAGCCCCACGTCGCGTTCAAAGCCTGCGCGGGGCGATGTACGGAGCCGCCGAACCCGCCAGGGTAATGGCCCAGTCCGTAATTATGCCCAACCTCGTGACTGAACTCATTGCCCAGTGAGTCATCCAGCGTGACGATGCCTCCCCCTCCCGACCCGCCGTGCACCTGAATACCATTCACGTATCTCCCCTGGCTATTGTGTGCGGTGAGCTGTGCTGCAACATAGGGGCTCTGCTCGCCCTCCCCGGGCGTACTGTGGAGCCCATAGTTAGCGTTATTGATGCCTAGAGATATCAGCTCCTTACCGATCCTTTGTCGCATTGTGCCGCTATGCCAACCACCCTCGCTTGGGTCAAAGTCAGTCAATAATTGCCCATCTGGCAACATGACTTCCGGCAAGTGCAGAGATTGATAGTTGCTTACGATCATCCGGGCCACGGGAATGGTTTGGAAATATTCAGTGTGGGCATCCGGTTCGTTTGCAAACGCGTACTCGTCACGTGGCGGCGTGAGCATGCCAATATCGATGGTATGAATCAGCAACTCAGTACGCCCGCCCACCGCTACGCTGCCCAGTGTCCCAAGCAGATCTCCAGCGCTGAAACGCATTGATGTACCGGGGTTCAACCATGCGCCTGGAATTTCGATACTCCAGGTATTTTCCGAATAGACCAGCATTCGATTTGCCCATTCGTGATCACTGATCCATTGCCCAGCAGCGAAGATGAATTGGCATTCTTCCCCTTTGGAGACAACGACTGAGCGACCGCTATAGAACACAGTCGAACTGTAGCCAGCCGCTGAGTTGAAGCTCACCCGCTGCCCGCAAACCACTTCTTGTGTGGGTAAATAAATATCACTCACCCAACTCCCATCGCCCGTCTGAATCACCACCCAATCGTGCGACCTCAACGTTGCCTTCAAATAAGTAGCTGCGGGATCATCAAGGCGATCCAACTCGCTGCTGCTATTGATGACATAGGGGTCCTCTGGCGGGAGGGAAAAGTCAAGATCACCCGCATCGCTTGCGACACTGTACACCGTCTCAGGTAAATCATAGGGGCTGTTCATTTGCAGCACCCCTGATAAACGGCCGTCTCTATCGACAACGCTGACCTCAAGGCTTTCAATCCGGTCTTTCAATGCTCCTAACGGTTTTACCAAGAGCAATGCTGTGCGCCCTGCCACCAGATGGGGCTGCTCGTCCCCGACACTGGGCGTCACAGGAACAATCTGACTCTGAGCAAACTTTACATGGGCTGCCAATGAGCCCTGCAAATGATTGGTGTTGCCGCAGGTATCAAAAACCACGCTGGCTTTATAAATCACCACCCCGCCATCAGGCCTGCTCTCCAGATAAAACCTCTGGGCTCTGTCCTTCTGCGCATGGGCTTTGGCTGCTGCCCCTGCATCCGTCATTTCGAGTACGGCGGGATAGTTCATTGAATGCAGCGTGTACGTACCATCGTCGTATGCTTGCAACTCAAAGCTTTGCCATGCATTCCCACCATAGGGCGACACCCAGACGTCGTCCTCCGACATCGTGAGTGCTGCGTCATACCGCAGAGCACGGATACCTATTGATCCATCGTTCTGCGGCACCACCCGGAAATGTTGAGAAATATCTCCTGTGTAAGGTTCTACATAAAGGCAGTCATCCCGCATCGTCAGAGCCAGTACTGTTTCCATGTAACCCCCTTCAGCGTGTCATTTATTCAACTATGGGCGCCCTTTGCTGTTGGCCGATACTGGCAAAATTGCCAGGCTGTGGTGCGCAATACAGGCCCTCTGCGCAGCTGACTTTCGCCCCACACCCTCTAGCCCCACGTCCCCCAACCCTGGGGAACAGCACCCAAACAACACGTTTCAAACAACGACGCGCGAAGTACCGCACCCCTTGCGCTATAAACCCTGCAGCACCATTTCGCGCACTTGGCACGGCTGTTGCCGATGTCCTCCCAGACGCCCCAAGTCCATGGGCCCGTTTGCAGGAGGAATGACTCATGCACCGACCGATACCCACACCGCTGGCCGTGGCGATTTTCGCCAGCATGCTCCAGCTCCCGGCACAGGCAGCGCTGTATGCCGTCGACACCGGTCCCTATAACCCCGCCAATGGCAACTTCGCCGCCTGGTACCAGGACACGCACGGGCGAACCCTTGACCTGTGCCTGACCAAAACCGTCAGCTCACGTGTTGCTGGCGCCCCGGGGGCACCGGCGTACATGTGTACGCTGCTGCCCACGCCTGGCGTATTCGACGACACACAACCCATCGTTTTCCCCAGCAACTTCCCTGACGAAGCCTTCTGGTTCACCGCCGACGCCGCCATCGTCGATGCCGCCCGCGGCATCGACCTGAGTTACGGCACGGCCATCGAAGCGGCGTTCGCCGCTGAGGAACCCGTCGAAGGCGATCAGGTCAGCTTCGCCCGGGTCCGTATCCGCGTCGATGTGCCGACCGCCGGCACCTACATCGTCACGCACCCCTACGGCGTCGACGTGTTCGACGTGCCCGCCGCCGGTGATCGGGCGATCAACATGACCCGCGATATCGGCATCGCCGGCGCCGGTGACTTCAGCGGCGCGCTCAAAGGTGACGTGGGGCCGTTCCTGCGCAGCGTCAACGGCCCCTACACCGAGGGCAGCGAGCGCTTCATCGGCGACCCGAACCTGGAAGAGCCTGTCACCGGCAGCCCGTACAACACCAACTACGTGCGTATCGAGGGCCCCGGTGGCATCGACCTGCGCACCGAGCTGTTCTCGATCTCCGGCAAGCTCTCCGACGTTGCCCGGCCAACCCCGTTGATGCCACTGCGCAGTACCTATTCGCGGCACACCGAGGACGGCGACCTGCGTGCCCAGCAGGACGTCTTCGTGATGGCCCCGCCGCCTCCGGCCACCGTCACCCTGACCAGCCAGACGCCAAACCTGAGCCTGACCGAAGCCAACAGTACCGGCGCCTGGTATGCCCAGTCAGTCCTCAACCCGCTGTTGCCGGCCTCGTTGACATTGACCGCTGACAACAGTGTGGCGATCCCCACCAGCAGCCTGGCCACCGTCAACCTGCCGTTGACCGACCTGGTGACCATCACCCGTGCCGAATTCAGCCTGGCCAGCGGCCAGTTGACCCTGGTGGCAAGCACCAGTGACGAGACCAGCCCACCGGTCCTCACCGCCCACACCGGCAACGGTGCGCTGATCGGCGACCTCGCTGGCAGCGGTGCGGTGAAAACGTTGAGCACCTCCCTGTCGCCCATCCCGCCGGCCAAGGTGCAGGTCACCAGTGCCAATGGCGGTAGCGACAGCGAAGACGTGGTGCTGGTGCCATGAACAGACAAAGGCTCCGCCTTCAAGGAGGCAGCATGAACACTTGGCAACGCCGTGCGCTGTTGGCCGCCGGTTTCTCCCTCACTGTGACCAGCGCGGCCTGGGCCGCACTGTCGGAGGTCGATCCGGGCCCCTACACCTTTGCCACCGGTGGATACCCGATGTGGTACAAGGACACCGACAACCTGTCCCTGGAGCTGTGCCAGTCGCGCGCTACCAGCACCCGGTTCCCTGGTGCGCCGGGCGCACCGGCTTACATGTGCACCCTGCTGCCTGAGCCGGGCGTTTACGACGACGCACTGCCACTGGTATTCCCCGACAACTGGCCCCCAGAGATGTTCTGGTTCCTGGCTGAAACCTCGATCCCGCAGGTGGGCAACAGTGGTTATGAACTGGAAGTCTACGTAGCAGGCATAGAAGCCGCTTTCGCCGCAGAAAACCCGGTAGACGGTGACCAGCAAAGCTTTGCCCGCATCCGTATCCGCGCCTCGGTACCGACGACCGGCACCTATGTCATCACCCACCCTTACGGTGTAGAAACGGTCAACGTGACCGCAGCCGGTCGGCGGGCGATCAACGTCACCCGCGACATCGGCATCGGCGCCCCGGGCGACTTCAGCGGAGCGCTCAACGGCAACATCGGGCCGTGGCTGCGCGGGGTCGGTGGCCCCTATACCGAAGTCAACCCGGACACGGGAGCCAGCGAAACCTTCATCGGCGATCCGAACCTCACCGAAGCGGTGACCGGTAGCCCGTTCAATACCAACTTCGTGCGCATCGAAGGGCCAGCCGGGGCCATCCAGACCAATGTGTTCACGGTGTCGGGCAAGGTGCTTGACCAGCGTGCGCAAACGCCGGTAACCCTGGAGCGCGCCACCTACTCGCGCAACGGCGCCGGCACCCGGGTCGAAGTCTTCGCCAAGGCGCCGAACGATGCTGATGTATGCATGCGCAATGGCCTGGCCCTGGTCGGGACTCCACCCTCGCCCTGCCAGTTCAGCCTGCTTGCGGATAACAACGGGCTGTTCTTCACCCAGCAGTTGAGCCAGACCGCGCCGCCGCCGGTAGTGGTGGTCACCGGCAGCACGGCTACCGGCGGCACCCGCCCTACTTCACTGTCGAGCAAGCTGACAGATGTGGTGAAAGTGGACACTGCCCGCTACGACTGGACCAACAAGCGCCTGGTGATCGAAGCACGCTCCAGCGACGAGGTGGTAGTCCCCGACCTGGTTGCCCAAGGCTACGGCCGCCTGTCCAAATCCGGCACCCTGCAGAGCCTGACCGTCAACGACCTCAGCCAGCCGCCAGCCACTGTCACCATCAAGTCCGCCCATGGCGGCAGCGATGAGGAGCCGGTGATCGTGGTCGGCAACGCACCGATCGAAGCCGAAAACCAGGCGCCGCTGGCCCAGGCCGATTCCGGCAGTACCAGCGTCGGTGTACCGCTGACCCTCAACCTGTTGCAGAACGACAGCGATCCGGACGGTGACGTACCGCTGACCATCAGCGACCTGACCCAACCGGGTACCGGCCTTGGCGGTGTTGTGCTAAACGGCACCACGTCGGTCACCTACACCCCGCCAGCCGGCGCCACACAACCCCTGGTCGCCACCTTCAGCTATCAGGCGGTGGACGCCAAGGGCCTGAAGTCCACACCGGCCACCGTGACCGTGAACGTTGCACCGAACCAGCCGCCAACCGTGGCAGCCCAGACCGTCGCGACACTGGGCGTACCCCTGAGCATCAACGTACTGGCAGGCGCCGCCGACCCGGAAGGCAACGCACCACTGGTGGTCGACAACGTCACGCAACCCGCTGCCGGCCGCGGTACGGTCAGCACCGACGGCAGCACGGTGACCTACACGCCACCGGCGACGGTCACCACAGCGTTCACCACCACCTTCACCTTCCAGGTGCGTGACTCGCTCGGTTCGCTTTCCAACCCCGGCACCATCACCGTCAACGTGTCGCCACGCCCGGCCGCAGAAACCTTTGCGGTCACCGCGGCAACGGTCACGGCGCGCTCCAATAACCGTTTCAACTGGGACATCAGCGGCACCTCGTCGGTCACCACCGGCAACACCGTCACCGTGCGCGTGACCACCACCACGGGTGAGCAGACCCTCGGCACCGTCACGGTACCGATAACCGGACGCTGGCGCCTGGCAGTGGGCAACAGCACCACGATGATCCCGACTGCCGCGCCTACGGCAACCGTAACCAGCAGCCAAGGCACCACACGCACCATCAACGTCGTTGTGCGCTAAGGCCAGGAGAACGTCATGAAACGCCTTCACCCACTGCTGCTGAGCCTGGCCCTGGCGGGTCAGGCTCAGGCCGACGACCTGATGGACAACGCCGACCTTGCCGCCGGCAGCGACCTCGGTGACCCGGTGATCATCCGCCTGTTACCGGCAGGTGCCGGCCAGGTGGCGGTGATCGAGCAGCTGGGTTCGGGCAACCGCGCCGCCCTCGACCAGAACGGCCAGGCCCTGCTGGGCCGCATCGTCCAGGCCGGGGGCGCACAGGAAGCGTACATCCTGCAAGAAGGTAGTGACCTGATGGCCAGCATCAGCCAACAGGGAAATGGCAACAGCGCGTCGATCCGCCAGAGCGGCAGCAGC
>RCUL01001141.1_pt1 | contig 10719 bp, 12 predicted proteins | sample 2167521 | NCBI WGS metagenome assembly RCUL01 (sample SAMN09932745, study PRJNA488358) | compost metagenome | feature: garden; material: soil; isolation source: compost soil in acetic acid-enriched culture | place: Germany: Experimental Botanical Garden Goettingen | collected 2016-01-27 | reverse complement strand
TCGCGGCAGCGAGAGCGCGCGGACGGGGGCGAGGATATCCATGCGGGTGGCGGAGCGGACCCAACCAATTGGGTAGGTGGGCGCGGGTGGTCGTCGAGGCTCCCCTGCAGGCCGCGGATTTACTGGGTTGCGGGCCCGGCGCAGGGATCATTCAGCCAGGGAATGATGCTCCTGCCCGTTTCAGGAGCGCTTTTCGGAAGCGGGATTGAGCTCGGCCAGGGCGTCTTTTTCATTGCGCCGGACCTGCCGCCGGGCCTGTTGGCGCAGCGCGGGGAGTTCCCGGCGCAGGGCGGCGAGTGCATCGCGGACTTTTCCGTCGCGGCCATAGCAGGCGCGCAGCAGATCCTGCAGGCGGGCACGCAGGCTGCTGGGCAGGTGGAGGCCGAGCAGGCGTGGGTCGCCCCCGGGGAAGGCGCGGCGGGCCCACAGGTAGACGGCGTCCAGGCGTGCCGGCGAGGCGCCGAGCTGCGCCGGGATGCGCCGCCAGGCATAGCCCGCCGAGCGCCGCCAGGCCTCGCGGCGGGTGTGCCAGAAGCGTCGGGCGGCGCGCCACAGGCTGCGCCAGTAGAGCTGCCCCCAGTAGAACAGCGCGCTGCCGGCGAACAGCGCCGCCAGCAGCGCCGTGCCGTGGCGGGAAATGCTGATTCGCGCGTCGTGGCCGAGCTGGCGCAGTTCCTCGTCGATGGAGAACGGCCCGCTGGCCCGCGTGCTGGCGCTGGCCTCGAACTCCAGGGCTGGCAGGCTGGCGCTGCGCGCCTGACCGCTGCCGATGTCCCACCAGCGCAGCTCGATGGCCGGCAGACGGTAGCGGCCGGGCTTTTCGATCACGTAGCTGGCGCTGTCGATGCGCTGGCCACCGGCCACGCCGCCGCGTCCGCCGGGGCTGGGGATGTCGCTGACCTGCGGGCTTTTCGGATAGCGGCGCAGGCCATCGACCTCGGCCAGCGGCAGCGCTTCGAGGAGCATCGCCTGGGCGCCGTCGGCCTGCAGGGTGATGCGCCGGGTGACGCTGTCGCCCACCTGCAGTGCCTTGTTCGACTGACCGAGGGTCTGGCTCAGGCGCAGTCCTTCCGCCACCAGCAGGCTCTCGCCACCGGCAGGAGGGCTGGCGTTGAAGCGCAGCGGCTGGCTGCGGACGATCTGCGGCGCGTCGGCCTCGGCGGCGAAGACGGTGATCGCCAGCCCCGGGACGACGAAGCCCTGGGCCCGTGTCGGGGTGAGGCGGTAGTCGTAGCGCAGGCCGAACAGCGTGGTGCCGTCGCGCTGCAGGGTCAGGTGCTGAGTGGCGTTGGCCGGCTGGCTGACCAGCATGCCCGGCACTTCCAGCGGTGGCAGTTGCGGCGCCTTGACGAACCAGGTGTCTACCAGCACGTCGACCTGCAGGTCGACGGTCTGCCCGACCGCCACTTCGCCGCCGGGCAGCAGGCGGCTTTCCACCACTATCTTCGGCGCGGCGACGGCCAGCAGCGGGCACAGGCAGCAGAGGATCGTCAGCAGGCGCCTCATGGCCTCGCCTCCGGCGCGGCGGCATCCTGAAGCGCGGCATCCTGAATTGCGAATTTGCGCTTGAGGAACTGCGCCGGAGAGGTGCTCAGGTTCTGCAGCCAGACGTCCTCCGAGGTCGCTTTCTGCTTGTCCATGACGACGTCCTTGCCCTTGCCCTTCTGCTTGTCGAACTCGATCTTGTCCGGCTCGTCGCCCGGCGTCACTTCGCGCTGTTCGTCGGCGATCTTCTCTAGGGCGATGGCCAGTTCCAGGTTGGCCTGCGCCTCGGCCATCCCCGGTTGGCGCTGCAGGGCCTGGCGATAGGCGCCGGCGGCGTCGGCGAACTTGGCTAGATGCATGTAGGTGTTGCCCAGGTAGAACCAGCTTTCGGCGCTGTCGAGACGGGCGAAGGCAGCCAGCGCGGCCTGGTAATCGGCAGCCTGGTAGGCGGCGCGGCCTTTCCAGTACGGTTCCTCGAACAGCTCCGCCGCCTGTGGATAACGCCCCTGCTCGAAGGCCCAGCGGCCCTGCTGGTCGCGGGTCAGGAAGGCATCGGCCAGCGCGCCGGCATTGGCGTCCTGGACGGGCATGGCCTGCAGGAACAGGCCGAGCAGCAGCGCCGCCAGCCAGTTCACGCTCCAGCCGCGGCGCACGGCGAGGAAGGCCAGCGCCAGCAGCGGCCAGCACAGCCAGTAGCCGGCGTCCTTCCAGTGGATTTCCTTGTCGTCGCCCTGGGCGGCCTGGAAATGGCGTTGGGCGTGCAGCTCGATCCAGTCGAGGTCGTCGTCGTTCAGCGTCAGACTGCCCAGCGGCGCGTCGGCGGCGTCGGCCAGTCGCTTCAGGCCATCGGCATCGAAGCGGCCGAGCACCGGCTTGCCGCTGGCGTCCAGACGCGGCTGGCCGTGGGCATCGCGCAGCATGCCGCCGTCCTGGTTGCCGACGGCGAGGACCAGCACCTGCAGGTCGCTGCTTTTCAGCGCCTGTTCGATAGACTCCAACTGGCCGGTGTCGGCGCCGTCGGTGGCCAGCACCAGAGTGCCGGGCGTGTGTTCGGCGGCGAGCAGGCGCTTGGCCTGTTCGATGGCGGCCAGGGCGTTCTTGCCGGGGCGCGGGACCATGTCGCTGCTCAGCACCTGCAGGAAGCTGTCGAGCAGCGCCGGATCGTCGGTCGGCGGCAACACCAGATGGGCGCTGCCGGCATAGGCGAGCAGGGCGATGCGGCTGCCCTTGCGACGCTCGATCAACTGGTGAAACTTGTTGCGCGCTGCTTCCAGCCGGCTCGGCGGCACGTCGGCGGCATCCATCGACGGCGACAGGTCGAGGGCGAGGATCAGCGGCGCGCGGTCGTCGAGGAAGGACGGGCGGTCCTGCTCCCAGGTCGGCCCGGCGGCGGCCACGGCGCCGAGGGCGAGCAGCGCGGCGAGCAGGTGCACCGGGCGCACGCGCGCGCCATCCTGCGGCTCCACCAGCAGATGCCGCAGCAGCGCCGGAGCGATGGAGGTGTTGCGCGCCGGGTCCTGTACGCGCCGCCAGAGCGCCGGCAGGGCGACGGCGAGAAGAATCAGCAGCAGCCAGGCCGGACGCAGGAAGTGGAAGGCGGCGAGATCGATCTGCATCAGGCTTCCTCTACCTGGCGCATGCGCAGCCGCACCATGAGCAGGCTGAACAGGTGAAACACTGCGAGCAGCCCGAGAGCGCCTCCCAGCGGCAGCCAGAACAGCTCGCGGCGCGGCTGGTGGCTGAGGGTCTGCACCTCGTGGGCGGTCAGTTCGTCGAGGGCGGCGTAGACCTGTTCCAGGGTGCGCCGGTCTTCCGCGCGGAAGAAACGTCCGCCAGTGGTCAGGGCGATCTCCCGCAGGACGTCGAGATCGACCTTGGCTTCGCCGCTGGCTTCCACGTCGCCGATGCCGATGGTATGGACGGTCACGCCGTGGCGATGCGCCAGTTCGGCTGCATGCTGCGGTGGGACGGCGCTGCCGGTGTCGTTGCCGTCGGTGAGCAGGATCACCAGCTTGTCCTTTTCCTTCGCCTGGTCGAGCAGCTTCACGGCCAGGCCGATGGCGTCGCCGATGGCGGTGTTCGGCCCGGCCATGCCGATACTGACCTCGTCGAGCAGCAGGCCGAGGCTGGCGTGGTCGAGGGTCAGCGGCGCCTGCGGGAAGGCGTTGCTGCCGAAGACGATCAGGCCGAGGCGGTCGTCCTTGCGACGGGTGATGAAGTCGTGCACCACGTCCTTCACCGCGCTCAGGCGATCGACCCGCTGGCCGCTGGAGTTGCTGAAGTCCGGCGTTTCCATGGATTGCGAGATGTCGATGGCGAGCATGATGTCGCGCACCGGCTGGCGCTTCTCGATGGGTTTCTCGATCCACACCGGGCGGGCGCAGGCGATCAGCACCAGTCCCCACACCAGCATGTTCAGCAGCAGTTGCGCGCGGCTGCCGCGCAGGCCGTCGCGTTCCGGTTTGCCGCCGATGGCGCGGCTGATGCCGGTGAAGAACGGCACGCGGATGGCGCTGCGCGCCTCGCGGTAGGCCGGCAGCCAGCGGTAGCCGAGCAGCGGCAAGGGCAGCAGCAGGAGCAGCCAGGGGTAATCAAGCTGCCACATGGTGCGTCTCCAGCCAGTGGCGGGCGATGGCGAACAGCTCGCCGGCATCGAGCTGGCGCAATTGCGCGTCGGGCGCATAGGCCAGTCGCGCCAGTCGTTCGGCGAAGTTCGCCGGCAGTGGCGTCGGGCAGCGGTTCTGCAGGAAGGCCTGCCACTCGGCGCCGCGCAGGCCGGCGACTTCGCTGCGCGGGCTGATCGACAGGGCAACGCGCTTGAGCAAGCCGGGCAGTTCGCGCAGGGCCTGTGGATCGTTTTCGAAGGCTGCTTGCAGGCCGGCCAACTGCGCCAGCGCTTCGCGGCGGTAGCGATTGCGCCGCCAGCGCCGCAGGGCGAGGCCGCCCCAGACCAGCAGCGCCAGCAGGACCAGCCCGCCGAGCACCAGCCAGCCCCAGGTCTGTGGCATCCAGCCCGGCGGCATCGGCAGCGGCAACTCGCGCATCTGGTCGAGAGACGGTTCCGGCGTGCTCATCGGCGCATCTCGCCCAGCTTGCCGAGTTCGCGGCGCAGTTGCTGCAGCGCCGGCTCGGCGGTTTCGAAGCGCATCAGCGGCACCTGGCTGCGGCGCAGCAGTTCGGCGACTTCGCGCAGACGTCCGCCGATGAACTCGGTGAGCGGTTCGTGCACGCGGCGGCGCTCCACCGCGAGCTCCAGCTGCAGGTCGCCCTGGGTCACCCGCGGCCGGCCGCGCTTGGGCAGGTTCAGGGCCAGCGGGTCGTAGATCTGCATGGCGATCACGTCGTTGTGCACGGCGAGCTGGCGCAGCAACTGCTGGGTGCGCGCGCCGGCGCCGGCGAAGTCGCTGACGATGATGATGGTCTGGCCGTGGCAGCCCAGCGACAGGCAGTGCAGCAGCGCCTTGTCGAGCTGCCCGTGGGCGTCCTCGACCTGCGGGGCGTTGGCCGCCAGCGCGTTGTTCTGCCGGACGATGGCGGCCAGCAGTGCTTCCACCCGCGTGCGGCTGCGCAGCGGGGCGATGCGTTCGATCCGCCGGTCGTCGAACACCAGGCCGCCGACGCGGTCGCCGCCGTGGTAGGCGATCCAGGCGGCGAGGGCGGCCAGCTCGGCGGCGCAGGTGGATTTGAAGCTGCGCCGGGAGCCGAAGAACATGTCCATGCGCTGGTCGACGAGGATCTGCGTCGGGCGGTCGCGTTCCTCGCTGAAGGCGCGCACGAAGGGCTTGCCGTAGCGCATCGAGGCGCGCCAGTCGAGATGGCGCAGGTCATCGCCGGGCTGATAGCGGCGCAGTTCCTCGAAGTTCAGCCCGCGCCCGCGCAGCAGCGAGGCGTGGCGGCCGGCGAGAATGCTCGCGCGCGGCTGGCGCACGGCAAAGCTCAGGCCGCGGCTGTGCGCTTCCAGTGCCATCAGCTGGGCGAGGCTGGCGTAGACGAGGCCGTCTGCTTCCACGGACATCTGGCCAGCCTCAGGCGGGAATGGCGACGCTGTCGAGCAGGCGGTCGATCAACTGGTCGGCGCTGACCCCGTCGGCCACTGCGTCGTAGGACAGCTGCAGGCGGTGGCGCAGCACCGGGTGCAGCACGGCGCGCACGTCGTCGGGGCTGACGTAGTCCTGCCCGGCCAGCCAGGCGTGGGCGCGGGCGGCGCGGTCGAGGCCGATCGCCCCGCGCGGGCTGGCGCCGACCAGAATCCAGCGCGCGAGGTCGGCGTCGTAGGCGGCGGGCTTGCGGGTGGCGTTGACCAGGTCGACCAGATAGCGGTCGATGGCCGGGGACACATGGATCGCGCTGACCTCGCGGCGGGCGGCGAAGATCGCTTCCTGCGGGATCGGCGGCGGCAGCGGGGTGGATTGGGTTTCCAGCGCGCCCTGTTCCTCAGCGCGCAGCAGGCGCAGCACCTCGGCTTCATGCTCGGGCTGCGGATAGTCGATCAGCACCTTCATCAGGAAGCGGTCCATCTGCGCTTCCGGCAGCGGGTAGGTGCCTTCCTGCTCGATGGGGTTCTGCGTCGCCAGCACGAGGAACAGCTCGGGCATCCGGTGGCTGTGCCCGGCCACGGTGATCTGGCGTTCCTCCATGGCCTCCAGCAGCGCCGCCTGGACCTTGGCCGGGGCGCGGTTGATCTCGTCGGCGAGGATCAGGTTGCCGAACAGCGGGCCGGGCTGGAAATGGATCTGCTGGTGGCCGTCGACCTGCTGGAGGATCTCGGCGCCGGTGATGTCCGAGGGCAGCAGGTCGGGGGTGAACTGGATGCGGCTCATGTCGGCGTCCAGATGCCGCGCCAGGGCCTTCACGGTGCGGGTCTTGGCCAGTCCCGGCAGGCCTTCGAGCAGAAGGTGACCATTCGCCAGCAGGCCGAGGATGATCTGCCGCACCACGTCGCGCTGGCCGAGCACGGCGGCATCGACGCTGCGCTCAAGTTCGAGGATCTGCTCGCGACTGCTCATCGGCGACTCCTGGTTGGCTGTTCGGTTGTCGTTATCGGGATGGCAAGCCTGCCATGCAAGGACGGCAAACTCTAGCGATGTGCCGGGTGGCAAGACACTCCCTTATCTGGGTAGTGGCCAGCTGCCGGTGGCTGTGGGCTGCATGGTGCGGGTGTTCGGCGGATTCATTCAGGTGCTGAATGATCTTGCACCGGCGTTTCGCTCCGTCGGCCAGGGTGGCGGTGCCGGGCGACGGGCCGTAGTATTGCCGCTTGTTCTGACTCGGGCGGGATGCCCTTCGACACGGGTTTTCGATGAAACAGTACCTCGACCTCATGCGCCACGTGCGCGACCACGGCACCTTCAAGAGCGACCGCACCGGCACCGGCACCTACAGCGTGTTCGGCCACCAGATGCGCTTCGACCTGGCCGCCGGCTTCCCGCTGGTCACCACCAAGAAGTGCCACCTGAAATCGATCATCCACGAGCTGCTGTGGTTCCTCCAGGGCGACACCAACATCAAGTACCTGCAGGACAACGGCGTGCGCATCTGGGACGAGTGGGCCGACGCCAACGGCGACCTCGGCCCGGTGTACGGCTACCAGTGGCGCAACTGGCCGGCGCCCAACGGCGAGTCGATCGACCAGATCGCCAAGCTGATCGCGATGATCAAGAGCAACCCCGACTCGCGCCGGCTGATCGTCTCGGCGTGGAACCCGGCGCTGGTCGAGCAGATGGCCCTGCCGCCATGCCACGCGCTGTTCCAGTTCTACGTCGCCGACGGCAAGCTGAGCTGCCAGCTGTACCAGCGCTCGGCGGACATCTTCCTCGGCGTGCCCTTCAACATCGCCAGCTACGCCCTGCTGACCCTGATGGTCGCCCAGGTCGCCGGCCTGCAGCCGGGCGAGTTCATCTGGACCGGCGGCGACTGCCACCTGTACGCCAACCACCTGGAACAGACCGACCTGCAGCTGTCGCGCGAGCCCCTGCCGCTGCCGACCATGAAGCTCAATCCGGAAGTGAAGGACCTGTTCGACTTCCGCTTCGACGACTTCGAGCTGGTCGGCTACCAGTCGCATCCGCATATCAAGGCGCCCGTGGCGGTCTGATCCGCTCCCTGGAAACGAAAAGGCCCGCCAATTCGGCGGGCCTTTCTGCATCTGCGCGGTGAATCAATCGTCGTGGCGATGCTTGTGCTTGCGCTTGTAATTGGCCCTGCGGTTGTCGCTGTGGTGGTCGTCGTCCTTGGCCATGTTGTTGCCGATCGCGCTGCCCGCGGCACCGCCAACGCCTGCACCGATCAGGCCGCCGGTGGAGCCGCCGACCTTGTTGCCGATCACCTGGCCGCCAGCTGCGCCCAGGCCGCCGCCAAGGGCCGCTTCGGTTTTCTTGCCGTCCTTCGCGGTCATCGCGCCGCCGGCCGCACCGCCTACACCTGCACCGATGGCTGCGCCGGTGCTGCCGCCAATGGCCTGGCCGACCACGCTACCAAGGGCACCACCCACGCCGCCACCGATGGCGGTAGTGGTGGTTTCGCCAGCGACCGCGTACTGCGACGCCAGAATGGTGAAGGCAAGAGCTGAAAGGGGTTTACGCATGCTGCGTATCTCCAGTGGGAAAAGGGAGTAAAAAATTTTCTCGCATACGAAACAGCCGGACAATGCGAGTCCGGCTGTTCGTAGACCTGGGTCAAGCTTTAGCCATCAATCCCAGTGACGATGCTTGTTACGCCAGTGCTTCTTCTTGTAATGGCCACGGTGGTAGCCATTGTCGCGCCAGCCGCTGCGGCGACCGTCGCGATAGCCATCGCGGTAGCCGGCGCGGCGATAGTCGCGGCCGTCATAGTCGTCGTCGCGGTTGTTGTCGGCATAGTGGTTGCCCAGTGCGCCGCCAGCGCCGCCACCCAGGGCCGCGCCGATCAGGCCGCCGGTGGTGCCACCGACCTTGTTGCCGATCACCTGGCCACCGGCTGCGCCGAGACCGCCGCCGATGGCGGCTTCAGTCTTGTTGCCGCGACGTGCGGCAACCGCACCGCCGGCCGCACCGCCTACGCCGCTACCGATGGCGGCACCGGTGCTGCCGCCGACCGCTTGGCCGACGACCGAACCCAATACCCCACCCAGCGCGCCACCGACACCCGCACGGGTATCGCCATCCGCGAAAGCATTGCCGCCGGCCAGAGCCAGGGTAAGCAGGAGCATCGAGGAGTACTTCATAGAGAGCGTCTCTCTGTGGTTGTGTTGGCGCCGATGCTGGGGTCGCGCAGGGAGCCAAACAAGCGTAATCCGACGAATAGCACGACATTATCAAAAAATGCAAGTTATTGATTTTCCGGCGGAACTTCTTCGAATTTGGCTTGTCCGAGGCTTATTCCGACAGTCCATTAATGGGCTTTTTTTGTGCCCGAATGATTGCGATCTGATGGCTCGGAGCGAGGGAATATCACGCCGCCAGCAGCGCGTTTCTTTCCGCTTTCGACGGATTGAGCGCAACCCCGCTTCGCAGTCGAACCGACCCATGTAAACTCCCGTGACCAACGAATCCCAAGGAGCATGCATGGACTTTGCGCTCGACCTGATCGCCACCGCCTCCCGCTGGAGCCGCAGCCACCTGTCCGAGATCGCCATGGCACTCATGGCCACCCTGCTGGTGCTGTTCGGCCCGGCGATCAACGCCTGGGTACAGCAGCGGATCGGCAGTCTCAACTTCATTTTCCGCACCTTGCTGTTCGTGCTCGTCTGCGCAGTCGGCTACGGCCTGGCGATGGTCTTCGTCACGCCGTGGGTCGCCAAGGGGCTCGGCTACTTCAACAACTACACCCTGGCGCCGGTGCTGCTGCTAGTGTTCTTCGTGATAGGCATGATCGCCGACCGCAGCTAAGCCTGCCGGTACCCTCGGCGGTCGACGACTAACGCTGCGGAGGGAACATGAAAGCGATCAAGCATCTCTACGTCCACTTCAACGACGGCCAGCGCATGGCGCTGCGCTTCCCCCAGCAGAGCGACGATCCCGGCGAGGTCGCCCGAGGTATCCGCAAGCAGATGGAGTCCACCTCGATCAGCATCGAGGTGGACGGCGACCTGCTGATCATTCCGCGCAACAGCATCAAGTACCTGCAGATCAGCCCGGCGCCGATGAGGTTGCCGGAAACGACGGTGCTGGGGGCGGAGGTGATCGATTAGCGGGGTTGTTTTGCCCTCACCCTAACCCTCTCCCGGAGGGAGAGGGGACAGCTCAGGTGTTGCCGGATGGCACTGTGTGTGAGCGCACTCCGAAGAGCCCCCTCTCCCTCTGGGAGAGGGCCGGGGTGAGGGTGGCTCTTACTACAATGAAAAAGGCCTGCAAAACAGGCCTTCTTTCGAGCAGTCACTCCACGCGCTGGAACTTCAAATCCCACACCCCATGCCCTAGGCGCTCGCCGCGGCGTTCGAACTTGGTCGATGGGCGCTCTTCCGGGCGCGGCACGTAGGTGTTGTCGGCGGACAGGTTGCGGTAACCCGGCGCGGCGTTCATCACTTCCAGCATGTGCTCGGCGTATTGCTGCCAGTCGGTGGCCATGTGCAGCACGCCGCCGATCTTCAGCTTCTGCCGCACCAGCTCGGCCCACTCCGGCTGCACGATGCGCCGCTTGTGGTGACGAGACTTGTGCCACGGATCGGGGAAGAACAGCAGCAGGCGGTCGAGGCTGGCGTCGGCTACGCAGTTCTTCAGCACTTCGATGGCATCGCAGCTGTAGACGCGGATGTTGCTCAGGTCCTGGGTCAGCATGCCGTTGAGTAGAGCGCCGACACCCGGGCGGTGTACTTCGACGCCGATGAAGTCCTGCTCCGGCGCCGCGGCGGCCATTTCCAGGGTGGCGTGGCCCATGCCGAAGCCGATCTCGAAGGTGCGCGGCGCCTGGCGGCCGAAGACCTTGTCGAAATCCTGCGGACCGTCAGCGAGCTCCAGGCCGAAGCGCGGCCAGCCCTGGTCGAGGCCACGCTGCTGGCCTTCGGTCATGCGTCCGGCGCGCATCACGAAGCTCTTGATGGTGCGCATCGGACGCGCATCGGCAACGGCTGCCTGGGTTTCCTGGATATCGCTCATGTCTGGAACCTTGGAACTGTAAATGCGACGGGCCGGACACCTCAGGCATCCGGCCCATCATCAGAGTTAGAGAAAGTCGTTCAGCCGATCAGGCCTTCCAGCGGCGAAGACGCACTGGCATACAGCTTGCGCGGCATGCGCCCGGCCAGGTAGGCCAGGCGGC